>Ga0208019_1000387_pt1 | contig 24016 bp, 28 predicted proteins | sample CB_VirMetaG_5_FD_184540 | JGI IMG/M metagenome (GOLD analysis project Ga0208019, IMG submission 184540) | Freshwater to marine saline gradient viral communities from Chesapeake Bay - CB_1508_1D Viral MetaG (SPAdes) (version 4) | ecosystem: Environmental > Aquatic > Marine > Coastal | place: USA...
CAGGAGCGCACTGGCAAAATCTACTGGTATCTGCTTGACGAGTACCAGACTAATCCAGACACCATTGTAATACGCTGGTTTGAAATTCCCGCATCTGATGCAGAGTTCTCCATCTACGGATATGGCAATCCCGGCCTGCCGAATGACTCAACAGATACTAACGCCATGAACGTGCCAGAGTGGTTCGCCTATGCGCTGTTGTGGGGAATCCTGGCCCGCGCTTATGACGCGGACACGCAGATGCGGAACCGCGACATCTCTGCCTTCTTCCGCATGATGTGGGATGACGCGATTATGCGCCTGCGGATTCGGTCTAACGGTAGGCTCGAGGGCTGGGCACCGGACTACTACAGCACGGACTTGAGCCTGAGCATTTGGAACAATCTACCGCGCACGATACCGGAGCCGTAATGCAGACTGTCTTTGGCACGGGATCATTCACTGGGCTGAACGTGGCCGCTGGTCCGCATCTGATTGCCGACCACGAGTTGCAGGAGTCCTACAACGGCTGGACGGACCAGGATGGTGTCTGGCGGTCTGCGCGTGGTCCAGAGGTGCGCTACAGCGGCTATACGACGATCTCTGCACTCGCGGCTGGGCGTATGGGCGGTGCCGACCATGTAGTGTGGCTGGACGATGGCACGCTCTACGACAATGGCGCTGACGTCGGATCGCTGACCGAGGGCGACAGCATGGACATCGTCGCCACCGATGACGGGTTCCTGATACTCGGCGCGGCGAAGAACTGGATCTGGGACGGGACGCATCTGCGGGAGCAGGGCGCGCCACAAGTGACGCTGCCTTCTCAGTTCCTTGTCGGCATCAGTTCGGCAACGCAGGTCGGGTACAACGCAGCCATCACAGGCATAACCAACGCATCGTCTGCCGTTGTGTCCACTACGCTAGCCGTGTCGGTTGGCGAACGAGTGCTGATTACTGGCGTGGCCGGCATGGTGGAACTGAACGGCAATACCTACGAAGTCACCGCCACGAACCCAGGCGTGTCGTTGACCATCGACGTTGATTCTACTTCGTTCGGATCGTACTCGTCCGGCGGCACGGCATACGACAAAGCCGCTGGATTGGTTGGCGACTACCAGTTCTACGTCACGCAGACGGTGGAGCTTGCCGATGGTCGTGTTCTTGAGGGGAAGCCCAAGGGGCTGCGCCAGAAGAACAAGAGCCTCACGTTCACCGCTATCGAGGCGGTTGACGCAGACGTTATCACGCTTGCCGAGACTGACATCGTCACGGTGACGGGCAATATGTTCTGGGGTCTGTCGGGGACCGATTTCTATGAGATTGGCGGAACGCTCGGCACGGACTACCTGCCAGGAATGAGGCTGTACCGCACCAAGGCAAACGGGTACGATTACTATCTGGTGGACGAGTGGACGCACGGTGACGCCGACTTTACCTACACGGCTGGCGTGTCCCCCTACCACACTATCGACACGCACTACTCGTACCTGCCGGATAACGAGCTTGGCGCGGTCTATCTGCCGGGCAACTTCGACCACGACAGCGCACCGCAGAGCGACTACGCAGCTCAGGTCGGGCAGCGCGTATACCTGGCATCCGGCCAGAACGTGTACTGGTCACATTTTGATGGCATCGAATACTACAACCAGTCTACTGGCTTCGAGCGGTTCCCCGACATTGTGACCGCGCTGGCGACGTTCCGCAACTACGCTGTTGTGTTCTCCGCCGACCGTATGTGGCTCATGGAGATCGCTACTGACGGGCTGCCGAATATCACCGAGATCCCCACGCCTGTCGGCACCACATATTCCAAGGCGATCACGACCACCGATGACGGTGTGTTGTTCCTGCGCGAAGATGGGCTATGGCTGTTCAATGGCGCTCGCGTCCAGCAGATCGCCTTGCAGGCGTTCGACAGCATCACCTCGCCAACATCGGTTGCGTCTGCTGGAAATCTGCTGTTCGTCAGTGGGTCCGAGAAGTCCTACGTCGCCATCGCTCGCGGTGGCAGCGCAACGTGGCATGAGTCGGAACACTATATGCCATATGCGGACGCCACCAGCGGGAAGATCTATGCGTCCAACGGATACTACGTCTACGAGATGTTCGTTGGCCGGCGGGCCGGCGGCAGGCTCCGTACCAAGGCGTTCGGCAACACGGCGCAGCACAAGACCGTCCGCATCGTGGTGGACATGGAGGGAAGCACGGCCCCTACGGTATGGGTCAACGGCAACATCCAGTCGGACTACGACGGGCACATGGACCCGACAAATCCCGGCGACGGCTCTCGGCGCGTGGTGCGCTACTCTGTGCCTCGCTTAAATAACCAGTGGGTCGATGTGCGGCTGGACACTACGGGCGATGTGAAGGTCTACGGGATGTGGTGCGAGGTGGCGCGATGATCCCCGTGATCCGCAACATGGATCTGCGCGAGATCAATGCGGTCATCGAGGAACTGTACGAGAAGATCCGTAAGCTGGAGTCCAAGGAGCCGAACGCGCTGGTGCGCTCTGCCCCGCGTGACCCCGCCGTTGGCCAGCAGTGGGTTGACGTACAGAACAGCCAGGTAAAGGTATGGGACGGGCAGAAGTGGATTGTCAGCGCGGCTGACACATCTGGGTTCAACGAGTTTGATGATGCCGGCTGGAACGACCTTGTTGTGTCTCCTGCTACAATGAAGATTCCTGCATCTAGTGCGCCAACGGAAGAAGACTGGGGCGGTTCAGGTGCCAGCGCAGTCAAGGTTCTGAAATTCGACAATGGCGGCGGAGAATATTCCTGGTACCAGATGCAGCTTCCGCACTCGTATGTGCGAGGAACTGACCTGCACCCGCATATCCACTTCGCCCCGAAGACGGCCATTGGTGCTGGCCAGACAGTTGTCTGGCGCGTGACGTACAAGTTGCAGAACGTCAATGGTGTGTTCGGCGCTGACCAGACAGTTGACATGACGTTCACCGACGATGGCTCTGGATCTGCTGCTAACTCGCACTTGATCGCAGGTGGAGCGACTGTTGATGGCTCCGACCTCGATCTGTCTGCTGTGATGTATGGTCGTCTTGAGAGGATTCCTGGAACCTTCACTGGAGACGTTTATCTGGTGTCCGCAGACGCGCACATCCAGATCAATAGACTTGGCTCTGAGGGCCAATACACGGGGTAAGAGATGCCTGCGTACTACTTTAACCTGGATGAAGTGATCGTGAAGGGCGACGACCGCTCCATCACGCTGACGTTCAGCGACACCGCTGGCGATCCCGTGGACATCTCTGCGTGGACGTTCTACTACGCCGCAGACGAGCGGAACGGGACGGGTGCGATCACCGTGGCTGATGGCTCGATGACCAAGAGCGACAGCGGGCGGGGCGTGACGGACACCGTGACGATCCCTCGCGCTGACACGGTGACGAACGTGACTGTTGGTTTTTGGGACCACGACATTGCTGTCAAGGATGCCTCTGACGAGATCACGACGATTGCCAAGGGCGTGCTGACCATTGTTGACCGCGAAACGACGGTGGCGTGATGGCTGACCGCGAGTACCTAACTAGCCAGACCTACTCCGCGACCATCGGCGGCACGGTCTACAACGTGTCGATGGCCATGAGCGGCACGGCTACGCCTACTGGATGGTACAATGTAACTGCCTATGGTGCTGTCGGTGATGGAGCGACTGATGACGCTGGTTCCATTGAGGCTGCCGCCGCTGCTGCATCCGCCGCAGGTGGCGTGCTAGTGTTCCCCAAAGGAACATACGCGATCTCTGCTGGCATCTACATCCCGTCTGGATGCGATATTCAGATGGAAGGGCCGATTGAGTACCAGGGAAGCGGCGACGAGGTAGCCGTGACTATTGGCGAGGCGGCCAATCCGAACTCTCTCCGCAAGATTGATGTATGGGTAACACGCGACTCCGAGACAGACTGGACTGGAGATACAGCCGTTGGCGTGCGTCTTGTGAACTCGACTACCTGCGACATCAACGTGCGCCATGTCCAGTATTTTACTACTGGTGTCCAGTGCTACGGCGACGGTCGCGGTTTCGCGTACAACAACGTGACGCTCGGGCAGATCGAGCGGTGTGCCACCAGCATCGAACTGACCAACGCCAATTCTGGCTGGTGCAACCAGAACAACTTTTATGGTGGCAGGATCAGTGGCCCTAGCGCGGGGGCAAACATCGCCAATGCGCGGACGGGCATCAAGATCACCAGTTCTGATGCGTCATACACGACGAACAACAACAACAACTTCTTCGGAACGTCTATCGAGTTGTCGCCGTTTGGAACTACCGGGGTTCCTACTCCTATCCATATCGAGTACGGTCAGGAGAACGCCTTTTACGGGGTCCGCAGTGAGCAGAAGGCTTTGCCTGCGTCAGACTTCGTTCTGGTGGAAAACAGCAGTTCGCGCAACGTGTTCGACTTTGGATTCGACAACGCCTCTGGTGTGGACATCAACTACACCGATACCAGCGACTACCCATCTTCGATCATCACATATAGGCGCAACGTCGTTCTTGAGCAGTCGCTTTGCGTATGGAACTCTGGCAATCTTGCAGAGCTGGCATACGAGTACAACGGAAGCGGGAACGTGGCATTTCGCGGGCTGCACGTTAGCGACAACGGACAGTCAACGATAGCGCGTCACCTCGATAGTTTCACAGTGTCCGGCAAGGACATCATCACGACTGACAATTCCAAGACTATCGGCGTACTGGTGGACACCACTCGCATGAAGCGATTTGTCGTTCGGCGCAACGTCGTCAATGACACCTATCCAGGTCGCATTGCGATTCGATGTTATGACGCTAGCGGCACGATACTTGAAGATTCCGGTGGTGCCGGCGGCGAGGAATACGTCAAGGGACTTAGTAATAATCCCCTGACATATGTGGCCACGCCGAAGTGGTATCGTACTGGTGCCGACAGCCTGTGGGACGCCTATGTGACGGTGACAGCAGATGTGAAGTTCGTTGGCGTCGAGATCGGGGCCGGAGCTGGAGTCATGCACATCAGTTCGTTTAGCATCGAGTCGCTTGACCGCAGCGTGGCAGTGTCTACATGGTCTGGTGTCGGCAATGTCCTGACTGGCGGCGACCACAACAATATGCTGGCGACGGCTGCTCCGGCGACTGCTGGTACTGGTATCTACTACGAGGCCGGAACTCGCATTTACAACGAAGCGCCAGGTGTCGGGTCTGCTCAGGGTTGGGTTTGTACTGTGGCTGGCGCGCCCGGAACTTGGGTCGCCATGCCCAACTTGTAGGCGAAGAAAATGCCGACTTACAATGTCACGGTAAACATGAGCGGCACGGCCACGCCTACGGGGTGGTACAACGTCAAGGCGTATGGCGCTGTTGGTGACGGCACGACGGACGATTCCGGAGCGATTCAGCAGGCCATCAATGCGGCCAAGGCGGCGGGCGGCGGCAAGGTCCATCTGCCCAAGGGCAACTACAAGGTCACTGCCGAACTGCTGGTCAACGACGCCTTTGCCGACGTGTCCGGAGTCAGGCTCGTTGGCGACGGCATCAACGCCACCAGCATCATCGCAGGAGCCAACAACATCACGCTGGTTCACTGGGCGGGGAACTACGGCGGCATCGACGGCATCGGCCTCGACGGCAACGGGTACACCGGCGTCTCCGGACTGCGCCTGACCCCCGAGGACGAATCGCAAACGTCCACGCTGGTCCACCAAGACTACAACAAGTTCAGCAATATGCGCATCGAGGACTGCGCCGAGGGCGTTGTCTTGCAGTGCGGTCCCTACGTCGGGGCAAGCGTGAGCGGATGCTACTTCAACGTGTTCGACAGCATCTATATCAACCGCTGTACTCGCGGCATCTGGTTCAAGGACGGACCCAACACCAACGCCAGCGGGTCCAATCGCAACCAGTTCTTCGGGTGTCGCCTCGGCCTGTCCATGAATACCGGAATCCAGATCGACTGCGGCGGGACTAACTCGTTCTTCGGCTGTTCTCTGGAAGAGGTGGCTACCGGGACATCGCCAAACACTACGCCCACGGCAATTAAAATCCTCGCCACCGCGCCTGTCGGCACCCGTGGCAACGGCAACAATATGTTCTTCGGGACGATGATCGAGGCGTGTACCCGCGATCTGGACTGCGAGGCGATCACCACCGAGTTCTACGGGCACAGCATTACCGGCTCCAAGATCAACGTGTCGGGATCGTCCACGATTCCCCATGTGTTCATGAGCGCACAGGCTGGTACCACGCCGGTCGGCTACAAGAAGCAGCAGTACAACAACGCCATGAACGACGAGCTTGGAGCAGGCGCTCCCGAGGTGTTCGTCAAGGGCGGCACTGTTCCGAGCAGCGATGCCTTCTACGCACCTACAGGGTCGATCATCCTGCATACCAGCGGACGCCCCTACGTCAAGTATGGCTCCGGCACGACATCATGGCGGGCGCTCAAGAGCGATGCTGTTGTTGCCGCCTCCGCCGATGACACGACGCCCACTGTGGCCGGTGCGCGGTTTCTTGCAATCCCCGCCAATACCGGCGCAACGGCCATCACGCAGTTGGATGACGCCGAGGCGTACCAGCAAGTTACGATTATCTGCACCAGCGGCACCAACCCGTCAACGATCACAGACGGCGGCAACTTCTCACTAAGCGGCAATTGGACGCCGGGCTCAGGCGACACGATCACGCTTCTAACCACCGACGGTACATCGTGGTTTGAGGTTAGCAGGAGTAATAACTAATGAGTTACCAAGGGCCAATGCCAGATGGCAGCGTAATCGGTTCAGGAGGTAGTAGCGTGTTTAATCCGTTAGCCATTGGCGGTGCCATCCTTGGCGGACTATTCGGCGGTGGTGGCAGCCAACCAGTAACCCAGCAGGCCACAGACCTGCACCTTGTCAACCCGCTCCAGCAGCAGTTGTACCAGAGAATGTACGACGGGCTTTCGCGTGGTGACGGGGATTTCGGCTATGGCACGAATGTCAAATCTGGGCTGTCGCAACTACAGCAGATGATGGCATCGCGTGGCGTGTCGGTGAATCCCAACTCGGGTGCATATGCTGGAGCGGCCGGCAACGTCATCGGGCAGGCGGCGGCGGCTGATGCTACGGCGCGGCGCAACTACATGATGCAGTTGCTTTCCTCTCCGCTCCAGACGGCCACGATTAGCGGTCGGAACTATGTGCCTGGTAGTCCAAGCAACACCGACATCTTCAACCAACTGTCGGCGCAGGCGCGAATGAGTAGCGGCCCGCGCATTGGACTTGACACCAGCGAAGAGAATTATGCCGGAGGGGCTGATGCTGAAAGCGGTCCTCTTTTCGGCAACATGTGGACGCGGCGCACCTAAGACAAGATCTGGAGTAAGGCGATGTCTCTTGTAACCGTCAGAAAAGCACAGCCGATGTGGGAGCGTGTTCTGTCTGGCCTCGGCGCTGGCCTGAGCATGGCAGGCCAGCAGCAGATGGACGAGGAACAGCGGCGACGTGAGCGCGAGCAAGAGCTTGAGGATATGCAATGGAAGTTCGACAAAGAGAAGGAACTCAAGTTGTGGGAAATGGATCAGACCGATCCGTTTTTCGAGAGAATGTACGACACGCAGAAGTCGTATCTGCCGCCCGCTCCGAGCCCGATGGACCGCTCATTTATGGGCGGTGGCGTTAGCGCCCCGCAGGCGTTCACGGCACCTGGGTCTGCGTTTCCCCAGCCGGGTGTTACGATTCCCGCGCCTATGCCTATGGGGTCTGTAGTCACGCAACAGGTTGACGTTACGCCTGACTATCTCAAGCCGTATGCCAACGGTCAGTATCGTCTGAGCCATGTGGCTGAACTTGCCAATCTTGCTCCGCGCCCAGTTGAGACAGACGATATTTACAACTACTACATTCAGGACGAGAATGGCAATCTTGTTCCAGGCGACACCTCGTTCTACAAACCGACATCAGCAACCCACGATGCTGTCGGAACCGCGCAAAATGGATACACCATTTATAGGCGTAAGCCTCTAGCCGGTGGCGGCGGAGGCACCACCGAAGATGACCTTGAACCGCGCATCCCCGTCACTAGAATCACCGCAAGCGGCGAGGTCAGCACAGATCAGGGATTTGTGCCGCAGGAGTACGAGTACGTCTATCCGGGCATCACTGGAGCGGCCACGAACGAGTACAAGCGCCTGATTGCTTCGGGGATGCCGCGCATTCAGCAGACCGCAGATCTAGCTATCGAAAACGCTAGGTCTGAATACCTCAGGACGCAGTCGCCGTATTTTGGCAACGAGGTATACGACCCGGCAACCGGGAAGATGTACGATCCAAATTTCTACAAGACTGTCGATGACAATAACTGGCTGTGGGGGTTTGGCGGTCCCGACATCAAGCGAGCCGAAAGCGTCACGCAGAAGGCGCTGGAAACAGCCATCGGCAAGGGTAATGTCTACGTCCCTACAGAATTTGCCAAATACTACAACGACAATATCCGACGGTATGTCGATAGCGGCGTTGTACCCGTGTCCGTGGCCAGCAAGTGGGCGGAAGACCTTGGCGTCACAATGAAGGAGATCAACTCGCTTATCGGGGTGGCACGCGATGCCGGGGCACTTGAAGACACTGACGGCTTCTAGGAGAACCGATGCCGAAGCTGGAACAGTACACCATAGACGAGGCTAGGGCGCGTGCGGAAGAACTCGGCAAGGAGTGGACGCCGCAGCTTGAACAGTCCCTGCGCCGGCAGGGCAAGATCATTGATCTCATGCCGCGTGATACGGTCAGCGTATTCGACGCGCCCCCGCGCCGCCCGTCGCTAGACCCGGAGCTGTTTCTGGAGTCGCAGGCTCGGTCCTATGCCGAGGCCAACCGTCCCATCATCGGCTACAGCGACAGGACTGACCCCGACCTTGCGTACCAGAGTACGCTTGGTGGCCATCCACGCGATGTCATTGATGTTCGTCGCGAAAACCGCGCTGATCCTATCGCCCATGACAACCCGCAAGATCCGCTGACGCGCATGGCGTATGCCGCTGGTGATGCTGGATTCTTTGGTTCCGGTCGTGGGCTGCCGCCGACTCTTCCTCCCCCCGAGGGCAAGTTGTCAGAGTTTTCCGACTTCGCCGGTAGTATGCTCCCCGTGGGGTTTGAGTTTGCCATGCTGACGCCGGTGGCTTCCGCGCTGACGCCGGCGCGCCTGACCACGGCCATCGCCGCTGGGCTGGAATCCGCTGGTGTCGCCCCAGCCGTCGCGGCGCAGACTGCCGCTGGCCTAGCTCGTAACCCGATGCTGTTTGGCGGTCATGAGGCGATGTCTGGCGGCGATGCTGGCAGTATCGCGACATCTACGGCAACTGGTGCGGCACTAGGCGGGCTTGGCCTGGTTCCGGGCGTGCAGGCTCTGTCAAGGCTTCCTGGAGGGCAGACAGCAACCGGCTACGGTACGCTTTACGGGATGCACATTCTCGCTGGGGAAGACCCGGAGCAGGCAGCGTTCAAGGCAGCGGCCGAATATGCTGGCCTAAAGGCCGGCGAGGGCTTTCTCGGCCCGCTTGGGCACCCTGCGGCGCGGACCAACACCGAGACTGCCGAGGCGGCGAAACTGGCGCGTGAGCGTGCAGCTCGCGTCGGGTCCAGCCCATATGTCCCGGCTGTCGTTGAGGCGCGACCAGAATTGCCGCCCAACGCCAATCTGAACCTGAACGTCGATGCACCGATCCCGATGGGGCCGGTTGCGCCTCGTCGTGGTCGTGGGGCTACTCCGCTCCTGACCGGGGGCGAGCCCGTTGTGTACGCCGAGCCGCGCCCTGCGCCCGCTCCTGAGCCGCGCCCTGCTCCGCTGGTTCCTGAGCAGTCTGGCTATCCCGCTCCCCGCGTCGAGGTCGGTCGCCGCCAGTTCCGCGTTCCGAACGAGCAGAACACGCCAGAAGTGCAGGCCGACATGACTGCCGCCGGCCAGCAGAACGCCCGCGCCGGACGCTACCAACTGGAGCGGGGCCGCCGCATGACGCCCGAGCAGGCCGCTAATGAATACCAGCGAACGCGCACCGTTACCACCGATATGCTCGGCGGGCAGCAGCTGTACGAGTGGTTGACGGGCAAGGTCGGCGAAGTCCGCGAGTCTGCGCGAGCCGCGTCTGAGCGGCGCACTGCGGAGCGCCAGCAGCGCATCAGCGACATAGCCGATAAGATGGTGGAATCGTGGCGCAACGACCCCAACTCCGCGTGGTGGATGTGGACAGACGCCAAGCCGTCTGTCGTGCCGCAGGACAAACTGACCATCTCCACGCCCGGCGCACAGAAGAACGTCGCGCCCATCGACGGCATCCCGTTCACCAAGCACATGACGGACTTCCTTGCCGGCCAGATCGACGTTGTCGAGATGACCCGCCGCGTCACCGCAGACCCGTCGTTCACCGAGTTGCCGCAGAGCGTGCGCGACCTGGTGCTGTCCGGCGACACGCGGGCGATCAGCAATCTCTCGCTGAATATGCGTGACCGCAGGCGCAATGTGCAGGATGCAGGTGGCGGTGACCCCAACAACGCTTTCACGGAAAACATGATACGCGTTGGAGAGATCGCCGAGTTTGTCCGCGACAAGATGAACTACGATATGCGTGTCGAGGCTGAGGGCATCCTGAGCGAGTCCGGCATCACGCGCAAGTCTGGCGATGCCGAACGCCTGTACGATGTGCTGGCGAATACCCGCACCGGAGAGACTGCGGCGCAAGTCGTGGCCAAGCCTGAGGTCCAGGCGGCGCTGTCCGGCGCGGCCAACCCGACTGGCGTGGTCGATGCCGCCGTCCGTCTGCGCCCGTTCTTTGACGCACAGGCGCAGATGCGGAACGACATCAACGTGGCTACCGGAGGCAAGGCGTGGGAGGCCAAGGAGGCATACGTCCCCGAGGTCGAGAAGGGTGTTGAGTGGGGAAAGAATCCTGTCCAGTGGCCGAGCGCGGCGCGTCAAAAGATCGAACGTGCTACGCGCCCCAACCCCGGCATGGTGCAGCCGGCGTCTAATCCCAGGGTGTTTAGCCCGCGAGAAATGCGGCGCACCGGGAGCATCTCCCGCGACAGGCTTGAGCGCGATATGTTCAAGGTGCTTGGAGACTATATCGCAGACACCTCACGCAAAGTGTCCAACAGCATTGCGCTGACCAGCGGGCAGAATGTTGTCGATGTTGTGCGATCTGAGGCGAAGGCGGCAGAGAAGGCAGGAGATTCGGCAAAGGCCAACGAGCTGCGCCGCACCGCTTCCGGACTTGAGGCTATCAACCAGTATTCCTACAACGGCAAGATGAATATGCCTGGCGTTGCCGGAGCCAGTTTCAAGGCTCTGAGTGGTAGCCGTGCCGGTATGGGCATCTTGCAGACATCGCTGGCGCTCAAGCGGGCGTTCAACCTGTCTAAATACACGCTCCCCATCCCGTTCATCGTCCTGCGGCAGTGGACTTCGGCTGGTCTGCTCGAGGGGCAGGGGACCATCACCCCGGCCATGATGGCGCGTGCGCTAAAGCGCATGGGCACCAAGAGTCTGTGGACAGAGTTCAATAACTCATATGCCGGCACGGTCAAGGGTCAGGCTCGCGGCAAAATCCGCAGGCAGGGGATGCTTGACGCCGACAGCCTCGACGCATCTCCGCTGAACGCGGGCAAGAGCGTGCGAGAAGGTATCATGAGCGTTGTCGATTATCCTATTCAGACGATGGAGAAGATGACCGGCGCGTTCGCCTATTCGATGGCTCTTGAGATCGCGGCAAAGATGAAGATGCCACCCGAGCGGGCGGCGCGGTTCGCAAGCGATGTTGTTGGTGCTACGCAGTCATTCTACGACAGTGTCAATCGCGCTCCCATTCTGAGCGATCCGCTGACTAACCTTCTGTTCCCGGCTCAGTCGTTCGCTGTCGAATCGCTGAACAACGCCTGGGATGTTATGGTACGCGGTCGTGCTGGCATGAGCGGGCAGAAACTGACTCCGCAGCAGCGTGCTGGGCGCATGGCCATGATGCTGAGTGCCATGTTAATTAACAACCTCGTCGGCGTCTATGTCAACAGCTACAAGAAGGGCGACGATGGGGAGATTACGCCGGAGATTCTTGGCGAAGATGTGATTACCACGCTCGGCAACTATGCCCCGTATGCCAATGCCCTGAACAACAAGTCGCCGTCTGGTGGCCTGACCTACCCTGGCACGCTGGCAAAGGACGCCGACCTCGCGGCAAAGTATATGAAAAAGGGCGAATATGACAGGGCGTTCAGCACGATGGCCAAGGATTTGTTGGCCGGCGGGGCTACGGCGCGCCGTGCAATGGAAGCCCTCAGGCTGCATGATGAGGGCTACATCACAGATGACGAGTTGCCAACGGCGATGGCGCTCGGTTGGTGGGTGACACCAAGCGGCACAAAACTGATGGCGCAGTACAAGCACTACAATCCTGACGGCGGCGCTGCTGTCGCCCCGCCCAGCGGCAGGCGCAGGCCGCAGGCTCCGCGCCGTCCGTCCAGCAACCGCCCCGCAAGGAGGCCGCGACGATAATGACCACTCTCAAGACACTTGGTATCGCCGCAGTGCTGTCGTCGGCGCTGCTGTTCTCCTGCGGTTCTAGCGTGCCGGACGTTGGGCTTGGCGACAGGCTTGCCGTGGGCATGGACAATGATCTGGTCGGCGGCTCCCCCGGCTCCCCAGCCACCTGGGACACCGTCACCATACTGTTTATCAACGACTCCACACCGTCTGGCGGCGAACACAATTACGCGACTTGGGAAGCCGACTCGACGGCCGCCCACAATAGTGGCGGCATCGTCGAGTTGGTAGGCGATCCGGGGTTCGCTTTCGCGGTCCTGGACTCGGCAAACCCTAATTCAACTATCGGAACGATTGATGCCAACTCGTGGTATCGGCTGGGTATTTGGTCATCTGCTGAGACGGTAGATAGGTGGCGTTTGACTAGTGCGAGCCGGGCCAATGTCGTTATGCGAGTGCCGTTCGGAGAGAACATCCCGGCAAACTCTCAGATAGTCAGCGCGGAATTTCGCACGAAGTTCGACGGCACGACTTATGTCAGTGCAGTAGACTCCTTCTGTGTCACCCTCATGAACTCACCCGGCGACAGTCTCTGGTGGTCATCTATCGGTACGACCGCGCCATCTTCGGGGCTTCCCAACGCCGCCCATGCCACCTGGCGTTACCAGATTAGCGGGTTGAATACTGCCGGATATCCAGCATCCAACGGCGGCGCGTGGGTGCCCGATCTGAACTCCAGGGAGAGGTTCTGGGAATATGGCGATTACTCGGACTTCTCGGGGAACAACAACGGCGGCAATTTGCCAAGCGCTGGCGAGTATCACTTCAAACTGACAAACTGCGTTCAGGCTATTGTGAACGGCGCAGAGAATAATGGGCTAATGTTCAGTTACGCCGATTGGAATAGTTCGCTGAATTTTGCGCGGATGTACTCCCCCCAAGCACTCGGCGCTATATCCGATGACTGCGGGTACTTCCTGGTGAAGTACCTCACGCGGACCTACCGATCCCCGTGGCCGGGTGGAGCCGATTGGGCGTTCGTACTCCAGGCCGATGATGGCCGCGCCAAGATCAACGAGGTGTTGATTGACAGTCTCGCCGTCAGGAGTGGCGGGAAGTTCACCACGTTCATCACACAGCCGCTCCCCGGTGGCCTCGACGCCACCTACATCGGATGGACGGACCTTCTCGATGCCTGTGTCGCTGGTGTAGTCGAAATAGGCTCGCACTCCGTATGGTCGTGGAGTCTGGCCGAGGGCGCTGGCCTGAACCACTACGCAGCCAAGGGCGCGATAGCTGCCGACGGCGCCATCTCTGAATGGTCTTTGGGGATGTATCCCGACACCCTGACCGCTGCGGCCACCGTAGCGGACTCGCTCTACTACGACGTGGACCCATCGTGGCTCGACTACGAGGCGACGGCATCTGGATACGGAAGTTTGACTTCGTCAAGTATCTTTGGCAGATCGTTCGGCGTCCCCGTCGCTAACCATAACCCGTGGGCTCAGAAGGCTCTCGTCGATGTCGGCTATTCCGGGGTCCGCATCCTTGCCGACATGAGCGCGAAATATGATGCTGACGGACATCGTGACTATTACACTCTGGGTTACTACCGCCCTGCGGCGTCCGACACTATCTACCAGGGGCTGCGCCCCGATCATCGCGGCGTCCCGCGCAACCTGCGATTCATCGCCAACTGGCCTAGCATCGAGAACATCGTCGGCGCGGTTACCGACGACTATTCTGAGGCTGTCGTTAAATTCCGGCTCCGCAACGCCATCGAGAACACGCGAGCGCAGGGTCGCCGGTATGTGGCCATGCTTGTGCATGATGTGAAAACGGACCCGGATGGGCCGGGGCAGTATGATACGAGCAGTCTCGATGCTGACGAGGCGAGTTGGATGTTCGACATCGTTGACTCGTTGGGCGGGCGATACATGACGATCAGCGAGGTTGGCGATTGGTTGTACGCCAATGCTTATGCGGACTCAGTCGAGCCTGCCGGATGGGCTACCCCGGATAGCTTCCGCGTACCAGATGCGTGGGGAACTCCCTATGGAATTGATGACACCTTTATCCGCGGGCTGAGGTAGGAGCGCACCATGTCCGACATCCTGATCCAGCAACTGATCGAGGAAGTCAAGGCGTCTCGCGGCGACATGAAGGAAGTCCGCGACAGGGTCATGGCTCTAGAGCTTAAGCCCGCCGCGGACCCCATCCAGTGCGCCTTGCACAACCGCAGCCTGGACGAATTCGACCGCCGCATTGTCAGCCTGGAAGTCGTTGCCAAGCGGGACAACTTCCTCAAGGTGGCCCTCGGGGCTGTCGGCGTCGGGCTGGCGTTCGCCGTCAAATACCTGGTCGGGTTCTTCGTGACGGCGGGTAAGCCGTGAACGTCTGGGACCAGCTGCGGAAGGACGAGGGGTTCCGCCCCTACCCGTACATCTGCACTGGCGGGGCGCTGACCATAGGCTACGGCAGGAACATCGACCGCGACAAGGGCGGGCCGGGTCTGGCCGAGGTCGAGGCGGACTTCATGCTAAGAAACGATGTTGCCGCTTGCGAGATAGATCTTAAAGCAATCTTTCCTAAGTGGGACGCCTTCGACATGGTGAGAAAAGGCGCTTTGATCAACATGAGGTTCCAACTCGGGGCAGGCGGGTTCCGTGGCTTCCAGAACATGATCAAGGCGATCAACTACGGGGCGTGGCAGATGGCCGCAAACCACGCCCTTGACTCACGCTGGGCCTTGCAGACCCCGAACAGGGCGATGCGGGTTGCCGAGGAACTACGGACGGGTGTTGCGTGGTAGACCAGATCAGACAGGTAGTCGTCGTCTCCGACCTCCACTGCGGCTGCCAGGTTGGCCTGTGCCCGCCGAAAGTCGCGCTCGACTCAGGGGGCGTCTGGTCGCACGGACCTACGCAGAAGGCAATCTGGGAAGTCTGGAGCCACTTCTGGACCGAGTGGGTGCCGAGGGTCACGCGAGGCGAGCCGTATGCCGTGGTGGTCAACGGCGATGCGATGGACGGTGCGCACCACAGGTCGAAGACACAGATCACGCAGAACTTTGCCGACCAGATCAAGATTGCCTACGAGGTGCTTGCTCCGGTCAGGGACGCCTGCGATGGTAGGTTCTACATGGTGCGCGGCACGGAAGCCCATGTCGGTCAGTGCGCCGAGAACGAGGAAATGCTGGCGCAGAGTCTCGACGCGGTCAGGAATGATCTCGGGAACGCCAGCAGTTACGACCTGTGGATGGACGTTGGCAACCGGCTGGTTCACTTCACCCACCACATCGGGACCACCTCGCGCATGGCTTATGAGACGAGTGCGTTGATGGGCGAGTACACCGAGATGCTGGCGACGGCGGCGCGGTGGCGGCGTCCTGCGCCGGACTTTGTGGTGCGATCCCACCGGCACCAGCACATCCAGATCACAGCCCCCACGGCGAACGTGTACGGGACTACGTTCACGACGCCGGCGTGGCAGGGGCGGACGCCATACGTCTGGAAGGTGGCGCGGATCTCGGAGACGCAGGTGGGCGGCAGCCTGATCCGCGTTGGCGACGAGGAGGCGTACACCCGCCATTTTGTGCGGGCTCTGGAGCGGTCGCAGACCATCGACATCACGGAGGTTCGGGATGCCGTTTGAATACGATGTCAACGAGATGCGGAAGGAACTCGCCGGGCTTGCTGACAAGCGGTACAGATACAACCGCGTGGAGTTCACGGACGAGCAGATCGCGCTGATCATGGAGGCGCGTGATGTCCACAACGTAGACTGGAAAACTCTGGTCAAGTGGTGGGCGTCTAAAGGCTGGCAGGGCAGCGAGAACACCTTGCGGAAGGCATACCGCGAGGCGAAGGAGAAGGAACAATGATCGGATGGCGTAAACTCACGGCGTGGCTGCTGGTCTACCTGTTGATAGTGGCGGCGACCTGGTTGGGGCAGGACGTTCCCAACAATGCCAAGGAACTGATGGTCTACGCGACCGGGTTCTTCTTCGGTGCTAACGCCATCAAGCCGTTGATGCAGGGCATCAGCGTCAACCTCGGGACTAAGCCGTGAATGTCATATTTGCCATAGTCGCCGCCGTTGGGGCTATCGCGGTCCTGATCGGTCTGCGTCGTCCCAATTGGCGCGAGCGGGCGCGTGATGTGCTGGACCAGTTGCAGGACTCGGCGTTCGGGGACATCGACCAGCGCCACGACGAACGAAAGGACCGGGCCGATGCGGACCTGGCAGAAAAGCGCAGCGGCACTATGGCTGATCGCCTCGCTGGCGCACTTGAACGCGCCCGCCGCCGTCGCGCAGAGCGCGGTGGAGACTGACAGCCTCGTCTGGTACGTCGAGCAGCTGGAGCATGACCTGGCGCTCTGCCGGATCGACGCCGACGCCCGCACCGACAGCTTGGAGATCCGCCTGGACCTGACCGAGCGACAGCTGGAGTGGGCCAGGGAGGATACCAAGAAGTGGTATCACAGCCCTGGCCTCTGGTACATCCTCGGCGTGGCGTCAGGTGTCGCCGTCGCCGGGCTGACCGCGCAGGCTGTTTTCTAGGCGTTCCACATGGAACAATTCCGGCGGCATCTTGGGGAAGGCGTGCAGGTCTGCCCATTGTTCGTCGGCGTAGTTGTAGCTGCCGGCGACCACGATCTTGCGCGGGGTTTCCTCGATCAGCCATCCAACAGTCTTGACCGTGAGCGTGTCATGGGATTCTGACCACTCGTTCCAGTCCTGGTACTGTACGATGTCCTCCCACGCCACCACGACTAGGCGTGCTGTTTCCGGCGTCAGCGCGTCCACAGCGTATCCGATGGGTCAGACCACGGGCCGACAATGCCCAAGTCACTGACCCCGCGCACCTGGAGTACGATGGCGTCCTTGCCTGAGTGTAGTACCCAGCAGGACGTATCGGGAACGATGAACGACAGCTGCCCCTCGTAGGTTGCGGCAAGCTCGTTAGCCGATGGTGCCCAGTGGTACTGCTTGATCATGTCGTAGCGCAGTAGGGCCATGAGCGCCGTCAGCGGCGGCGGGAGTTCCGCCGTGCTGGGCATGGCGTCGAGAGCCTTCTGTGCCTGCTCGATGGTCGGCAGTTCGTCAATTGGACGGGCCTGTTCTTGCACCTGGTCGCCCATGTCGCACCCCGCCAGCAGCACGAGCAGTGCGATGCTAGTCCACTTCATCGTCGGCCTCCTTCTTCCTGTTGATCATCGCAAGGTTTTTGTTTCCGAACGGGCCGATAGAGTAGATCTCCCACCCCGCCAGCGACAGGGCGGTGTGGAGGTCCAGCACCTTCGGCTGGGAGGCCAGGATGGCGTCGAGGTCGCCCCAATAGACTCCTCCGGTTCCAGGCTGTCGCTGGTTATACTTCGCCCATTCCCGCATCTGCGCCACCACCGCCCGCAGGCTGTCCCGCTCGGCCTGCGCCTCGGCCAGTTGGCGCTGGAGGTCCTCGATCTCACGGCCATCGCAGCAGATGCCGTCGTCGTACTCTGGCGTGCCGCAGTATTTGCAGGTACCCATCTCAGTCCTCCCCCTGCCGCTGGGCGGCGGTTTCCTTCTGCCTGATCACAACCATCTCCCCGAACGCCGGCCGCGAGCTGATCACCCAACCGGCGCGGTCCAGGGCCACATCGAGCGACAGCGGGCCGCGGTCGGCCAGTTGGGACTCAAGATCGCGGATTGCCCCAGCAGCATCGCGCAGCGCATCTTCGTAAACGCCGTCTGTTATTGCGTGCCTTGCGTCATCCGCGATGGCAAGCAGGCGCTCAGTTAGCTCGTTCATTCCCCGCTCCTTTCGATGATGATGGCGGTGACATCAACCGTTCCCGCACCACAGTTCCAGCACGTTGAATCGCTGTCGCTTTTGCAGTTGCAGTCAGGGCACATCATAAAGTTGTCCATCGCCAGCACCTTCGGCTGGGAGGTGAGGATGTCCCACAGTTGTTCCCTGTCGGAACATTTCATGTACCCACTACCCAGCAACCACATTTGAGCCTTCGCCACCACCGCCCGCAGGCTGTCGCGCTCCATCGCCGCCTTGCTCCACTTGCGATTTGCGTAATCCTCACGCGAGATCGCTGCGTCTCGCTCAATCTTTCTATTCATGGCATCGGCCTGCGCCTCGGCCAGCTGGCGCTTGAGGTAAAAGAAGCGACCTGTATCGTCGTACACTTCTTTCGCGTCGTCCCATCCCTCTTCATACGTTCCGTGCATTACTTGTCTCCGATCTCGCGCAGGGCGCGGACTGCCTCGACCGCCATGCTTTCGTCGTAACTCTTTTGCTCGATGTAGCGTAGCGCCCCCACCGCCACCTTCAGCTTCCGCTCTGCCTCGACGGCGCGGGTGTGGAGGGCGTCTTCGACGGGGCGGGTGTTCCAGTCGTCAAAGGAAAGCCATTCATCACAGCATGAAAATCTTTGAAACCCCTCCTCGGTGTAGTAGCCGCAGACTGGTTTGTGACCACAGAACGGGCACGGTTTCAGATCCATCTCAGTTCTCCCCCTGCCGCTGGGCGGCGGTTTCGTCCAGCCTCCGGTACTGACCGCGCAGCGCCTCTTTCAGCGCGTCGATCTGCGCGTACAGGTCTTCCTTGATATCGTATTCCCTCAAGAGGTGGTGCATCAACTCCCCCTTGGTCAACTTGTGCATCTGGGCGGCGGTCAGGTACATTTATCGGCCTCCACGATGCATCGCCCAACGTACTCCGCTACCTGTGGGACTACGGCGTTGCCTAGTCCTCTAAGTCGGTCAACTCTGGACGCCAACGCCTGAGGGCGTTTCTCCTGCCTAATTCGCTCAAGCAGTCTTTGCTGCACGTCTTGTGATTCTTCGAATGGTTTGGCGTAAAACGATTCCCACAAATCGCGCAGGTCTTCCTTTTCCTCAATCCTCGCCCCCACGTCCCATCCTTCATATGAACTTCCGTGTGGCATTTCTGGCACAGAATCCAAAACTCTTCGGCGGTATTCCCGTGGTGATGTCGCTGCAATCTCTCTGTGCTCCCACACAGATCGCAGGAATCGCCATCCAATGGCCCCGTCAGTCGTTGTGTCTGCTTCCGAAGCGTGCTTTTGTTCATCGGTCAGTCCTCCAAGGCAGACCAATTCAAAGGAAACCCCATGAGCCACTCGACCCACGTCGGGTTCAACTGCCCACTGGGTCGCTCCGACTGTTCGCTTGAACTCGTCAAGTCCCCCCGAGCGGCCATAGCTCCCAGGCTCCGGCTTTGCTGCGTCTCCCCCTGAATCCTGTACTTGTGTTCGCTTGATGTCGGAGTCGGCATCATCGCCCGACACCCAGGATGCTTCATCATCGATGGACATAACTGGTTGGCCGTGGCCGTTGGTGTGGCGAATCGTTCTCTCGCCACCGCCGTCGCCAGATCGTCCCCACCACTTCCGTCCAGGTTCATCCTTGCGAAGTCCGGCCCGCTCGGGCTGCCCTTGGGGGTTGGCCACATCTTCACCGCCAGCGACAGGGGCGGTGTCGAGACATCCCCGCGCTCCTGCCGTTTGCGCCACGACTCCTCGTCCTCGTCCGTCACCTTGCCCGCTCGCGGAGTTGGCCATATTCGCGCTAGTTCTGTCGGCGTCGGAATTCTGCCCTTCCGAAAAGCCTCCGAACGCTGACTTCCATGTTCGGCTCCAGCGCTGGGCGTCCCCACCCAGATATGCGACGATGAAGATCCGGTCCCTCCGGTGCGGCGCACCAACGGCCTCTGCTGATAGCATCTGCCACTCCGCATCATACCCGATGTCGGCCAGCGATCCGAGAACGGCATCGAGCCCCCGAACAGTGAGAGCGCGGACGTTCTCCACGATGACGTATCTCGGTCCCAACTCGCGAATGATTCGGTGATACTCCCACCAAAGACCGCTTCGTTCTCCTTCAAGTCCAGCCCCTTTCCCGGCTAGTGAGATGTCCTGACACGGGAACCCGCCGGCGATGACATCGACAGGCTCGAGGTTGTGCGCCCCGACCTCACGGACATCTTCGTACTTCGGAACGTCTGGCCAGTGCTTCGTCAGCACCTTCCGGCAGAATTGGTCGATCTCCACTTGCCAGCGGCACTCCATGCCCGCACGGTCAAGTCCCAGGTCCATGCCGCCGATGCCGGCGAACAAGCTGCCGTAGGTCAGGTTAATTTTGTCTCTAGTAATCAAAGCTGCCGTCCATTCCCGGTATGTCGCTACCGAAGATGGCGACCAGCTTTTCCCACGTTGCCCGCACCGGGCGCGTCCCGTTCCGCGACAGCCCGTAGATGACGTTGTGCCCGATGCCAAGAGCCTCACCGATCTTGTGCGACCCGGTGCATCCAGCCTTACCTGCGAGGGCCGCACGCAGCAGCGCGGCGTTGACGACCACGGGCAGATCGGTCGGGCCGGCAAGACGCTGCGCCTCGTCCATGCGCTCCAGCGCACGCAGTCCAGGCAGGCAGCACTGCTGCGAGTCTAGGTCCGTCCAGTGCCGCATACCGCACACGGGGCACTCATGCTCGCCGGTTTCCACACCACGGGCGGCGGCGATGTCGGGGTGCAGCCGTCCTTCCTCCCACGCATCGTTCAGGGCGTTCTCGATCTCGATGTCCCACTTGGCGAACGCGAGGATGACGGTCGGATGGTTGTCGCCCAGTTTGTCGATCAAGGCGATGGCGCACTCGGTGCAGTATTCCTCGCCGGCCAGATTCGTCGGTGCGCGGTGCGTCTCCTTGCAGGCGCAGCAGACGAACGGGCGCATGGTTTCCTCAAAGAACCGCTCGTATCCGCTACGCTTCTGCTCAGGCGTCCGCTTGTCGCGTCTCGATGGTGACTTGGACGCATCCTGGTCGCTGTGGTGATTCTCGGTAGATGTGCAGTTCGTCGATTTGCTCGTCATCGTCGAATACCCCGGCGTGCTTGAGTCCGTCGATGGACGCCTTGGCGTAGTTGTCGATGTCGCGTCGGTGCCTGCTCGGCATGACAAGGCGCAGTGTGACCGCGAGGCGTGCGTCTCCGAACTTTGGGTACGGTCGAATAAGACCAAGGCAGTTTCTGATTGATACACGATAGTCTCTCCCCTTTTTCGACATGATCTGTCGGCCCCGGTACGATCTCCAGTAGCCATTAACCGACGGAGGAAACGGGATAATGAAGGTCTGTTTGTCCATGCGTCCAGCTTCCGTTGTGAGCGCGTCGATTACTCGCCCGACTGCTACCATTGGCTAGCGAATAAAATCGCTCACGGGTCAATCTGGTGCGTCTGGTGGCCCATGTCGCACTCCGTCCTGACCAACTCGCTCACGATCAAGCGCAACCCATCGTTCTCACGCTCCAGTCCAGTGATGTAGTTAAGGGTTTCCCGTAGTGCCGTTGCCAGCGCGGCATTCTCTGCCGTGATCCGGTCCACGGCGGTCCTCTCAGCTGCGGTTACCTGCATCTTCTCCCACTTGCGGAGCCGGGCAATGGCGCGGTCAGCCCCGTCGTGCTGACCGGAAGACTTGACCATGATCTTGCCGGTGACGCGAACAGCATCATCCCTAACGTGTTTCAGCATATCGCTCCCGCCTCTCGCTCCAGGTGTGGCACTCGCCGTCAAACTCAAACTCAATCTCGCCAACCATGCCGCTCCTGTTCTTGGCCACGATCACGTTGGCGTACCCGGTCGGCCTGCGGTTTTCGTCCTTCTCCAGATGCAGCAGGTAGACGGCGTGGCTGAATTCCTCGAAAGCTCCGCTATGCTTGATGTCGGCCACGGTCGGCTTCTCATGCGAGTCGGCGGCGCGGGACAGTTGCGACATCAGCACGATGGGGCACGCCGTCTTCCCGGCGATCTCTTCCATCTCGTTCAGCATATGCTCGGTGGCAATCGCGTATCCGTCGCTGTCCTTGCGCCTGATGCGGTTGACCTGGTCCACCAGCACCAGCACCGACCCGCCGACGGCGTTGGCGTAGTCTTCGATGGACCGCACCACGAACTCAGTTGACAGCCGCTTGGCGTGGACAATCCGCACCATGTTGGTTTCCATCGCCGTGCGGACCTTCGCCAACGACAGCCGGAGCGCGTCCATTTCTTCCTCGCAGGAAGACCGCCGGTTGGGGTAGAGCGGGATGCCGCCGGCGTGGCACTCCATGACCTGAGCCACGACTTCGCACTCGTCAAGCTCGGTGGAGATCATCAGCACGCCGCCGACGTACTGCTTGATGACGCCAGAGATCAGCGAGGTACACCACGAAGTCTTGCCGCCGCCGGGTCGGGCCGCGACGGTGTAGAGTTTCCCTGGCAGGAACCCGCGAGTGGATCGGTCGAACGCGGGCCATCCCGACTTGAGGCCGTAGCGGGACTCCGGCGTCTTGCCGATCAGTCCCTTGACCGTGGTGTAGACTTCGTTGACCAGCATCAGTCGAGCCTCGCGTACTGGACGATCTTGGTGGACCTGGAATCCTCGGCGCGTTCCAACTCGCCAGCGAACTTGTCCCTGCGGATCAGCGATTCGATGCCGTACTTGTCGGGGTCGTACCAGTCCTGCACGGCTAGCCGGTGGCGCACCACCTTGGCCATCTGCTCGGCGGTGTAGCCTTCCTTGACCAGCAGGTGAACCGCCCTGAGCAGGGTGCGGTTGTCCGGCTTCCGCCTGCGGTTGAACTTGGCGTTGACGATCTCGGTGAGAGCGGCGGCTGCTTCCCTGACAGATTCGGGGAAGTCCCCCTTGGGGGATTTAGGGGGTATATTCTTACTCTCCTTCTTGTTCTTCTTCTGGGGCGTCACTTTGGCGACAACTTGACGCCACTCTGACGCCAACTTGGCGTCACGGTCTACGAATCCGCAATCCATTAGTTTTTCTACAGATAGCGGCTCAGTCATGTAGCACAGCCGAGCAATTAATTGCTCATCGGCTGGCACCAGACCTTCGCTGTCTGCGGCAAGCATCCAGATAGATACGAGCTGTCCGCGCTCGGCATCGGACATCTTGACCCATTCGGGATTCCTGAGAACTTCGCGGTGGAGTTTAATCCAGGGGGGCTGGTCGCGGTCGTTGCGGTAGGACTGCCACTTTTCCCAATTGTGGATATGCCAGTATAGCACTTCGTCTTCTCCTGAGAAGTGGCGGGGAGCGCAGGAGATACACCCCCCGCCTGGTACCTCGTCCCTAGCGTGGGTAGCAAATCCACGGGACATCAGGGAAGTTAGCACGTTAACCATCAAGTGTCAACCTCAGTTGGTTAGCGCCGACCAGAAAGTAGATGCTGTGGCCGCTGCCCTCGCGGCGGTCCCCAATCTTGTGGCCGGCCTCGCGCAGCTCGCCGATCCGCGCCGCCAAGCGGAAGCAGCCGTAGTCCCTGAGCGCGTCCAGCGGCGTCAGGTCGCGCCCGCTCTTGAGGTGGGCGATGATCATTTCGCACTGGGTCATGATTCACCTCCACTCGTATCCGTTTTTGTCCAGTTGCCTGAGCAGGTACTTGAACTGACGACGCTGTTCTTCCTTGGTCTCACACCAGGCTCCAGTCATCCATCCGTCATAGGGACTCACGCAGCCTTCATCTTGGG
>Ga0208019_1000389_pt1 | contig 23992 bp, 41 predicted proteins | sample CB_VirMetaG_5_FD_184540 | JGI IMG/M metagenome (GOLD analysis project Ga0208019, IMG submission 184540) | Freshwater to marine saline gradient viral communities from Chesapeake Bay - CB_1508_1D Viral MetaG (SPAdes) (version 4) | ecosystem: Environmental > Aquatic > Marine > Coastal | place: USA...
CTAGTTAGCACTCAGTCCAAGTTTAATGCGCTCATGGATAAGCTAGATGCAGATGATGCAGCTACTCTAGACACTGACTATGTTGCAACTCTTGAGATCACAAGCTTATTTGAAGCTGATGAGGCTGCTCTACCAGGTCAACATAAAGCTGATCTTCGTAAGGCACTCAGGTCAGCTCTAGCTCACAAGAGTTTAGCTGATGAGATCGCAGACGCCATGGAAGAGATCCAGGCATCATTTAATGCTCTTCTAGCTAAGCTAGATGCTCAAGCAGGGGTTTTAGCAGACACTGATTTTGCTGATCTCCTAGGTGTTTCTCCTGTTGATCCTGATGCTGCTTATCTTCCAGCCCAGCACAAGGTATCTCTACGTAAATCTCTTAGATCAGCTCTAGCTCATAAGAGCTTGGCTGACGAGCTACTTGATGCTGTTGCAGGTGTACAGAATGCTATGAATTCTTCTCTTGCTGCTCTTGATGCAGGTAGCGTTAATGGTGCTCATGCTGGCTTTAAGGTTGCTGAGCTCGATCCAGAAGCATAAGGTAGGTGAATATGAGTAGAAGACAAAACATCGATAGGTTGAAAGCTCTGTCTGTGTCTCTTAAGGAGACTAAGCCAGAACCTAAACCTAAAAAAGCAGAAGTTAAAGATCTGAAAGTTGAAGAGCCTAAAGAAGATGCGGCCCACAAGATGAGCAGAAAAGAGCGCAGAAAGTTGGCTAAGTCTGAAGAAACTTCTCTAGAAGAGTCAAGTGAAGAACAAGCTGATTAGGATCATTGAGCTTTCTGTTTAGACCAGAGGGGTGAAACAAACTAAAATGTTTCACCCCTTCTCTTTTTAAGAACTTAGATGCTATACTACCGACTGCAATAACATAGTCAGCTTCATGTGCTTTTTCTAAAATATAATATTTTCGATATGAGATTTGTGATATCGTTAACTGCTTATTGTTAGGTGTCTTGAATGGGTATAGATTTTCATAATAAAAATTGGCGAATATATTAGAAAACCATATATCAAGTGTTCTTCTAGATTTAGTGTCAGAGTGAAAAGCAGAGTTGTCTGGGGAACTAGTGGATGGGTTAGACCCTAAAACTAACACGTTTTTCAAGCTGAAGTCCAATGTAACCCTCCTTAGTGAAAAACTCTTTCACTAGAATATCTTTTCTATCGAACAGTGTATCAAAGTTTGAGTACTTATTCTTTACAATTATCTTCCGTATTCCAGCTTGCCAAAGTAGTTTTAAGCAAGTGTCGCACGGTGTATGCGTACATATAAGATAGCAATTTTTAGTAGCTATACCTTTTCTAGCACAGTACATGAGTATATTTTGCTCGCTGTGTACTATATACTCGTATTTTTCTGGTCTAGTATCTGGCAACATGTGGTCTTCAACTTCATATAAGAATCCGTTATAGCCAGTAGCGACGATCGTATCATCCTCTGAGTTCACTAAAACACTACCAACCTGTGTTTCTGAATCATGGCTTCGCTGTGACACTGCTTCGGCAATAGTCATGAAGGTCTGCAGCTTGCTAGGTCTATTTCGCATATTCTCCACTCCAGTTTCTGTACTCTAATCTCGGATCATACTCTTCTTGTAGAAGGATAGAGTCTAACATCTTTGGATCTACTCTCCAGCGCTCTACTGCAAAGTTGATATTGAGTGTTGATTTGATAGATTTGCCCATACCACCAGTAACTTTAATAAGTTTTACCCATGCTACACCGCATTCATCTACATGAACTACACGATACTTTTTAGGTACTCTCATGCCTTCGGAAACATACTTTGGTTGCCATTTATCACTCTGCCAGTCCAGTTCTTCCATTATCAAGACGTCGCCAACTTCAACCTGGGTTTCTTGAAATGTTCTTAGAACTTTGTAAGATAACAAGGAGTTTATAGAATTTTCTATACGCCTTTTATCAGATTCTGACAGCTTATAGTGCATAACTCCTCCTAATGATACTATATAGATTATACAGGAGGAAAATCATGTTGAAGATTATACAGTGTCGTCGTTCTAGTTTAGCACTAATCGCCATTGGTTGCTTAACATTTTTGGGCGCTTATGTTGGAAATGATATCTCTGGCATCGCAGTTGCTATCTCAGGATTAGTGGCTTCTGTTGCTGCCAGCAATGCTTGGCAGAAGCGCGGTGAGATGGAAAATTCTAAGGATTAATCTTCTATCTCGGTTTTAAGTAGCTGAATGATGTCGTCGTCATCATCTTGTGGTGTTAAGGTCTTGAGCTTAACACCCTTTACCTTTTCTTTTACCAGACCTCTTTTAGGGCAAAAATACACGACTTCTATCTCTTTCTCACACTCAATGTTTTGATCTTTCTCTTTTGTCTTCATCGAGTAATTCCCAGCTAGAGTTCCAGTTGCCCTTAATTATATCTTGAATAGTTTTCCTATATGATTCTATAGGTCTAGGCAGCTCTTTCTTGTTACAGAATGTCAAGAATTGAGTCATTGACCCAGTTACCATGAGCACATTATACACGCTGAGTGGGCTATTTACTTGTGACACGAACATATCTGCACCATCAAGCTGATAGTTTTTGGCATTCATGATAACTGCATCTGCTGTGCTTTTCATATGTTTCTCGATCTCAATAGAAATATTGACGCTAGATGCAGAAATTTCACTTACATTAGGCTCATAAAACTCTATAGTATTTTGCTTCTGAGAAAAGGATCTTAAGCCAAGATCACTTAATGCTAACTGTACAAAAAGTGGACATTTGACTAGAAAACATATGTGATTGATATCAGTTAGTCTAGTAGATATCTTGCCACTGAAGAACTGGTTCTGTACTTCTACAAAGTCAGCAGAGTCAAAAGTAGAACTTAATAAAGTCACAAAACCCTTATCCAGCACTGGTATCTTGTTTTTCAAGGAAGATAGAATTGTCATATGTGATTATCTCCGCTGAACAATCGTACTTCTTATCTATGTGATTCAGAAGCATGTGATCGGCAATGATTTCTTTAGTTTTATCTAGCAAATAATGAATTGTATCGTCAGATAAGATTTTAGTAGATTTGTTAAGCTCATCTACTTCATAGATGTGGATTCTCGTAATTTTATTACTGATATCTTCTATAGCTTCTAACATATCTATAAAAGATACTGGGCCAACTATTAGATTTGCTGGTACATCTTTTTCAACTTGAACAAATTTGTTAACAAAGAATAGTACAATAAATTGCTTATTATATAAAATACTTAGATCCATATCTACTAGAGAAGGCTCAAAAATCTCCATATCTCCTCCTAAATTTATTAATATATTTAATCTGTTGACAGTATTATTTAGTTAAGGCTTCTATCTGCCGCTTCAGGTCGTCTACCCTCTCCTGCACAGCCTTAAGTTGATCCTTAATCTCTTCATCATCAGGATATTTTCTGGCTTGCGATTTAAGAAAGAATAGCTCATCTAGAGCCAATCTAAGCGAATCTTTAAGCTCAGATAGCGTGAGACGTTCTTCTAACTTATCTACTGTTTCTGCTAGCGCATAGCGATCGTCAATGTAAGTATACCCGCCTAATACAGTGCCTAACAAAGCTAGTATCGCAGACACCGTGATAACTAGTGATCTAATAGAATCTGCTTTCTTTTGAGCAGTCTCTAGTATTCCGTTCATATTATCTCCTTGATACCATGACAATTTGACAGATATGCTCGAGTCTCTCGATGTGCTCAAAGGCATCCCATGGATTTTTGCCTACTGCTGTAACTCCGTGACCAACTTGCCCTACTATATCGACGGTCAATGGTTTTGCAGGGTAGTATGACCGAAAGGCAGCATTAGTAAACTTCGCCAACTCATGGGATCCTGCTTCTACGAAGGGCACGTTGAAGCCCACTCTAGTGTATCGCTTTAACTCAGGAAAATCTTTAGTGATCTCGCTTAGATCATGCCCGGCGTGCATTGCAGCAACACAGTAAGTAGGGTGTAGATGGACTACGGATCTAGTTCGAGTTGCATCTAGCAAAAGTAATCTGTGCATAAAGTATTCAGTAGATACGTTGCCGACATCTGTGGAATCAATGTCCACCTTAATGATGTGCTCTGGGTGAATAGTAGTCTTCCTAACTCCTTTTGGGGTGATATACACAAAGTTAGAGATATTGCCATCTAACGATTTGCGTACTGAGATGTTTCCATCACGAGTAGTTATCCAGCCTCTCTTGTAGGCTTCTCTCATTATGTCACCCATCGCGGTCAACATATGTACCTCTCACTTTAGGTTTTCTAAGAAATCTTCTTCAAAGCATTGTTGAAGATGTACTTCGCGAAGCTTGTCGATGGGCAAGTCCCACTGGATACCTCCGCCATCTAATACATAGCTTATATTGCTATTCATCTCAAAATACTCGAGCATAGCTTCTCTAGCATCTTTATCGAGAGACTTAAATCTATCAAGTCGCTCTTGCTCATGCTCTTCTCGACTCTTTATATTTATGACAGTACTAGGCGGAGCGGTGCTTGGTCCCAAATTAATACTTCCCGACCCAGAAAAGGTCACATTAGAAGCCAATGTGCCATTAGAAGAAAATGTTAAGTTATTATTAGTAGTTTGCGCTGCGGTAATGGTTCCATTAAAAGTGTGACTTGCAGTCGGTATTGTCTGTGTTGTTTTGATTAACTTAGTCATGCTTTCCCTAACATCTCTAAGATAGTTTGCAATACTTCTTCATGTAAGTTAGGATCAAAATTATTTGATTTCTTAATATTTTCTATAGAATTCATTGGTCGTAAATTACATAAGGCATTTACTGCATGTGGATTATTTATACCAATGCTATTTAGGAAACTTATAGGCACAATGTGATCTACGTTCCACTTATCAATGCCAAGTCCATAATTTTCCCAATTCATCCATTCTTCAAATTGATTTTCTAGATGCTCTCTAAATTCGGTAAAAGAATAATTTAAGATCTTTTCAGTTTTTAAGTTTTTCTTTATGCCTTTTGCTTTGATATAGTTTGATAACATATTTCTAGCTATTTTAGCAGCTTTCTGATTTGCTAAAAATAACTGTCTATTTTCATTAACATATCTTCCGTTTTGTTTGCCTGATCTACTTCCAGATTCAAATGAACACGATTTGCAATTCCTTGCTCCTGTGCTTTTACGTTTACCACATTCGCATATATTTGTCCCAGTCCACGAAGGATTATTCTTGCCGCTCATTCTTTTGGACATAAACTGAGCATGACAAGCTATGCATCGTTTAGTCCGTTTACTAATAATTGTATTGCAGTCCAAACAAGATCCCTGTTTTTCTTGCTTTTTGCCATATTGAGATCCTAATATTTTTCCGCGATCTTTTCTGAAGCAATCAATACATTTATAGGCTTTTAAATTTATTTCTCTTTTTCTCTTAACTTTAATTTTCCCACACTTAACGCAAGTAGCTTCTATCTGCCATGATTTCATGACTTACCTAACATCTCTAAGATAACTTTTTCATCTTTCTCGTAAGCGTGCATAGAATGAACAAAGTGAGAATATCTACCTTTTTGTAGATTAGGATAGGTAAATGATAGCTGATGTAGCATGGTATCCATAAGTGAGCAGAAAAACGGTAAATCAAATGCAAGTCCTTTGACTACGTCATTCGACCTCATTACGATGCTCAGGTTCAGCTTATCATCTCTGATTGACCATACACCATGAGTAGTACAAGTCACGTCTTTGTTGCCAAGATATAGATGCTCTGGTAACAGGAACTTCATGATAGCTTGTCTAGAATCTTTGTCGTCTTTTAGACTCCTAACACACCACTCCCATGGAGTTAACTTCTCTACCTTACTGCCAAGCAAGCGATCTGACCAGTGAGCTTTTTGGCTGAACTTGTCTGATCCCATCGACTCATTTTCCCATATAAGATATCCGTAAGCTGAGTTAATTGTGCCATCTGGATTAGCAATCTTCTCCCAAAACTTAGAAGCTTGAGCAAAGTCTTCTACTCGATTTGAGCAAGAGCGGTACAGATCTAGCTCTTTTTTAGTGTAGCTAGCTATAACCTCATTGCGAGAATCGCTCATGGTCTGTATGGGTTCTGCGGTAGGATTAATTACTTCAAAATAGTAATTAGCTATCTCTCGAATGGGCAAACCTCTAGGAGAAGATCGATGCTCATAGCGATTCCATACATTAGAAAGAGTGATTAGATATGCATCATGAGTGTTGTGGTGTCGCATTTGTTCTCCAAAAGATCTATGAATAGGCTGACTTACTTAAATTTCATCTCCATATTCTTCTAGCACACGTTTATTTTTACTCCAATTATCTTTTGCCCATAGTGGCTGAAGATTGGTATAGTGACAAGCTTTCTTTAAGTCTTCTTCGTTTAATAAGTTAAAGCTAGATAAAGGAATAATATGATCAATATGCCATCCTTGTACACCATAGTTATCCCACGTCATTCCTGGTTGGAACTTAGACTCAAGATACTCTTTTAGCTCTTCTATTGAGCAGCCGAGATCTTTTACTGCAGAACCCACTTTATTTATTCTTATTTTTGAGTTAATACGAGACCTTAGTATATCTGCAAGTCTAAAATTAATGTTTGTTTTGTAGTATGATCTTTGCTTGACAGCATGGTACTTTTTAATACACTCTTTGCTACAATACTTGTTTCTTGTCTTATTACTAACAAAAGCGTTGCCACAAATTTTACATTCACTTTCTTTTTTAAGTCTGTTGTGTCGATCATTTGAGTTTATTCTATTAAGCTCTAGACGACATTTTTCGCTACAACATTTTGTAGATTTTCTATTTGTAAATATCTTTAAACATATTACACAGTTGTTGCTAACTGGCTCTTTTTTGCTTCTGTTACTAGCAAGTTTAATAAATTCCTCTCTATTAGAGGAATACCTCAATTTATGATAGCGCTTTTCTTTTTCTTTTCTGCAGCTTTCAGAACATGTCTTATAGTTTGCTTGTTTTGCTTCAAACTCTTTTTTGCAAACTTGACAGTTCTTAAACATTTCTTAAATTTCATCTCCATATTCTTCTAGCATTGACTCGAAATTGGCATGCCATACACCGTATCCACTCTTACGTTTAGTAAGTTTCTTGCACAGTTGACCACAGCGATGAAACAAGTGCTGATATACGAATGTGGATTCAAGAACTGACTTACCATCTTTCGTTCTATAATCAGGGTTATACTTATGGAGGGCAAAGACTACTTCAGTCAGCAAGTGTTGCCTAAAATCTTCTAGGGTCATACCTGTGTTGCCGAGGAAGATCTCTCCGTCTTTGGTGGACATCTTCGACTCGTTCCAGTTCTTCTGGACCATATCTCGAATATATTTAGATACCATACGATTATACTTAGCTACTTCTTCATTAGTGATCTTTCGCATACATTTCTCCATCAAGATAATTGGTTAGCATACTGATTCGCTGTTTTTTGTCTATATCTTCATTTTGACTTAAGCTGATTAGATCATACGCGATTTGTAGATCTTTATCATCTGTTGATAGTCTACCCGTATTATAGCGGCGGGCAATTCGTTCTCTATAGCGCTTAGTTACTACAGGCTTAGCAGTTAATTTAAAGTAAGATTGTACTAGATTCTCTAATAGGTTCCTCATCTTTAGAGAGCAATGTTTTAACACTATGTTTTTTATAAATATTTTCTCGTAGTGAGAGATCTCGCCGCCATCTTCATGCCTATTCTTAATTTCTTTCTTAAATTTATCCCATAATGGGGACACCGCGTTATATTCAGATAGCACTACCCCTTTACAAGCACTCATCAACTCTTTGTCGAAGCTATATGGTTTACCATGTGAAGCTTTTGTGATCTTCATATGACTATACGTATCGCGAGTATAGTATTCATTTACAGGAGCTGGCTTAATACTTAAATATAGTTTTAAGAGTTCCTCTACATCATTCTCAATATTAAAGATCATCAGAAATTCTCCAAAGAATAAATTGGCTCATTTATACTCGCTCTGAGCCTTAAGGCTAGCAGCTTAGAATAAATAGCCTCATTTCTAGAGTTTGGTGTATTAGTACGACAAGCTATACTAATATATTTAGCTAGTTTCTCGAATATTTCTAAAGACCTAATTTGATATAGGTTATTCTTGAAAATGCGATTAACTATACCGTTTACTTCCCTCTTGATTTCATGAGATTTTAGTTTTTTAAACTTGTAATACTCTGGATGGAGACAATTCAATAAGCCTTCAGCTTCTGTTTTTCTTGAGATACTATTTATATCAGAGAAAACATAATCATACAAGTTTTTTGTAATTAGACTTTCGATATCTTCTTTCTGAAGACTAGTTACTTTTTGAACCAAAGTGGGCACATTAGTTTCACTAGCTGGCTCATTTTCTTCAAACTCTATGTCAAAATACATCGGGATTAGTGTAGTCAACAGTAACAAATTTTCTATGTTTTTTATATCTAGTCCACTGTTTATGATGTGCCGCGAGAAGTTAGCAGAGCTATGCAATTGCAGATCGCGATAGCATAGATCATTGACTTTATCTACGTCAACGCTTGCCATAATATCATCGTAGTGGTTAGTGTAACCATCAGTTGCCAGCAGTAGCCAACCGTCGTCACTATTATTGAGTTGCTCTAAAACTGCGTCTTTAAACAAGGTTTTCATCATTCTACCTCATATCCAAGCTCTTTAGCTTTAGTAAGACTGAGATCACCGCGCTTCTCGTGTGATCTGCGAGTGCGAATGTAGCTAACTCGATCAAACTGAACGAATTTACCTTCTGGTTCTACAATTTGATAGACTGTACCTTCGTGGTCTTGGAAATGGCCATTGATGCCGATTTCTTTAGCTAGAGCTTCTGTAGCTAACTTGAGCTCTTCGAAATATTTCTTGACTTCTTCTTTCTTCTTCTCTAGCTCAACGAACTTGATCTGGGCTGGTGTCATGATGAATATCCTTTACGATCTTTAGATGACGATCTTGGATATTCTTCAAATCTGTTTTAGTTTTTGGTATTTTAGCACTTTTCAAGAATTCGCGCTTCATCAATACGGCAGATATGCGCTTCTTTGTGATCTTACCATCTTCTTTAAAAGAGACTTCTGGATCATAGCCCATATCGTTAACTTTCTTAAAAATGACCATCTTCTTCTCTTCTAGGTCGTTGATCTCCTTATATATAGATTTCTTGTATTTAGAGTGAGTAGCAGATCTAGTAGGACCGCCAAGTAAGCTTAGCAGTCTTTGTTGTTCGTGAGTTATCTCTTCACACCTTTCCATGTAGGCTGTGAAAGCGCCTAGTATTCTCATGTTGCTAGCCAACTCTTCTGCTTGACCTGCAAAGCGATCTACCAACTTAAGTTTAAGTTTTCTATAGTGAGTTTCGTATATTAAAACACCAATCGCTAGACCAACTAATATGCCAACTAGAAATAAGATAAGCAGATTCATACTACTCAACATCACTTAAGGTTAACTCATCAATAGCTTTAGCGAGCATTTCCTGACCTCTGTCCTCAGCTAATGCTTTAGCTAGCAGAAGTAGATCATCTAACTCAATAGAGTGCTTCTTTAGTCTCTTCTTCCACTCAGAAAGCTTCTTCTTATCGATGTTATGTCTGCCTCTATTAAGTTTTTGAGGCACTAGTCTGGTATTGTTACCTTCGTAACCTTTGTTGTTGTTTTTTCTATCTATCGAAAGCTTAGTACCTTTTTCTTTTTCGGCATTCTGATACCTCTTAACTGCCGTAGCAGTGTCACTTTTCATATGACCCGAAGAATGACCTTTCTTGCCATTCTGGCCTGCTTTAGTACCTGGCCCACCTTTTTCACGTCGCTTTGCTTGGAGAATTTGCTGATAGCTGCGTTCTTTGCTACCGCTAGTTTTTCGCTCTCTACGCAACTTAGCCAGCATAGCTTTGTACTTTTTCGGATCGCGGCTCTTCCAATAGTGTGCAGCTTTCTGTAGCTCTTCTTCTGAAGTTTCGATATCATGATTATCTTGCATTTGCAACACTCTACTATATAGTTGTCTATATATTAATTTTATCAGAGCTAGATACGGTATTTAAGTCGAAGTATCTTCTCTTCTCTAACAGATAAAAACTGAAATGACTCAATAGCAGCTTGCTTTATGTTGGCTATATAAACTTCGTTATCTCCGTTATTGCCTGTTGTTAGCACATCTAGTAAAAGTAGATCTTCTGAGTCTTGATTAAGAGTGTCTTCTATGCTATGGGTGGGCTTATTCATGATGATCAGATCTTCTATCTGATCTTTTGGTATTTTAGTACCTTTTGAAATAGCTAAGATAGTAGGCGTAGAGTTATGATTCTTCTTATACTGGTTTATAAAGTTCTTGATTTTACTAATTTTCTCATTGATATGGACTGGCAATCTGATAGTCTTGCATCTATCATAGATATATCTGCTGATAGTTTGCTTAATCCACCACGTAGAATAAGTAGACAGTCTATATCCCATACTTGGATCAAACTTCTCTACTCCCTTCATTAGACCCATCATACCTTCTTGCACTAAGTCATCGATGTCGTGACCATGAGCTGCGTATTTCTTGGCTATAGATATCACTAATCTAATGTTTGAGTTAATAAGAATATCGCGAGCTTCTGTATCACCTTGAGCAGCTTTCTTAGACAGCTCTACCTCTTGTTTAGCAGTTAGAAGCTTATGCTGCTTGATGCAATCAGTGTAGAAGTTTATTATAGTCATTTTTACCTCTAACTGATTTATACTTAGCTAAAGCCAAACACGGCTCTTACAAACTCATTCGGATAAGTTTTTTCTAAATATATCATATGATTGATGACTTGAGAAAAGCTATATACACCGTGCTTCTTCCTAATAGCGTACAATCTTCTTTTTGGGTTAGGGTTCAGAACAATTCTGCTGCACCCCAGACCATAAAACTTCTTTCGTTTGTCATTATATTCTTTTACACACTCTAGTAGCTCATCAACAGACATGTAAGACACTGAGTAAAGCGAAAAAAGGTCGATAGTAGCTGAAACAGCAGGTGATGCATCCTGTGGTATGCCTTTAGCTTTTTTCTTGTTGTCTCCATAAAATGATCTCACTCCCGCAAGAATATTGAAGAATGGGTAGTTTCTGCATAGAGGAATATCACGTATAAAAGGGTAAGAGACTCTGTCTTCTTCCAAAATTTCCTCTGTGTGCATAGAATCTGGCTCCCAGAAAATACCATTCTCTGATCTTTCTATAAACCAGCTTATATCGGTACCCATTGCATCACCACGTTTTAATTTGCTCTATATAGTATTTGTCCCAAACTTCTATTGACTTATTAGGAAAAAGAGCTTGAAATTCTTGGAACTTTTGCTTCGCATCCTCATACCATCTTCCCTTAATTTCTACTAAAATATCCGAATCAATTAGCTTTAGATCACAGATATATACTGTGCTGTTAGACAGACTAAAGGGTATTTGCCATTCATAAAGAATCTTATGTCGGTTAAGAAAATCAACAACGGTTTTTTCATATGAGCCTTTACAATGTTGAATTTTTCCTGTTTTCCAATTATAAGTTATAAATGTTTTTATTCCCTTAGTTAATCTTTTGCTTATTAAAGTAGGATCTTGATTACGCTGTTTTATCTTGTCTATATTAAGACATCCACAGGATTGAGTGTTGGATGATCTGAGTCTACCTGTTGATACAAACAGCTCTTGTCCACACTGACATTTACAAAGCCATAGTTTTTTATTATCTTTAATTTCTTTTTTGATTACAGTTAGTCTATTAAATCTTTTGCCGGTTAAATCAATATTTCTCTTATTAGTACGACACTTTTCAATTATTAAACATCCACAAGATTTTGTTGTTTTATTTCTAAGATTTGGTCTTAGAACTATTGTTTCTTTGCCACATTCGCATCTGCAAAGCCATTTGCTAACCTTTTCACCAGACGGGAACTCGTGAATGCCGCATTTACTAAGTACAGTTAACTTGCTATATTTTTTACCAATCATTTTAATGAGGTATCTTTATAGTTTCTCCGATTCTTCGAAGAGGATGGTCTTCGGTTCCATCTTTTGAGATGATCCAGAGAACTTGTGGGAATGTTTCTGATGGTCTCATCCAAGATTCTACATCTACATCATAGAAACAACCATCAGTCAAGATTATGCTGAGATCCGGTTTCCGATCATGGATCTTTTTAAGCGCGTCTGATACATCTGTACCGCCAGCTTGGAAATCAGACTTGTTGAACCGCTCTCCAAACTTGTACTTAGTGTGATGATATACTTGAGTATGCCACAAGTCGATAGTACACTTACGAGCGCCTACCTTCAAGAAGTTGTCTATAATATCTAGGAAATCGTTGGCTTCTTGGATTGAGATAGATCCGCTCGTGTCGATGAAGTTAGCTAAGAATGGTAGATTACCGTTCTTGTTGCCTGGAGCAATGTTGCCGTATCTTCTAGATGGTCTAGACCAAGTGTGCTTACGATCTACTCCAGACGCATGTCTCTTAATAGCGGATTCAATAAGCTTCTTGTAGTTTAGCTCGCTTCTTCTAGCTTCTATATCTGATAGAAGCTCTTTAACGTGACCAGGCAATCTGTCCATTGTTAAACTAGCTTTCTGCATAGCTCGCTTAACTAGCTCTTCAGTAGCATCTAACATATCGCCTTCTGCTGCATTAGAATCCCAGTGATGAGAGTCTAAGGTATCTAATGGACCGTTCTGTCCTTTTCCGTTACCGTCGATGTCTCCATCTCCCTGTCCCCTACCTCCAGTACCTTGCATCTCTGGATGATCTTGAATAAACTGCTTTAGTTTTAGATAATAATACTCAGTGGTTGCTTCTTTATTCCAAGCAACTCTTTTACCGTCTTCTTCGTCCCAGAAGTCATTTACATCAATGCAAGCACCTGGGCAAGACTCATTAGTGCAATGCTTGCCCTGCATCCTCATCTCAAAAGGCGGGCAACTAGGACAACCAGTAGGGAGATTGGGGATATATTGGTTGATTGCCATATCCATGGCCACATTCATCAGCTGTCTTTTGTCGGCATCGATCTTAGAGAAAGGTAGTCGAATTGGATGCTTATGAGTAATGTGATACAGCTCGTGCTGAAGAACTGCTTCTCTTTGCAGGTCATTAAGCTTGTTGCAGAAGAAATCTGCATTGATAAGCATCTGCCACTTACGTGAGTTGGAGCTGAACATTACACCAGCTGTTGGTATCGAGATCGAGTATGTTATGTCCATACACTGCAAGACAGAGCCAAGAAATGGCTGTCTTCTAGTTAGATTAAAGATAGCATTCTGCAGAGAAGCTTTCATTCTCTCTGCAGGCACCATAGGAACCTCAACTATTTTTACTACTATTGTTTCTTGATCAGTCGAAGCTGTCATCTCTTGATCCACCTTTATTGTTGTTCTCTTTAGATTCTTTTGATCTGTTTAAGTCTTGCATAAGTGAGTTTAGGCGATTAATTGATTCTCTGAGTTTATTTATTCTATTCTTAACATCAGTGTCTATATCTTCTTGAGTTTGTTTGGATCTTTTATAGTCTCTTAGATTAATGATGTTGGACATCACCGACCCTCCTCGATTGCATGAAGAACGCGGTCCACATACTTCTGATTAAGAAGACCACCAGGAGAGCACTTATACATACGTTTACCATGTGCGTTATGTACCCAACCTGTCTTACACAGCTTCACTGTACCTGTATTGTAGGCTGCAATCGCGTTGATCCAACTTCCATCATATCGATCCAGCTGGTACTTCAGATAGCGTGCTGCATATAGCGCATTAGTGTAAGGTCCAAAAAGCTTACAATTACTGTAAGTTCTATCTTGCTTACGGCTTTTAAAGTCTTCAGTACATCGAGGATCTTTGAAACCGTATTGTTCTGCTGTTTTAAGTAAAACTTGACATATGCCAAAAGCATGATTATCTCCTGTTCCATCTGCGTGCACATAAGCTTTATGATTGTGATGCGATTCGGCGTAACAGATTGCACTCAACAAATCAGGAGAAACACCGACTTCTTTAGCTGCTCTTCTGACTTCTTGACGTGGATCTGCTGCCGATGCTAGCATTGGTGCGCCAAGTCCTAGCATGGCAATCAAGATCTTAGTCATTGATCACTTCCTTTCGTACCTTGATGTTTTGCTTCAAGATCTCAAGCATATCGGGATGCCGCTTCGTCAGTTCCTTGAAGAATTGCGTAGATTTCATACGTCGAGCAATTTTCTGAGCACAACCTTGAATTAAGTTGATGGCTTGGTCAGAAGGGATGACTTTAGCAACTTCGATCATAGTTGCTTCGTCGATCTTTCCTTCGTCTTTCGGCCAATCTTTGTTCTTCATGTCGACTCGACCTTCATACCAGCCATCATAGTTGTCGATTACTGACTTCACAGTCATATCAACCTTGTCACCAGCATAATTCTCGCCTGTCTTAGACTGCTCTTTCAGCTTCTTGATAGAGCTCTTGAAGTTATTGATCAAATCTTCAGCCAAGATGGGGCGATCTTGCCAGCATGTTTGCCAGTACTGTAGACCTTCATGTTTACCAAGGATTGATTGACAAACTGTGAGATGCATGCTAACATTTTCTGCAGCACCAGACTTCTCAGCCGCGTTGATCTTAGACCAGGTACGAGGAGAGATATATTGACCCTCTTTGCCGATCGCATCAGGTGTCTTGTATACCCATTGGCCAGATTTGAGATACTGAACCAATCTGTCATGCCAACTTGAATTCTCGACATAGCTCATGAATGAGACAAAGTCGTAGTCAATCTTGAAGGTCTCAAAGCGGTCATTGAGAGCAGAGTCAAAAGAGTTGACATCATAGTTTGATGTCTCAGGATTAGTAGCTGCTGCGATAATCCAACCATCTGGCAACTGATAGTTAGGGCCAACCTTGCGATCAGTCATAAGCTGCATGATGCAGTTTGTTACTGCCGTATTAGCTCGGTTTGGCTCTTCAAGAAGAAGCAGACCTTTGCCTTCTGTTGGCCAGAAGTATGGGAGAGAGTGACCCATTCGCTTACGTCCGTTCTCGTCTTCGTACTCATAGGGGAAACCAATAAGGTCAGGTGACTCCATAAAAGCAAGACGAAGATCGATGAAACCGAATTCACCGTGCTTCTCCTGCATCTTCTTTACCCATTGTTGGATACCTTGAGACTTACCTAGTCCGGCTTCGCCTTCAAACTTAGGGCTAAAAACATGGCCGTTCTGTCGAGCTTGCCATGCAAGATCCAAAATAGCTGGAATATCTGATACTCGCATATATCCTCCTTATGGTTGCATTATCATGTAAAATCTGTTTAAGTTAAATTAGTGGAGATCACCATCTAATGGCTCACCCATGTTAAGGTGAGCAGTTAAGTTAGCAATAACGTCTGTTGAAAGATCTGAGTACGACTTCATCTTCGATGCTCCATCTATAGTCCCTTTGGCAAGTTCTTGGGCTATAAGTAGGTTAGCAGCTGATCTAGAGAACCTCATTAACTCTATGAGATCTTCGATAACTGTTTTATGGAACTTGAGTGTGACTATATCTCCATCGACCTGTGTGGTATCCTTATTTAACTTTGTCGACATTCAATCGCTCCTTAAGTCTTTCTAAGATATCATTTGGTAGGTTAGTTTTCTGAAGTTTCTCTGATATATCTTTCTTCTTAGTAGAAACTCCTCTATAGCCATATAGCAGTTCGCCATAGCCTAAGTCATATATAGTTGGCGCTGAGTTGTTAGTTTTCACGTGTTCTCTTACTTCTACTGGAGGAATGTAATCGAATTTCTCGACCTGGCCACCTCTTGCCAAAAACTCTTCTACTGTCTCTACTTTCATAAATCCTCCTTTTCAATGAAACGTCGAATCTGTTTCAGTATAAAGATACTATGGTCTATTGACTGAGGTGATCAGCATGAAAAAGATCGATATAAGTCAAGTACTTACAGAGGGTGTCGATGTGGCAAATAGACGAGTTTATTTTGCTAGTTCTTCAGAAAAAACAAGTGAGTTTGACTGGTCATCCGTTGAAGCTACTATAAGAGCAATTCATGTTTTGTGTTCTGAATCTTCTGATCCCATTGAGCTACATATGGCTTCTCTAGGCGGAAGCGAGTATGATATGAGTCGTCTATACGACACGATCCAGACTTGTCCTGCGCCGATTATCTTCATAGGAAGCGGATATATCATGAGTGCAGCAGTATGGATTATGAGTGGTTGTGATTACAGAATGTTGCATGAAAATACCGAGATCATGATTCACGAAGGTTCAGGCGGTATGGATGAGGCAGCTACTCATGTAGATCAAGAGATTATGCTTGAAGCAAATAAGAAGAGAAACTCTAAGTGGTGGGACATACTATCGCAAAATAGTCGCATGCCTAAATCGTTCTGGGAATTCGTAGGTAAGCGAGATCTATACATATCTGCACATGAAGCAGTGGAGCTAGGTTTAGCTGATAAGGTCATCACCCACCCTGATAGATCTCAGTACAGAGATTACAGAAACAATAAGCTAAACAAGAAGATGCCTAAAGCAAAAACTTCACAATTAGTCGCCAAAATGCTTAATCGTGTTAAGCAAGATAAGACTAAGTTCGATATCAAGTAATATTTAATAGATTATTTTTTAAGCAAAAAAAGGTTAGATCGAAAGATCTAACCTTTACTGATTTATTTATTACGCTCACTCAGCATGAGCACTGAGCAAAAATTTTCGCCGAAAACTTCTGCAAAAAATCTCACCACTTTACATATCACTCCGCGACAGAGCCTACCGATATGTTGACAACTTAATGTCTAGGTAAGGTGACACCTTTCTTATTCTAACAGCAAGAGGTGCGCACGTTACTGTTAGACAAGAACTGTACCATACTTCTGACGATTCTTAAGCGCCTTAACCAAACGAGTGCGAGCAGTCTTACCAAATGTTGAGTATACGCCAGAACCAGCAACGATAGCATGTGTATCGCCTTCAAGCCATGTATCAAGAGCCTCCATGCGGACAGATAGATCACCAAAACGAGGTGAAACAACTGTTTCTACTCCGACATTGGTGAGAGTTGCGTTAGATACTCCACTAAACAAGTTAATGAAGCTTTGAATCGTGTAACCCTTTGACATATGTTCTCCTTTTTCTGTTAAGGGATCCAAGATTATTATACCGATAAGATAATTTTTTATAGTGTATGTCAGTAATATTGCTGTTTATTCAGAAACCAATTTCATCTTCTTCGTCTTCGAATGATGAAGCAAACTTCTTCTTGTGTTCTATTAGTTCTTTTAAAACTTCTTTAATGCTCTTTTGATGCAGCATGCTTCTAATAACAGTCTCCTTCAGATGTGCAACGCTGAAATCATCATAATGTGAATTTCTCAGCTCTTGCTCCTCTTCTTCTGTAAGATCTCGTTTAGCAATAAATTTAACAATTGCGATACGATCATCTGGGTTTGGAGGTTTAACCTCCATCATGAGATCAAATCTGCCTGGACGATCAGCGAGAGCTGAGATCATATTCTCAGGATAGTTTGTGGTAGCAAATATAAGTGTAGGGATTGAGAAGGTTACTTTGATACCATCTAGCAATTCTAGCATATCAGAACTTACTGCATCTCTTATGCCTTGATTTTCTCTCTGTACACCTCCGATATCTTCCATCAGCAATACTAGTTTAGTGCACTCTTTAGTGTATTGAGTCTCTTGGCTAAGAAATCTTGAAATATCAGAAGCATCGATCTTATATGTGGACCATACTAATACAACTGTACCAGGATCTTGTTCGATTAGCTTATTACAATAGTATGCTATAGCAGATGACTTTCCACAGCCTGGGATAGAATATAGAAGAATCTTCCTCACTTTTGCTTCGCCGAGCTGATCGTATATATGCAGATTATTGAAGAACTTATTTGCTTCCTCAATAATATTGTTAGTGCTAAGTGCTGATGCCAGTAAATCTCTGCTAGTTAAAGTTACTGGCTTTAAAATAATCCCAGAATTAGTCTCGTGAAAAGAGAACACGCCAGGTTTGATATCTTGCTTTTTGGGTTGAGCTGCCTCTTCCCACTTAAATTGATAAAGATATCCATCTTCTTGGAAAGCTAGGTCTGACTCATGAATCTTATCATTGACATTTAACTCAGAAATTTTAGTTTTATTTTTCAATACAAAGAAATTGCCCATTTCCACTCCAGAAGTATTTTATTTTACTGAGAATTCTGCTGATCCAGATGGTGCAACAATAGTTAGTTTCATTACTTTATTGGGCAAAAGTTGCCATTCGTAGTCAACTAGGGCAAGCTTGTTGGTTGATTGCAACTCTTCAAGAAGTAAAGCAATAGTTTGAGCATGAGAGTATGCTTCTGCTCTCAATATTCTCACTTTATCATCATGTGTAATGACTTGGTGGCTAACCAGAAACTGAAGGATCTCTACTTGATTCTTCATAGTAGAGAACATTTTTCCTAAGAACTCTATCTTCGTTAACATGTGGTTTTTCTCCTACTATTACTAATACGTTATACCAAGATGATGCCCATGCACTCGCGAAATCTATGGCGCAATTAAGGTCGCCATAAAAGTGTGCACTAACATTGATCTTATCTTTTCTTAAGACCCAACAATTGTTAGTTAATTTGTGTAGTCTAATAATAGTAGTAGTCATTTAACCCCTTAAATCTATTATAGACTGACTAGTCAGCTAACTATTATCTCTTATTTCCATCGCCTGAATCTCGCCACCTAACGAAGCAAGGAAATCTCATGACACCGTCTTTGGAGAGCTCTTGATACTTAACTTCTATGATTCTACCTATTACATTCTCTTTACCTGACCAAATTTGTTCACGGTCTACATCTGTAAAACCAATACCTACATCACAGGCCTTACCATTTTCTTGTATAACATGGAGACCACCTAATCGACCTGCATTTCTGCCAGTACCTTCATACATACCAACTACCGTACAGTCTTGAGTAACCATATCTTTTATCTTAAGAAGAGAGTTAGATTTGCGACCGGTATAGTAGGGAATATTAGGTAGCACCATGGCTCCTTCATAACCTCTAGCAACAAAGGCTGAATGGTACTGCATAGCTTCTTCTAAACTTCTAACTCTCTTATTCGCAACGATTTGAATCTTGTTAGTCGGATAATTAACAAATGTTTGATCTAGTAGAGCAATTCTTTCTGATTTCTTTAGTTTAAAATCCTTACTCATCCACTCTTCATATGGGATGATATCAAAAACATGAAACACCACGTCACCCACTGCTGTACCTCTTTTAGAAGCAAAAGCAGTCTTCTGCATACTATTGAAGTCATCAGACATGATCTCGCCATCTAGAACAAAGTTGCCCTTTTTAGCAAGATACATAAGAGCGTTTTTGATAGACGGGAAATTGTCATACTCTGTTCCGTTTCTAGACATCAAGTGTACTTTGCCATTTTCACATATAGCGATGCAGCGATATCCATCTAACTTTGGACTGATGAAACAACCTTCTTCTAATATCTTGTCTGGACTCTTGCACTTAGCAATATCGGTTGCTAGCATGACGTCAAAGTTAGCAATTTGGGCACCAGCTGAATTAGCTAGCTTAACATCCACGTTTATTCTTAGGTCTTTTTTGATTACTCTAGAGTACCATTTGCGTTGTAGTGAATTGCAATATTTAAGAAAATCTTCAGTTGCTGCTATAGCTTTTTTCCCAGTAATCTCTTTATTTTCTAGCTGATTTAATAGCTGCATAAAAGCTGAATGAGACGCAGAGTTTTGTTCTGGCTCATCACTATAATCATTAAACTTCTTGATATGGAATTTTCTCTTGAATGAGAGAGCAGCACTTAGAAGATCTCTAAATGCTGCGTTATGTAGATTATTTCTTATTAGGTCTTGCTTTGCCGTCGATGCGCTTGTGTTCTCCAGTTTTTCTAGAGTCTGGAGCTCCAGAAACTGGTTTTGACTGTTTGACACCCAAAAACTCCTTTAATTTTTCTAGTGGAACTCCACCAGCAAATCCATTTCTTCCAATCCCAATAGATAGTACTCCTACAATCTCTTTATCAGCATTAAGTAGCGGTGATCCTGAAGCTCCACCGTCAATCTTTAGATCCGAGATCCAGAAAGTTTGTGGCTGAACACAGAAATCTTGCATAAAGAAAACTACCCATTTAGCTCCTGGCATAGTACACTCCTCCTTAGGTACCCAAGGAGTTGGGATAGCTTCCGCAGTAATGAATCCTAGAAAACGTCCTACTGTATGTGTCATAAAAGGTAAAGCAGGGAATCCAAAGGATTGGACTACTTCATGATCCTCTTCTAATCCTTGCTTTGAGATCTTTAATGGCTTAGCTGCCTGAAAGCCTTCTAGCATACATAGATCAGTTGAATAACCAACTTTTAGAATCTTAAGCTCGATTCTTGGACCTATTGAGTCTGCATATAAGGCACCTTGCGCTGCTCCCAGATCACATACATGACTGTTTGTGATAACTCGAGTTTTACCATCTACTTTAACTGCAAAGCCTGTACCATGACCTTGCTCATCATAATTAACCAATCTCACTACAGATAATCTCATATCTGAGAGCTCATCTTTAGGAACTAGATCAGTCCCGATAGAAGCACAAGATAGTAGCAGAAACGATAAGAGAGTAACTAAGATCTTCATGTTGTCTCCTTTGACTGACTGATCAGTTAAATTATACCAACTTTAATAGTATAGTATAATTTATAGGAGGACCTATGGCAGACCAGAAGAAAGATATGCTGAATCATTTTATCTCTGAGCATGCTGGACTAATCAATATGCATGCTAACCAGCTGAAAAAGAAGGGTATGGTACCTTCTCACATTGATCAAGAAGATCTTCATGAAGCTGGTATCTTAGGTCTAATGCATGCTGCAGTTCACTATAACGAAGCAGTCGCTTCTGCTCATGCTAAAGATCCTGATGCAAATCATTTCGCCAAGTATGCTAACGGATGGATAAAGGGCAAGATGATGGAGCGTCTTAAGCAAGAAGACCAGGTCCCTCTCTATTTTAGGCGCAAATCTGCAGCACTAAAAAGAAAAGAAGAGTTTCAGCCTCAACAACCTGCTGCGCCTACTGCTGAAGAGCCTGCAATCACTCCTCCAGTGACTTCTCCAAATCGTGATTAAAACTGATCATTGATGTATTTTCTCGAATATTATCTACTACTTGCTTGATTTTGTCGCTAAAGTTAAAGAGTGGATGATCGCTGTAAGCAATAAAGTTGCCAAAAGCAATACGAAACCTCTCTTGATCTTCAAGAGCGTATTTGTCTCCAAGTTGCTGAAAAATTTCAATCTCTTTCTTTAGTTCGTCAGTAGGCTGAATATTGAAATAGTAGAAAAAGCTACTTAGGTTTCCGATATCTTGCGGTTTAATAACAATAGCATCTAACTTCTTTGGTATCTCTTTCATGTTTCACCTCTTAGTGTTAATAGATATAATCTGTTAAAGTATATATAGTAGGAGGACTTATGAATAAAGTTAAGCAAGCAGTGCTAGATCTGTTGACTAAAGGTTCGATGAGCGTAGATGGTTTTACCACTACAGATTTATTAGACCTTGAGCTAACTTTATCAATCCTTCGCAAAGATAGTAGTTCCTATTTTGATGGCGATGTATATCACAAAAAACCTAAGAAAAAAGAAAACGTTATTGATTATAGTAAGTTTAATAAGCCTGCTCCTAAATCTGATGCAGATGCACCTACTCTTGATTACAGTAAGATAAGTAACCAAAAGATAAAACAGCCACCCAAACCACAGACTCAAGAGATGCACACTACTCTGATGAACCAGAGAAAACTTAAGCCTGAGTAATCTTATTAAGCAGAAACTTAACTCGGTCCTCTCCATCAATATTAATTGGTACTTCTTCGAACTTAATATGATTTTTCTCTAACCAATCCCTCATCTTATGGCCTTGTTCTACAAAGGATTTTTCTTCACCAAATCTTCCTCTAGTATCAATGTTGTCGACAGTTGATAGCCAGAAATTTCGATATACCACATTGTTCTCTTGAGCTTTATTCATGAAACGAAAAGCTGCGTCTTTAATGATAGACTGCTGTTCATATAGATCTTCATAAAAGGCAGATAGCATTAACGGGGAATCAGTGATTATGAAGTCTACTTTATCATATAGAGAACTCTCGTACTTAAGTTGCTTTCCAAAGATATATGGTTGATCATACTTGTTGGGCTTTCTACCCTCCCAAGCCCATGACTTAACATATTCTCTAACGATCTCGCAATGAAAGTGCTTTAACTTAAGAAAATAGAATAAGCCAGAAGCGCAAGTAGATTTACCAGAATTAGGGCCACCAAATAGATTTATGACGGTAGTCACTTTAACCTCATTGACTGAAGATTACTTTTCGAGTATAGAATGACCAACCTAATTCTTGAGTTGTCAATGCATCGTCATCTTTGCCTGCACTTCTTCTCTGATCTCTTAATATACAGGCAGTGAACTTTACGCCTTTATCTTTTAGTAGTTGCTCTACATGCCACTTGCGCTGGTCATTAACTGTACCAAAAAATTCTACTCGAGATTCGTCATTTCGAAACTCTACTGCGTTAAATGTATACTCTAGACCGTATACATTTATACCTTGCACTCTAAAGAATTCTTGAGACAGCATATTGGCCATGATCTCTTTTTCTGCATCAGAGCAAAACATAAGAGGGCTTGAGTAAGAAGTATTTGTAGAAAATAACGCAGCCAAAACAATCAACCTGCTTATCATTAGTAGCCTCTATCTTGGCGAGCGAAGTTTTCACTATTCTTCTGCGCGTACATTTCCCAAAGTTTTTGACCATCAATACCAACTAGAAGAGCCATGTTGATAAGAAAGTGGAACATATCTACTACTTCAAATTGCGTTTCTACTTTCTGTTCTTCTGATGTCCAGTCTTGCTTTGCCTCTGGGGTATACTTCTTCCATGGTTTCCACGGAAGTCTCTCGATGGTCTCGCTGAATTCGTCACTCAACGCAATCCAGTTTTCCTTAAGGTAAGCTACTCGCTGTTCCATAGTAAGATTATCGAAATCATAGCCAAGACGTTGCTGTAAAGACTTTTGCATCTCAAACATCTTAACCAATGATTGTTGCCCGTCTGTAAGCTCTGGTACAGGATTATTAAGAAGCTGCATACACTTATTTTCTGGGTTCATTTGTTTCCTCCACGAATGTAGTTATGTTTTCGTTAGCTATAGTTTTACGATATTGTCTCCATCCAACTAGATTGCCAGATGCTTTACCTTTAGTTTTATATGGAGTAGCTTGATGTTCAGCTGGGCTAGCATGTACTGGGTGATGTCCTAGCAGACGATCATAAAGCTCAAGATCTTTCTTGATTACAGGTTTTGTACCATCGTGGTTGTTGTAGCTTACACGAGCACAGCGAGCTACTGAGCACTTAATAGCCATCTCAATGCCCATCTCAGCTACTTCTTCTTCGCTAACGTAAGGTAAATGCCATTGACCTAGTTCTAGTTGCTTAGGTGTTGAGCTAGAGTATGCTTGATACATCTTCTTTGCTAGCTCATATATCTCTGGTTGAGCCATATGATGATAGCGTAGTGCAAAGAAATTATCAAACTCGGTAGCAGTTAATACTACAGAAATATATGAGAATGGCTCAGTGATTCGGTTAACGACTTGCTTATGCGCACCTAACTTATTCATAAGTCCAGCAAAGAAGCAAGCTGATCTGCCAGCTAATGTCCACAGCGATTTAGCCAAGAAGATCTTGAAGCGAGATAGCTCTTTATCTGCTTGCATGCCTGGCTTATTTGCACCCCAATGAATAGGTGCAGCCATATCTTTCTTTATGCTCTTAAGTTGAGCAGATACTGGTATAGCACGAGATGAGCTAGCGTTGCGCGAGAAAGCGCGATGCGTCATTACTTCTGAGTGAATAAAACGAGG
>Ga0208019_1000392_pt1 | contig 23791 bp, 23 predicted proteins | sample CB_VirMetaG_5_FD_184540 | JGI IMG/M metagenome (GOLD analysis project Ga0208019, IMG submission 184540) | Freshwater to marine saline gradient viral communities from Chesapeake Bay - CB_1508_1D Viral MetaG (SPAdes) (version 4) | ecosystem: Environmental > Aquatic > Marine > Coastal | place: USA...
ATGAGGTTGCGGACGCCGGGACGTACTGATTTGACATAAAAATGGTACATTGTAACGCTATTTGAAATCAGCCTAAAAAATAAAATTTCGTAGATTTGTGCAAACACCCTATAAACACTGAGATGTTACGGGGAGATAAAACAGCGTTACAATGGCAAAGTATTCAATAGAAGAGTTGATGGAGGTATTAGCCGTCAAGCGAGGCAGTATAAGGGTTTGGAAGAATCGTGGTAAGATTGTCTTCAATGAGTTTGATGAGTTTGATACGAGCGTAACGATAAATGCAGAATTTTTCAACAGAAAGCTTGAAGAGAAGCAGGGATTACGGGAGAAGCCAAAGACTCCAACAACAGGTAAGAATAGTAAGGGAGCTACAAAGAAAAAGAAAGATATTACACCGAAAGTAGAGCAGCCTACTCAGGCGAAACAGCCGGAACTTGTTCCTCAAAAATCAGAATACCAAAAGAAGAAAGAGGAATTGGAGCTCATCAAGCTTCAGAGGGATATTGATCTTAAAGATGCCGATCTTGCCAAGAAGCACGGGGACTTTATAAATGCAAAGACAGCAGTAGATGCCATAAAGCGATGGAGTATGGCAAAGGATGATTATCTTCTTCAGCAATTCGAGAAAAGGATTCAATATATATGCGATAGAGAGGCAATCCCTGCCGATAGAGCAGCAAAGTATATTAAGGAGGTACCTGCAATAATCAATGAGGCAAGCAAAGAAGCAACTGATAAAATGAAAGGAGTGTTCGGAGATGAATGATATGAATAGGATTTGGGATGCACTGTATAATCCGATAGAGAGACAGAGTGTAGTAGAGTGGGCCGAAACCAACAGGACACTTACAAAGGAGATAAGTAGTTCCCCGGGAAGGATGAGTTATAGAATTACTCCTTACTTGAAGAAAATAGCCAATTCGGTTATGGCAGACAACCCTGCACAGATCATATCGGTAATGAAAGGTTCGCAGATCGGATGGAGTATCGGTGGGATATTTAGTATCATGGGATGGATCATAGGACAATCTCCGGGAAATATATTGTTCATCACTGAGAATGATGACAAGATTAAAGAACAGATGCAAGGAGCTATATCACAAATGATTAACAGTTCAGGACTAGGGCATTTGGTGGGTTCTCATAACCTAAGAGAGTACCGAGAAGCCGGGAACAGGAGAACGGCAGGAACGGGAGATACAGTAAAGGGGTTAGATTTTAAGGATGGGAAGTTGTATACATACTCAGGGCAGAAGATCGGAAGTCTTTCTTCTATATCAATTAAGTATGGTCTGTATGATGAGGTTGAGAGATGGAAAGGCACATATAAGAAAGCAGGTAGTTTCTTGGGGTTGGTAGAGCCAAGGCATAGATCGTTTGGTTCCCAAAGAAAATTGTTCTTTGGAAGTACTCCTGAAGTAAAACAGACATCTAATATTGAACCGTTGTATAATGACGGAAACCGAGAGAAGTATTCTATCCCGTGTAAGCACTGTGGATCACTTGTAGATTTAAGATGGAGTACTGATATAGACGGGAACCATGCAGGTATAACTTACAAGAGAGACAATATGGGTAAGTATGTTGAGAATAGTGCCGAATATATTTGCCAGAGTTGCGGTAAGACATTTACTGAGGTTCATAAGTTCGATATGTATGAGGAGGAGTATTATGCATACAGTAACCGAGATCAGGATGCAGAAGATTACGACAACTTCAAAACCGATTATGTTTGTCAGTGGATTCCCACAGCAGAGCCAAAGAGTTATATCTATCAAAGTTTTCATATCAGTTCAATGTATGCTCCGATGGGATTCTATTCATGGAATGATATGGCAAGGAAATGGTGTGAGCTTCATCCTGTAGATGCTCCTGTTCAAATAAGAGGATTGCAGACGTTTATAAATCAGGAATTGGGAGAGACTTGGGAAGAGAAGTCGAGAGATGTGAGAAGTAGCCATCTTCGTAAGAATTGTAGATATTATGATGTTGGTGTTATCCCTGATAATTTATCCAAGGCAGATGGAAACGGGGAGATTGTTGCTGTCACATGTGCAGTCGATATTAACGGAATTATGGGAGATAACTACGAAGATGGAGAGGATGATATCAGAATAGACTACGAAGTAGTTGCATGGGCCGAAAGAGGAGAGAATGAGTTTGTGGTATCATATTCTATAGATCAAGGTTCGATAGGAAATTTTAAGCGGTCCAGAGACAGAAAGAGGGATGAGAAACAAGGAAAATTAGTAGATACTACAAAATGGACATTAAGGAACGGATATGAGAATAGTGTCTGGGATGAGTTTGAAAAGAAAGTTCTGTTGAGGGAATGGGATTTTGAATCCAAGGGTGAAAAAGGTGGTCGATCGAGTCAAAGGATTATGCTTTGCGGAATTGATACAGGGAACTTCACCACCTATGCTAATGACTTCGTGAGTAAGCATGATGTATGTGTGGGTATAAAAGGGGGATCAGATACCGGCTATACAAAGTTGAGAGCCATGGATAAGCCTTTTGTTAAGGAGGGGACTAAGCATAAGCTTTATATTGCTGAGGGAAATATAGTCAAGAATGTCATTGCTGATGAGATAGAGCTTAGTTGGAGTCAGGATGATGGAGTATTGCAGCCAATGGGATTCATGAATTTCCCTTATCCAACCAAGACGAAGTACCAATACAAAACATACTTTAAGGAGTTTGAGGGAGAGCATAAGATTATGGAAATCGGTTCAGGTGGAGAGGCAGTAGGGTTTAAGTGGGAAAAGAAGCACTCCACATCTCCTAACCACTTTTGGGACTGTAGATGTTATAATTTTGTTCTTCAACAAATATTAACTAAGATGGTATGCAAGAAGTATAAAATGGATGTTTCATGGAAAAATTATTCGACACTAATGGTGTCTATGAAAAATATGCTTAACAAGCAAAAATAAATCATTGTATATTTGTATAAATAAATAAAATGTGATATGAGTATAGAAGTTTATGATGACATATGGGAGTGCTTGGATAGCAAGGCAACCGTAAAAGAGCAGATAGCAGTACTACAGGAAGCTATACAGGCATTGCGTATAGCGATGAGGAATTTTGCTAGTAAGTCTAACGTTGAGGAGTATCAGTTAAATGATGGTCAAACTATAATACGGACTAAATACAGGAGTCTAAAAGAAATGGCTGATGCAATGTTTGTACTAAAGAGAGATTTGCAGGATCTACTACAGTCTCCAAATGCAATTGGTAGAATATTTAAGCTGAGAGATAGAGATACGTTCGGGAAAGGAGGTAATTATGGCTTTTAAATTGAAGTTTTGGGAAAAGGCACCCAAGGTTGAAACTCATGATGAGAAAATGGCAAGAGCACTTATGGGTAACAATGATAATGAAAACGAAATTACTCCCGGTATCGGCAAGATGGCCACATTTAATGGCTATGAGTATCCTGTTGTTAATCGTATTTACGATGGAGAGAAAGAGCAAGGAGAGTTAGGTGCTCCTGTAAGTTACAATATGTCGTACAGGACATTACAGGCTAGAGGTTGGCAGATATATACAGAGTCAGACATCGCAAAGACGTTGGTAAGAACTCTGGTTGATGGAGTATTAGGATCTGGACTAAAATGTCAATCTCAGCCTATTAAGGAGATGATACCTGAGATCGGAGAAAAGCAGTTGGTTGACTTGAAAAAGCAAATGGAATTAAGGTATAGGTTATACGCTGAGGACAATAACTCTACTTATTCAAAAATGAATAACTTTCATGAGTTAACCAGAGAGCAGTATGAGGCCATGATTGTTGGTGGTGACTGTCTTCAGGTGTTTAGATATGACAATGGGCCAAACAAGGAGGTTATAGATGGAAGATTAATTCAATCTCCTGATATTTCCATGGAGGAGAAAGCGAGGAAAAGAGGTAACGTAATAATTAATGGCGTTGAGATAAATAAAAAAACCAGAGAGCATGTTGCTTATTATGTTCTTCAGTCAGATCTTACATATAATAGAATACCAAGAAAATCACCATTAGGAAGGATTCAAGCATGTATGGTATATGGAGATAAGTACAGGTCGGATTCAGTAAGAGGTATGCCATTGATGATTAGATCAATTGAAAAGATCAAAAAAATGGATAGATACATTGAGGCAATGGTTGGAGGAGCCGAGGAAAGAGCAAAAATACCTTTCTTCTTCGAACATAATCACTTCTCTACAGGTGAGAATCCAATGATGAAAGCTATATTAGATGCTGCCAAAATGGGAGAGGGAGCGCAAAACCTTCCATTGTACGATGGTGCAGCATTAATAGAGGCAGGAAAGAAAATTGCAGAAGTATCGGGTAAAACACCTGCAAACCTTCCTGTAGGTGCTACAATGAAAGCTATTGACAGTACTGTAGAATTGAGACTTAGGGATTTTTGTGACGGTACATTTCTTTACATATGTGCATCGTTAGGTATTCCAATTGAAATAGCATTAAGTAAGTTTGAGCAGTCATTCTCGGCTTCCAGAATGGCATCTGAGATATGGAAAATGCAGGTTAAATTATACAGAAAGCAGATCGAAAGAAATATATATCAACCATTCTATAACTACTTTATAGATACAGAGGTTAAGATTGGAAGATTATCTATACCGGGTTATGAGGCAGCGGTAAGCAGTGAGGATATAATAAAGTTACAAGCATATAGAAGCGCAAGATTCACAGGTCATGGTGTTCCTAATGCTGATCCTGTAAAAGAAGTTAAGGCTGTCGTATTGATGTTGCAAAATAATCTCGTATCACATGAGCAAGCAGCAGAACTATTAGCCGATACAGAATGGGATGCAGTAATTGATAAACTTGGTGCCGAATATGAGGTAATCAAGAGTGTAATCCCGATTGAATATCAGCGACCTCCAAATGCGGAGACTGATAGTGCAGAGTTGCCTGATGAGGGTGAAAGTGCAGAGTAGTAAATAATGGTTTATAACGAAGAAGGGAGGCTTAACGGCCTCCCTTTTTTATTTTCTTTAGTTCCTGTTCCAGAACTTCCAGATCTGTTGTTGAGCAGTTGGATAGGAAAGTTTCTATATCTGTGGTTAAGTATTTCTTGTTTTCAGCTCTTACAGCTCTTGTTATGTATTTGCTTACGTTTGTATCGCCTGATAGCTTCATTGCCCGTCTCATTTCATGGTGAATTTCTAGTGGCATTGTGTATCCGGATCTATATATTCCGTTGCTCATAATGTCTGATGTTTGTGCATTACAAATATAGTGAAATGGACAAAATTCACCTAACGGGTTATTAAATTGCAATGAGTGAGACACTTACATTTGTTTTGTACGTAAATTTGTATCAAACAAATCAAGTATGCCAGATATATACCTATACGAAACGATCAGTGAGTTTTCTGCTGAGAAAATAAATAGAAGCTTAACGAATAACGAAGGTAACGATGTTACAATCAGAATGACAACCAGAGGAGGTTATACCCCTGCAGGTGCAGCAATGATTATGGGTATTGATAAATTCCCCGGGAAAGTAAAGATGAGTGTAGATGGAGATGTAAGCTCTATGGGTGCTATAATGCTTTTATATGCAGACGAGGTGGAGATGTCAGAAATGGCAGAGGTTATGTTTCATAAGGCTGCATATCCAGACTGGTATATGCCAAGCGATGATGAGAAAGCAAACCTAAAAAGAGAGAATGACAGATTCAAAAAGAAAATGGAGAAAAGACTTGGGGAAGCAGGTCAGGCAACCATAGATAAGATATTTGAAGAAGGTAAGCGAAATGACGTTTATTTGACCGCTAGACAGGCTAAAAAGATTGGTTTAGTAAATAAGGTCATAACACTTGATCCGAGTCAAAAGGCAGCCGTTAAAATGGCTATGGAAAATATGCCTAAAGAAGGAGTAGATAATAAAAAATCAAATACTAATATTAATAAAAACGCAAATAATATGTTGGAAATTACCCAAGATCAGTTAGATGCAAAACTAGCTAAAGCGGAAAAGGCAGGGTATGATAAGGGCCTTGAAGCAGGGAGAAAAAAAGAAGCTGACAGACGTTCAGCTTGGGAACAATTTGCTGATGTTGATCCTGATGCAGTAAAGACAGGATTAGAATCAGGCGAAGAGATGTCTCGTTCTGAGGAGATCAGAATGATGAGATTGGCAAATCAGAAAGATGCCAAAAAAGAACTAGAGAATGACAATGCTGACGGTGTAGAAACCGAAGGACAAGATTCTCCTGTAGATGAGAAGACTGCAGAACAAAAGCGCAAAGAAGCTGTTCGAGCAGAGGTAGAAAAAGCGTGTGGAATAACAAGTAAAACTAAGGAATAATGGCAGATGCATCTATAAGAAACGCAACAGCGAATCAGTTGACAGTTGACTATCAGAGGAATAGACTTTCCTTAATGTATACTGATACCGTAAGAAGGGATTATGCTAACATCTCAGGATCAGAAGAGAGTGCAGTAATAGGTACACTTATGGGCGTAGTTGCTGCAACAGGTAAATATGTTCCTATGCAATCAAACGCTTCGAATGGTTCACAGGTTCCTGTAGCTATATTGTTTCAAAATATTGAGGCAGCAGAAGCAGCAGCAGAGATTGATAACATTTTACTTCTTAATAGTGGTGATGTTAATAGTAATCTGTTAGTATTTGCTAAGGAGGGAGATACGCTTGATACTCTAGTAGCATCAGCCGGTGGAGATACTAAATCTGTAAGAGATTGGTTGATTCAGAATTGCAAATCATTAAAGCTTGTTGCCGTTGAGGATTCAAGCGAGTTCGATAACTAAAAAAAAGAAATTGAAATGAGTTTAACTATAAGAGAAGCGATGAGTGAGTTCTCATATGCCGTAATGCAAAAAGTAGAAGTTCTTCCGGAATTAGATACTGGATTCAAAAACTTCTTCAAAGAAAACGAAAATGTTACCAGAGGGGTAAAAGTGTTTGTTGAAAGACAGGGTCGTCCGATAGCGAAAGATATTGCTCTCGAAGAGAAAGGTATCACCACAAGAAGAGATAAGTCAACAGAGAAATTCTATATACCTCCTTACTTTGATTATAAATTCAACTATTCTGCACTTGAAGAGTTTGAGCCTTTTATGGGAGAGGATAACTCAACAGCTGATATGGGAATCTTACGTGAGTTAGTTGAAAATACAGCTAAAGGAGTTCAGGAGAATGCTGATAGAATGGAGAGACGTAGAGAGCTTCAAAGAGCACAATCTTTACTTACAGGTATAGTTACCATGGATAATGGTGATAATATCAACTTCCAACGAAAATCTGCATCTCTTGTAGCATACGATGCAGCTCATGGATGGGATGTAGATACTGTATCTCCTGACATCATACTTAAGCAAGGTGCAGAGTTTCTTATAAAAGAAGGTAAAGTAAGTACAAAAAGACCTTACAATATCATAGCAGGTTCAGCAGCAATTTCAGCGTTGAAAGATAATCCTATTTTTCAAAAATATACTGACAATAGAAGATATTCGGAAGGTCAGTTTGAAACGGCAGCACCAACAGAAGGACTTGTAAGTCATGGACGTATTAATGCCGGTGATTTTAGATTTAATCTTTGGGGATACCCTGCATATTACGATGATCCTGATACAGGTTTAGATACTTCTTATATGGATACTAACAAGATTATCATACTTCCTGATGCACAGGTGTTCTCAATGCAGTTCTGTGGTGTTAAAGGATGGGATAGAGATCCGTATCAAGCAGGAGCAGTTCCAAAGATCAAAAAGACTAAAATGTACTCTTATGAGATTAAGTCTATTGAGTCTTGTGCATTAGAATTAGGTTTGAGATCATCATTTACTCCGATTTTGGATAAAGTAGATGCAGTATTCACAGCTCAGGTAGTAGCAGATCAACAAGGACAGGGATAATGAAAAAAATAGCATTAATATTGTTGTTAGGTGTAATAAGCCTAACAACATTTTCACAAAGTAGGCCACAGGCTGATCAGAGTTTAAAGTATGGCGATACTTGGTCGTTGTACTTAGGTAAAAATGCAGACACTATCGGTGTTGGTGACAGTACATGGACAAGAGTAGTTAATAAATTGACTACTGATAAAGTTGGCGTTGAATGGAGGATTTATCTTGACAGTCTTTCAGGTACAGCAGACACAGTAGACTTGTTCTTTTACTATTCTACACATGGATTGACGTACACTTTAGAAGATACCGTTACATGGTACGGCACTCAGGATACGTTGATTATATTCGATGATGATACTACCAGAGTTGGAGATTACAATAAAGTATTTATACGAGAAAGAGGTGATAACTTCAAATTCAGAATAGATACTGTCGCAAACAAATTTTATTACGAATAAACATGAAGTACGGAAAGATAATAGCGTTAGCATATTCTCATCGGGATAAAAATAAAGTTCTTAAAAGCGGAGATCCTATAAAGGAGACAGATGTTTATAACATCGAAGATGCAATTAAGCAAGGTTTTGTACAAGAAATCAGTGAGGACGAGTACAAGGAGATTTATCTCGAAAAGAATGGTCAGAAAGTGCCTGAGCCTGTAAAAACAGAGGATGTAACTGAAGAAGAGGATGAGCCTGTAAAAACAGAGGATGAACTTAAAGCGGAAGAATTAAGAGAAACCGAAGATTATAAGGCACTTATAAAACTCAACAAGGAGCCATTGCAGGTTATGCTTAAAGACAAAGGTTTCTTAGGTGAGATACCTGATGAGTGGAAAAAGGACGAATTGGTGATTAAGATTCTGGACTTGAAGGAAGGTGAATAGATGGGGACATTGCTAGATATAGCGAGAGAAGATGCGAGAAGTTTTGTCAGTGATACTGACGGCTTCTCGACCCCTCTAACTTTCACAACACTTACAGATGAAGAGTTCACAATAAATGGCCTTGCATCAGTTCATAGTCAATCATTCGATTCAGATGGATTGCCGGTAATAGGAGATAATTCACACATATGTTTTTCGGAAAAAGATGTGAATGATGCCGGTTACACAACAAGAGATGCAAATGGTAATGTAAATATAAGAGGTTGGAGAGTTGCATTTAATCACTCCGTTGGGGCAGTAAGTGCAATACTTAGCAGACCTGAGCCGGATAGTACGTTAGGATTAATAAGAGTAATGATTACCAATTACAACGACAATGAGTAAAATAAGCACGATAATAGAATTTGCGAACCACGAGAAGGTTAGGGCTAAGATAGCTCAGATACTTGCTGTGGAGATAGCAAATCAGATCAGTCTTATTGATGCTGAATTGGCAGATAGTCCAACTCCTGAAAGAGAAGAAGTACTGAATATTTACAAAGCTGCATTACCCACAACAGTATGGGATAGCAGATTTTTACAGCCAGGACCGGATGAATTGCCTTTCCTAAATGTTGTATTCATGAAAAGTCCTCTTGATGGACTTAATACAGTGAGTACTCAGGATGGAATGGTGCAGTTTGTAGTTGAAGCATGGCAGGGAGCCGAAACCGATTCTGAAAATAGAGGAGATTATTTAGCTTCAATTTATTTGCAAAGACTGCTTGAAGTTGTAAGGTCTATACTTCAATACAGAGGCTATCTTAATCTTGATCTTGATCCTTATGTGGGTAATATAAATAAGGTAAGTGATATTGAGATAATGCAACCTGAAGATAATGCCGGTAAGAACGCTCAAAACCTTATTTACGGTAAATTATCAATTACAATTAGAATTCCTGAGTGTTCAGATAATTTACCCGGGATAGCATGGTTTGAGTCAGTAACAGGTGTTGAACTTAACGAATCAGAGTTAGGATATAGTTGGGATGTAATTCAGAGTGAGGACTTTTTATACAATTTGGCAGCAGCAGAAAAGAATATTGCACCTGATGGTTATAGAGTTCCTACCAGAGCAGATTATTTATTGCTATCATCGACATTATCTAATCCTAAAGGGGAAAAATTAAAATCGACTACAGGTTGGACTAATCCGGGTACTGATGAATTTGGTTTCAATTGGCTTAATAAAGGCTACAGACAAGAGGATGGTCAATTTGCAGAGTTAATTCAGGGCTTTTATTCTGGATTAAGATTGCAGCCTAATCCACCGGGTATTCCTGTTCCTGCAATGGCTGTTATACCAAACAATCAGGATTTGTTTTCATTGGATGATGTAGGTGCAAAATCAGGATTACCAATAAGGTTAATTAAGGAAGACTCAACAGACGAAGGTAGTTTTACCGATATTGATGGTAATGTTTACGGAACCACGAAAATAGGCGTTCAGGTATGGGCAACTAAAAATTTCAGATGTACTAAATATAATGACGGAACACCTATCCCACGATTGGATAGTGACAGTGATTGGGAAAATGACACAGATGGAGCATATTGTATTTATAATATTAATTAAAGGATAAAAAATGGCATCAATAAGCACAAATGTAGACTTGGGAAGAGTCTCAGCAGTAGTTGGCTATGGAATAGAAGCCACATTGGAAGGTATCGGATTGGGATTTCTTCCGCAAAGCATCGGAATACCGGCACAGGCCGACACGGTAAATGAATCAACGGCTCCGAGTGTATTGAGTTTTACTTCTTCGAAAGAGGTCGGAGATGAGTTCGGTTACGGATCACAAGCATATCAGATAGCAAGGATTTTAAGACCAAAATCGGGAGATGTTTTAGGAGGTATTCCAACTAAGATATTAAAAGTAGCAGCAGCCGGAGGAGGTGCAGCGAAAGTTATAACTACTACTGTATCTGGCACTGCCACAGGTAATGCTACGCATTATCTAAAGGTAAATGGAAGAACTCAATTAGATGGTGACTCATATGCATTTTCAGTAGAGACAGGAGATACAGCATCAGAAGTAGCTACAAAGATGGCATCTGCAATGAATGCTGTGCTTGGGTGTCCTATGACAGGATCAACATCAACAGCAGATTTTATCGCAACAGCGGATTCAGTAGGTGCATTTACCGATGAGTATAATGTAGAGGTTTTAACGCAAGGTAATGCAGTAGGCATGAGTTATGCAACTGTATCTACAGCATCGGGTTCAGGAGTTCCGTCAATATCTACTGCTCTCGGTAATATCGGAGATGAATGGGTTACTATGATAGTAAACGGATTTGGATCTGAAGAAACTATTTTAGATGCACTGGAAGACTTCAATGGAGATGCTAATACAAAAACAGGTAGATACGATGCAACTATTTTTAAGCCTTGTGTGGCGTTCTTTGGTGATAATAATGTAAGCTTACTCACTGAATCATCAGAGGGTGCAGGAGATGGCATTACAGAAATAACTGATACTCCAACAGGAAGAAAGTCTGAGATGACAAATGTATTTTGCCCGGCACCAAATTCTAAAGGTACAGCAGCAGAAGCAGCAGCAAATATGTGTGTTCTTTATGCTCCATTAGCACAGAGTACTCCGAACGTTGATCCTATTGGATTGAGTTATCCTGACATGCCTATTGATTCAGATACGGATATTGGGGATTTTGCAGATGTTGCGAAAAGGGATCAGATCGTTAAAATCGGTGGATCTACAGTTAAACTTGTTTCAGGGTTATACAATGTGGTGGATCTAGTTACAACTTATCATCCGGATAATGAGCCACAAACAGCGGTATTGTTTAGATGGGTTAGAGATGTTGTAGGAGTAGACTTTAACTTCAGATATGCATACAAGTTGCTAGAGGAGATCTATGTTGTAGGTAAAACAATCGTACAGCCGGGTGAAAGTTCTGCAACAGGGACAATATCTACAAACAGATGGAAAAGTATACTTGCAAGCCAATATGGCCCTTCATTAGTAGATAACGCTCTTATGGCTGATTTAAGCTACTTTATTGAGTCGCTTAATGTTCAGATAGGTGAATCGAATCCAAATAGATTTGAGACTAATTTCAAGGCAAAAAGAACGGGTACTGCAAGAGTACTTGATACAACTAATCAAACAACTTTTAACTTCGGATAATAATGGCAGCAATAGTAGCAGGAGACGTTAAGGAGATAGCAGTAGACCACCCTGGATTGGGTGGCTATGTGTTCGAGCATAAGTCAACAGAAGACTTCAATTTCAGAAAAGGAGGTTTTCAAAACAGAGATGACGATGGTGATAACACATCATCTGGAACCAAGATATTTGTTAAGGAGAGAAAATCTTGGATGTTAGAAACTACAGTAGGAGCCACAGAAGGTGCTCATGATTTTCTTCAGCAATTGCATGAGAGTTCTGTAGAGGCAATAGTTACTTTGGTATTTCAGAATGGAAAAACAAGATCGGCTACAGGATTGCCTGTAGGAGATATTGACCAAAATGCATTTGCAGGGACTATACCTTTTAAGTTTAGTGGTTCTGGAACTTTTGATGAAGTATAAACATTATAAATAAATATCAAACAATGGAAAATTTACACGGAAGAGAATACGCTGAACAGTTATTGAATGAGTGGTTTGATGAAATAGGCGTAGATGAATCAAGGAGGATAGAGATAGATGACGTTGAAGATGCCGAATTAGAGCACGAGACAAGTGATGATGTAGATGTCATCAGAGAGAAGGTGATAATGGCAATACGCCGCAAGCAATTAACTCTGAGTGACAACAAGGAGTTCCAGTATAGATTACTTGATCCTATAAAAAAGGATAGTGGAGAAATATTGGTGTCAGATATAACTATCCAAAACCGATACAAACATGCTGATTTCAGAAGAAATATGGTTGGTGTTAAACAGAATGATATGTTCGGAATGTTTGATGCTCAAATAGCAGCTAGATGTAAGATGTCGAGAATTGCCGTAGGTAATTTATATGACAGAGATTATGGGTTGCTGCAATCCATAGTGAGCCTTTTTACAAGGGCCGAGTACACTACGATGTAAAAAGTTCAATAGCTGTAGTCGGCTTAGAAACAGGATGGAGTCCTGAGAGACTAGATAATTTGTACATGGATGATTATGATATTTATGGTTTGTATTGGTGGACCAGAGAGATTGATGAATTAAACAAACGTAGTAACGATGGGTAAAAAAACAACAGCTTGGGTAGAGTTTAGGGCTTTGGAAAAGGTGACTGCTCCTATACGGAAAATGTATAGAGTTTCTAAGCGTGTTTTTCAGTCAATGCGTTTCGATGTAAAAAAGTTTAGTCGTCAATTAAGAGTAGCTAATCAACAAGTAAATAAATTAACTTCAGGACTGAGAAGAGTAACACCCGGACTTGGATTACTGAGTGCCGGCGGGTTACTTTTGGGCGGGAAAAACGCTGTGCAAACTTTTGCACAAATAGAGGCATTAGGTACATCTATAGAATTCGCATCCGGTTCAGCAAAGGAGGGTGGCAAGAACATGAAGTTTTTAAAAGATATGTCAAAAGACTTAGCTATTGACTTCATGAGTGCAGCAGAAGGATTTAAGCTATTTACAGCATCAGCAGCAGCGGAAAAAGTACCAATGGATCAAATTAGAGACACTTTTAAGGGAGTTTCTAAAATGATTCGTGTTCAGGGATTGGACGCAGAAAAAACAATCTCGATATATCGCGCTCTTGGTCAGATGTATAGCAAAACCCGGGTCATGGCACAAGAAATGAACTTACAGCTCGCAGAAGCCCTCCCGGGCGGTAAGGCATGGATGGCTATGGCAGGTAAATATAAAAATGTTGCTGAGTTATCTAAGCAGATGGAATTAGGTAATGTAATCTCAAAAGAAATATTGCCTGAGTTTGGTAAAATATTGGATCAGATTGCATCTCCAGGTGTAATGAAAGCTATGATGACTGCCAACGCTAAAATTACCAACTTAGCAAACGCTTGGTTATTTTTGAAAATGACAATAGGCGAAATGATAGTTAATACAGGTGTGTTGGAGTATATCGACAAAGTAATATCATCAGTATATAAGTGGTTAGATGCAAATAAGCAGCTTATCGGTCAGAATATGAAAAAATGGTTCGATAACTTTGTTGATTTTGCTAAGTGGATAATTGTAAATCGAAAGGAAATAATATCAATCATAAAAGGGATAACATTAGCATTTATAACATTCAAAGCCGTTATAATAGGAATGAATATTGCTGCATTTTTCACTAATCCTATAGGGTTGGCAATCGCAGCAGTTGCAGCATTAATCGGATTGTTAACTTACGCGATAGATAAGGGTAGTAATATTCAAAGTGAAATAGTTAGCGGTCAAAAGCACATGGTAGGATTTTTGGAGCAATCATTTACTGCATTATCTGTAATGTGGGATGGGATATGGGAGCTTGACATGAATAAAATTATGGGAGGTCTTCACATAATGTATTTGAGGATAAGAAGAATGTTTAAATCTTTGGAGGCTGTGTGGCACTCAATTAATCCAAGAGGACTAAATTATAAAAAGGAGTTAATGGCAAAGGCTTTGGCAGAAGAAAGAGCAATAGGAATAAAGCAAGCGCAAATAATCAAAGAGATTAATGCAGGTACTTATTCTTGGGGATCTCATAGTGCAGAAGTAGATGAAGGTGCATCTATTACTCCTGAAAGAGCTGAACTCCTTGATAGAATATCAAAAAAGATGCCAGATGCTTTGGAAAAATGGGGTGTTACAGATACATCATTAATAAATGTAAATCTTAAAAACCTAACAAATACTCCGATGGAAGCAGAAGTTGTAGATAGTGCAGATTATACAAAATTGTGGCTTACGGGACCTAATGGAGAGATAATAAGATAATGGAGAACTATTCTATATATGATAACGGTGATGGAGGACAGTTGTTCATTCAGAATAATGACATCCAGAAAAGTGGAGGATTAGGAGTTGCAGTTTATTTGAAGCTTTTTGGCGGTAATGTTGATGCATCTACTACAGGTCAAGAGGTATCCGGTGAAATAAGAAAAGATTGGTGGGGAAATAACCGATTTGATACTAGCAGAAAATGGATTAACTCAGAGACAGAAAGAGTACTTAGGGGTGCTTCTCTTACTGATCAGTCATTGATAGATATTGAAGAAGCTGTTAAGACAGATCTTGAATCGTTAAAGATTTTTGGAGAGATAAGTGTAAGTGTTGCTTATCCGGGATTAAATAGAGTAAGTATAGCGATAACCATTAAGCAAGTTGCACAGGATGCAGAGATACTTGTTGTATGGGATGCTACTAAAAATGAAATTATACAGAATATTGAAATATAATGGCTGAAAATATACCAAAAATATCAGAACTAGAAAGTCAATACTTAAACAACTATGCTTCAAGGTTGGGGGTGGATGTTTCGGACTTGGGCGATTCTTACATAGTAGAGGCTAAGACTCAGGCAGCAGTGGTATATTCTTTGTATCTTAAATTATCTAAGGTTCAGAATAATATATATCCGGACTTGGCAGAGATGGATGTATTGATGAGATACGGATATGCTATATTAGGAAGGTATCCTGAACCTGCTACACAGGGCGTATTTTCGGCTATAGCATTGGGCACAGGAACTATTCCTGCACAAACTCAATTTGTGGCGAATAATGATACATCGGCAGCAGGTAAATTGTATATAGTTGATCAAGATTGGATAATAAGTACATCGGGTATAATCGAGATAAGAGCATTAGAGGGCGGCATAGCATCAGATCTTAATCAGTCCGACAAGTTAACGTCAATACAGCCGTTAACTGGAATTGACAATGAAATAGTGGTTACATTGCCTGTTATTGTAGAGCCTGTAGATGCAGAAGATATAGAACAGTACAGGCAGGATGTATTGGCAGGAATAAGAATACTTCCTCAGGGTGGGGCACCGGGAGATTATAGATTATGGACTCTGGAGATACCGGAAGTTCGCACAGTGTATCCATTTTTGAATACGACTGAGATAGGTGATGTGTTGATTTATGTAGAGGCCACACCGGAAGCGACAAAGGCAGGTGAAGAGACAGGAGTCCCAACACAGGATACGTTGGATGATGTATATACTGCTCCTTCAGGAGGTAATCCAGAGTCAGGGGCCGTAATATATGACTCGGTAGAGCAAAGGGGAAGAAAGCCTATTACAGTTAATAATATAATACCTCAGGCTGTGACACCAATACCTGTAGATATAGATTTTACAGACTTGTCAGATGAGAATATAGCTGATTCCATAAGAACGGCACTTGATAGTTATCTGTATGAAATAAGGCCATTTGTTGCAGGGGCACAATCGTTGAGGAGTAAAAACGACATATTGACAATTGGAGGAATCACAGCACAAATATTGGAGGTATTGACAGGAACAGGCATAACATATACAAATTTGGATATGAGTGTTTCAGGAGTAGGAAGCATTGCGAGTTTTACATTCCTGTTTGGTAATTATCCATATTTGAGAAATATAAATAACAATGGAAGTCCGATATGATAAAAGTAACTGACATAATACATAAACTTGTTTCCGGCCTATATCCAACAGGTAGGGCTTGGCGGTATGGTCGTGACTTTAAGAATATAGGAGCTACAGATATTACCGGGTATGGCTACTTGTATAATTGGTATGCCATGACTGATGATAATTTTTCAACGATAGAAAACTTTAGGATTCCTAATGATGATGATTGGAATGGATTATTTACTCACTTAGATCCGAATGGAGGTGTTAAGGCCAGTGGTATATTCGAATTGTGGGATGATGATGTTAGACGTAATTCGGAATATTTCGGACAATCAGGACTTGATTTAGTTGCAGGATGCAGGAGAACATCAGCAGGAACGTTTGATGGAACATTAGGTGAGTTCGCTGCATATGGATCATCTACAGAAGGTGCTACTCCCAGTTTATGCACATATTGGTTGCTGTATGCATCGGGAACCATATATCAGGATGTTACAGGAGGTCTTAAAAAACAAGGAAGTTCTGTTAGATTGGTTGCAGACGGAGATTATACATCTCAAATACTTGAAGATTACGATGGGAACAGGTATGGATCGGTTTACATAAACGGCCAAACATGGCTTACTGAGAACTATAGGTGTACGCATTTATCTGATGGAACGTCAATACCAAATGTTACTGATGGTACAGCTTGGGGTGCTTTGACGACATTAGCGTACTGTGCATTTGATAACGAAGAGAATAATGTTACCCGCGAAAGTTTAAATAATGTGTCTTTGTCAGACAAAACGATGAGTGCTAAAACTCAGGGATATGATGATGTTAATACAAGTATTGGTAATATATTAAATCAGATTATTCCAGACAACGATGCATTTGATTTAGATGATATTGAATCTTGGGAACGAGTTTTGGATATTGATAACAGCACCCTTACTAATGACCAAAGAAAAAATATAATACTTGCAAGATTGTCATATCCAAATGGACAGTTGTATAGACAGACACAGGAATTTATACAAGAACAATTACGAGCCAACGGGTTCGATGTTTATGTGCATGAGAATAGGTTTAATACCGGGACTAATCCTTTCCCGTTTGAGCCTGTAGATATTAATTCTGCAGTATATGGAAATGTGGTGTACGGAGAAACAACATATGGCAATGTAGGTGTTAAGTATGATACATTACTATGCAATTATGTGGATAAAACAATTGACGAGGCAAATCAGCCTATAATATCAGATAAACAAAATAATATATTTTTCATCGGAGGAGAAGTTTATCCTGAGCAAGCATATATTGATCCTGCAAGAGAAAAAGAGTTTAGGCACTTGGTATTAAGTTTGAAACCTGCTCATAGTGCTGCAGCTTTGATAACAGGCAGTAGTAATGTTGATAGAGGATACTTGTATAATTGGTATGCTTCACAGTTGGTAGGATTTAGTACTATTACAGATTTTGATGTGCCAACTGATACAGAATGGGCAGCATTAGAGTCGTATATAAATAATGCATTCATAGACGGGAAAATATTAAAAGCAACGTATGGTTGGCCTACGAATCAAGGGATAGATTTACATGGATTTGCAGCATTACCAAACGGATTAAGAAGTGGAACAGGTGTCTTTACTTCGGTAAGTGATAATTGTAGGGTTATGTTATTAGACAATGCAACAAGTGCATATAAAGGAGTGTATATGTCTGATGCAGACGGGATAATAAATACAAACCCATTCCCAAATAGTATAGGATATAGTATTAGGATGATATATAAAGGTGGTGGAACCCCGGATAGTGTTGTTTATGATAAAGATGGCAATGCATATGATGTGGTCCAAATAGGTTCTCAATATTGGTTAGCACAGAACTACGCATGTACGCAATTGAGTGATGGAACTGAAATACCAAACATAACAGATGATACAGATTGGGGGAATGACACATCAGGAGCAAGATGTGCAAGTAATAATGACGAAAGTACTGTTTTTAAATAGATAAGACATGGCGAGAGATTTAAGTTTAGCAGAAGGAATAGGAAGCGATTCTGATTATATCAACGGAAATTTGGTTGACGGTCAGACTAAAATAAATGAATTTATCAATCAGGATATTGTTCAGTTCTTCCAAGGATTGATGGATCAAGCATCTATAACGGCATCTGGTGATCCTGATAATGATACTAATGGTTATCAGTTTATTGACGCTTTGGTTTCTAAAATTAGAGATAGTGTGGTTGTTTATAGAGGCAATGCCTCAGATGTTGATTTTGAATTGTCTGATTTAACATTAGATGCAGGTGAATATAATTTGGATCTTAGCTCGATTATACCATCAGGTGCAAAATATGCACTATTGCATATTGATAGCACTACTGAGACTAACGCTGTTGGAGATGGCGGTCTAGTATCGTTTTACAAGGATGCAAGTTCAGGCGAAAATAGATCAACTGTAGGAGATAGGTGTAGTAATACATCTGTTCCGGGTTTAGCTTATGCTGATATTTGGGTTTCTTTACAAACAGCTAGATTGATAAGATATTCAGGAGCTGAATTTGGAAGTGGGTTTGCAACCTTTAATATTACTGTAGGAGGTTGGTTATTTTAAAATAAATAAAAATTAAAGATATGTCAGGACAAAAACATTCAGATAAGAGCCTATTGGCTAGACAAACAGGAGGTAATGGTTATTATCTCGGAGCAGCAGAGGTATACGATGCTTCCTTAAATGGAGACGTGTTAGTTATGAATATTGATCTTCTTGATGAGGATGGTACTACATTTAGTGCATTGGAAGCTATCGAAGAGAGTGAGGATAGAGCTGATTACGCAAGTGCAACAGTATTGGTGGGAGCAGGAGAGACTGACGACATGAATATATCAGGTATTGCTCTTCCAAATACCATTAGAAATTTCACTTATGGTGTCGGATTCTCTAAAGTAACAGCAGATAAAGCAGTTTGGTTGAACTTAGAAAATAAAATGTAATATGCCATATGCATACGGATATAAATATGGAATAAGAGTTGGTCGGTTATTGAAGCCATGCACTGATAATCTTATATTTTGGTTAGACAGGTATAATGCTGAATATACTGAATTATTAGATAAAAGCGGTGAAGGCAATGATGTTGATGTGTTAAGTAATTCAAAATATCTTGACGGAACATCAACAATAACGGTATATGATGAGGGAAATTTTGTTCATGTAATTGATACGGTTAGCATTAATCAATCAATAGACAATACTATTTTTTCTGAAATTGAGTCTTCTTTAGATTCAGAAAACACATTGTTTTTTAAGAATTTTGATGAAAACAAAATAGTTTTTGGTACTGACGGATCGAATAATTTTTCAGGGTGGTTTGGACAAATTGCGCTTGCAAATAACTATGGCGGTGAATTTATCCGCATTGCAAATTCATCGGGAATAGATGAGGAGGATTTCAATATATTAAAATCAAAGGAACAATATTATGTAAATCAAGCCTTCCCGTTTGGCGAAATTAAACCTGGAATGAATATTAATTATAATATGAATGTAACAGCATTATGAGTATAAAAAAAGTATTTAACACAAAAAACGCTGCTTTAGCAATGATGAATTTTATTGATTCAGAAGCAGATAAGATAAATAATCAGGTAGGTTATATATATGACAATATTGATAGCTTAGATTTTGGAGCTAACACAGATACTTCGCAGCCAGTTGCGAAGACTATAGAGGCTTTGCCGTCTGATTTCCCGCTTGCCTACGAAAATGCAGTTAGATTATACACTACTGCTCCATTGACGAATTTTACTAGAATAGGAGTCAAGACGTTTCATGAATACAAGGCGTTGAAAAACGGCAAAATTAAACTATCGTTTTGGGTTGAACAGTATAGTACTGCATATCAGTATAACATTGGTTTGGGAGTTGGTATTGTATACTATAGAGGATTAGCCCCTTCGGTGACGAAAAGTATAAATTGCGTAATTCCTACACGAACGCTAGTAGACACTGCGATACCTGCAATTGATGCAGGAGGTGTATATAATGAGAGCTTTACTGACTACGATATTACCATTAATGACTATGTAACTTATGGAGGTGTTAATTATTTTAATATCCAAGCAGAGATAACAACAGATATTGCTCAATCTGACTTTTTCGAGATCTCATGGAATGCATTAGGTGTTACTAACTTTGCCGGTGGCGAAAGTCCTGATATATTAACATTCGGTCATACGGTTGTTGATTTTGATGAAGAAATAAATTATAATATTGATTCGTCATTTATTACTCAGATAAAAAACAAATTGTCAAATCAAGAAGACAATTATGTTGATAGTTATGTTTTAGATAACAAGATTATTGACATTATGGAAAACTCAGGTTTAGTAAAATATGCAAGTACAGAGGATTTTTCTAATACACACAATGGAAAAATCACATCAGAGCAAACAGACATAACAACTTCAGTTGTGTATGACGAATTGTTTAATAAAAAATATACAGTTACAAAGAACACTGGCAACTTAGAAAAGTTTGTTAGTTCTGTTACTCCGAAGTCAGTTATGACATTCACTCCCCCTGTGACTGATTCAGATACACTAAAGGATGAAGGTACGTTGTCATTTTGGATTAAACGCTCTGAGCTAAATGGTAACGGCATTATATTCACAAATGGAAGTGGTGGAACATGGTTATTAACACAAGCTCATTTATTAGCAGAAGGATTTGTAAAAACCCGTTGGGAGTCTGGCACTGATTACCAAGAATTACGGGTTAATTCAGTCGATGGAGATTATACACACATAACAATTAAATATAACGCTGATATTTCGATATATTACTTCATACGTGTATCAATTTATGATCTCGGCAGTGATGTTAGTACAATTAGTTTATATAACCCTACATTTATTTACTCTGATAATGTTAATCCTTATCACTATTACAAATCACTGTCTGAGAAAAAAGAAAGTGAACTAAGAGGTAAAAACGCTGTATTGATAGGAGATTCACAGTATAATAATGGTATTGTAGCGTCAAGAGTTGCGAAAGACTTGGGTGTTAATATCTTTGATGCTCATTTTGGAGGGCATTCCATGAAAATCAGATCAAGTCAGCTTGCATCACCAACTTATCAATCATTTTATCATTATGATTTAAGAAGCAATGTTTTAGGGCTTGCAGATATAGACTTGTATATCATAACAGCAAGTACAAACGATGGAAGTGGTGGAGGTGTTGCAACTGAGGCATCCGTTAATTACGTACTGAACAACTACCCTGTGTACGGCGATGATGCAGGAACTATTGCAGCAAAACAAGCGTTATTCGATGCATTATCAAATCAAGATGTTGATGATAACTTTACATACATGGCGTGTTATGCTGCTTACCTAAAGCAGATCTATGAAAATAATCCTGATTCAAAGGTGATTATATGCAGCGTACCAATTTCCGCAATAGGATTGTTAACAGGCAATGAAGTTGACGGACATGGTGAATGGGATGTTGGCGAAGATGCAGATACCGCAAGAACGGCTTATGAAGCAACGTATGATGCAATAAATTCAGAGAATTTAACATTGTCAAAAAGATATAATACATATTACGCTGATTTTGAAAAAAAATGTGGTATGTCATTTGAAAACTTTATCTATAAATCAATTGACGGCACACACTGGCTTGACAATGTGAGTGAGGCAACTGCATCAACATTAATTAAAGAAATTAAAGGTATAGACTTGTAATGGAACTTACTTACATCAATACAACGACTAGCACATCACCAATACCTCTGATTAATTCAAGTCGGGGGTGTTGGGTGTTTCAAAACAATAATACGCCTGATATTCAGAGTGATTTTATTTATGCAATTATTGATGACGAGGGTAATGCTGTGTTCACGACCAAAACAGGATATACTAAAATATTTGAAGCCCTCGAAAATATACGTGTTGTTTACCGTAATGACAGCAAGATTGATCTTACAACTTACGGTTACGGTATTGTATCAGTTGATGAATTGTCGGCACTTACCGATGTAGGCTCAAAAATATTCTTTAGACGAATATCAGATTATGAGATTGATAGATTATTGATTTATTCAGTAGTTCCAGATTATGATTGCTATAAGAAAATACTGAAATATATTAATGAGCCTTTAGAGATACCAACATCGGATCTTGTATTTAAGCAATCTGCAATAAGTTCTGGAACAGGTTATATACTAAATGAACTTGGGACAAACAGAGACTACTTATATCTTGATGGTACAGCTTCGGTAGATACCGGGTATGTTGGTACAGGTGATGATATTAATGCATTATATGTGGTACTAAACTTAAAGGATGTCACATACGGAGCAAATCAAGATTATTTGATAGATAATACAAATGGATCTGGTGGCTATTTTATAAGAGTAGCGAGTAGTACGGCTATAGGAATAACAGTTTTCACATCAGGTGGTACAGTTGGTTATGATATTGGTACTGCATTTGAACTAATCGAACAGATTGCATTTAGATACGAGGTAACTAATGACATTTTTGAAGTTTGGGTAAATGGTAAAAATGTAAGAACGCTAACTACAAATGGAACCATTAATCACTCTAATACATCTGATGTCATAGGAGCTGAATATAGTGGAGGTAGACAGCAAATAATGGGGCTACTTGGAGCAGCAAGAATTAATGGACAACTTACTGAGGAAGAATGGTTGTTATTCTTAGATCTTGATGATTCACTAAGTTATGACTATAGATACTTATGTGAAGATGGTTCAGGCACTACATTAACCGATTCATCAGGAAACGGTAATAATGGTACTATTACTAATCCTACATGGTTGGAGCAAATAGAGGATGCTGATATTGTTTCAGGTGTATCTAGTGATGAATACATTCCTGTAGGTGCAATTATAGACTTTACAAATGGAGGACAGTTAGAAGAAGTAGATTCGAGTTTATCAGCTTGGAATTTTAATAGTAAACCTGATATAGATGGAGAGAGACACTTCTATAAATTGGTTTATGATGTTGATGGAACAACTATCATAGGAACAACTGACCATATCATTTACAGAAATACAGAAGAGTTTTGGGCTATCGGATATGTCACAGGCTATATGTATAGATATGATAGGAATTTTGAATTGTTAGAGTCAATAGAAATGGCTCCTAGAGTTAATGTTGATGAAAACGGTGATTATCAATTAAACTTGCCAAATGCAGATGATAGACTATCAGGTAGAGCTGTTTGTAAAACTTCAGATGGTGGATATGCAATTCCTGCTAATTACGCAGCTCAGAAAAAGATTTGGTTTTTTGATAAGGACTGGAACTATAAGGGATATAATGTAGACTGTATCACTGAAACAGGTACAGATGGTTTTGAAGCGATATGGCAAAGAGACAATGGAAATATATTAGTTTCAATAGACAATTCAGGAACTATA
>Ga0208019_1000394_pt1 | contig 23697 bp, 33 predicted proteins | sample CB_VirMetaG_5_FD_184540 | JGI IMG/M metagenome (GOLD analysis project Ga0208019, IMG submission 184540) | Freshwater to marine saline gradient viral communities from Chesapeake Bay - CB_1508_1D Viral MetaG (SPAdes) (version 4) | ecosystem: Environmental > Aquatic > Marine > Coastal | place: USA...
GACAGCCAACAGCCCCGACACCTACGACAACGGGGCCGGTACCACTTCTCCAGTGATCGGAACGACCCACAAGTACGCAACGCCGGGGGATGCGGATGGTGTTTTGGACCAAAACCAAAGTAACTACCTGACCACCGCGCTTTCGTACGATGGGCTTTCCAGTGCGCTTCAACTTCTCCAAGAATTCCGTGACATGTCCGGGGAGCCGATTGGACTTGGAAAAGCTGGGCTCTGTTTGATTGTTCCGCCGGGGTTGTACTCCACCGCGGTGAACTTGGTGGGTGGTCCTTCGATCGTGATTTCTGAAAGTGCCAGCGCGCAAGCTGCGCCGTACGCAAACGTGACCAAAATGGGATCCTTGAACCCTTACGGGCAAGGAAACATCCAAGTGGTGTCGAGCGCGTTCCTTTCGGATTCAAACGATTGGTTCCTTTGTGAAACAAGCGCATCGGACAAGACGCCGGTGAACTTCTGGACCGCTGGAATGCCAACAATCAACGTGACAGTTGACGAAGCCAACCTGAAGACTGTGATCACGGCTTCCGCATTTATGCGGGCTTGGATTGACGGGCCTTCCGCTGGGATCGTTGGATCTTACGTGGCGTAAAGGTGAGAGAATGGATCTTCAACTTCTGAAAAATTCGACTGGGAACTTGGAGATCTATCCCGGCCGGCTTGTCACTTCCGCCACGGTTGAAGTGTTCAAGCCGGACGGGGCCATTTTGGTGGCATCGAGCGCGGCGACGATCGACGCAACCCAAACCACTTTGCAGGGTCAAACCCAAGGAAACCCCAATCGACTCCACTTGGATGACGTGACCGGGTTTGTGGTGGGCCGGAAGTATTTGATCACGGGAACGGACGGCGAAACCTTCCAAGTCACGGTTTCAGCGATCGACACTTCAAACAATCATATACTTGTAAACGTTCCCCCACCCTTCGACATTCAGAACGGGGACACGATCAAAGGAACAAGGGTTTCTTATTCGATCGCGTCGTCTTATTTGGGAACGCTGGACACCTACTATCGAGCAGAATTTACCTGTTCGACCGCTTCCGAAACCTTCCGGGAAACTTTGTTTTTCGACGTGGTGCGGATGCAATTTAATATTAAAAGCCCGGAATTGGTGAAGCGTTTGATCACGTTCCAATTTCCTTCCGCTTCCTCTCGGTTTGAATCCGGAATGATCGAAGAGATAGCGGAAAGGGCGCACCGAATGATCTTGGACAAGATCAGATCAACCGGCCGATTCCCGCATCTTTACGGGTCCCCGGACATGTTTGAAGAAGCCTACGGCTATGCCGTCCGGTTGGTTTTGGCGGACTTCGGAATGATTCCAAACGCCGGGGCCGTCGATATCATCGACTATATGAACGTTTACCAAGACAAATTGCGGACCGCTTTGGAGATTGCAAGTCAAGGCAATGGGTACGACGCGGACAACGACGGGGCGATCGATAAGTTTGAACGCATGAACTGGAGCACAAAGATCGTCTTATGAAATGTTCAGAAGTGAGAACGAAGATTGTTGACGCTATGGAATCCATTGAACCCCAAAACGTTCAATATTCTGGCGACAAGTTCCGGCACGTATCGCCGGGTTCTGAAATTCTTGGATTTGATCGCCAATTTCAATTGCAGCGCGACACGCCGCAAGCCTTTTCAGGGATTAGTTTTGGTTCGGCGGACACTTTCGAAGTCGTTTTTACGCTTTCCGTGGTATATATCAATACCAACGCGCCGGACTTTGAAACCCGAATTTTGGACGACGGGGACGACATAATCCAAGCGTTGAAAATGATCGAACGTGTAAACGATCAGATCTTGACCGTAGACGTTCAAGGATCGAATGATTTGGAAACAGACGACCAAGGAAACCGGCTTGTTGAATGGTCCCTTGTCGTACGCTATGACCCCCGGGAGGCTTAAGAAATGGCAACGAAGAACCCAACAAGACTTGGCCGGCTGATTGTCGCGCCCCAATCTGCAAGCGGATCGACCCCCGCGTATTCGAACCCTTTGACGGCGGCCGCGGTCGTTTCAGCTGGAGCCACTGTAGAGGCCGAAGTTTTCGTACCAAACCCAAGCCGTTCAGTGTTCACGCGGGAAAGCATCAAGTCCGGGTTTTACGAACTCGCCCCAATTTCCGGGGACCAACACGGGCAGGAATTCAGCGTTCGTTTTCCGATCAATGGTTGGAGTTCAACACTTCCAACCACTTCACCGGGCGCAACGTCCACCCCTTCAACCGGCCTTTTCCAAGCGATCTTGGGTGGGTTCATTGCAATGGATCCAGCCACTGGACCCGGCACCGTTTCAACCGGTGCGGATTCCGACACAGTGCCTTACTCGGCCGGGACCTATAAAGTGGGGTCGGCGGTTGGTCTGGTCAACTCTTCCAGCGAATACGAACTTGCATTCATTAAAGAAGATTCTGGATCGGCTTTGGAATTGCTGATCGCGAACTCTTCGGCATTCGGAAACGCGGCGGACGGCTCAAGCATTTACGGTTCGGCCACTTGCTACACGGATCCCGTTTCAACCGCTTGTTTTTCAATGGTTTGGCAATCCTACACGGCCAACAGCCGGCTTCTGTTCACGTCTTGCATTCCAACAAGCGTCACCGTTTCCTTTGATCCGCGTTCGGCACTCATGGCCGAAGTCACTTTCATGACGAACACGGTGGAGGATGCGAGTTCTGGAGCCTCCACCCTTCCGGAGTTTGATTATTCTTTGCCGATCATTTCACCGCCTAGCGGGGCAAACAACGCCCGGGCCGTCTTCCAAAACAATTCCAGCGGATCGGCGTTCACCGATCTGGATTGTGAAGCGTTCACAATGACGTTGACCCAAGAACTCGCCCCGGCTTTGGCGCACGGCGCGACAACTGGCGTCCGGGATATGATTGTCCAGAATAGAACCCAAGAAGTTTCCTTTTCGGTTCTTTATGGAAACAAAAGCCCATTTGACCAAACGCCCGACGGAAAGCCCTTTGTTGACCTGTCGAACCCTTCGGACGTGGGTGCCATTCAGTTGGCCGTTGGAGATCGGCCCGGCCGAATGCTTGGGGTTTTGATTCCAAAGCCTATCATGATGGCGGTGCCTGAAACGGCGGACTTGAATGGGGTTTTCGGGGCTTCGTTTACACTTCGCCCCGGCGACTATCAAAACGCCGGATCCGGTTCAGGGGAAGCAAAAGGCACTGACTTCCGGGTGGCCTTCATCTAATGTGGCTTTGCACCAAAACAACCGATCGTTTTCAACTTGTCTTTGAAGGGGATCCAGCCGTTGAAAGTGACGGGAACGACTGGATCCCGCTTGATCAGGCAACGTTGGTGGAAGGTCAAACGCCGGATGTTTTTGTCTGCCGGCCGCTGAATTCAGACGAATGTTTCCGAATTATTCAGGCAACAAGAAAGGATCAGGCGTTTCTTTCTTTCGCTTCGTTGCTTGGCGTTGTGGAAATTCAAACCGACGGCCGAACAATCAAAGAACCTTCCGAGATCCAAGCCATTTTGGAAAACGCCCAAAACATGTCCCCCATTATGTCCCTTTCCGCTGTCATTTTTGGAGTTTCTCGGGAGGGACTCCAATCCCTTCCCTTTCGCCCTCCACGCCCTCCAGTGGAGTGATCGGATCACCGGGCTTTTTTCTCTCGATTGCGACAATTGCCCGCGAGAAATGAACTGTTCAAAGTGGGGCGTTTCTGGTCTAAAGTACAAACACGAGGGCCGGGACATTTTAGGCCGTTCTTGGGAGCGTTGTCCGGCGGACTATTTGACGGATCCGCATTTGTCGATGGCCGTGGAATTGTACGCTTCAACCCGGATCAGTCCCTTGGGAGACTGGCCGGACGGATGGGCGGCTTGGGTGCGGGATTATCTGGTCAAGATTGATCAGGCGATAAAAGAACGAAAAACCTTCGATCGGGAGCGTTAGAAATGGCACAAGGGCAAGTTCGTCTTTTATTTTCTCTTGTTGGTCAAGACAAGTTGAGCAGCGCGATCGAAAAAAGCCGGGCAAGCCTCGACAAGTTTGCCGACGCGTCCGAAGACGCGGGGGAAGCGTCCGCCGGGGCGTTTGCCAAACTCACCGGGACCATTTCCGGAATTCCCGGAAAACTTTCTGATCTCAATGCGGGATTTGATCTCGTTGGCAAGGGGATCCAACTTGTGTCGGAAGCCGTGGACGAATTGGCGGAAGCGGAAAAGCGTGTGAACGCCCGGCGAATATTTGAGCAAACCACCGAAGGCGGGAAAAGCGCGGAAGCGGCTATGGACAGCCTAGCAAAGGCCACCCGCGGGGCATTGTCTCAAGAGGAATTGATCAAGTTTTCCAACTCCATGAAATTCGCGGGCCAAGATCTTGGAACCATTTCCAAAACTTTGGAAACGGCCTTTATCGTTTCCCAAGGTACAGGCCGGGAAATGGTTGAAGTGGCCGAAACGTTGCGGGATTCGTTGATCACGGGAGCCGGAACCGGCTTTGAATTCTTGGGAATCACGAAAGATCTGAACGTTGAAATTGAAGCGCAAGCCCAAGCCATGGGCAAGAATCTTGATACCATGGACACGGCGCAGAAAAGCCAATTCCGTTTGGGTGTCATTTCCAGCACTTTGAAAGATCGCTTGATCGAATTGAACGTTGACGTTTCGGACTTGTCCACGACGTTCCAAGGCTTTCGAACCGACATTGAGAACGCCAGAAAAGAAGCCGCGGATTTTGCGGCCGAAAACCTTGGGGGAACTCAAAAGGAAAAGGAACTTGCGGGAATTCGGCAAGAGATCGGCGGATTGTTTCGAACCTTTGAAACTGAACTGAACAAAAACCACGCCGATCGGTTCATTGATAGCCTTTCTCGCGTGACTGGCGTTTCTCGGGATGTGGTCCGCGATCAAACCGAAGAGATGTTAAAAGCCGGCGTTGTAAATGAAAGACGCGTTCAAACCTTGACTGAAAACCTTTTGAAGATTCGCGAAGATGGACTAGATCGGGAATTTGAAGCCAAGCGGGAAGCACTCAAAAAAACGCGGCAAGCGGAACAAGAGGCCGATCGCCAACGGGCTTTTGACATTATGTCCGCCACGTCCGAAATTGGCCGACTCGAAGAAGAAAAGAACAAGGCGATCAGTGTAAACAACCAAGCCTTAGTTTCCGAAATTGACGGGCAGATCGATCGCGTCTCTTCAAAACTTTCCTTCCTTCGTGGAGAGATCGACGCGGCAAGTTTCGCGGCCGACAACCGAAGAAAAGACGCGCTTGCGGCGCAAAAAGAAGCCCAAGACTTTCAAAAGTCCGCACTTGAAGAGATCAAACAATACGAAGATCGAAAGAAGCGGGCGGCCGAAGCCGCAAAAGTGGCGAGGGCCGAAGCCAAAGCTCAAGCGGAAGAAACCCGGAAGAATCTGGACGAAGTCCAAAGCCTTCGAACCGAACGCCGGATCGAAGACTTGAAAGAACAAAAGAAATTCAACGAAGCCGAAAAGTTGGAAGAAGAAAAAGCCCGGCGTGAAATACTCGGATCCGATGCGGTGTTTGAGTCGTTGCGGCTTGATCAACGGGTCTTGGCCGAAGAGAAACTAAACGCCGAACTGATCCGGATTCGTGACACCTACCAACAAGCGTCCGACGCTTGGAAAATGGAACAAGAGACGAAACGAAACGAAGAGCAGCAAAGGGCTTTGGATCAGGAAAAAGCCCACTTGGACGCAATTGCCGAATTCCGAAGAAAGCACCGGGAACAGGACTTGAGACAAGCCGAAGAATTCGCGGCATACGCGTCCAGCCTTTCTGGAGACTTGCGCCGGTACGACGAAGACACGGCCACTGTGATTCAAGGCCAAGCGGAGATCACCCAAGCATTGGCCCAAAACGCCGGGAACGCGGCGAAGCAAGCGAGCGCGGGGATAGCGGCCGGCGGGCGCATGACGGAAAGCCTAATCAAAAACGATCGGGCGGCCGCTGCAACCCGGGCGGCGTTTGAAACCGCGGCGGGGTTTGCTTCCATTGCGGCCGGTGACGTTATTGGTTCAACCATGCACTTCACCGCCGCCGGTTTGTTTGCGGCCTTGGCCGGGGGCGCGGGCGGGAAAAAAGCCGGAGCGCGGCGCGGGGGAACAACCCAGATCAGCCGGGGCGGGGGCGGTTCAGTGGTTGGAATGGGTGACGTTTCAACGGGTAATCAAGTGGTTGTGAACGTCGCCGGCTTTGTGACTGGAACAACAAAGGATCTGGGGGTTCAGGTGGCCAACACAATGAACGATGTTCAATCAACTGGCCTTTCCACGGCGACGGTGTGATTTATGGCGTACGGCGGCATTCAATTCCACGTTTCGGGTTGGTCCGGGTCTATAACGATCACCGAAGGGATCGGGGCTTCGACCATTACGCCCGCGGCCACTTCCAGCCCGTGGCGAGTGGCGGATGCCCTTGTGCAAGCGGCAAACGCCGATCTTCTGTCGGATTATTCTTGGAGCGTGTCGGACTCTGGAGCGTTGACGATTCAATCTAGTGGGACATTTGATCTGGACATGTCCGCGACGATTCAAGGGCTTTTTGACTTCGCGGCGGCTTCCTATTCTTCGATCTCCAGTGCCACAACCGACGGGCCGGCGGTGGGTGGCTTTTTTCCATATTCGGACGGGGATGGGGTCCTTTTCACGCGAAGGGTGCGCGCCCCTATCAACCAAGGTTTCGAACTCTACGAAGGCGGCCGGTGGTTGAACACTCCCGGAACAAACCCCAAGTTTCCGGTTTTGTCGGTTTCTTGTTTGCGATCGAAGGTGGCCGAATTTATGGAGACGATCCAAAACCTTGGCACCCCTTCAAAAGTTGATCTGTATTCTTCCGGATCGCTTGTTTCCTGTTTTTTGGGTAGCATTTCGATCAATGAACAGGACCCCACAAGTGGTTGGACACGAATTGGAATTGAGGTGATCGAACTATGATGATCCAAGCGTTTCTATCGGGTCCGGCGTTCAATTCCTTCAGCTACTCAACGGACGGCGTGAACTTCACAACCGTCACCACTTCCAATTGGTACGTTTTCAAAGACTATTTGAACGCGTTGGATGGGGTGCTGCCGGCCGGTTGGAATCTTTACTACGACGAACAAGCCGATCGCGTGAAGTTTCGACCCGGATCCGGAAGCCTTCAGATCCGCTTTGAATCGCAAAGCCAAGCCGAAGCCTTAGGCTTTTCCAGCACCCTAACGGCTTTTAGTTCTTCCACCATAACCGGGGATTTGCCACCGGCCGCGGCTTGTCCGCTTAACGGGGCGCACTTTTCAAACCCCATTCCGGGGAAAAAGCCGGAATTGCGAACGTTTCGACATTCGCGGGGCCGTTCGGTTTCGTGGGGTTCGGGGACCCGTTACGCAGTGAACACGTTGGCAGACTATTCCAACGCCGATCGAATTTTGGGCGGGCCACTTTCCACCGGGAAAGTTCGGATCGGGGATTATACCGCTTCAACGGTTTATGGTCCCACGAACTTGGGCGGATATCTAGACGGATTTGTCACGAATCAACCCACGATTGAAGTGTTCCAAGGTGACGTGGAGCAAACGATTGATCTCCAGTTTGTGATCAATGCTCCAGCTGCTACGCACAACTCAACGGACCAACCAAAAGATCCGTTTTTTGGACAAGTGGAGCGGGGCTATTCTTTCAACTTCTACGCTTTGATCGAGGGCTTGCCGTTCCGTTTTGTTGAAGTGGACACCGGGATCAGTGATTCAGATCGGACCGTTTCGGCTTCGCTGATTATTGACGATTCGCAAGCGTCCACTCAAAAGGTTGACCGCTTCAAGGCCGTTTCGGGCGCAAGCGGGGCGACAATCGGAATCTTGGACCCGTTAAATGAATTGGGAATTTTTGATCTTCCAACCTTCGAAGTTCAGATCGCCGCGGCGGTGGAATATGACGACACGTCTATCGCTTTTGCCGCTTCAACCGACGCGCTGCCCTCTTCCGGCGTCGTCTATTTGGGAAATGAATGCCTGAAATATACTGGAAACACCGGAAGCGGCGGAAGCCCGGCCAATACGTTGACCGGGATCACCCGGCCCTTTGGCCCGGGCTATTCGTACGGAACGGCCACGGTTCAAAAGTTCAAAACCGTGACGAACTCCAAAAAGGCTTGGGAGGGTTCAACGGTGCGGCTTTTCGCCCAACTTTTGGACCCGTTTGGCCGGGCGGTGGATTCGACTTGGGAAGGGACGTACACCCGGCAAATGGGGGCCTATTCAATTAAGGGCCTTCCGGGATACGACGGCGGGATCTGGGTTTTGGAGTGCGAAGACTTGATCCGAAGGTTGAACCGTGAGGCGGTGGCCAGTCCTTCGGCACAGATTAGCCCGTTCGACTTTTCGGATTTATACGACCCGATTTTGAACACGAACAACGAAGCGGCGCGGCTTATCGTGGACAATCGATCGGCGGTGATCGTTGCGGAGTACCGATATTCTCACAACGGCGATTGGTACAGCGGCGAAATTGAAGTTGATCTTTTGAACTACGGAAGCCCGAACCGTTATTCCAGTTTTGTGGAAGCCGTAAACTACGTTTTGAACTATTTGAACGGCCAAAACATTCCGGAAAGTTCAACGGCATTTGGTATCACTTACACGATCGGGGAAATGTCTTGGTTCGAAGTCGTTCCGGAAGGCTTCAGAATGGACGACGATGGAAAGGTGATCGCACAAGTCCGATCCATTTTCGACATTTATAACACTGTTGGAATGCCGGCGAACGTCGCCGCAACCCTTACTTTGCGCCCGCAAAACGGACAGGTTCGCCCGTCGTGGCTTGAAAAAAGCACAATTTTTGCCGAATTCACCGGGGGAGTTGAAACCTTGCTTGACGTGGATCCGGGGTTCAACGGCTTTAATTCTGATTTTGTTGTCATTGATCAACCGTTCAACAATCCAGAAGCCCTTGGAACGTTTCCAGCCTCGGGCTTTGCAATCTTCGGGGGCGAATCAAACGAAGACGGCCAACTTGTGGAATATACTGGAACCGCAAGTTTTCAGACCCGCACCATTTTAACCGGGATCACCCGTCTCGAAGGAAACCCCCAAAGCACCCACCGCAAGGGCGGAGAAGTCACCGCGGCGGAATTCATCGAGGGAAGCGCGGGGCAGTTGATCGCCACGATCTTGGAATCTTCAGGCTTTGACACTGGAGCGCGTGGAACTTTCGACACGCTTGGAAAGGGCTTTGGGTACGCTTTGAAGGCTTCGGAATTCGTCAACGATTCGACCACGATGCCGGATCAAGAGTTCGGGCTTTTGGGTGGTCCTTCAGTCATTCAAAACTTGCGGCTTGCTTTGACTCGCGGGAAAAGTTTGGACGATCTGTTTTCCGGAATTCTTTCTAGCTTTGGCCTTGCGTTGGCTTGGGTTAGGTCCGGGATCTATTTGAAGATCGGAAGCGTTGGAACCATGACGGTGGGACAATCCGAACAATACACAATCACCGATTCGGACTTGATTGCCGGGCGCGCTGCAACCATTCGGCAGATCGGACTTTCCCCAAACTTGGTGAAAATTTCCCAATCTTCTTCCATGCTTGGAAAGGGCGGCGCGTCGTACACCTACCGAATTATTGAAGACATCCAAGCCCGGGGGGTGCAATCTCAAAGCCTCGATCTTTTCGGGTTGGACTCTTCCAGCTTTTTCACGATTGCCGAACAGGCCGCGGCGCGCTTGGCGGATGGTTCTTTTGCTCAAACCGCCTACGAATTGACGGTTTCGGGCGATCGGGATTATTTGGCGGGGCAGTTGGTCCGGCTTGACCTATCCTATCCGGGGATTTGGGACTTTCAGGAACAAACAACCGGCTTGACCGGCTTGGGTCGCATTTTGGAAGTGACGCGAAACTTGACCACAAACCGGGTGAAGTTGGTGGTTTTGGTCAATGGAACGGCTGAATTCTTGCCACTTTGCCCGGTGGCATTCGTGACGGGTTATAATCGAAGCACCAAAACGATCACGGTGACGGATGCCGGAATTTTCAACAATGGGGACACCATCCGGGTGGAAATGCCGGGAGTAAATGACGGATCAGGACATTCGACTTTTAACGAATTGACGATCACCGGAATTAGTGGAAATGACATAACGCTAAGCGCGATCCTAAGTTTTACGCCGGGAAGCTATACGGTGGCGACCTACGTTCAAGACGACAATGCTTCTATTCCACAAAACCAACTTGACCATGTCCACGTTTCAGACGGGAGCCGATACGCATGACAGTGACCATCCCGAGTTCCTACGACACCACCGACATCAACAGCGAGGGCGGGGTTTTGTTTGGCGTCCCGGTTCAATATCCGGGGCTTCGAACCATTCAACAGAATCACAATTTCATCGGCGGTGCATACACTCCACCCGTAGGGACTTATCACAACGGGTTGGGCATTGGGACAAGTCACACCGTCGGCGTGGCTTATCACAACGTGACGGGGATCAGCGTCCCCGGCCAAGCGGACGGGCGCGGCCTCGTCTGCAAGTTCGAAGCGAAGAATGACAGCACCTATGCCCAACGAATCCGGCTTGCCGTCTGCAACACGGCATCCGTGGGCCAAACGATCCCGGCCTCAAGCGGCTGGACCACTTACACGGAAACCATCAGCGCCACCCCGGGCTATCTTTGTTCCGCCGCGCTGCAATGCCGGAGTTTTTCCGAGACGGCCGATAATACTTGCAAGGTGCGAAACGCCGTTTGGTATTGGGACGACTTGACCGGTAGCGTTTCGGACACTCCCACAAGTTCGGGGTTTGTTTGGAGTCAACAGGAAGATCACAAAGCCACCGAACCCTTGACGGTTGAGCAGTACAACCGGTTCAGGGGCGGCCCGCGGGTAATGTTTGAAGCCATGCCTCAAACCGCGTCAAGTTTCGTTTCGAGTTGGTACAACCCCGACAATTCAAACAAAACCACGCGGACATTGATGGGACATATTCCAATTCTAAAACGCCGGAACAACTTGCAAATTCGCTTTGACGTGTTGGCGCAGGGGTCATTGGTCGAAATTTACGTTCCCGCGCCGTCGGCTGGACAGGCCGGCACGTTTTACAACGTGACGCCGGGGATCAGTACTTCGACGGTGGTTTATGAGACTTCAACTTCCGTTTTGTCGGTGGCTTCAAGTTCAACCGTGGATTTCACAAACCACCCACTTTTGACGGTTTGCGAAATTTATATCACAAGCCCAAACACATCGACGCAAGCCCGGGTTTTTTCAGTTCAGGCGGTGGTTGTATGACTTCCAAGGTTTTCGATTCTGTTACGTTTGAGCCCGACAAGTTGCCAACGATCACCGGTGGCACGTTTGCAAACGGGATGCCGGCCACGGCTTTGGGGTTGGGACAGGCCGACGAATGGCAAGCGTACCTTTTGTACAAGGGGCCGTCTCATTCCCTCATTTTCGGACAATCCAATTTCATGGGGACCGTTTCCGGGAGTGCTTCAGGAACTTTGCAATTCATGCTTCCGCCGTATGCCACCCACGTCCAGATCGGCCTTCTGGCTTCAGGCGTTGGGGATGTTACTTTCGAAGGAACGTATACGATCAGCGTTTCAAACCCGGCCGGGTCCGGAAGCCTCACGGACTTGGAGTTTTCGAACGTTGTTTGGGGTCCAACGGACGATCAAGCATTATCAGCTGGGATCAGTCATACGGGAGCCTTCAACGTTTTGGCTTTTGATTGGACAAGGGATGCGGATGTTGCGGTTTCCGGGTGCATTCTTCGATTTTTCAGACGTTCAACGACACTTTGAGAGGTTCAACCATGATCAAAGACTTACAAAAAGCGATCAAGTATAACCGTCAAGCCCGTCACCGGGTTTGGGAACAGCAACAGATCCCGTGGGGGCATTTGGACGCGGGAACGCGGAAATTTGCGTTGCACGTTGCGGCTTTCCAAGGCTCCAGAGGGTTGAAGATCGACGGGATGCTTGGCCCCAAGACATTCCAAGCCATTCAAGACAAGGCCGAAGCGGTGCCCCAAGATGAAAAGTTTTTGATCGGTGGGGAATTGGTCGAAGTTTCTGAAGCGTTGAAGGCGTTGGGAACTCGCATGGGCGAACCCTTTGAAGCCCGGAAACGGACAAAAAGCCCCACGCATATCGTGATCCACGAAAGCGTGACACGAAGCCACAAAAGAACCGTTGACGTTTTGAAGTCTCGTAACCTTGGCGTTCACTTTTCGGTTGACCACGATGGAACCGTTTTTCAGCATTGCGACCCGTTGACGGAAGCGCCGGCGCACGGGAATCAGTTGAACAGTTCGAGCGTAGCGATCGAAGTGATCAACCCCTACTACCCCCACCTTGGTGGTGAACCTTGGATCGTTTTGGAGCCGGCGAAGTGGTGGACGCATGTTCCGCAAAAACAAGATCCGGCGTACGTTTGCCCCACCGAAGATCAGATCAAAGCCGTCCACGCGTTGGTTCATTGGCTTTGCGAGTCGATCGAATCGTTGCCCTTGGCGTTTCCCACTGAAAAACTTGGACCACGTCAAACCCGGATCAAGGGTTGGAAAGAAAAGGAAAAGCCGGATTCTGGAATCGTGGCGCATCGTGACTATTCAAGCCACGCGGACGGCCGATATATATTGGAACGGTTGATCGAACTGGAGAAAAGCGGAGATGCGTGAAAGTGGACTTGGAAACGATACAGTTGGGGTTGCAGATTCTTCAGGGTGGAACGGCCGCGGTGTTGGTCGTTTTGGGGTGGATCTGGAAAAGTTTCGTGGACTACCAGAGAGAAACACGAAAAGCGATCCGGGATCTAGAGCACGCCGTGATCCGATTGGAATCACAACGGCCCGGAACGTCGCTATTTGGGGAATAATTCTAGGGGGGCTTTCATGCGTCGGTTGTTCTTCGTTTTTGCTTCACTTCTAGTTGGTTGCACTCCGGCAGATCGGGATCGGTTAGCGTCCGGGGCTTGGAAGGCTTCGGAATGTTCGTTGTTTTCGGCTATGGGATGCGCCGGCCAAGCGGTTGGACATTGCAGCGTTGAAGCCTCTGGAGACTTTCCGGCCTTTGGGGATTGTCTTGTCAATAAAACGCAAAATTGCGTGGGAGCGAACCTTGCCCGGTGCGCTTTGTCCGGGATTGTTTACGTCGCAAAAACCACGAACGTGGCGGCCGGTGGAGTGAGTTGCACCACCGAAGAAAACAAAGCCTTGGTTTTTGATTGTGTCCACTCCCAACCGCTGGAAAGTGAAGCCCAAGCGGTGGAAGCAGTGGCCCGATGTTGGCTGGAAGTTTGTGAAGAGGACTAGGAAGCCGAAACCGAAGCAATGAAGACGGGAGCATCCCCGCCGGAATTCGCCAAGCCTGAATAACTAATTACCATTTTGTAGAAATTGAACGGGACCCCGTTGGAATCCGTCACGTTTTCAAACACCAAAACCGAAGCCGCGGGGCTTTGGGTTTTGTAAGTGTATGCAAAAGCGTCCGGCGTGGTGACGTCGGCGTATAGTTTTACGTCATAAGCCGCCACCGGGCTGGTCCCGTTCACGGCCGCAAGTGCGATCGTCACGCTTTGAAAGTCTTCAAAATAAAAAGCGGCCGAACCACTCGCGGCCGCACTCTGGATCAAGGTTTCGGAAACTCTTCCTTTTTTCATGTCTTCCCCCGTGGGTTGGTTGTTTTCAGACTTTACACCAAACCCAAAAAAAACGAACCACGAAAAAAAACGCACAAAATGCGTTTTTCTTGTTGACGGTCATGAGTACATAGTGCACAATTGGGACATGAACAGAGGGCCGGAGGCCCGCAACGCAAGGGGTTAGCAAAATGGAATGGCACTGGGACACAGAAGAAATCAAGGCAATGATTGAAAGGGGATTGAAGATCAACGGGGTGAAAGTCACAAGATCCAGAAACCCGAACCGTCAGGAGTTGGATTCCTGCATAGTGTGTGATGACTTGATCCCCTCCGGATACACTGTGAGAAAAGGCCGGAAGGCTTGGTTTGTGTGTTCACCGGGCTGTGGAATCGACGCAGCAGCTAACAACTAGGAAACAAAAAAGGGGAAGGCAAATAATGGAAAATCAAAAAATGAAAGAAAAGATCAGCAGAATGGAACAGATCGCAAAGCGCAACCACGCGCAAGTTTTGAAGATCGCGCAATGGGGTCCGGGTGAAGCCCGGGCCTATCTCCAGAGTCGGGGGGTAAAGTGGGCGGATCAAAAAGCGATGGGCTTGTTCCGGAAATGCGTGGCATTCGTTGAGCAGCACCCAAAAAGCCACGCCGTGGAAAAGTTCACAAACCCGTGGCATGGGGAACACTTGGGGTTTTTCTTCACTTCATTGGCAAACCCGGAACGGCCCGAGTGGATGCTTGATCGCTGCGTGGACATTGAGGGGGTGGCGTAATGCGTGGAAATTATGAAGATGCAACAGTTGAGACAATGGATCTTGGTCACTATGACTTGATCCAGCTGAAGTTTGACGGGATGTGGGTTCAGGTGGAGATTGACGGGCGAGAAGCCAAGATCTTGAACCGCCACGGAAAGCCGGTGGAAGTGGTAGAACTTGCCGACAAGCACCCCCGATCGGTGTTTGTCGGGGAATGGATGAAAGGGACGCAACGAACGAAAGGCCAAGTTGTTCACGTTGTGGCGTTCGATTGTGCCGCGGCCAATGGTTGGAACTGCGAAGCCCGGAAGTATTTACAAAGGATGGAAGAATTGAAAGCCGTAGAAATGCCCCGGGAATTGGGGAACGTATTGGGGCGGGTTGTCTTTCCGGAAACGTGGCACCCTCGCGAGGCCGAAACGCTTTGGAAAGACGTGGAAACAGGGAAGGAAGAAGGTTTGATCCTTCGCCGGAATGCAATGCCCTTTGGGGCAACGGTGGCCCGTGTCAAACCGCTTGTTGAACTGGACTATTATGCCACCGAAGTCCACTGGAAAAATGGGAAACCCGTGGCGGTTGGCGGTTCGGAATATCCCGGCGGGCCGGAGTTGGTGAAAGCGCGGTTAACGGTTGGATCGGACTATTCAGGGTTTCACGTTGGCCGGTGCTTCAAGGTTCAGGGACAGGAAAGGACCGAACGCGGATCCGTCCGGTTTCCGTCGTTCAGGGGGTGGCATCTTGAAAAATAACGAAGCAATCAAGATCGGCCGGAAGGCTTTGGGTTGGAATCAACAACGGCTTGCAGACTTTCTTGGGGTTTCCTTGTCGATTGTTGGCAAGTGGGAGAGGGAAGAAAGGAAAGCACCGGATCACGTTGTTCTTCTTCTTCTATTGGTGAAAAAGTTGGAACCCGAAGATTTTTGGACCACTGATCCGGACCGTTTCCGCCGTTTTCTCGCATCTCATTTGTCCAATCACACAAAATGAACCCCCTTTTTCAAAAGCGGGGAACCGCCCAAACCTTGGCACTTCCAAAGCCGGGCGGGTGGTGCCCCCTATCATCCGCGGCAAAGTTGTCCAACTAGCAGCGAAAAAGCCGGCGTTTTTGGCCCCGGCTTACTCTCCCGCACCTTGGGATCGTCTTTTGTAGGCTTCCCGGAAGAAGTTCAAAAAGCCCTTTCCATCGAGTGGGAAAACTTCGGGCAACACGTCCCCCCGTTGCCCACCCATTCCGTCTAATTCCGTGCAAGTCGCCAAGCGGTTGCCCTGTTCGTCTTTGAAAGCCCGAATCATAAGATCCGAACGCTTCGCAATGATAAACCGCGCCGATTCTGTAAGCGTCGGAAAGTAAGTTAACTTCTTTTGACCACTGATCCGATCCGGATCCGCTAAACGATTGCCGGCCATGTCCGTTTCCACTTGGGTGGCGTGGTCCAGAAAGACGCAAGCCCACGGGCCGGCCATTAAAAGGTTCAACGCGTTTTTCCATGTTTGTGAAACCTTGCCCCAGCCGGCGCGGCCCCCAAACTTCGGATCCGCCGGGTCAACTGCTCGTTTCAGTTGGCAAACGTGACGAACCAGCTGATCGCGTAGTTCTGTCATGGAATCCACCACAATCACGCCAAAACCGTGATCGGGGTTTTTGTGGAGTTCTTCAACCGCTTGGACAAATTCCGGCCACGTTCGGATCTGAACGTCGAAACAATCGGGTTCGATCCGAAGCGTTCCGCCCTCACAATCCAGAAAAAGAACTTTCCCGTTTTTTGTTTCAAGATTGGCCGCAAACGTTGTCTTTCCAACCTTTGGCGGCCCGTAAAGATAAACGATCAAGCCGTCAAGCCCGATCACCTGTTCACGTTTCTTCGTTGGTAACATTTCAAACCACCTTTACAGTGAACCGCCGGCCCCGGGCAGTCCTTGACCATTTCACGATCGCGCCATTAGCGATCAATTCTTCACCGTCGCCGATCAACGCTTTCAACACGTTTTCGGCTTCGGTTTTCTTCTCCCCTTCAAACTTCTCCCGGGCTTTGCTTTCGAAGTACAATTCCAAAGCCCGATCGGCCACTTCATTCCCCCGGGCGTCCAATGGTTCAGGCGCGTCCGGCTTCGTGTCATAAAGAAGATCTAAAGCCTTCGCCGTTTTTTCTGAATTGTCTAGCATCCAAAACACGTCGCCGGCTTCCATTCGAGCCCATAACTCCAATTCCGCTTTTTGCAGGGCTTCGAGTTCTTCAAGGTCCGGAAATATCCAAAAGAATTCTTCACGGTATCCTTCCGTCAACGCGCCCAAAACGCAAAAATCCAACCTTGTCACCAAAAGATAGTGAAGACACTGGGCGCGATAGTGCTTCGGGATTCCGTCCTTGAACATCAACCCGCCGTGCATAGAAAGCGCGGTTTTGGCTTCAATAATCCCCGCGCCCTTGTCCCCAAAGGCCCCGGCGTCCATGGTTGCGCGGAGTTGGGGGAAGTCTGGATCGATCATTAGTGGAAGATCTTGAACTACTCGGATCGCGTTTGGGAACCGTTGCTTGACCATATCCACAACCAAAGGTTCCAAAGCGTGACCCCAACGCGTGGCGTTGTTCTCCACTTTTTTGGCCTTGTTTCTGAACTTGTCCAGATACAGATCAAGGGCGCATTTGTAAGGGTGAACCCCCAAGGCCACGGCCGCGTCACTTCCACCGATTCCACCGCGTCTCCATTCCAACCACTCTTGATCGGTCAAGTCTTTTTGGAATGGTCCCCACGTTGGCAGCTTTTTTCTACTTTTCGCAAAATTCATATTTGACAAGTACGGAACCCCGCGTTTATTTGTCAAGCATGAAGTTGACCGAATACCTAAACGAAACGAACCAAACCGTTCACGGCTTAGCAAAGGCCGCCGGCGTAACGCCGTCCGTGGTCTACAAGTTCATCCAAGGCAATCAAAAAAGCGTGAAACCCCATATTGCCCGCGCAATTTCCGAAGCGACCGGGGGAAAGGTTGGGATATTGGATCTATTGTTTCCGGATCAAACTTTCGAATTTCAGATCAAGGCGGTGGACAAGTGAAAACGTGGTTTCCCGTCCCAATGTCTTGGATCAATTCACCCGCGTGGCACTCGCTTACGCCACGCGCCCGGGTTCTTTTGTTTCTACTTTGGGCGAAGTCCGAAACTGGGGAAGTTCCAACGGACCCCAAAGCCGTCCAAGTTCTTTCCGGCATGGCCGACAGGCCAAAGCGGATTGCGGAAGCGGTGGAAGAACTGAAGGCCGCGGGGTTCATTGAACGGGAAGAAACCGGCTTTTTTTTGGCTTCATTCCGTACAATTTTGGCAAAATTTCGGCACAAATCCGGCACAAATTTGGCAAAAAATGTACGCAAGAAACGAACGATTCCAGAGACTTCCGCGGATCTCTCACGCGCGCGCGCTTTTCCCCCTAAAGGGGAAAAGAAAAGAAAAGACGAAAAAGGAACGAACCCACCGGGTGGCGGTTCGTCCTTTTCGTCAGAATTAGATCCGCGGGTTTTGGAATTGATGAAGGTGAAACCATGAGATCTGAAGAATTGGAAAAGGTGGCACTTTCGACGGTGCTTTATTATCAGGAAGTCGTGGGTCAACCGATTGAACCCGTTGATCCTGAATTGTTCACGGTTGCGGGCTTCAAGGCGGTGGCCGAAGCCATGCGGGAAGTGGGACCCCACGCCCTTTTGATTCTGGAGAAAGTAAAGAATGACCAAGTTGCGACCCGGGCTATTTGTAATCTTGTTGGGGAGTTTGAACGGCACGCGGTTCCCGCTGGAGTATTTGAAAACAAGGTTTTGGAGCCGCTTCGAACGTATAAACGCGGGCGCGGCTTGGAACTTGCGGCGAGGGAATCGATCGCCCTTGTGCGTCAACAGGAAGTGGCCAAGGCGTCCCAACATCTGAAAGAACGGCTGGAAGAGGAAGACGCGAAGAACGAAGCCAAAACCGTGAAAAACGCGGTGCATGGGTCGATTGAATATCTTGATCTTCTGTCCAAGTTATTGGGGCCGGAAGAAATGGACGAACGGATCAAAACCGGGATCGAACTAATCGACAAGACGATCAACGCTTCGATCGGGGGCGGGTTGCACGAAGGACAGATCGCCACGATTGCAGCAAGGCCGGGCCGTGGGAAGTCCACTGTCATGGCGTGGGTCGTCTTTTCAATTCTCAAAAGCAACGAAGCGGAAAAGGTTGGAATCTTTTCATTTGAAATGACGGCCCGCGACGTGTCGAAGAAATTGATCGACGCGGAGATCGGAAGGCGGGGGCAGTCCACTGCGTTGGGTCCGGGGTACGCGGGCGCGGCTTCCTGTGTGATTGCGGACCTTGAAAAGACTTTCCAACGGGTTTTGATTGACGACCGAAGCGGGCTGGAAGTTTCGGAAATTATTGAAGCGGCCGAAAACATGGGAAAACAGGGCGTCCGGCTTTTCTTCGTGGACTATATCCAACGCGTAAAAGTTGGAGACGTGAACCCCGAAGCGTTGCGCGTTGCGTTTGCGGAAGTTGTGGAAGCCTTGACCCTAGACGCAAAGCGAAACGGAAGGATCTGGATCCTTTTGTCTCAATTCAGCCGAAGTGCAGAGGGCCGTCCCGGGACAATGGCGGATCTGAAAGAAACATCCGCACTCGAAGAAAACAGCTTTTTTGTTTTTGGACTTCACCGGCCGCACACGGTGGAAAATGGGGTTCAAAAGTTGGATTCCAACCGGTTGGAAATTCACGTTTTGAAAAACCGCTTTGGGGAAGTGGGTGGGGTTTATCCGTATCGGGTGAATTGGCCGGCGTGTCAATTTGAAGCGTTGGGGGTCTAAATGAAAGAAGTGGTTTTGTTAAGCGGTGGCGTGGATTCCGCCGTGATTTTGGCGGAGTTGGTAGCAGCTGGAAAAAAACCGTGGTGCGTTTCGTTTGAATATCAACAGCCCGCGCAAAATGAAGTGGGCGCGGCGGAAAAGTTGGCGGAATTTTACGGTGTCACATGGTGCGCCTCATCTTTCAATGTTCTTTCAAGTGGAAATTGGGGTTTTCACGAATGGTCCAAAATGGATCAACCTCACCAAGTTGTTTTGAAAAACCGAAACGCCATGTTTTTGGCTTTGGCGAGTGCATACGGGGAAACGCTCTATCTTGGGGCAATCAAAAACGATCAGGAAGTTTTTGAAGATTGCCGCAGGCCATTTTTTGACGAAATGGAAAGGGTTTTGGGTGTGACAATCAAAACCCCTTTGATCGATATGATTAAAGCTCAGGTTTTGGAAAAAGCGAAAGATCTAGGCGTACCGCTTGATCTGTGCGTTTCGTGCTATCGCGGCAATGTTTGCGGCGTTTGCCTTTCATGCATGGAAAGAAGGGCGGCGGAATGAAAGTTTTTCTCGCGTCGCCCAACAATCAGGCGCAAGCCGCCGTGCTTTCAGGGATGCCGGTGCTTTTGAGTTTCGGGAGTTGGTCCGAATTCTTGGCGTCATATGTCCAGAGTTTTGGCGATCTTCTTTTGGATTCGGGGGCTTTTTCTGAATTTACCAGAGGGAAAAAAGTGGACCTTTTGGAATATCTGGACTGGGTCCAAAGATTTCCGCTTGCGGTTAATTTTGCCGGGCTTGATGACATTTCCGGCGATTGGCGGCGAAGTCTGAAGAATTACGAAAAAGGCGGCTTTCCAACTTTTCACGACACCGACCCGCCGGAACTTTTGGACGATTTGATCGAACTCTCGCGGGAAAGGGGGAATTGGATCGGGATTGGCCTGAAGCCACCGCGTCAGAAGAAAGGCGAATTCTTGAAACGGACGATTGAACGAATCCCGGACGATCTACACGTCCACGGGTGGGCTTTGCGGGCATACCGAAAAAGCCACTCATTCGGATCGGTGGATTCTACAAACTGGTGGAGGGATTCGTTGAATCTTCGGGCTCAACTTCAATGGCTCACGCCTTTTGAGTGTTTGGAAATAATCGTTAAACGGGAGCGTCGGGAAATAATTGAAAGCGTGAATAACTCGAATCAACTGGAGTTGATATGATCAAACCTTACGAATGCATCCTTGGTGATTGTCTTGAAGTTATGGCCGACATTCCAACCGATTCAGTGGATGCGGTTTTGACGGATCCGCCTTATGGAACGGCGTCAGAATCCAAGGTTGTGAAGTTAGAAACGTTCGATCACGCGTGGGATCGGTCGCTTCCTTTGGAATATCTTGAAGAATGCGCCCGGGTTTTGAAGCCGGGCGGATCATTGGTGACTTTCACCGACAACAAACGGGTGGAAACGGTTTGGAACTTTCTGGAATCGGTTGGGTTGAATCCATTGCAAACGTTCTACTGGGTGAAGACAAACCCACCACCCCAACCACGCAAGAACTTCCAAAGCGCGGTGGAATCCGCGATCTTCGCCCGCAAGCCGGGGAAGGTTTTGTTTTGGGGCGGTGGCGGTGCTTCGGCCAACGTGATCAGTTCTTCGATTGCAATGGGTGGCGACAGAACAGCGCACCCAACCCAAAAACACGTGGCCCCAATGAAGTATTTGATGGAGTTGGTTTGCCCACCGGGTGGGATTGTTCTGGACCCGTTTGGCGGCTCAGGAACCACGGGGGTGGCCGGACTTTTGACAGGCCGGCGGGTTCTATTGATTGAAAAGGATCCGGAATATCACCGGATCGCGCTTGAAAGGCTTGAGGCTTGGGAGCGTTCGGACATTGTTCGACAGATGGAGTTGATATGAAACCAAAGATGAACAATGAGTGTTCCAAGTGGCACAAGCTAACAGATAAAGAGTTGTACGAAGCCATGCGACCATTCACGCGGCTAATAGGAAACCACGTGGAGTTTGAGGTTGGCGTAGAGGAAAGCGATTTGTTGGAGATGGGACGAGAGCTTGAGAAGCTATTCGTTGAGAAGATTTTGGAACCAGCATTAAAGGGTCAGGTGGAAAAAGATGACTATTGAGCCAAAAAGCTACCTTGAGAAGAAGGGTCTACACGCATTTTTGGATTTTGAAAATTCGGCGCTTGACGTTGAGGATGCCGTGATTTCTTTCGGAAATTGGGATCGGGTCAATTTGAAATGGAATCAAGCGTATTTGACAAGCAATGAGACAAAAGCGCTTTGTTTGTCGATGGTTACATATTTCAAGGCGTATGACCCAGAGTTTGCCGCGCAGCTAGAAGGCGTTTTTTCTAAAACCAGCATAAAAAATGGAGGTTTCAAGAGATGATGTTTCGTTTCTTCGTTGACGGGAAAACAATGGACACGATCACGGATCGGGTTTTTGCTTTGGGCGGTTCGATTCCGGCGACGTGGTGCGCCAGTGTCCCGCGGGATGCGGTGGAACAGTTCACCGCTTGGATCGATCACCTAGGGGTTGAATATGAAAAAACAAGGTTGGAAACTCAAGAGATCAAAGATCCGCTTGGGTTGGTTGCTTCTCATATCCGGTTGGCCACTTTTGGCCGTGGTTGGCTTTAGCGGTTTGGGGGTAGTGCTTTGCTATATTTTGGAATTGATCCGGGGTTGGATGGTTGTTTAGTCGTCTTGGACTTTCGCGGGCGGTTGGTTGGCGTTCACAACCTTCCAACGGTCAAACTTGGAACCAAGCGGGAGTTTTTGATCGCGGACTTCGCTCGGGTTGTCCGGCGATACGTTCAGGAAGTGGAGCCGGAAAACATCCGGGCAACGGTTGAACAACACACGCCGATGCCGAAACAGGGAATTTCCAGCCAATGCAAAGGGGCCGGAATTGTCGGGGCGGTTTGTGGAGTATTGGCCGGGTGCGGGATCAGTTTTCAAAAGGTTCACCCGCGCACTTGGACCAAGGTGATGCGGGACGCGCCCGGGAAAGACAAGAAAGGCCGTTCCGTTTTTGTGGCTTCCAACCGTTGGCCGGATCTGGAACTGAAGGGGGCGAAGGCTCACAACGTGGCCGACGCGGCTTTGATTGCGGAATGGGGACGGCAACAATGGGACGAATGAGACAATATCAACCCCAAGACGAAACCGAAGGGTTCACGCTTTTTGATCGTTTCGTTTGGTGGTTTGCTTTATGGTTGGACTCGAATGGGTTGATCAAATTGGAACGCCGAGGCGTTCAGATTCGTGGAGGCTGGAACAATGGAAGCAATTGATCTTGGATATACTGAAGCCTTTGGCCTTGGTTTTGTGGCGGGCATGTCGTTCGCTTTTGCTATTTTGAAAAAGTTGATGGATGCGAACCTGAAAAAGAAGGTTGAAAAACTGCAAGAGGAGTTGGGAACCAATGCCGGTTGAACGTTGCACACGAGACGGCCGCCGCGGTTGGCGTTGGGGTTCTCGTGGCTTTTGTCACGTTGGAACCTTTGCAAAGCAGCAAGCCGAAGCGGACGGGGATCCATATTCCGAGATCAACCTTGTACCACCGCGTGACGTTCGTGAGGCGGCCGCGCTTGGGTTGGAACTTCGCCGGAAGTTCGGGCGCGGTGGATTGTCCAGCCGTGAGGCCGGGGAAGAGGGAATCCGATCCGGAGTGGTGCGGGCTTCGACTTTGGAACGTGGTTTGAGACTTCAACCCGAAACGATCCGGGCTATGGTTGCCTATTTTTCAAGACACGAAAAGGACAGCGAAGCGGCCGGGAGTCGCTCCAGAGGGTTTTGGGGTGATAATTCCAACCCATCCGCGGGTTGGATTGCGTGGCTTTTGTGGGGTGGGGACCCGGGAAGGGCTTGGGCTTTGGAACGTCTCGCGGAGATTGAAGCGGTGGAGGCGGAACGGTGAAAGTGTTGAACTTCAGAGTTTCCGATCAAGTGCGGGAAGCGTTGGATCGGTTGGTTGATCAAGTTGCCGAATCAGGCGGTGAAATGAGTTTTTCCGAAGTGGCGCGACTTGCAATGGCCGAAGGGTTGGAATCCTTGAAGTTGAAAACAGCCGGGACGAATCATCACAAGGGCATCCGGTTTGAACGTTGGGTTCTAAAGCAGTTACGCGAAGCCTTGCCGGACTTTGAATTTGAACACTTGCGGGCCGAACAGGGCCGGAAGAATCCGGATATTCTGGGGCCGTTTTTTGCTTACGAATGCAAGACGGGGAAACGGCCTTCCACGCGTCAAGCGTTGGATCAGATAATGGAAAGCGATCGCGAGGGCCGGATGCCGGTTGCCGTGATTCGCGACGACGGCGGGGAAGCGTTTGCAGTGCTACCGTTGCCGGCTTTTTTGAAATTGTTAAAAGCGTTTGGAGTTTTGGCGGGCTTCGTCCGGGAGGCGAACAAGTGAAACGTTGCGAAGGAAGGAATACCCCCCCCTATTGTGGAGCGGGGGGGACCCCGCGCAATCCTAC
>Ga0208019_1000396_pt1 | contig 23656 bp, 30 predicted proteins | sample CB_VirMetaG_5_FD_184540 | JGI IMG/M metagenome (GOLD analysis project Ga0208019, IMG submission 184540) | Freshwater to marine saline gradient viral communities from Chesapeake Bay - CB_1508_1D Viral MetaG (SPAdes) (version 4) | ecosystem: Environmental > Aquatic > Marine > Coastal | place: USA...
ACCCACTTCCATCGGGTTTAGAGCAAAAAGGATAACACGGGTCGTTAGCCACGTATTTCCCATAGCATTTTTGGTAAGCCATAGGGCTAAATTACGAAAATTAAATGCAAATAATTATTTTTGTAAAATGTGGTCAAAGGAAGATAAAAAGGCATTTTGGATAGGTTTACTTGCAAGTATTTCAGCGGTGATTCTTTGGGACATCACCAAGTACGAGATGCAAATTCTTAACTTCAAGAAAAAAGACAATGGCTGAAATATGTAGGGGAGGCACACGTCAAGTAAGCAGGAGTTTCAACGAATCAGAGTTGTACTCCAAGTCGTTAGATGCTCCAAGGTGTCACGAGGTTGCTGATACTACGATAAAAGGGCTTCAAGCGATTAGAGACCACTTTGGCGTTCCCATGACGATTACAAGCACGTTGAGGACTCCTACGGGAAACTCCATCGCGGGGGGCGTGTCCAATTCTCGGCACTTGTCGGGCAGAGCGATTGATTCGGTTTTTTCTGACCCCAACTCCCGTAACACCTACCTTAAAAAGTTCTACGATGACTTCAAGTGCAAAGGCCCATTGTACCGCAAACTTCGCGGATTGGGAATCAATGGCATTGGCATCTATTCGAACTTCATTCATATAGACAACAGGGAGACACCAAGTTTTTGGGACGATAGTGCAGGTGAGTGGGGAAAAACGCGGATTACCAACGCCTATATGAGTCAGATTCCCGAATCAGGCTTGAACTCATCAGAATGCGAGGTTGAAAGTCAGCAGGTAGCCGAAGAGACGAATAGCGATTACGGCCTGACGGGTATTTTAGCACCTCTTGACTCATCGAATTATTCGGGTGAAGATGGGGTTTATAGCCAATCAAGTAACATCATAAAACTCCTTGTCGGGGGCGCACTCCTTCTCGTGGGTGGCGTGAGCCTTTTGGTCTATCGGAAAAAAACGATGGGGGTGTAAAGACCACTTAACGACTCTTTCGTATATTAGGGTAACAAAACCCCTACGTTATGAGAAAGTTAAGCGTCCTCGCCACATTGGTGGCACTACCTTTTTTTGCTTTAAGCCAAAAGGTTTTTATTACTGACAATCACCGCATTGCCAACCACGTAATATCGTTTGTAGATAACGAGAAAGAGGCGGATTGGGTGTGGACATTGACCGACGACATCCATACCGCATCCTTTGATTTAGAAACAAATCAAGGCAAGGTTTACTTTACGGGTCTGATGCGTAGTGCAGACATCCGCGTTTTTGTTACGAGTCAAAAACTTCATGCCCACAAACTCGTTTACATCAAACCGAACGCACTTGCCTCTTTGAACTAACAATTCTTTGTTGATAACTCTATTTGGTTAACGTGGGCAAGGTACATAGATTGCGAGCAGAATACGACTACGCATAGCATAGCAAGTCAGTATTTGGTTATCAATTTCATTCAACGGAGAGGGGGCGAAAGCCCTCTCTTTTTTTTTGTATTTTTATTGCCAAATACGACAAATCAAATGATTCAATATATCGTAGCGGCAGGAGTGGGAGCGTTGCTCGGCTCTTCAACTAAAAAAGGCAGAAAATCCTACGCCCAAGGAGGTCAAACGGATAAGGGACTTGAACAAAGTTTGAAACGTTTTGAAGAAATTCGGAGAGCGTCGGAGTTAAGCGATGCACAAGCACGTCAGCGCAGGAGGTTAAGACAACATCAAACGGGGATGTCGGCAGGTGCATTTGCCAAAGGAGGAGAAATAGATGAAGACATTCTTGTTGTTGATGTTGTTTGGCGACAATTAAATGAAAAAGGACTTGGTAAGTTCCGTCTAAAAGAAAGCGACGTAGAACGATTAGAAGATAACTATGGTTCTACTTATTACTTTGAACCTTACGATTACACCAATGAAAAGCCAATTTCTTACACTAAAATGAAAAACATTTTAGATAAGTCAATGAAAGAAATGGGTTTGATGGATAGTAATTTCGCCAAAGGAGGCGAAGTAACCACCGACGAGGCGTTAGCAAAGGCTGAATACCTTGAAGATTACGGGGTAGAGGCGGAACAACTCGATGACCAATACCTCGGAGAGTGGGATAGCCCCGAAGATTTTGTAGAAAGTTGGATTGACGACACGGGAGGTATGGAAGGTCTCATTGACCCCGAAAGATTCTATGAAATTGATAGAATTGGTTTCCGTGATTGGGCTATGGGCATGGCAGAGGCAATGTCAGAGGATATTGACGAAAACAATGCCGACGAGTATGCGGAAAGGCTTGATTTGGAAATGGAGTATTCTGATGCCGTCGATGAAGACAAATTAGATGACTTTATCCAAACGCTTCAAGAGAAAGAAGCAGAAGCGGTGTATGACGATTTTATGACGAACTATACTACTGCCGATGAAATCATCAATGACCTTGGCCCAAATTATGGGATGAGCATTGAAGACCTCGAACGCGCCTATTTGATTCAACCCGACTATACTGCCATTGCTGATGCGTTTGAGGACGACGGATACGTCTACATCAAAAAGGGAGGGAAGACGTTTGTCTTTAACTACAACATGAAGCGCGGGGGGCGCACGAAAAAGTGTATGTCTTGTGGCGGTACAACACACGCCAAAGGTGGATACGTCCGACCCAAAAACTTGGCTCTTCCTGAAAGGCACTATCAAACATTGGCTGATGCTATTGATAAGGTCGTTGACCACTATGGCAAAGAAGAAATCAAGGATTACATTGAACGCAATGGGGCACAAGGCAGATATGCAGTTTATAGACAAGCCACCAATCGTATTTGGATGGATGACGACAATCCAAATTTGAGAGGTGATAGATTTGGCATCAAACATGACCCTGATTGGCGTACACGTACTCGTATGTACACCGACGCGCATTTCGATAGTGCAACAAAAAGCATTTTGAAGCAAAAGTTGGGCACTAAAACAATGGCAAAGGGCGGTAAAACGGGGCGCGAAACAATCACGTACAACGTGTACAACGTAGACGGAAATGTTATCCGTTCTGCCGAATCCATTGCCGATTTTGACAAGGGTACAATCACATTGCCAAATGGTAAAACGTTCAAGGTTAAGCCTGATTTGGATTTTACCATGAAATTTCAAAAGACGCAAATCAAAGCAAAAGACGGACTTGAAGGCTTGGTAAGAACCATGAAAGAGCTTTCAAGACCTGATAGCGCGTTCAACATTTTATATGCGGAGAAGTTTGCGCCAAAGGAAATGGAGAAAGGCGGGACGACAAAAAAGCCTCGCAAAAAGGTTTCCGACTTCGATAAGTTGGCAATGAAGGTCGCGAGCAACTATCGCGGGAAAGCCGTCCCAAAAAAGTATCAGAGTAAGTACGGCAAGAGATATGACAATGAGGAAGCTATGGAGGTAGGCCGTGCCGTAGCGTCCAAAGTTTACAGGCAACAACAAGCAAAAAAAGGAAAAAAATAATCCTTAAATTGCACGGCATAGAATAAAGAATAACAAAGAATACAATGGCACAAAAATTTAATTCGCCTACAAGAGCCACAGGCGGTTGTGACGTTTGGTTTGAGGGGTGCGTTGGTACAGGCACTCTTCAAGAGTGTACCAAAATTTGTGGTGGAGAAACGGCCACGGCAAAAAGAGCATTCAGACAAGCCTCAGGCAGAAAAGTTCCATGTTTGTGTGGGGGATTCGCGCAGTCAGAAGAGGCTTGCAAAATCAAATGCTCACGAAACCCCGACGAAAAGCGTTTGAGCGCAACGGGCACGAGAAGAGTAGTCAATGTCAGACCCCAAGGCAAAAACGCCAACTTTATGATGGCAACGGGTCGGGCAAGCACCATGAGTGACTTCTTACACGAAGTCGGTTTAATCGTAGTGGCAGTAGGCGTATGGTACTACGTTGCCGCACCAATTTTGAAAAAAGTGGGCTTGAAGCCACTTAACATCTAATACAAAAAAAATGAGAAGAAGAAGTTTTAGAAATCAGAGCGGGACATCTGATATAAAAGGCCCAAAACGTCAACCCACTAAACGCGACACAGGTGGTGGCGTTGTTGGATGCGTGTGTGGGAATGCGTTCATCTGCGCAGGATATTACGAATATGACTACATGGGTCAGTTTTGGCGGAACTGCGATTGTTGTAAACGAGCGTTTGAGGCGTTGACACAAGGATAATAATAAAAAATACTATGAGAAAAAATTCAAGCGTAACAGGAAAACCAATTATGGGTACTCCTGACTTAATTGAGTGTAGAAAAACTTGCGCAAGTCACGCGCCACATTATGAGGGGGCTTTTTGTGGATATGCGCCGAGCCTTGCTGGATGTGCTTCGGTTTGCGCACACATTACTTGTAAGGAAGATGTAACATTGGCACAGCCATCTATATCGACAAAAAAGTTTGTAGGAGCAACGGGTCAACCCGTAACTTGGAGACGACAAAGCGGTGACGATTCAAGCGGTAAGATTCTTGGATTGACGACCCAACAGGCACTTATCGCGGTTGGTGTCGGTGTCGCGGCTTACTTCATCATCAAGAAGGTGAAGTAATTCGTACATAGCGAAACACAGGAAATTAGGGGCTTTACGCCCCTTTTTTCATTTTTTTACATTCCAACACTTGACTCGTATGTAAAGCCCACTTAACTTTGAGGCAGAGTTAAACCCCAAACCCCCAAAGTCATGAAGACGTTGAAATTTTTTGCCTTTGTCCTTTGCCTTACTTCTACGACGTTGTTTGCTCAAACGAATAAGCCATGCTCTTTCACCAAACTCGGCACAACGAAGTACATTTTGAACGATGATTTCTCGACCGAAGGTTACACCCACGTTACACTTTTTGTTGGCATGGATTCGCCCGAACAAGGCATGATGAGTGCCTACTACATTGCAGACGATTCAAATATCTTTAATGTAGATGGTTTAGAACGATTTGATTTTTTCACTCCCGATGAGATGTCTGAAAATGGATTCGTCAAGGTGCTCTTACACGCAGTCACGGGTGGTGACGTAAAGATATGTGAGGACGAAAAAGTTGTCTGCGAGTCAATCGGAAGTGATTCAGTTGTGAGCATGAATAAATTATTGAACCAATAATCACGTTGAGTGAGTTCAAGAAAGAGGGGCAAATGCTCCTCTTTTTTTATTTTAGGGAAAACCCTGAATGATGAACCGAATACTTACTCTGCTTACTCTTTTAACGCTTCCTTTAACCGCTCATTTGCAATCTGACGATTGTCCGTACTCCATCTTCCAAGATGAGCGCGAGAATGTCCTTATTTCGCTTCCTTTAAGCGACACCCTTGACTTTGAGGTAGGACTATCAGGATTTTCACTTCAACTGATGGCGCATAGTGGTGCAGGGCTTGTCATTACCGAAATCTTTGGGCATAGATATGAATTGCAGTCGGATGGACTGAAAATCATCTTTTCTGTAAATGCCTTTCGACGTAAGATGGAGCGCAAGAAAGTCGATAAGTTAAGCTATGAATACGCGCCCCCTCAATATGCTTTTGTGTTTCGCCTTGACGGAAATCTTGTGTATTCAGAACATGGCGAGTGCTTCACGGAAATGATGCGTCCGTGGATTGAACAATAGGTTGTGAAGAAAAAAAATACGCAAACACTTGCTTGGTAAGTAAAGTCCGTTTTACATTGCGCTTGTAATCATTCAAAACACAAGTGCTATGAGGAAACTGAATCAGCCTCCGCGTGGTGAGGAGAACTACCATGAAATCCTTGAAGGGGTTAGCGTCTATGAAGAGACCGAAAATGTGCCGAGCGTCGCGGGTATGTCGAAAGTCACCGAACTCAATGGGGTTCGATACAACGACATCGTGAATGTTTTGGGTGAACCTACATATCCCACACCTTCGGGTGATGATAAGGTTCAGAAGGAGTGGAGAATGTTGTACAAGGACGCAGAGGGAAAGGAGGTTTTGTTTTGCATATACGACTACAAGACGTTCAGCGAGTGGGAAACGACGCAATACTTGACCGATTGGTCAGTAGGCGGTCTACGTGACGATTCCGTCATTCTGAATAGCATTGTCGAGGCTTTGGAGAGCGTGATGAAAAGTGCCGACCATGAAACTGCCTAACATCCCCAAGAATCACGCGGTCATCATTGACGTGGAAAGCAAAGAAGCGCGGGTAGAGGAAATCCTTTATCCACAATTGAAGTGGCTTCAAGGCGCGGTAGAAGGCAAAATACAGGTCATCTACACCACTATCGGTGGTGAGCCTTACGAGATGTACGTCAATGAGGAGGGCTTGATTAACAATCTACCCTACAATGAATTAGCTTCGCACTACGCTAACATCGCCCTTGTGGGCAACGTAGTCATTGTTCCAACAGGTGTCATCGAATAATCCATCATGTCAAAACAAACCCACGCAGACCGACTGCTCACTTACTTCAAGGAGTACGGCAAAATCACGAGTTTGCAAGCCATCCAAGACCTTGGCAACACTCGTATTTCGGCAACTATCCATACGCTTCGTAAAAAGCATGGCTACGCCATCTACACGGATATGATTGAAGTGCCCAATCGCTTTGGCGATACAACGCAAGTGGCACAATACACAATCGAAAAGAACCCCATCACAGGGGAATTGGTAAAATTTAATCTTTAATCATGCGTTATTTTTTCAGCCTTTTGGCTCTCGTTGCTACGGCAACACTCTCTGCTCAATCTCTTCGTATCAATGAGGTTGACGAATTTACAGGTGATAGCAAGAAGGCAACCACCTTCGAGCAGGTAGGCTACAATGTCACAAAGCTAAAATTTAGCTTCATAGGCATCAACGAAACACGCGCTCTATTTGCGTATGTCACGGGTGGCGATTTAGGGTGTTGTGGCACGAGTGATTCCTACATCTTTTTCAAGTTTACCGATGGCACGACCATGAAGGTTACGGATAGTGCAGATGTCGAGTGTGACGAGACGTGCCAAAGCCTGTACATCTTTGATAAAGACCAATGGGCATCTATTACCACGAAAAGCATTGAAAAGATGCGTGTGGCTCATAGCGACCTTTACGACGACATCGACAAAGGTGTTGATGCGGGTAAGATTCGCGCTTTGGCAAAAATGGTTGACTGATGGTAAAGAAGATTTCTCCAACCTCATTCGCAACCTTTGGTCGGACTACCAAGCGCAAGGGCGTACACGCAAAAACAAAGTCAAGCAAGCATAAGGCAAGTTCTCGGTATAAAAAGGCCTATCGAGGACAAGGCAGGTAATTGAGAAAACCTTGTGAATAACTGCAAATAAGAAAGCACCTCTCGGTGTTGTTCGACCCCTAATTTGTGGGGCATGGATAACATCGGTGAGGTGCTTTTTCTTGCAAAAACAATGGAGTTAAATCTCATCGCCTCCCGACCCTTTATCCCATGCAAATACGACTTTATCGTAGACAACGGGAAGAAACTTGCCCGTGTTCAGGTCAAGCTAACATCTTCCGTAAGAGAAACCCAATCGAGCGGTGATGTCTATGTATGCAAAGCCGCGAATGGAAGCGGAAGCAAAAACGCCTACACGAAGGAGGAGATTGACTTTTTAGCCATCTACTGCCATCCCGTAGGCGCGTGGTATATCATACCAATCGAAGAGGCGGGTGAAAAGCTATCGCTCTACCTCTATCCCCATCGCTCTATCATAGGTGATTTTACGACGGGTATGCACGAAAATTTCTTTAACGCTTGGACTCTTTTGGTCAACTACGATTATTGCGACAAAACAAAATCATAGCCGCAGTTAGGAACGCCAAATAGACCAAGGTCATAAGTTGTAGGTCAGTCATGCTCGGTGGTTCTTGCCGTGACCATGATGTAGGTCTTTTCGTCAAGCAACTTTATCTGATTGTAGAGCCTCTGACACGCTTCTTTTGCTTGCTTTTTTTCGCTTTCGGTGGCTGTTATATTTTCTACCTTCATCATTATTGAATGCGCCTTTTGAAGAAGCCTGTCTATTTCTTCCCTTATTCCCTGTGTCATTTTTGAAATTTAATTTCGTTTTAATTTTTTCGAAATGTGAGCGGTATTTTCCGTCTTCTACATACGGGTCAAATACGCTTCCTATGTCGATGAATGTGTGCTTGCTTCCGTTGCTCCTGTAAAGGTTTATGATGATAGGAATGGCACTCATGCCGAGGGCACACACGACGACCGAAGTTTCATTTTCAGGTAGTTTGGAAATGATTTCTTTGGCGATGTCGTCCTTCTTTCCAAAGCTATTGTTCTTTGGGCTAACCACGCGCTCATTGAATGCTATCGGCAAAGTTTGTAAGTATTCGGGAGCAACGAAAATGCTATGCTTTTGATTAAGCAAGTCAACAAACTTTTGGAGTCGCCCATCAATCCCCGCGTGAACGAATACAAACGCATCTTCAAACTTGATAGACGCATTCCATATCCTATCCCTTGTAAGGTCTCGAATCAATCCTATCTGATGGCAATGCTCTCCGAGGCAGTAGTGGAAGTTGTCTGCAATCGTTGGATTCATAATCGAATCCTTAATCATGTTTCCCAACATGGGTGAATAAAGGTCTCCGTCGTAGTTGACTCCGCCCCCTCCCTTTTTCGAGTGCATCATACACGTCAACTCCCCATCGCCATAGCGCAAGATGCTGAAAGGCTTGTCTGCCTCTATATCGGCAATAACCTTATCAAAAAATTTTCTGCTCCAATCGGTTACGTCGTGTACGCTTCTTTGACTCATAGCATATTAAGGCTTTGTTTCACACGCTCTTCGACATACGCCCAATTGATGGCATTGTCGAGAAGATTCATAACGTATTTATCTCGCTCATTTTTGTAGTCGAGGTAGTAGGCGTGTTCCCACACGTCAATTCCCAAAAGAGGCACGACCGAATCGTATTCAGGCATTTCAGGGAAATCTTGATATGGCGTGTTTATGACTTTGGTACTGCCGTCCTTGGGGTCAAAAACCCACCAAACCCACCCACTACCAAAGCGCATCTTACTTTGCTTTGAAAACTCATCCTTGAAATCGCGCAAAGACCCAAAGTCACGACCTATCAATTTTGCGGTTTCAGTATCAGGGTAATTGTATCCCTTTTTCGTTGGGCGAAGCATGAACCAAAAAAGTGAGTGATTGTAGTACCCGCCAAAGTTGTTTCTCAAACGCTTTGAAGCATCGTAACTGCCATACTCTACGATGTCAGTCATGTTGGGTTCTATCCCGTTCTTTTTAAGTTCTTCGTTCGCGTTTTCCCAATATGCGTTGTAGTGCTTCTCGTAATGAGTACGCATGGTATCCGCTGATATGTACGGCTTTAGCGCATCGAAGCTATACGGAAGTGGATACTTGTTAAGCATTGCTCTTTTCGGACTCTTGTTTGACCTCCTCTTTGCCGTTAGCTGAATGATTTTGTTCAGTTGACTCGGCAAGGGCTTTGGTTTCACTTTGAGGTGCTTCTACCGCTTCTGCTTTGGGAAGTGGGGCAGGTGGTGGCGTAGCGGGTGCGGGAGGAGCGGGTGCGGGAGGAGCGGGAGGAGCGGGAGCGGGCTTGGCAACCATCTTTGCCTTTTTCTTAAAAAGTTGAGGGAAATACTTCGCCATTTTTTCCTCGTATTGTTCCATTGTTTGTGGGCCGACGAGTTCATCAATTTTTTCGCCATCATTCACAAAAGCGAGAGTAGGGATATGGCGAATCTGCAATTGGTATCCGTAGCTTTTCGCGTCCTCGTCATCAGCGTCGAGCATGATAAATTCTACCTTGTCATTGTACTTGGCGTATAGCTTTTCAGCTACCTCTTGGTTTTGCTTACAGGCAGGACACCACTTGGCAGACAAGTACACCACATTCTCTTCAATGTCAATGTGAGGCGGAGTTTGTTGTTGCGGTTCTTCGGCTTGTCCCTGCGGAGCGTCTTGCGTGTCTTCCGTACCTTGCACCTCTACATAGTCAGCGTCTTGTGTGTTTTCTTCGAGAGCCTTATTTGCCTTCTTTTTTTTCACCGCTCTCCAAACAAAGAAACCTGCGACTCCCAATGTAGCTACGGAAGCCAAGCTAATCCATAAAACCTTTTTATTCATTTTGATGATTTTGCCACAAGATTACGATTTGTGGCTCATCCTTACAAATGAAGGAAGGTAAAAATTAGTTCACTTTATTGCCTTTTTTCAACACGGCTTAAAAGGATGAAAAACCATCCGTTGGCAGTTCGTAATCGTCAAAGGGGCGTGTGGGCTTGGACACATCTGCCTCGACCATCGTTTCGGGTGTCACGGCTTCATCGAGTTCTTCCGCACTATCCATTTCTTCAAGGGCATACAAGAACATGGTCTGCTTGGAATTTGCGCCAATCGTAAGCGTAAGCGATGTTGTTCCGTCTATAAGATTGAACGTAGGCATCGTGCGTTGCGAAGACCTCATGTATGGGTCGAGATTAAGCACCATGTATGTTTTTGCGGATTGTCCTGTTACGTCAGCTTGCTCCACGATGAAGTCATTGGTTTGAATGACCGCGATGTTTGTTGACTCAATGAAGTTGCCCTCCATGTGCATAGGGCGTATGGAAATTTGTTGCAAAAATTCGTTGTAAGAAGACCCTGCCTGACCATAGGTGAAAAAAGGCGTTGTTGACTGCGTGAGGCCAAAAGATTGTAGTCCCACGTCAAGGTTAGTTAATGTGCTATCCGAAGTGGCAAACTTAAATTCAAGTGTGTCAGTAACGCCTGTTTGTACAATGAGCACCGAAATCGGAAAATCAGGATTCGTGCTAAATTCGCTTTCGGCTTGGGCGAGTGTTTTTCCCCCCAAGTCATAGATAACGCTTGGATATTCTGTAAAGTTAGCGTTCGTTCCTGCGTTGAACGTTTGAGTTCCTGTATTGAATGACGTAGTGGAGTTTGCGCCCGTAGTATAATTGTACGCAGTATTGACGGAAATTCCCGCTGACAAATTGTTGCCTTTTACCCCAAGATTGTTTTGAGCGTCAAAAAGAGTTACCTGCTGACTTGAAGTATTCTTGTTTTCAACGTAGATGATGTAAGGGTCGCTCTTTTTGGATTCGTGGAATTGTCTTACACGCGCCAAAATGGGATTGTCATGTGCTACGTCATATCGCTCTCGTCTTATCATGGCATCATTCGGTATTTGTCGTAAATAAATAGGGTGGCAGAGGTGTTTTTAGGCAAGGTAAAACTTATTTCTGTCGCTCCATCAATTTTACGGAGGTTGCTGATGACTCTTTGGTTGGGTCGCATATATGGGCTACGCAAGAGAGTGACTTGTTGTTGCTCCCTGTTGCCGTTGGCATCCTTTTCAGTAACATAGACGGGGTTTTCTGCCAACTTCGTGATTTTGGGCGACTGCAAAACCAAAGAATCGACACCGAAGGGAGCAAAGTTTGTCGTCTGCAAGATTTCAGAATACGAAGAGGCATTCGTCGAGTCGTTGTTGTTAAATCCCGTTTGTGTCGCAGTCAAAGCGAATCTATCCAAGCACGGATAGGTAGTAGAGTTTACGGCACGTAATTCCACCAACTGCAAACCCTTGGTCGCCTCTTGCAAACTTGTAACAAAAAAGACAAATCTTGCATCTTGGACAAATGGGAAAGATGCAAATTCAGAGGTAGCATTCAAAATGATTCTTGGGGGTACGCTATCAAAGCGATAAAGAGCCTCATTTGCAATGCCGTTAAAAGCGTTGGTAATTGCCTTAAAAGAATTTATCGTTGCCGTCACCCTGAATTGGCGTAAAACATTCCCGTTTTCGTTCTCCAAGAAAAAATCGGTGTTATTGTTGAAGCCAACCAACGGCTCAAAGCACGTAAAGGTTTGCTCTGACGGCATCTCAAATATCCATTCGGCATTCGATGTAACACCCTGTGGTAGTCCTAAATTTTCTTTGATGAGATTTTCTTGGGCATTAAAAAGGCTGATTTCCTCCTCAAAGTTATTTGTGTTCGCCAACGACACTATATACGGGTCGGAACCCAAGGGATTGTTGAAGCCCGCATAGTCAAAAATTGGGTTGTTGAACATGATGCGAATTTACAAAATTGCGATGTGATTTGGAAGTAAACCCGACGCTCCATACATTGCACCCGTCAACTATTTGTCCAACTCCAAAAAACCAACTATGGAGAACTTTGAGAAATTGATGAAGGCGTTTCATCGAGTCACGGGTCAACCTATCACCATAAATTACAATGGTGAGGCTTTTAGAACGATTGTAGGTGATGACAAGTCACCTCTTTCATACCCTACATATCAGGAAATGATTGTGGGGGTAAAGGAACTTATGATTTCGAAAATCATGAACCTCGATGTAAACCTTGTGGCAGATTCAAAGCCTCAAATCGAAGTTTTGGTAAAGAAAGAGGTGAAGCAGGAGTCGAAAAAGTCGAGTGATACCAAGACCCGCCACGAGTGGTCGTTGGGCAAACAGGGAGACCCACGAAAGAGCGATGGGCGAGGTCGCAAGCGTAAGCGCAAGTCATTCTCCAAGACGCAAATCGTGCAATTCATGCGTAGGACGTCAAACTTTACCTCTGAATTGGTAACATACGCGCAATACTGCGAGGAGTTCATGCACGAAAATCGTAAGGCAGAAAATCGCCAATGGTGGAGAGCCAATCGCGGAAAAGGTCTCGATAACTATGACGTGACCAAACTACACCGAAGTGTTCAAAAGTAATCTCAACTTCACGTTGTCTTTGCTTGTATAGGGGCTAATTTGCCCCCATGCCCTCGTAGCGCAACAGGATAGCGCAACGCACTTCTAATGCGTAGGTTACAGGTTCGAGTCCTGTCGGGGGTACTTGGTCGGGTGGTGGAATTGGTAGACACGAAGCACTTAAACTGCTTTTCTCCGAACGGAGAGTGCGGGTTCGATTCCCGCCCCGACTACAAAAAATTATTGAACATGGAATTATATCACAATTTAGAGCGGTTCTTTTGGAGCAAGGTCTTACCTGTCATTTTCAAAACGATTCAATATGCTTTGCTTATTGCGTTGTTGTATGCCTTTGTTCTTATGGGAATCAATGTTTTTAATGAGTTGACCTAACATCTGCGCCCATAGCACAATGGTTAGTGCTCCTGACTCATAATCAGGCGGTTACAGGTTCAAGTCCTGTTGGGCGCACCACAATACTCAAATGCTCAAACGTATCCACATCAATCAGCATAAGATTCGCTCCAATGCCAAGCATGACGCGCAAGAAGCGGTTATTACCTGCAAGACATCGAAGAAGAATCATTACGCTGAAAAGTTGCATATCCTTGACAGGGATGGAGTCGTCATCGCAGAGGTGGTTTACGCCCCGTGCAAGCCGTTGTCATGTGGTGCAAAGGTGTGGATAGAAACGAAGGCAGATATAAGAGTAATAAATGGCGATGAAGATTATTTGATTAAATGAAAAAGCCCTTCTACGATATGCTTGAACAAAAGTTTGGCAAGTATCCTGTCAGCTATCCCGTTTTGCGTGAGTTTTTGGCAACCGAGGGATTTGGTCGTGAAGACGTAAAAACAATTATGATGAGATACTTCACACTCTCCATCAATCACTACACCCTGAAAAAATTTCCAACCGATGAGTGATAGAAAAATCAGCCAAAGCATCCTTAAAACGATGCGGGCATACATCGAAGGCGAAGAGTGTGGCCTTAAAATCAAGGCGCAATATGTGGATAAGGTTGTCTTTCCACCTTCCGAAGCCCAACTTCTCGGTCAATGGTTTGAATATGAATGTACGGGAGCATTGCCACCCTACGATAGTGAGCGCGTACCCGAAGCCAAGCGTTTGAAAAATGGCAATCTTGCCAAGGCTTATGAGCGCATGGAGTATCAGGTGGCAAACTTTAAGGCTCTCTTGAAACACTACGACATAGAAATCAAAAGCGTAGGCGAAGACATCGAATATGGGAATGCTCGTGGCACAACGGATATTATAGCGAAGGTCGATGGGCAATTGGCGATTATTGACTTGAAGGCTTCGGGTCTGATACGCGACAAGTGGAATCCAATTGGATGGGAGGATATAGCCAACCCATATAATCCAAAGATGAAGCTATTGACGCAAGCGGTGCATTACAAGTATATCGCTCGCAACCTCTTTCAAACTGACGATGTGCCATTTTACTTTTGGGTTTTTAGCACCACAAATGAGAAAGATTATCGAATCATAAAAGTTGAAGTTGACGAAGATGAATACGATTTGCACGAGCGAGAGTTAGCCGATGCAAAGGTGTATTTGGAAAAGCAACTCAAAGATGGCTTCAAGGCGAAGCCCTCTATGTTAAGATGCAGAAATTGTCCTCTCGCATACGACTGCAAGTACAAGACAGAGTTTGCAGAAGTTGAGAAGGTCTACTATACAAGTCAGATATGAGCGAATACCACTATACACCCAACGACGTGCGATTATTGCGCCTACTCGACAAGACAAAAGAAAGTTTTGTGCAAGGTCTTTTCATTATGATGTATGTGAAAGGCAAGACGATGAACGATGTAGAAAAAGATACGGGAATATCACGTCAGACGCTTTCAAAGTGGCGTAAAGGAGGCAACGTGATGCACGTTAATGTGCAAAAAATTAGCGAGGTCTACGGAATGGACGCGATTGAACTTTATGATACCGAGATGTATATGATTGGCGAGATAGCGCGGGCAGGAAAGAGTGTTGAAAGCGTATCCCTGAAACAGCTTTATAGCGAACTCACATACTTGGGTTTCGAGAAATAAAAATAACTTAATTCCAAACCATGAGCATTGTCCTACTTATCATCCTGCGACTCGCGCAAATCTATCTTGCAATTTCGCTGATTTACTTCTTGGCTACGTTTCAGGAAAATGTATTCTATGTCCGCTTTCACGCCAAAGACAAGGCGTGGCATAAGAAGGCGAAAATGTTGTTTTCTAATATGCTTGTGAGCATTGTTTTTGGCGGTGTCATCCTTGTGCAAAAGGCATACAAGGCGGTACAACTTTCTTACAAAAAATTTAAGGCGTGGTATCAACTTGCCCGCACGATGAAGCAAATCACCAAAGGGCTAAAAGATGTACCCGAAAAGCAAAAAAGAAAGTCGTAAAGACATACGCGCCTTGTCTAACCAAGGCAAAGAACTTTTTGACTACTTGGTTCACCTTTCAGAAATTCTTGTAGACCCACCCAATCACGACATCCATGAGCGAGAAATTGAAGGTTTCAAGCGCGAGGTAATCAACGTCCTTAAAAAGATTGATGAAAATTCAAATCGAATTATAGGACATCTGAACTACGAAGAAATACGACACGAAGGATTCACCAAGACGTTCAAGTTAGACCAATACCACGAATACAATGTCTACATCAAAAACAACAACCGATAAGCGCAAGGCTAACGTGACGCTATTCAAGAACCAACTCTACGCCTATAAGGACAGGATTACGGACTTGCTTACCACAAACCCTAACATCAACGTCGAGCGTTTCCTTGCTATGGCCTACAATGCCGTTAAGCGCGATAAGAAGTTGCTTGCAGTCGTGGAGAAGAACCCCGCCTCCCTTTTTGCTTCGCTCCTTCTATGTGCAGAGTATGGGTTAAGTCCCTCGCCCGAAGTCGGTGAGTGTTGGCTCATTCCGTATGGCGATGTTTGTCAATTTCAGTTGGGCTATCAGGGGCTTGTAAAGTTGGCATATCGCAATCCCGCTATCAAGGCTATCAGTGCAGAACTCGTCTATGAAACCGACGACTTTGAATATGGCCTTGGTCTTGACCCCTTCTTGAATCATAAGCCCTCTGCGGGAGAGAGGGGGCAACTGACGCACGTCTACTCGGTTGTCAAGTTTCGAGAAGGAGAGCCTATGTTTAAGGTGATGTCGCGCTCTGAATTGCAGGAAATTCAGTCCATCAGCAAGGCGGGTAACAAAGGTATTTGGTTTAATAGGGACAAAGACCCGCAGGGTTGGATGCTGAAAAAGACGTGCCTGAAACAACTCTTAAAACTCGTCCCCAAAGAGTTTCAACTTGGGTCTTCGCTTCACTACGATAACGTGGTCGAAGGTGGTGGCTTTCTTACGTTGGATGGCGACGAAATCATCGAGGTCAATAAGCGTTCAGCACGGAACTTTGGCAAGTCCAATGTTTTTGCCCAAGCACTTTCCGACGGCAACAACGAAGAAGAGGTTGTAGAGGCGGAGGAAGTTGAAGAGCCAAAGGGGTTATTTGATTGATATGATAAAGTTTAGCTACCCTAACGAGCCTTTTTTTCGGAAGGGAAAAAGCGTTTCTCGATTCAAAATACTTGGGGAGCGTTGTAGCGGTACTTACTACGCACAACGCCTTATTGAGCACAATCTTAATATCGAGCATTGCGAGGAGTATGGTCATAAGCACTTTTGGACAAAGAGAAAGGAGGGCTATCCCAAGGATTTACTGCTTGTCATCATGGTGCGTGAGCCATACACGTGGGCTGAAAGTTTTTACCGAAAGAAGTGGCACGTTCCCGAACACTTCCATTCATTAAATTTTTCAGATTTTATTATCTCTGAATTTTTTTCGATAAAAGACCAAAACATACCGAACATTGCGGGTGAAGTAGGAGAAGAGATTATGGCTGACAGGAATCTTATTACGATGAAAAGGCATAAGAACCTTTTTGCTCTTCGTAGCTATAAGCTGAATTTCATCTTTCACGAATTTCCCAAGATGTGTCAGAACATGGTAGTGCTCCGTCTTGAAGACCTACAAGAAGATTTCGAGACCACTTTGCGCTTACTATCAAAGAAGTTTCGCATCCAACCCCGAAACGAGCGTTTTGAAGACCTTTTGCACTATAAGGGCAACACGACCCTTCCGCTCTACGAGAAACGCGATTTAAGCCTCTCTGATGAAGAAATAGGGCTTGTCAATCAGAATCTTGATTGGCATTGGGAAACAATTATGAGCTATCAGCGGAAAATCGTCACGTGACCTGTCCGAATAACCCAATTCGAGACATCATAACCTACGGCACTCACCTTGTAGACATATACCCCATCGGAAACGTAGTGGGTTAGCCCTTCTCCCTCGCCAAGCCAAAAAGCATTAGGGTCGTCAGTTTTCCAAACTATTCCTCCCCATCGGTTATATACGATTAACTCAAACGTCCTCCAACATTCAGCGGGAGTAACCACTTTCCAATAATCATTTTTTCCGTCATTGTTCGGGGTAAAAGTATTTGGAATATAAAGTGGTGGGTCATCACAATCCCCATTTGGGTTGCCCTCATATTCACAACTCCCATCTTCCGTTTGCGCTAACGGGTTGTAGTTCAAAGCATTTTCATCCATACAACCCTCAATACATTCAAACGTTCCAAACGTAATGATGTCGGATGCCGTGTAGACATTTCCTTCTACGGGAAAGCCGTTAATGCTTAAAATCTCGACCGATATTATGCCGTTATTTTGCTCATAAATTTCAGGGAAAATTACGAGAACTTGCTCACCTTCGTAAGTAATTTGATAGTCGCAAGCAAAGACACTTTCGACGTTGGTGGAGTACATCGCACAAAGGCTCGTTATAGGCACGTTACCCGTATTGATGAAGTAAACAACGGGTATGAAGTATTCACCAAGCAAGGTGTCGCAAAACAAGCCCGCATTAGTCAATAACTCCAATTCTACGTCTAAAATTGGATATTCGCACGAGCCATCGTCTTCCGTGGCAAGTGGATTGTAGTTCAATGCTTCGGGGTCGGTGCAACCCAAAACAGGATATTCGCACGAGCCATCGTCTTCCGTGGCAAGTGGATTGTAGTTCAACGCTTCGGGGTCGGTACAACCCAAAACGGGGTACTCGCATGAGCCATCGTCTTCCGTTGCTTCGGGGTTGTAGTTTAATGCTTCGGGGTCGGTACAACCCAAAACGGGGTACTCGCATGAGCCATCATCTACGTTAGCTTCGGGGTCGTAATTGGATGCCGATTCGTCAGTACAACCTTCTATTATGCAGTTATTGGGATAAATGAGTAAGAGTTCCCCTACAAAGAGTTCATCGTTAGTAGAGTTGTTGTCTCCCTCCACGTTTGATAGGACAAAAGCTATTGATTCCAACGGGATATTGTATCCATCTTGTTCGGGAAAGTATGTGGGCATTTCTATCAGAACATACTCGCCATAAGGGATAGGTGTATTGTAGCACTCCGTTTGGTATGGTTCGCTCTCGCCATTCAGAAAAACGTCTATGCAGTATTCGTCAGGCATAACGTCGCCAAAGTTCCACACTTTAATGTCAGGCTGAAATGTCCAATCAAAGGTTGCAGTATCACAACCAAACTGAATAAGTGTGTATTGAATTGACAGGTCTACAAACAAACAACTACCATCGTCGAAGTCCGCGTCTTCATCATAGTTGATAGCATCCTCATCAGTACAACCTCCATCAAGTGGGGGAGGGGGCAATCCTCCACAGGCATCCGTAAGAGAAAATGTAAGTGTATTGTTTTCGGGAAACAAGTCAGGATATGGGAAGCCCCCAAGACCCGAATCTCCATAATAGCTATCGCTATCGTTGATTTGGTGGATGTATATGGTTATGCACTCGTCAAAAGCCCCACTATTGATAGCCTCTTGCCAACAAAGGGTGGCATCGAAACCAACGGCTTGGCTTTCTATGATATTGAAGGATAAAGTATCGCCTTGCTGAATAATTTCGTCTGAACCTTGACCGATATTGACAAAGGGGAAATCAAGGGGGAAAAGCAAAAGAGAAAACCCTTCTTCGTAAAAGCAATCAAAAGGATTTTCTTCGGCAGGTACGGGCGGGTCGAATGTCAAACCCAAAATAAACTCACCTATCGAGTCCGCTTCCGTACCGCACTCCGCACCATTGATAGCTAACGTTATTTCAAGAGTTACAGGGTCAAACCCAAGAATTTCCATATCGCACCATTGTGCGTTCGCTTGCGAGAACGTCAGTAGCGATAGTATAAAAATTAAACCTCGAATCATTGAAGGAAAATCTTGCGTGTAGCAACATTACCTGCGTCATCGACATACACCTCAATGTAGATGCCTCTACGCAATACTGATTTGTCGTTTGACACTTTTCGCCCCATTATATCGTACAACCCGATAGGGGCTTCATAGTCAAGAGCCTTTGGCATAAGTATAGGCTCTTTTTCATTCACTATTTCTGAAAGAGCAATTGCCGAACAAAAATTCCCATAATTGCCAAGTACCGCTTGTAAATCAGTATTGTCAGTAGTGCCGTTCCCATCAAGGTCGCCCTCGCACGGCTCTGACGTTGATATACAACCAATGTTGGCAAGAACTGCCAATAGGTCATTTACGCCAACGAGGTTATCGCCATCGACATCGCCTTGACAATCTACGATTTGGTCGCAAAATTCAAAGGTGAGCATCGACCCAAAATCAATCTCTTCTAAACTACTTAAATCATAGATTATTTCGTTGTTCAGATAGATTTTTACGAAGGCATCAGAAGAACTATCGCAAATCCCATCACCATTAAAATCCCATTGACACATACCATCACCTGCGCTATCAGTCATCACAAAAGTATAGCAAGCCCCATACAAGCAAACCTCTTCAACAAACGTTGAATCTTGCGAAGATATAGGGTAGTTACCGCCATAAGCGATGACCTCACCACTCTCATCAAGTAGTTCCCAATCTATTTCATTTGACCAAACGTCAGGTGAAATTTCTACCCGAAGCCTGTTGCCCTGCTCATAAATATACTCCGCACTTTCCGTGTTGTTAGCGAGGTAGTCCTCATCTTCTTGAAATGTGATATTGGCATCTATCGTCGCTGAAGATAAGGAGGTCAATTCAAAGGATTGGGTATATGTTTGACCTGCCACCAACGTGAGTTCCAAGTCGAAATTCTGAATGTTTGAACCAAAAGAAAATGTGATGGTCGGATTGGTCAAATCTTGAACCCCATAATTAGCAATGGTAACGCTTACATCGAATGTAGTTTCGCAGTTTGGATTGCCAATAGACATAGCCGATATACCGCCATCTAAATCGACGACAGGCAAGCAACCGAGGCTTTGGGTAAACCCATTCCACGAGTTCCAAATTTCATCACGCATCCTCTCCGCTTGTCCTTGTGTAAAGGTGTTCCTACACGTCTGTGACGTATAATCCATGTAGTTTTCTAACTGAGCATCAGGACATTCTGAAAATGCTATGCTACAACCCGTATTGGCAGAGGTGGGTGGAGTATCACACACCAAATCACCTTGCGTTTCGCAGTTCGTTTCTTCACACGGGGTGTTGTCAAGACCAAACCCAAAAGTGTGGAATAATCCCAAAGCATGACCCACCTCGTGAGTTGTCGTTCGGTTCATGTTATGTGTGGATTTCAGCGTACCTATTGTTCCCGTTACGTTATACAACTGAACGATTCCGTTGGCGCAAAAAGTTGGATTGTATCCTACATAGCTGAATCCTTGAATACCATTTCCACCATTGTTGTTGTTGATTTCTGATACAACCCAAATGTTTAAGTATTCTTCGGTGTCCCAACACCCCAACGTTTGTTTTAACCACGTTATAGGCACACCCAATGTTCCGACATCCCAAATAGACCCATCTGATACCCCGTGTTCGAGATATGTAGACGTGCTTGTCTGACCACCAAAATCATAGTTGAAGACGATGTTGCTTCCATCGTGCCTTACAATGCCCGTCGTAGGCTGATTGTCGGGGGTACGCGAAGCCAAGCAAAACTCAATCTTCGTATCGACACCCAACCCATCACCATTCGTGCCTTCCATCTTCCTGAAATCCTCGTTCAGAGCGACGACTGCACTTTGTATTTGCTCATCGCTAATGTTTGTCCCTTCTCCTATCAGTTCACCCAAGTGTACGACATGGAATACAACAGGAATTACGATGACTTCTGCCGTATCCAAATCAACTTCGGGAGGAGGCATCATGCGCTCTTGCCGTGGCATCCCCATCACCAAAGCGTCTGTTCCGCATTGAGGGACTTGACCATAGCCAACAACTCCCCACCCAAGTAGGGCGAGAGTCATCATATTTTTTATTTTGCTAAACATTTATTGTAAGTAGATTTTTCGGATAATTTTTTGCCCATCATTTCCAACGGAAATATGGATATATATTCCTGTTCTTAAAATGCCTTTGTCGTTGCCTACGAAGCGACCACTAATGTCGTAGTATCCGATTTGAGCATTTTCAAGCGAGGAAATAGCCTCTAAATTCTTTGTGAATGGGGTGGGAGGGGTGTTTATTGACCCACCGCCACCGCATTGTATCCCATAGTTGTTAATCACTATCTGCAAGTCGGCATTGGTGGTTGCTCCATCGCCATCCAAATCCCCTATGCAACTGCCGTCTCCTGCCACGCAACCCATGTTGGTGAGCATGAGCATAATGTCATTTACATTCACTATGTTATCGCCTGTAATATCGCCTTCGCATCCAATGGTGGTGCTACAAAATTCCTCTGACCTCTCGCTCCATAAATCTTCAACGGGGTCGGGCGTTCCATCTACAAATGAGTACAAGATGATTGGCTCGTCATTGATGGATATTTGGTAATACGCACTATCGTCATTGTACGATGCAATCCCATCGCCTTGAGAGTCCGTGATTGTAAAAGTGTAGCAACCTTCCATCACGCACCCCTCTTCGACAAAAACTTCATTTTGTGAGAATACGGGGTAGTCGCCTCCCGAAAGAATAACGCTACCGCTTTCATCTGTAATTTCCCAATCTATGGTGTTTGACCACACATCGGGCTTTACTTCGACGCTAACGACATTTCCTTCGAAAATTTCTTGCTCGATGCTTAATGAGTTGTTGTCTAAATATGACTCACTTTGAAAAAATGATACATCAATATCAATCGTGGATGTTTGGACATTCAAAAATGGCATCTGATAAACATTTGTAACCCCCGAAGGCAATTGTTCTATGAACGTTTCAGAAACGATATTAAGCCCATTGTCAATAGTAATGGTGGGGTTATTGAGGTAGCCTGAACCGAAGTTCGTGACGTGGACAAATACGTCATTTGTCGTTATACAAGTAGGCGTATTTACATAGGCATTCGTGATGCCCCCGTCCACGTCAATCACGGGAATGCACCCAATAGAATTTTGCAAGCCTTCATAGCCCGTATAGATTTCGTAGCGCATCCTCTCCGCTTGTCCTTGTGTAAAGGTGTTTCTACACGTCTGCCCCGTATAGTCCATGTAGTTTTCCACTTGGGCATCAGGACATTCGGGCGATGAGCAAAAATAGTTTGTCGTAGTTACAGGGGTATCACATACCCTATCACCTTGCGTTTCGCAGTTCGTTTCCCCGACACATGAAGATGTATTCTCAAACGTATGGTAAAGGTCAAAATAGTGACCCACTTCGTGTGTTGTGACTCTGTTCTTGTTGCCCGTCTTGATGTTTCCAATCGTACCCGTCACGTTGTAAAGTTGAACAACGCCTGAATAGCAGGCTTGTGAACTTGTGCCGCCTACTGCACCGATATAAGAGAAGCCCTGAATGCCACCACCGCCATTATTTCCACCTATTTCTGATACCACCCAAATGTTGAGATATTCATCCTTATCCCAACACCCAAGTGTTGATTTCAACCAATTGTTAGACACCCCCGATTCAAGGCTTGTCGCAGACACCCCGTCCTCCGCATAGGACTCACCGCCATACACAAGGTTGCTTCCATCGTGCCTTACAATACCCGTCGTAGGCTGATTGTCGGGGGTACGCGAAGCCAAGCAAAACTCAATCTTCGTATCGACACCCAACCCATCACCATTTGTTCCTTCAATCTTTCGAAAATCCTCGTTCAGAGCGACGACTGCACTTTGTATTTGCTCATCGCTGATGTTTGTGCCTTCGCCCACGGGTTCACCCAAGTGGACAACATGGAATACAACAGGAATTACCATGACTTCTGCCGTATCCAAATCAACTTCGGGAGGAGGCATCATGCGCTCTTGTCGTGGCATCCCCATCATCAGGGCATCCGTTCCGCATTGCTGACTTTGTGCAAAGGCAGATGTTACTGCAAGCACAAAGATTAAAATTATGTTGGTGATTTTCATTGAGTTAAGTTGCCCTTCACAAATTTAATTATATTAAAATTCTCAATAATAAATCTCGATTTCGGTCAAGATGTCAACCTGTTTTGTGTTTCCTCGCGTCTCACCTTTTATCGTCATAAAATACACGCCTGTCGGAAGATAATCGCCTCTTAAATCTTTGCCATACCAATCATCATTTGGCACATCAGAAAACCAAATCGTTGCTCCCAAAGAATCATAGATATTCACGTCCCAATCTTTCCAACAATCTTCAAAGCTGACGACGCTGTAAGCAAACTCATGCTCATTTAGTGGATTGTAGTTTGATTTCCAATGAATTGATGGGTCTTCGCACGACTTCCTGAACTCTTCGTCGTAAAAGCAAACACCTGCTGAAATCGTACAGGTATGGCAGTAGTTGAGCGCGTAAGGGTCTTTGCAACCTCCTTTTTCTTTGGCGTTAATGATTTCTTGAACGGGGTTTTCGCCTATCCCAAGAAGTAAGATGAAAAAGGCTATCGTGGTAGTGAGGACTTGTCGCATAGCAATACATTTTGGTTATCATTTAATATAGCAAAAATACGACAACACAAAAAGGGGCACGTAGCCCCTAAAATGTGTTCCGTAA
>Ga0208019_1000397_pt1 | contig 23650 bp, 19 predicted proteins | sample CB_VirMetaG_5_FD_184540 | JGI IMG/M metagenome (GOLD analysis project Ga0208019, IMG submission 184540) | Freshwater to marine saline gradient viral communities from Chesapeake Bay - CB_1508_1D Viral MetaG (SPAdes) (version 4) | ecosystem: Environmental > Aquatic > Marine > Coastal | place: USA...
ATCTTCGATGGCACGGTCCAGTCTAGGTTTTAGGGTCGCTTCAAATTTGCGGCGCTGGATTTCCCGCTGTACTTCGTCCCAGGCAGAACGTGTACTGAAACGGAAAAGCCAGCGACCGTCCGGTGGGATCAGTCCTTTTTTGCTTTCAGGCTGCGGAGTGCAGTGAACAGCAGTTGGATCACACTGTTGTCTTTCAGGCTTGACATACCGATCAGCTCAGATGCTGCGGCAACCACAACCCAGAAAGCAGGGTGGGCAAGGATTTGTTCGATGTGCATGGAAGGGGTTTAACGCTTACCCAAACTCTAGCCTTTTTTGTTTTCAAGCACAGTGATGCGGCTGTCGTGGCGGTTAAGCCTTGAATAGATCGTCTTTCGGTCTTCCTTCATATCCTGATGCAACTCCTCCAATTTGCCAGCAATGCTTTCCACCGCCATTGTTAGACGGATGACGGCTTCGCGGGATTCGCTGGTGCGTTTGGTGAAGCCGGATATTGACATCCCAGCAATGCCAATGGAGGCACCTAAGACCGCTGCGTAGATTTCGATCACAGTGAGCCTCTGGCCTCCGTCAACCTTATTTTACCGGTTGAGGACAATGAATTTTCCTGCTTGAGTCGTCAGTCTTTCATTCTGCTGAGACGCCAAGATCACAAGCAGTGCAAGGCCACCGGCAATACTGCTGCGAATTCCGGTATTGATACTAGTTCGTAAATTCTTCATTACATCGAGCCGACCTTAGCGCTCACGGTTGGAGTGCCGCCATCAATACTGACGAGCCGGAGGCGCACGTACTTGACCGGGCAGCCGTTCAGCGCATACCCATAGGTGCCGTTTGCGGTCAGGGTCGTGTCAGTTTCGCTTTCGTCGAGATTGAAGTAATTCTCATTATCAACGCTGCCCTCAAGCCGGATCGTTACGCTTGTTCCGACGCTTGCCACGGTCACTTGAAATGCAAGATTCAGGCCAGTCGTGGCCTGAGAGTCGGTGACACCCGCACCGGTCAAGCTGCCAAGATCGGCAATCTCGTAGCCAGATTTAAGTCCGAGTGTCATCGCTCTTTCTTGTTTTCTCTATGTTATCAAGACCAGGGCACACCAGCCGCTTTCGATGGCGCGTGCTTCTCATCGAGTTGCGCTTGAAGTGCGGTTTCGATCTCGGCAACCTTCTCGTCGCCAAACTTGTCCTTGACCCAGCCGACGACGATTTCCTCGGTGAGGTTGTCGAACGGGATCATGCTGTCAGGCTCGGGTGCTTCGAGGCCAAGGCTGCCGTACGCACCAGCGGAATAGGTGCCGTCTTCAGCGTTGACGGTGTAGTGAACCGTGAAGACCACGCCGTCAGCGGTGTGGCGTTCGAGGTTGGCGATGTTCCAAGAAAAGGTGGTGCTCATGATATGTAAAAGCCTGTTGGCATTGTAGTGCAAAAGCCCCATGCGAACATGGGGCTGTTATTGCGGCAGGGCGCGTAGAGAGTAGGGTTACTGGCCCTGGCTCGATTCAATGTAGGCGACAATCGCTTTCAGTTCATCGAGCGTCGCGTTGTTCTTGATCATGTTGGCTCGCATGGAAATCACGGCGATATTGCCAGGCACGTAACCTTTGCTGTTGTCGATACGATCCAAGCTCGGAGAGTTCTCCACTTGATCGCGGTTTGATCGACCAGCACCAACACGAGCAAACAACGGAATCCCCAGCACCGGACAGATTTCAGGGATCACGATGTCGTCTTTAGTGATGGTGCAATCCAGCCCAGCCATGAGAGCGCGGTTTCGAGCCGCGTAGATCATCTTTTGTCGAGGATCTAAATCAAGATATTTCTGGATTTCGCACTGTCGACAACGTGAAATACGCGGCACGCCAAGCAAATCTTTTTTGCCACGCTTGTTTTTGTAAAAGTCAGTTTGTGGCTTGTGCTGTCCACAAACCCTGCATTGCCTCAGCATGGGGCAGGAGTTTACCAAGTGCTGAGCGCGGCTCGTTTCCATGTGTTAGTGCCCACTGCTACATAAATGTAATCAGCGTCCCAGCAGATCTCCCCGGCGGTGCCAGTATCGGATGCTGAGGCCGGTGTTTTTGCAGTGGCAATTCTAACTCGATTTCCGTTTACTTGGAGCAAGGCGCCGCCGGAATCTGTGCTTGTGCCAACTAACAACCTGCCGGAGCTGTCGATGCGGACCGCTTCACTTGCTCCATTATTTGTTCTAAAGGTATATGCACCTTGATCAGTTCTGAACCTGAGTTCATCTCCGACTGTGCCGATGGTAACGCTATCAGTTGTTGCAGCATCTGAGAAAAGAATCCCAGTGCTTGCTCCAGAGGAAATAAGACGCGCCTGTACAGTTGCTGAGTCTGAGATATGTAGTGAACTGCTGGGGCTAGTAGTGCCAATCCCTACGCGCTGTGACGAGTCAATCGTCATTGCTGTAGTTGCACCTGTATTTGCCGTTGTGGATGTTGCTAGCTCAATGGAACCGCCCGTAGAGAGGCCGTTGACATTAATGAACGCAGTTCCACGCGCACTGTTGGGGATAGTGCCGTCAGTTGGCCTGCGGTTGGCCGAAACCTGGCATGTGTCCCCTGCTGTCCCCAGATACAAAGCATTAGAGTTGCCATTGATTCTGATGTTTTGAGCAGAAGATCCGCCTAGATGCAAACTCTCAACAGGGCTACTAGTCCCCAGACCTAACCTGCCGGAGCTGTCGATACGCATCCGCTCACCACCGTTCACGAATGCAATTAAGTCGTCTCCAGTTGCGCCAAGGCGGACAGTTGAGGTGGCTGTTGTCCCGCTTGCCGCAAAAGAGATAAAAGATTCCGTCTGATCTGTTTGAAACAACCCAGCAATAGATGAACCGGTTGTTTCATTAGAGTGAAATTTAAATACTGGACTCGTAGTCCCCAGACCCAGCTTCCCGTCCGATGTGATGCGGAGGCGTTCAGTAACTGCTACTAAATCAAACAAGCGAAGAGCGTTGTCACCAGTAACTTGTCCCAATAGGTATCTATCAGTTCCACCTTCAGAAAAAATCAAATTGGCGTTGTTACCGGAATCAACATTGATGCGAAGCTTTCCATTGGCAGTCGGGACTCCTCCAACCCCAACATTCCCATTCGCATCAACAAACAACCGCCCAGTGCCATTAGTCGAGATGGCTACTTGATCTGCGCCGGGGCGATAAATGCCGGTGTTACTGTCGCCGTCGAATGCGATGCCGGGTGCCGATTCCGTACCAGAGCCTGCGTTTTCAAGCAGATCAGCGATGCTGACCTTCTTGGTTTCATCGTTGGCGATATCCACTACCGGCAGCACATCAGTGCTGGCTGGATCGGTAAGCGCGACTAGATCGGTGATCTTGATGTTGGCCACGGTCGCTGATGCACTACTTATGGCCTAATCATAGCTCCTAGATGGCATAGCGGATCACGACAATACCTGACCCTCCGTTGCCCTTGGTGGTTGCGCTATCGTCCGAGTTGCCACCACCGCCTGCTCCGGTATTCGCTCCGCCGCTTACGCCTGGTAGCACTGAGCCTCCGCTCGACGATTGTGTGCTGCCGTTCGGAGTGCCGCCGTGACCACCAGCGCCGTAGTAAACGCCAGTGCCAGTGATGTCAATCAACAAGCCAGGACCACCAGCGCCAGATGCTGATCCAGTAGCAGACGTTCCAGCGCCACCAGCACCACCGCCGCCGCCGCCGAAATAAGGACTGCCACTGCCTTTTCCGCTGCCACCTGAGGAACCTTGTCCAGCTGTTCCAGCGCCGCCATCCTTGGCGCTGCCGTCGGAACTGCCACCACCGCCACCGCTGCCGCCAGTATTTCCATTTGCGTCAAAAGCTCCACCACCGCCACCGCCGATTGCGGTTAGCCCTAAAGCGCTTGAATCACCGCCGTCGTTCAAGGCGTTGTCATTGGCAGTACCGCCAGCACCAACAACAATTGAGTAAGAGCCAGCCGTTACTGAGATACCAGAGCCAGCGGAGGTATAGAGCACACCACCACCACCGCCGCCGCCTGTTGACCAGCTTTCACCTGGAGCGCCGCCGCCGCCAACGATAAGGTACTCTGCAGTCAATGATCCATAAACAAGCAAAGTACCACTTGAGGTAAATGTATGAACTCTATAATTGGTCCCTCCGTCGGTAATTGTTGTGACCGTACCACCAGTGGCAAAGCCCGAACGCCCAGCGGCAGCCACCATCAAGCCATGTGCAATGCTTCTCATGACTCAATCCACGTAATCGACAAGTGCAGCACCACGCCAGCGCGTTCCGCCGTCTTTAGTGACGAACATGAATAGGTGTGTTTTGCCGGTGGTCAGTGTAGGCGCCACGTCAAACGGCCATTTTACCGATGCTGGCCAAGTGATCGTCCCGCTTGTATGCGTTACTTCAAGCGTAAATGCATAAGCGCGACCGGATGCTGGTGCATTGCTGAATGTGAATGTGCTGTTAGCAGCAATGGTTTTTGTGAAGTAATTCCCTAATGAGCAGTCAACATCAAGTGCAGCGACGGCGATCTCGTCCTCGGTGTAGGGGCCGTCGTTAGCGATGCCGCTGTCAAATGTTTGCAACGCGGTAAACGATTGCGCTGTGTCGAGCTTGGCGGTGTCAGCGTCATATGCCTGGACATCCGTGCCGATAACAAGTCCAAGCGTTGCGCGTTGAGTTGCAGCGTCTGCATCATCAAGCAACGCACGGGCTGCAGCAGTGCAGGCAATTTCCTCGATCGGACCAGCGCCAGCAGTGCTACGCCCCAGCAACTTGTCGGTGGCGCTCACGTTGGCGAGCTTGCTGAACGCAATGTCGGCGCTGGCATTGACATCAGCGTCAACAATCACACCTGATGCGATTGAAGTGGCAATACTCGCGCCACTGGTCAAGTCGCTATTGACGGTACCTGTGACATCTCCGGTGACAGCGAATGTGCGAGTGCTGCTTAAAGCCGTGGCCGTGTCAGCGTTGCCAGTCAAATCAGCGGTGATCGTGCCAGCGGTGAAATCACCAGATGCGTCACGGGCAACGATCGCGCTTGCGGTATTGGCGTCGGTTGCAGTGGTGGCGCTATTGCTGACCTTGCCTGCAGAGCTGATCGTATCAAGATACGTATCAACAATGGCGCTGCCTTCCCACGTGCCAGTGCCAATGGTGCCGACACTGGTCAGGCTGGAATTGACGACACCACTACCAAGCGTGGTGCTGCTCAGTACTTCTGTGTCATTGATTCGATAGCTTTTGCCACTGGCGAGATCGATATGCTCTGAGCTGGTCCAGCTATCGGTGGCATCAAGCCAGTTGAAGGTTTTATCAGTCGCGCCCTTTAGCGTGATGCCGCCAGTATTGGCGGTGGTGTCTGTTGGGGTGTTGACATTACCTAAGACGATGTTGCGATCTTCGACATCAAGCGTTGTGGTGTTGATGATCGTTTGGGTGCCATTAACCGTCAGGTCTCCAGTGACGGTTGTATTGCCTGTGACGCTTAGGTTTGGAACGGTAAATGGATCAGCAGCAAGAGCAGCACTGATGTCAGTGGTGATTCGGCTGGCAAGCTGGGCAGCGTCAACTACTTTCCCTGACGTACCGTTGGTGATGTCTGCGTTGGTGGCAAGCCTGACGGTGCCGTAAGCGCTGGTCGTTGCAACGGACACTGTTGCGGCAGATTGCCATGAGCTGCCGTCATATACCTTGAAGATCGGTGTGCTTGATGTGTCAAGCCACGGATCGCCTTTGGTTGGGCTGCTTGGTGCTGACGCTCCAACCCATATGCCGGTGACTTTGCGGATGTTACCCGCAGTGTCCTTACACGTCAGGAATGGGCCGTCAGCGTGATAATTCAGCGCGATCTCGCCTAGGGCAAGGTCACTGGGAAAAGGCTGCTTTTGCGAGACAGCGCTTTTCTTGAGTTCAATTTGCAGGGACATGGCTATCGAGCCGATGGAAGCCGGTCATGGGCCGGTGTTTTCATTCTACAACGAACCGTCTCTGGTGATAATTGAAGCGTAGGGCTGCTCTACCCCCCAGAAGGCGTAGCTGTAACCAAGTCCCCCAAACGATTTCAAATTGGTGAAGCGCTGAGGCTCAACGCGAGTCCAAGTGCTGTAATCGCCAGAAAGCTGATAAAGGCCGCCATCCGTATGAATTGCATAAAACGGCATTCTCCAGTTTTGGATAGCAACTGAAGCAATGCTGCCACTCACAACGCGAAGAGCTGTTGCATCTAAAGCACCAAAATTAGCTGCATCGGCGCTTGCGGCAATGGCTAGCTCATTTTGATCTGTCAAAAAGGTAAAAGTTTGATCGTCCCAGATTGATGGGCAATTCATCTCTATTACTTTTCCGTTTACTAATGGCAGGTCATAGGACAGCAGATTACTCAAAGTTCCACCGCTAGGAGCGCCTGTCAGGTTTGGTTCCATGTCACCAGCGCACCATATAGTTCCAGTGTCGCTCAAGAAAAGATAATTTTCTGCACCCCCTGTACCCCCGACCGCCCTCAACTTGAAGGCACGGGTAAAAACTTCTCCTGCCGGGATGGTAACATTTAAGGGTTGAAAAACTGGATTTATTCCACTTACATCGCCAGTGCCTGTGTAAATATCGCCATTTTTTGCTTGCGCCCAAATCGTGCCAGACCATGTTCCCATTGATCCAATATTGAAAAAGGTAATCCCTGGTGCCATTCGCTGCTTACTGGCAGGATCGGGGATTAGTTCTGGTCTGTAAGGTCCAAAATGGTAAACTTCCCCTAAATTGTTCATTGCATAGATTCCGGTAAAAGCGTAATCTCCTGCCAAGGAAATCCAAGTATCGGAATCATCAAAAAGCTGGAATGGGCCTGGCAGTTGCGTACTCCTGAAAATTCCTGTCGTTGCATACAACTTAAAGTCTGTTCCGATAGCAATAATCGTGTGTCCACCCGTTTCGACGGCGTTGAAAAATTCAACATCACCCGAGTCAACTTGAGACGCAATGCCACCGCTAACAATCCAGTATTTGCCTACCTGCGAAGTAATAACAAAGAATGCCGTAGTAGTAAAGACGTTAACGTCTGACCATTCACTTATTTCTCCGTTGTTGGCGCGGTATCGCACCCTGATTCTGTATGTTGTTTCAGGCTCAAGATCTGTGGGAATTTGCCAGCTTGTCAGGTTTAATGTATCAACCAAACTTTCGACCAACGGTGACGTAAATTCAGTATCAGCATCAGTGGTGACTTGCCAATCGGTGCTTGCATGAGTAAGCCCGATTTCAGAAGTGAAATCACTGCTAGTAACGAACGGGTTTTTCTGGGCATCGCTAAAGCCATCTGCTGGTTGCAACACGCTCGGCTTCAAGACCGGAATGCCAACACCAAGTCGCACATTAAGAGCGGAAACTTTGTATGTAAGTCCGTTTCTATTTGCAAGAAAAAGATCTGTATCTAAAATGCCACCCGCTCCAGGATTCAGGCGAATGTAATCAAAAAAGTTTTCGCCTGTAATCTTGTATGTCACACCATTTCTGTTGACCAGTAAAACATCAGAAGACAGCACTTTGTCGTAAACATCTTCTGTATTTACGCTATAGGACAGGCCAGCGCGATTGACGACGAGTTTGTCTGTGTTAGTTAAGGTCATGGCAGCTCGGGGTAGCTTTCAATGGGAATAGGATAGGTGAGATTTGCGCTAGGAACTCTTGCGTTGCTGTCAAGCGGCGCTAATCCATTCGCTGCTGCGCGTAATGCAGCAAGGTTGCTAGGCACCAGCGCTCTCGCGGTATCGCTGTAAGCAGCGGCTTCAGCATCAGTGGCAATTTCAATAATCCCTTGCTGCGTTTCAGATGCAGCGGGCAGATTCCCGGTGGGGATAGCGGGCAGCTCGCTGGTCGGCACTTTGCCAGCACCATCGAGCGAAGCTAATCCATCAACAGCACCACGCAAATCACCCAGCGTGGCGGGCGTGATTGCTTTGTTGATGTCTTCCAGCGCTGCTACCTCTGCAGCCGTGGCAAGTTCAATGATCCCTTGCGCTGTAGCGCTAGCAACGGGCAACACATTTGGCGCGAATGTAGGCGCACCATCGACCGTGCCATTGATCGTGATGTTGTTGAATGCCGCCTCTTGAAGCGCGTTAAATTCATCGGTGACTGTCAGTGTGTCAAAACTGGTTGGCACCACCGGGAAATCAGGATCACCGCCAAGAGCACCGAGGCCAGCGGTTTCAGTGGTGACGACAGTATTAGTTCCAAGGTCATTGATTGTATCGCCTTGAACGATAAGTCCGTCTTCGTTGAAGCCAGTGTTGTAAACCCTGCCGCCCATGTGATTGACGGCGAAATAGTCAACCTTGTGCTGGTCACTCAATGCCGTCACTTGATATTTCGGCATTGCCTTGGAGTAGTTGCCTTGACCGGCCCACTCGTAGGCTTGACCGAAAGCGCGGATCAAACTCGGGCGGTTGAACTCCATCGGCCAGTAACCGCGAGCGCTCAGTTTGCCGCTTGGCGCAGGACTGCTCAGTGCCGATGGATCCCAATCACGCGCTGCGGCGGTATCTTGCAAAGCCAGCACTGAATTGACGTCACTGGCGCTGTACCCCACGGCAAGCATAAAATCAGCGATACCGCGATAATCTGTCGCGCTTCTTACCTGCTGAAGAATATCGGTATCAGTGGTCTGATCGATGCCAAGATCAGTACTGTCTGGATCGTTGGAAAGATCCTTGTTGATTAAAATTTCTGGAGCAATAGCAATACGAAGCGCTTCAATGCCGCGCTCATTGGTAAGCATCGGCAGCGTCGGTTCCCATTCGTCAGTCGAGAACGAATCAAACGCATCGTTGCGCTTGGAGCGATAGATGCGGTTGGAGCTTAGTGCAGGCGTACCAACGCGGTAATATTCGCCAGGTGTGAAGCCAGTGGCAGAATCGCCAGGTCGCAGTACAACATTGAAGCGACTGGATGACACGCTGCCGCTAGTGTTGTCCACTGAGGACTCGCTCACCAAGAACACTTGACCGGCGCCGTTGTTTGGATCGAGCTGCGTTGCGGTGCTGCCACGACCACCAAGGCGAGCAATGAAATTACCAACAGGACGTCGCGTTGCGGCGGGGTTGCTGTTTTCGGTGATGATCGAATACTTGCGTTCCGATGGAGTGCGAGTGTCAACCAATCGACGGATGTAGACGCGGTTGCCGACAAGCACCGCAGGGTCCATCGTGGTGATGTTATTGATCGCAAGATCACCGCTGGGATTGACGTTGACAAGCGTTGGTGAGCCTTCATCCCACGGTGTTGCCGCCAACTTCGCCCTTACGTCAATAGCAGAAGAAGCATTCTTGTCTCCTGGCACGAAACCGGGACCAGTGTCGCGGCTGCGGTTCTCGATCCAGATGTAGTCATCTTCTTTAAGCGTGTAACCGTAGCGGCCAAAGGTAAGGTTGGGATCAAAGGCCGTATCAAGCGTGATCACACCAGTGCCGCTGTCATAGCTGGCGACGGTGCCAATGGTGATTTGACGAATGTTGCTGCCATCCGTACGCACCCTAGTGGCGCGACGCACAGCTTTCGCAAGGAAGTTCTGATCTTGATTGAAGGCGCCGCTGGCAGTGCCGATGCCACGAAAGCCGGATGACAGCAATGCCGTCAGGCCAAAGTTTGAGTTGCTGTTGGTGATGGTGCATTCGCCACCGCTTGCAGTCCAATGGTGAACTGCATCACCAATTACAAAACAGCTAACTTCCTGCAAGATTGAGTTGTTGATGCACTTGAAGCCGAAGCTGCGGTAGTCGGTGTCGTAGCAACCAGTGGTGTGATTGATGTTGCCCGCAATGCGATAGCGGACATTGTTGATGTCAGAAGCAATGTAGGCGGCGTAGCTAGCAGGGACGTTCCATGAGCCACTGGCGTAGGTTTCCCATGCGTTCATGTCCTTTTGCAAAGACACGTTGGTGAACTGCGCCACCACCATGCTCTTGAAGCCTGTTACCTTGTCGCCATCAAGGAACATGCCGCACATCCCATAATCGGAACGCAACGAGCAGTTGAACACATACGGCGAGCTGCCGCGTGTGGAGTCAACGTCAGCAACGGCGGCACCATCCGGATAGACCGTTGTGATCTGCGTTTCGCCGGGATTGATGAGTTCGACGTCGGCAGGGTTGAGATTAAACGCCGTCGCCACCTTGGCGTAGAAAGCGCTCAGTTCTGCTTCAGCGCAAAATTCAAAAGCGGACAGCAGATGATGCGACGTGGTGACACCGATCGCATCCTTGAAGGTGAAGTTGAAGAAGAACGAACCACCAGTGGCCTTGAAGATGGCGCCACGAGCAGTGGATGGGTTGAGATTGGCTGCTGGGACCGTGCTCGGACGGATGACGGATTTACGCAGATCCTCGCCAACGATGCTGACGCCACGGGGAAGGATGACGCCGATGCCGCTGCCGTTGAACGCACGGAGGTTTTCAGTAGTGGGCGAGAACGATGTACCCCAGGAGCTAACGGTTTCGGATCCAGCAGGAGCGTTGTCGATGATGTGCTCACCTGGCGACACGCGGATCACAACGCGGTCATACAGGTCATTGCTACTGCCAGAAACGATGGACAATCGAGCAGCTTCGATCAGCGCACGTTGCAGAGTTTTGAATGGAGCGCTTTTTGAGTACCCAGCCGTGATCTGCTGATTTGTCAGCGGTGGGACGGCGGTTTCGCTGGCAATGCCGCTTTCCCAGTCATCCGTTCCAATCTCAGGATCGACATAGAGACTGGTGGTCGTGACTCCTTGGTTCGTGCCACCGACGTAACGACGCGCAGCGACAGCAATAGCAGCGATCTGATCACGAAAATCAGCTTGAGTAATATCGATGTCGTCAATCGCGCCAGGCTGGCCAGGCAGTATGATGGCTGTCACGTCAGTCCCCTAAGCAGAGCAAGCTTATGTGCCCATTCTAAGCTCAATCGGCCCTGTCGTGACAAAATTCGCGGTTCCGACAATGATTTCCCCTGCCCTGGTATTGACAGCACTGTTGGTTATCAATATATCGCACTCGTAAAACAAGTCACCAGGCAGAAGCTGCGGCTGAGCGGCGTTTTCCTCTCTGCCGTAAATCATGTAAAATTCCGCTTTTGCCTTGCATCCTTTTTCTGTCAACAAGAGTAATTGCATTAAAGCGGTAGCATCATAGCTGTCATCGCTTGATCTCCTGTCAATATCAAAGTCAAATGTACCGCCCCCGCTAACTATTGATTTCACGTTTTCACCAAATTTGTCCCCAACCGCCGTCGTGCTAATTCCCGCAGCATCCAGGTTGATGCTCCACTCCGCAATGCAGCCTTGAATGATCCATGGAAAGCCATTGACCCAGCGGCGAGGCGCAAGCTCGGCATCATCGTATTCCGTGTTGCCAGCGACCGGTTGAAGATACAGCGGAGGGAAATCGCAAATGCTCTCTAACGTAACCTCGTCGGTGACGTCGCTGAGGCGATATTCGCCAACGGCTGCTACGCACTCTGCGATTGCATTGTCGTACTCTTCTGTCCCAGCGGCAGACATTACAATGTATTCAAAATCAAGCCGCTTGATGTCCACCCTGTCAGCAGCCGCGCCTTTCAGTGCTTTGGCTCGCGAATCGTAAAAGCTGATCCGATCCAGCCTGTCTCTATAAACGTAGTATGTTGCGCTATTGACCGGAGCACCACGGTTGTAAAAGTAGGTTGTAGTGTCATCGATAAAACTGATAGAGTCACCGCTTTGAGTTATCAGAGTATCTTCTGCCTGCGTGATTAGAAAAGTTGTGATTCCGGTGTAGTATGCGTCGTCATTTGATGTGACATGAATCCTGTTCGGGCCAAGATCCCAGTACGAGCCGAAGTAGCAACCAACCCCTCCCGGCAAGGACTGGGCGGAAAACGGCAAGCCATTGGGCGACAGCAGCCTGACTTCATCGCCATTCCAAAACTCTTGACTATTGACTAAAATGACATCAATATCAGCCCTGGAGCTGGATTGGGGGAGAATTATTGGGCTAGGCGCATCGCGCCTAAATCTAACAATCCCATTTGTACCAAGAACGGCCATGACTAGAAGCCACCGCTAATAGAGCCAGAGATCTGGAACGATATAGAGCAAACTTGAATATCCGCAACGCTCACGCTGGGTGATGCTGCTGTCAAAAATGCGTTACAACTAAATGTTTTGCCACCTACCGAATCCAGCACAAATTCAACTGACTGAGAGGCATTGGAGCTGTTGCTGAAAATGCTGTTCAATAATTCGACCGCGCCCCCTTCTGCTGGATCGTACATTAAATCAGCAGTGCCAGTCACTCCGCGCAGGCCGGTAGTGTACGTTCGATCGTGACTTCCGAGATCAGTCGTTTCCAGTGCGTCCCGATTGACGTTCAGCGACCATGACCGGACCTTGCCGATTGTACTGCCATTCCAGCGCAAGGCGCCATTTTTTCCAGTAAGGACGGCCACGAATCACTCCAACCTATGAGCATCATAGCTAAAAGTCACGTGTGGCTTCAAGGCTAATGCGGACACTGCTGATGCCAGGTTTGACACGCTGGACTTGAGGTGGCGCAGCGAAGTGCCAGATCAAGCTGTCGCCGCCATCTGAAACATATGCGGTCAGCGTGGCATCGGCGCCATCGAACACCGCGCTGGGGACCGTTACGGCATCGAGCTGTCCGCGTGACGCATTCCAGGCATTAAGGAATTGAGCAGCAGAGGCGTCGGTGATGTTGTCAAAACTAAGCTGCAGCGTGGACCGCGATCCACGATTGCCGAAAATACGACGTGTCACCACGCCGCTGATTGAGGTACTGGACTTGACCGGAAACTCCGGTGCCGTGAAGTCCATTGCGGTTGGTGTCAGCGCAGGTAGTGTTGCCATTAACTTTGGACCTCCCAGTTAAAAGCATTATCAAACCCATCGGCGACTTCGAGAACGCCGGAGCTATTCACTGGCATGTGCATCGCTTCTATTGTAAACGTGCCTTCGTCGTCTGGCGTTATTCGTTCCACTTGGTAAACGCGGACTTGAGTGCTGGGTAGCTTGACAGTGAAAACAATACCTGTAGGTGTAGCGGTCTTGCCGTCTCCGCTAACAGAAAGCGTTGTGTCGGCTGGCGGCGTGCCCTCGGTTCCGTCCCAAGCAATCACCTGATAACTGCCAGCCGCCAAGGCTTTTGTGCTGACCAATGCGCCTTCGGGTGTAACGACACCATTGTTGAACTCGTCATACTCGGTTTCATCCATTGCAACCTTGATGTAGTCGCCAGGCGACAAACCTGCCATTAGGCCATCATGCATGGTTTTAAAGGTAATTGTATGCGTTGGAATGCGACGCATCCGAATTAAAAACTTTGCCGCATCGATTGCATGAGCGCGGCTGGTGCAGTAAGCCGACATGTCAAGCTGCTCGATCGGATCGGTTGCGGATCCGGTGGCTTCACGTACTAGCACTTCACGCACCAACGGGAACAAGCCGGGGCTGGTCAAGTCGTTGCTGGGGCGCTCTTCGCGGTAACGAACGGAAACTTGGATCGGATCGCGGTCCTCGGGATCGAAGTATTGAAGCTGGAAGCTGTCCTCTGCGATATTGCCTGCGGTGAACAGGCCGGCGATCGATACAGCAGAGAACGAGATCGCGGGTCGCAAGAAATATTTGCCGTCGATCTCACCGAACTGCAGCAGATGCGTAGCTGCCAGATCCGCTGCCCATTGCCGGATGTTGATCGGCTCTGCAACGGCAGCATCATAGAAATACTTCCGGTCTTGGCACCACTGCGCGGCAGCGGCAAACTCAGTCGTGTCGATCATATAGGACTTGATGAACGAACCAGCGCCGTAACGTGTGTTTATCATCAGGTCATACAGCACATCCGGGAACAGGTGCGTGGCGCCAGATCCACCAAGCATTCGTGTGCATTCTTTGCCGCCGGTCACGTAGCTGGAGAACTGCGCGAACTGCTGCCATTCCGCTGATGAACGGATGTTGATGCCGACCAATGCAAGGTCGTCATATTGGGGAGCAGTTTCGTTGGGAACGATCTCGTTGACGTAAACAATCTCGTGTTCTGGGCCGGACTCAGCAGTTGTCGAAATCTCGGAGTAGACGAAAGTTTCAGCCAGCTTTGCATAGTCGTCGATGTAAGTGTTGGTATCAGTTTTAGGTAGTCCTTTGTATATCCGGTATTCGCTGTCGCCATCGACTATTATCTCGGTGTCAACGAGAAATGTTGTCGTTTCCGGCATTGATGAATCAGCAACAAAAGTAAACGCTGAATTATCGGACGGAAGTCCTGATGCTCGCGTTAGCGAGCCATTAACTGTGACGGTATAAGTCCCCGTTGCCTCTCCTGTTGTTCCAACTTCTGACGTGCCATCTGCAGTAGCCGTGAAAGTATCACCAAGACTAGGGAAAGCAGGTCCACCAATCGCTGCCCAGTTCGTATTGCCAACAGCAGTAATTTCATACGTCTCGCCAATCACAAAACTTCCAAATGCCACAACGCCGTATCTTTGTCCTATTGCAGATACGTCGAAGCTTTGCCCTGTAATCAGTGGAATGTTAACCTCGCCTTCGTCGCTTGATGTGATGCTAAGTTCAACGCCGTTCGCCGTAGTTTCGCCAGATGCAATCGAAAAAGTTGTTGCTATGTTAGCTGCATGTGTGTGGCCAGATGTCTTTCTAAGATAGCGATATAGACTATCTAACCCAGACACGCCAAACGCTTCGTTTATGCTAAAGCTATCTGCGGATCGAGTTACCTGTTCTCCATTGAAAGCGACTGCGCAACCATTCTCGGGAAGCGTAACAAGAGGCAGCTTGTAATCAAGCACGTATAAGTTTGTGCCGCCGTCAAGATCAGCTCGAACCTCAAAGCCCGAAACAGGCTCAAACATAAATTCGCGCTGATTTACCGCAGAAAACTCGAAACGAATAAAGTTGAAAAGCGATTGTTGCGACTCGCTGCGGGTGCCATAAGTGTGATTTAAATACTGCCAAGCCGCATCACCGTATTCGCGCCATTTAATCCTGAAGAAGGAGTAGCGCTCAAAAGGAGTAGTTATCACTCCGCTTTGGTTGAAGACATTTAGGATGTCATCTGCATCCTCGTTTTCAAATGCTTGACAGTAAGCGGTGTCTATTTTTTCAAAGGTTTTTGTTTCTTGGAAATTGCAAAGTCCATTTATCCTTGCACCTAGAGTTGATTTTAGCCCGATTTCAACAGCACTACAAGGTCTTGAGTTTGAAACATGAGCAGTTGCATATTTAAGTAAGTGCCCACCTGTCGTACCTACCTCGCGATTAGGCAGATCGGACAGCGCTCCACTTTCGACTGAGACTGTATCAGCAAGATATGCTTGCTTGTGCTCCTTTATCTGACCAGCGCGTACCACTTCAAAGGTTGCTGTTACAGTCACGCCTATTGCGCCGCCTTGAACATCCGCATCTGAAACGAAAGGGCCATCTGTTCTTGAGACACAGATAGCCAAAGCATTCCCTACTTTGTAAAGCTCGCCCTCTACAAGCGCGTCGTCCCAGCTTTTTTGAAGAGAAGACACAGCAGACGCAACATCCTTGGCTGTAGCGTCATCATCATCGATTCCTGGCTCGTCATAGTTATTAAATACAACATCCTTGTGCGATTCGCTAAAAATCTTGTAAGTAAGGGTGTCGCCCACACTGGCTGTCCTTGTTTCGCTATCGGCAGCAATAGATTCATTATTTAATCCGCTAAATGTTGTAAATGGTGCGCGGATCTTATCGCGCTGGTTCATTTGTTGGGAATCGGCAGGGCAGCGAACACGTACCTCGCCCCCGGACTGGGGTTTAACTTGACTCCTGACCCCAGGGCGCAGCAGGGGGTTGACCTTATACATCAGGTCATTGCCTATCGGTGCATAAACACCGAACGTGGTCTGCGTGCTTGGGCGATTGGATGAGCAAAAGTCCGTTCGCGGCTGACCGTTCCAGTACACCTGAAACACGTCAGAGCCACTGGAGCTACCATCATCATTAAAACTGGTGCGACCGAGGACGCGATCCGTTCCAGCGATACGACCACCATCGGGGCTGAAATAAACGGTAACCCGAGCACCTTGCCCCGTTGCCAAAGCACTATCGAATACGTAGCCCTGCAACGTGTTGGAGCCGATCGCAAAGCTAGTCGTATCGATGCTGCTGACGGTGCCTTCACCAAGAAGGAACACACCACGCAGCATCTGACCGCCGCCGAGACTCAATATCTGGTTCCACAGCATCGGCATATTGATGCGGATGCCACCGTAGTAATCGCCGCTGATCACTTCGCGTTTGGCGTAAACGATCGGGATAATGCTGCCGAGCGTGGCGATGTCCTGCTGACTGTCGAATCCGTACCGTGGCGCAAACCTGCTGTTGCGGATGATCGGATCGGTGGTGTCCTGCGCCTGACGCGGCTGGCCTGCTTGGCCGGGTTGTGGAATTGTTGGTTTCAGTAGCGCAGAGATTACCAGCGAGCCAACGCTCAGCAGCAGCGATGCAGCTGCCAAGTAGACTTCCACACCAGCCACCACCGCAGGCTGCGGGCCTTCAGCTGCGCGTTTCCGCACCTCGATCTGGAAGTGACGGTACTGCTCTTCCGTCAGACCAAGGATGTCGGCAAGGTAGCGATCAGAAGGCAGCATCATTTGAATTTCCTAAACTCCAGCGGTTTGCAGCGATCCAGCGGCATCCATTGCACGCCACGACGATGATGAACGTGGAGCAAACCACCATCAACAACAACGCCGATTCCAATGGTGCGTGCAGTGGAGAACAAGGTTACTGCGTACTCCTCTGGAGCATCTAACGGTATTGTAAGTTCCTCGTAGGTCTGCGCTAACAATCGATGCCTGCCCCATTCGGCAAGATCCAGCCAGGTCGGATCAAGCCGTGGATGCGGTGCGCGGGCATCTTCGAGCACGTTCCAGACCATGATCAGGCAATCGGCGCCGTGGCCGTTGCGTGGATCAGCGCGGAACCGATGTGGTAGCCCAATCCAGTCTCTCCACATCAGCTTACCACCAATGATCCGGATGTTGGCAATGCGCCAACTAAGGTAGTGCTCAGCGTACGACGCGGCACCTGCGCTTTGACGGCATCAAGTGGTGATGTCAGCTTCAACACCACGCGGGTGGTATCCATGTCGTAAGAAGCAACGCGCCAGATTTCAGATGCGACCAGCGCTTCATCGGCAAAGGTCAGCGGATCAAGGCTGACGGTTTTGATTTCGAGCATGTAGCGGTTCTGCACCGCTTCAGCGAATAGGTTGACTGAGATCGCATCCGTACCAGCCACCAGTGATGCGCTGGAGCGTTCACCACCGCGAGCACCGCCGCCGGATGAGATAGCAAATGGCGCAAAGCTGTACGTCACCCCGCCGTACGTTCTGGTTTCGTTGATGCTGAAGTTCTGATACGGCGTGCCGGTGTACGCATCAGCCTGCGTCTTGAAGCGGACGTAATTAACGAATGCGTAGGCGCTCATATCCCGACGCGGCTCCTGGTCTTGACGCTATTCTGCAACGCCTGCAGCGTCAGTGCTCGACCGCGCTCAGCGGCTTGCGCCATGCCTTTGCGGTGCTGCTCAGCGGTGACGTATTCAACGCCGTTGATCACCTGCGATTCGTATTTGATGTCAAGCTTGCCGGGTGTTGATGCCATTTGCTCAATACGCTCTCGTTCATAACGCCGGTCAAATTCTTTTTGTTGTGACATGATTTGCATTCTATTCTCTTGGATACGCTCGCTTTCACGTATTGCAGCCCGTGTCGCAACTGTCGCTTCACGTTCGGTTTCGCTGTCGTCAGAAACAGTCCCGCCATTCTCGGTGTCAATAGAGTCAAGGAATGCTCTGTTTTGCGCTTGCAGATTTTCGTTTGACATCACCATGCCACTGCTAGATGGCATGAACAACTCAGGGCCGCGTTCACCGACGATGTAAGGCTGGTTTGCGTTGACCGGGCCGCCGTCGGCGCGGAATCCAAACATGCCCGCATCTAACGGACCAACGCCACCCATTTGGTTTGCTGCATCCAGTCCTGCTTCGGCACTGCCGCCAGCGAAGCTAAAGCCGCTGCTAATAGCGCCCAATGCTTTGAGGATGGTCTGCAATGCAATCATCGCCAGCTGCTTTGCGATGATCTCAGCGGCCATTTCTAAGAACGCCTTGCCAATACTTTCAAAAGCATCAGCCAGAGCTTGCTCTGTGGATTTGGCGCCTGAGATGACATCTGTAAATGCCTGGCTAAATGCGTCGCCGATTGCTGTGGCGGCACCTGTGATTTGATTTACGGGATCCACCAACTCTTTCAGCTCTCTTTTGAGCTGCGTAATGTTTTGCTGTACTTTCTCGAACGGGGTTGGGTCGATCTGTTGGCGAATAAGGTCAAGATCCTCAGCGGTGGCACCAGGATATTGTTGTGTGAATTCCTGCTGCGCTCTTGCGACTCTCTCTTTTGGGTCAACCATTCCCAACTGCTCGCGCAATCCAAAGCGAGCGTCTTCCAAGGCTTCCGCCTGCTTCTTCAGCTCTATGGTGTTTTCCTGAACAAGTCCAATTCGATCATTTAAAGCATTGTTGATATTTTCTTCTATTCCAAAAATTCTTTGCTTTTCGGCTAGCTGAAGCTGAGCAGCACGTATTTGAGCTTTTTCCTCCAACGCTGCTGCTTCAACAGCTTTTTGATAATCCAGCTGAATCTCAAGGTCTTTTTTCAAGAACTCAAGACTAATTGCATCCTGCCTAAGAGCATAGGCTTTTTGTGTATTGTTTTCTGTTTGAGCAAAAATAATCTGCCTTGCGTTTTCCCTGATTTCAGTATTGACCTCAAGGAGCGCCTTTGAGCGCTCTATCGCATCTCCTTGCAACTGGATTTGCGCAAGCTGTTGAGCAATTCGCTCTGCATCGCGGGTGGCTTTTTTGCCTTCGGAGTCCGCTGTGTCAACGGTGGGTCCCTTTAAATCAGTTACACCGTCAAGAGGCTCGCCGTTAGCTTTGCGCAACGCTCTTGCGCGAGCCCCTTTCGGCCCTCCATAAACAATGCCTCCAGCGGTGAACTCCTCCATGACGCCACCTTTGCCAAACTTATACCCTTTTTGCTCATACTCAATTCTAATTTTATATGTACCTTTAAGGCGCTCTAGCTCGCCTCTAAGCTCTCTGATTTCTCCCTTCAACCTTTTAGCATCACGGCCAGTCGCCTTCTGCTCGCCATTTATGCCCTCAAGCCTTGCTGTCGCTTTTCTAATAGAATCTTCGTATTCAAGAATTTTATCCTTCATTACCTGAGTAGATCCAACGCCATCGTCAAGAAGCGCGTTAAGCTCTTTTTGACCTTCGTAATACTTGTAAATCCCAACAGTGGCGGCAGAGATACCCGCAGCAAGCGCTACCCAGGGATTCAGCAATGCGGCGACAGATGAAGCCTTCAGGGCAACAGTGAGAGCCCCAGCCGCTGAGGCTGCCTTCATCATGGCAACTCCAAGAAGGCTCAAGCCAGCAGTTCCAGCAACCTTGATGGACGCAATACTCAATGCACCCATCGCAAGCGCTGCACCACCAGCCGCAGCCGCCAACACATCAAGATTTTTCGCAACAGACAGAGCAAAATCGCCAATTTTGGGCAACAAATTAACCAACGCTGGCGTAATATTTTCAATAAAGGGAATAAATGCTTCCTGGAATTGCGCACCAATAGGTTGCAACGCTTTACCTACTTCTTGCCGCATTTTGTCATATGCAACCTGAAGTCTTGCCCCCGCAGATTCAGAAGATGCAGCAATTTCTTCCGCCAATTTTCCATAATCATCACCCAATTGAACCAAAAACTTCATCAAATCATTCAATCCAACCTTGCCATCTTGCAAGGCTTTTGTGAGTTCAGGCCCCGTTCTTCCAGACGCTGCGGCAATTTTATTAAATGTACCAGGCAACCTCTCAGCGATCTGGTTGATTTCTTCCGCAGAAACTTTGCCCTTGCTAAAGATCTGCACCAATGCCGTTACGGCACCTTCAACCTGCTCAGCACCGCCACCAGTTGCGATAATTGCAGAGTTGATATTCTTAAATGCAAGCTCTGCATCAGCGACACCGCCACCAGCACCTTTAACGGCAGCGGTCAAGCGAGTCATGCCTTGGATGGCAACATCTTGGGGAATATTCAATTCCTTTGTAACGCTTGATGCCGCTGCCATTGCACGATTAAATTCGTCTTGAGATCCAGCAACGCCGCGAAGCGCAATCTGCATTTTCTGAATCTGAGCAGCATAATCCGCAAACTCACCAAGCTGCCTTCTCAAGCCACCAACCTGCGCACCAATCGCAGCACCAGCAAACGCACCGCCAACCCCACCGATAGCACCGATAGCGCCACCCAAGAAACCCTCAGGGCCACCAAAGATGCCACCTGAAATAGCAGCACCCGCAGCTTGGGTCATCTGCATTGGGGACATGCCACGACGGCGGCCCATGCGACGGCTTACCGCTTCAGACTTGCGGTCAAGCTCAACCAAGTCACGGGTCAATAACTGGAATCGCTTGCTAGTGGCAGGAAGCGTAACCCTGTAATTTTCGAGCGCAGACTTAAGCCTGTTGATGCTGTTAATACTTCCGTCATATGCGCCCTTGGCTTCGCGAATCTCCCGGCGAAGATTTAAATCAGCTCTTCTTGCCGCTTCTTTTGCCTCCGTATTTTCCCTGATTGCATCGGTTTGAGAGATGTACGAACGCCTCGCGGCATCATTTGTTTCAAGCTCAACTCCCGCCGGACGCTGACGACGGCCACCAACAGTTCCAAGATTTGTCGGCAATGCAGCAATTGGCTGCAGCGGGCCTACAGTTCCACGACGCGGCACTGCTCCGCCGCTCATTGCAGCACCAGTCCCTGGTGCAGTAGTGCCGCCAGCAGCGGGCAGCATCAATGGCGTTGCTGCGACACCAGCACGTACGGCCTCGGCAAGCTGCGCACCAGCAGCTTCTTGCGCACGCACCATTGCGCGGTTCAGGTAATTTCTTGCAGTTGCCGTATTTGCATAAACACCTTGCGCAGCAGCGGCTTGCTGGGCCATATCAGAAACATGGCGATAACTATCTCCTAGCTGACGGAGCTGAGTCTCAAGATTCCTGACTTGGTTTGCGTTTTCTGCATAACGTCTTGATCCTTCTGCTGTTTGAACATCAAGCTCATTCATCTCAGACTGAAGCTGTCCAATCGCTTCACGCAGGTTTTTTGAGCTTCTAGCGGCAACTCCGGTATTTAGGTCTCTGACGAGCGCAGCACCCAACCCCTCCGTCGCCGCAGCGGCTTCGCGTTGGACGCGGGCAATCTCTAATGCGACAGAAACGTAATTACCTCCATCGCGGATGGTATTTACAAACTGCTTCTGAAGCTCTTGCAGGCGTTGGTTAAATCCAGCGGTTGTGTTTGGCAGCTTGCCGAAAGTATCATCAAGCAACTGCAAGCGCTTGTTGAAAGAATTTATACCTATATCAGCATCGTTAAAAGCATCTGCAGCAGAAATAACGGCTTTTCTGCCCGACTCGACTGAAGCAAGAAACCCTGTCTGAGCCTCGCTTCTCAAGAGTTTATTTAGCCTTTCCTGAAGCCTAAGCCTTTCCTCTACATTCTTCTTAAGAGTGCGCTCTTTGCTAGCAAGATTGTCTATTCCATCAATTTGAAGCTGAATACTTGCCGCTTCTTCTTTGAAAGCTTGCGCTTGAGCACGAATACTGCCAGGGGTGGCGCGAATGCCACCTGCAAGCAGCCCGGCTTTTTTTGCAGCCTTTTCTGCTTGCTGATCCAGTAAATTGAGCTTCGCAACCAGCCCTTCAATGTCTTTTCCAAACGCAGCGAAGGCGCTTGAGTCTAATTTCGTTTCAGTCCTTAACGCAGATAGCTTGTCAATAGCATTCTGAATTTGCTTTGAAGTCGCGCCGGTAGAGTTAGCAAGATCAAGAATTGCCTTCTTTTTGGCATCAATCGCAGAGGTTGATCCCCGTAAATTGCTTTCTAAGTTTGCTATGTCTTTCCCAAGCCGCACGTAAGCTTTCCCGCCCATCGCGGCCTGCTCTCGCAGCCCCTCAAAAGCCTTGATCTGGCCCTTGATCGTTGCCTCGCTGTTGCCAGCTTCAGTTGCAAACTTTACAATATCTTTTGTCGCTTGAGTTATGTCCGCGTCAGACAGTTTTACTTGTTTGGATAAATCACGAAAAGACCTATTCAGCGCCGCGAGCTTTTCGCCGCCCTTGATGCCAAGCTCGATAGCAACAGGCTGAACAGTTTTAGCCATCCTTCTTGTTCAGTTCTGCGAGTGCGGCTGCTTCCATCACTTGGATGTCCTCTAGCAGCTCGCGGGGGTTCTCTACATCATACAGCGACATCAGTCCGCCCGCACCAAGCAGCACCTCGTACTTCAAACCGACGTAGCCGCCCATCGTGACGTTCCACTGCGTTTGCATTCGCAGGAACATCATCAACGATTCCCAATTTTCCTCCCATACTTCGTAATGCTGCTCAGTCGGTGCAGCGGGACGCTGCGGCTTTAGTCCGAATGCCGCAGCGTCATCACTGGTCTTATCTTCTACTCTTTTGCCGCCTTTACACCAATACTCGACGGCACCTTTCAGTTTCCCAGACGGGCGCCCTCGAAGGTCTCGGTGTAAGCCTTAAGCACACCGCGAATCCAATACGGATCGTCAGAGAATTCCTTCATCGTCGCCTGCGAAAATGGCACAGGCTTGCCATCCTCATCGTCGATGCCTTGCCATCCAGTTAACACAGCCTTGAGCAGCTCAAGGTCGCCTTTGTCGGCAAGCTTTTGAAACTCAGAGCGAGGCACACGCTTGAAAATCGCATCAAACGTAGACTCCTCAAATACACCGCCATCAGCAGGTTCTTCAATGGTTACAGGCCACTTAAAGGTCTTAACCTTCTTGCGAATAAAAGCCATGAGTGAAAATAGACTCTTGCAAACTATACAGCAATAAAAAAGGGACCGCAACGCGGTCCCTGCGGATCCATCTCTCGCCGATCAAGTGTACACCAGGCTGAACTCGTCGTTACCGGCAGTGGAAGGAATCGCGGTGTAGGGGATGTTCAGCATTGCGATGCCATCCTGATCACCGTAAGACACGTCGCCAATATCGACCCGAGTGGATGCGAAGTCAACGATGTTGCCTGCAGTGGTGCCGTGCTGGAACGTCAGGTTGCCCAGGGTTCCATCGGTAAGCGCAGCAGCGAAATAATCCTTCTGCGCAATAGTCGGGGCTTCAACCACCACAGTGCCACTGCTGCTGCGATCAGTGATCAGCACCTCTTTGGTGCAACCAATCAACTCGCGATAGACCAGAGTGTTGCCCAGGTCAAGACTGACTGACTGAAGGCAGCCGGAATACGACAGCAGGGAGAAAGTGTCAGTATTGCCGTTTTTGAAGACCAGCGGCGTAGCCTGGTTCGCATAGGTCACGCTAGGCAGCGCCGAATCGTCAGGAGCGTTATAGATACCGGTGAAGGTGAAATCAATCGTCGGGATTTCGCCCACGTTGGCATTCAGCGTGAAAGTACCGCGAGCGCCAGTCACCTTATGGCGAACACCATCAATGTTGTAGTGGATGGTGACAGAACCAAAACTTGCAGACACAGG
>Ga0208019_1000398_pt1 | contig 23641 bp, 32 predicted proteins | sample CB_VirMetaG_5_FD_184540 | JGI IMG/M metagenome (GOLD analysis project Ga0208019, IMG submission 184540) | Freshwater to marine saline gradient viral communities from Chesapeake Bay - CB_1508_1D Viral MetaG (SPAdes) (version 4) | ecosystem: Environmental > Aquatic > Marine > Coastal | place: USA...
GACCAGGACTGGCAAGATGAATATCATGTCGTGCCGTTTCTCTAGACAGTTCGCTTGTCTTCTGTAACAACGGTAGGTTCTTCAACCAAAGGCAGGTGCGTTTACTTACGTTGTCTTCAGCCTCAACCGAGTCAGCGAACTCGTAGGGTTGGACGCTTTGCGCAAACGGCTCAAAGTTCTTTATTCTGGCTTTCGCATGCTTATGCATGATGGGGTTCTCGATTGCGATCCGCGGCACGTCTGCGTTCCAAAGATCCGAAAAGAGAGCCGCCCCTTCATCCAGCTCCTCCCACATCTCCTGGACAGTTTTACCAGGAGGTGCTTTGTGCAACCAACGCACACCAGAGTTACAAAGCCTGGTGCAGGGTGGATGGGCCACCATTAATAGATCCCAAGCTTCCATCTCTAGAACATTTCTGATGTCGTCCTGGATGTGACGGTTAGTCTGATCATCCGCTGGGAGTATATCGCAGCTCCAAGCGTCATGACCGTTATCAATAAAAGCGTTTCTAACGATTCCGCTAGTCTCGCATCCAATTAGTATTTTCATCTTCTTCTCCTAAATAAGTTAATGAGCCTTTAATATAACTGACTGGTTACATCTTGTCAACTATTAATTGAAAGATTCTTAGACCAGTACCGTTGTCCTGGCCAGAGCTGCTGCGGGCCTCACTTGTGTTTGTCTTGTGTGTTTCTCCTAGCCTCGCAGAGCTGGTTGACGCATTTGGATCCCCGAATTAGATCCCCGACTACCTGCTGGGCAAAAAAAACCCCTCGTAAAAGAGGGGCTTAGAATAGTTAGAGATCTATTAATCTAACAAAACCATATAGGCCTCTGGTTCATGTTCTATAAACCAATCAATACCTTTTCTAACAATCTCCCAATCGGGATTAGGCATGACTTGCATCCCCATAATGGTATCGTAAACAGCAACAGCATCTGGTGGAATTGTGCATGATGCGCCGCCAAAGATATTCTTCACCTCTTGCGGCTCTTTGTCTAAGATCTCGCACTTAAAAGGTAAGGTTCTTTCTTTTATTTCTTCTGTCATTATTTTCTCCTAAATTAATTAATGAAGTTCTAATATAACGAATTGGATACAAACTGTCAACTACTAATTATAGATCTATTTCATCCTCTCCTGGACAGGGCTGCAACTCCGTTGGTGTGTTTGTGTTTGTGTGTATCTTATGTGTGTGTAATCTGCTTTGCCAAATCCAAAAGCCCGACCCCGATTCCCCGACAAAAAAAAGCCCGAAATTAATCGGGCTATTTTAGTTTTCAAAGTCAACCAAACTCCCTACTCTAGCTTTATACTCATACTCTAGGGACTGATGAGTTTTAATAGTTAATTCATAAGCTCACCTCTTGCTCTAAAATTTTCATCATATCTTCGACAGTCTCTGCCCCCACTTGAGCAATCAAGATCGCATTACATAAAGAGTTTTGAATACTCCAAGAACTTTCTAAATTTAAACGATAATCTGAATTTTGATTATTGCGATAATCATAATGATCGCTTAATGAAAAATACTCAGAAGGATTGGCTTGATTAAAGTCATTAATCTCTTTAGAAATAGCCACATTTAGCTTTTCACTTTCTTTGAGTATTTTGTTTCTTTCTGCTTTTAACTTTGTCAGCTTTTTATAAGTAGCAGTCTTTTTAAAAGCCTCATTTTTGGTAATCATTTGAGATTCCATTCTTCTATAGAACTTGTTAGCTATCGCTTCTCGTTCTTGTTTATTGGTTTTCATTTGTATATACCTCCTAAAAGTATGTTGTTTAAATGAACCATAAGTATAACACAATATGTATACAGTTTGTAAACTATTTAAGTAAGTATTTTTCTTCTGTAAACGGCTTCCGTCTCAGCTCTGGTCGACGGCAGAACCCCCAGAGATCCTCCTGTTGTGTTATCATGTGTTATGCCTTGCAGAAAACCCGAACCCCGACACCCGATTAGAATACCCCGACCCGACCCGAATGATTTATCAACCTTTCAAGACCACCAACGGCGTCTCCTGGAAGGATCTGGAAGTTCTGTTGTGTTGTGTTATGTGTAGCAATACACCCCTCATTTAATATTCTTTAGCTTACCCCGACCCGACCCGATTTTTTCCTAGCTTTTTTGTGGGGGAGAGAGGGAAAGAGAGGGGGGATGCGATTAACTTTCGAATTCCTCGCATATGCGTAAATATAACTATAAAAAATAATTACATTTTGTATAACAAAACACTTGCATATATTGGATACATTTAGTAGTATTAAAGGGTGATAAATATTTTAACCCTCAAACTTTTAGGAGAGTAATTATGGGAACAAGAAGTAATATAGCGTATCAAAAACCAAATGGAAAAGTCGTAGTGATGTATTGTCATTATGACGGCTACCCAGAATATAACGGCAAGATACTTTATAACCATTACAACAATCGATCTAAGGCTCATGCTTTAGTAGACAACGGCTATCAGTCTGGCCTTAAAGAAACAATAATAGAATCAAACGAGGGCAGAGTTCATCAAGAACCACCTCAAACATTTCATTCTATTCATGCTTTCTTAATGAATGTGCAGTTCGATATTGAATGGATTTACTTATTCAAAAACAACTCTTGGTATGTAGCTGAAACCAAGATGATTAAAATGCCTAATGGCAGATATGATCTTGCAACTTTACATGACAAAGATTTTACACCTCTTTGGGCGTACTTCACAAAACATAATATTGCCGTTGGTGATCAGTCATGAAGTATAAATTTAAAGAGCGCAACAAGTTCAAACATATCAGAAGAAACATTTTTGATATACCTACAGGGGAGTTAGATACTCCCCTAACTAACGGACATCAAGTCTTAGAGTTTCTTTTAAGTGTAGCCAATAAAGAACGCTACAAATTCAAAGCAAGGGGTAGAGGTAGCCGTAAGTTTTATGGTAATAGCCAAGACCTACCACTAGAACACGCTGAAAAGATAGCACTTTATCACTCTACAAAAAATAATATTGCAGAGAAAGAACACCAAGAATACAGACGATCTAAGTCAGCTTGGGAGATAAGTTATAAACTCAGACAAATTAAAGATGCTATTGAAATGCATAACAATTCTTTTGACAACGACTTAGAAATTAATTTAGAGGTAAACGAAAATGCAAGTATTTAAAACCAAAACAGAAGATCATCCTATTACAACAACAGTTAATATTGTTGCAAGACCATCATCTATATGGTCGGTTGATTATGATATGTTTAAAGAATTTTTTGTAAGAGAAGGATTTGATACAAAAGAAGATTGGGAAGATTATCTTCATTATTTTGAAGATGCAGACTCAGACTGGATTAATGATATAGCAGAGTTTTATAACTTAGGTTGGGATTATATAGACCCAGACAATGGAAGGTGTAAAGGCAACGATTATTTTGTTTTATATTTAAAGGAGAACGAAGATGATTAGCCTTTTAGACATAATGTTTGAAATTACAACCCTCTTAGTGCTTGTAGCAATTTTATATATGATAATAACTGAAAATAATAATAGGAGATAACATGACCCAATATTCAGACCAAGTAGAAAAACGCAGGCAGGAAAGCCTAGAAGAAAGAATGGATAAAACTCTTACTTGTTATTACTTTCAAAAACATGAAAGTGAAGATATAGAAGATTACCGACAGATTGATTATGCAAGTGGGCGCAGAGTCATAACTAATATCAGTAAACCTGGCAGACCCAAGACAACCCAAACAGAGCCTATGCGTAAATGGTTATTTGAAACTTTCTTTGCTAAATGATTGAGATAATAGGCTACTAGCGGGGGTAAATTATGAGTACGATACCAAAACCAAGTGCAAGAAAAATATTAGATCAACTGCACGAAGATGATTCGTCAATGATTTGGTATTTATTGTTATCTGCATATGCAATAAAAACGGGAGATATACCTAAAGCATATAAAACCACAAAAAGCGGTTATACATTTACTGCCTATGATTTTGACATAGATCATTTAAACCAAAAAGATATAAGAAATCTTTTAAAGAGAATAGATAAATGATTGAGATAATTGGATATATATTCGGAGTAGGCTTTCTTATTTGGCTAATCGTACTGATTGGTATTTTTATCGCAGTTAAATGCTTTGAGAACCTATGAAAAGATACCGTTATGTAATTGTCAAACAAGACAAACCCAACACTTTGCTTCCATATGGCGTAGAAGTTTATCTAAACAAAGACAAAGAACCCATACGATCTTATTGGTTTAAAACACCCCAAGAAAGAATAGAAGGATTGAAGATTGTTGCTAATTATGATTAATCTCGATACAATCCGAAAGTGGTACTTGTTTGATTGGATTCAATATATCTTCTACTCTCCTAAAAGTATGTATCTTATGAGTGCCACACTTTCATGAGTTTCTTATTTTACCTAGCACTATTCTTGTACATTCTTGTATTTATTCTGGATAGACCTAACCAAAACTAATCAAAACTTTCTTCTTCTTCTAAATCTGTGGCTTCATCTATTGCTTTTTGATCTATTGCTTCCTGTTTTAGATCTTCCTGTTCCAACCTTTCTAAACTATCAGCCTCATCTTCCAGCTCGCCTGGATCCAGCAGACCGTCAGTTTTATTGGCTAGGACCACATTCCCCATCAGCTGCTCAAGTCGTTTCTCTACTTCTTCCCGACTCATTTGATCTACCTTCCCGAACATAACCTCTTTTCTATCCACCACAAGACCCCCGACCTTTAACAAACTATTTTGTGCCGATATGGCAGCATTAAAGGACCCAGCTTCAAGGGCCTTGTCTCTAATATCATATAAATCCTGAACAGCTCTATCATAATTTAACTCATACTTCTTCTTAGCTTCATTCATCAGATAGTTATATTCTTTGCGAATAGTAGGATGATTCATGAGCTTATTGGCGGATTGACGAGCATCTTTATACCCAGCCTTATGTGCGCACTCTACGAGAGATAAACGAGGATTATTGACAGCTTGCCAAATAAAGTTTCTTTGTCTGCGATTGAGTGAATTGTCTAGATTAGCGAATTCAATGGGGGCTTCTTCTTCTGGAGAAAGGATAGGTTCATATTCTAGTTTATTTTTTCTATAACCCATATTTTTTTAAGCATATTAGAGCGGGATAGTTATTAATACCTACCCCCACTTTACCCTAAAGTGTATTGAGAGGATACCTTACAACAAATTACTTCGTCAAGATATTTATTATATTTTTATCTGTATTTCCTTCTTTCCTATGACAAAAATGAAAAAAATAAAATAATCGTCAAACCCGCATTCTTATCATGTTTTCTTGCGTCATACATTTATGACAATAATAAGACAATAATAGATTAGTCATTATCTGGCGTAAATTCTATGACAGTTTCACCCAGTTCTACATATTGATTGAGGATCTCATCTACTAAATGCAGCAGCTTATCATCATCATCTTCTACAAGTTTCTGTAGACTCCACACACAATAGCTCAATGAAGTTAAAACAACGCTTAACTTATCCTCGCCTCTTAGTGTGTAATTGTTAAAAAGATTCTCTAAACGAGAAACCACCTCGGCTAGAGTTGGCTTTTGCATTTTGCTTTGAATTGGGACTACTTTAACTGTCATGAATTAACTATAACTTATTTAGCAGAATTATCTAGGTCTTCTTGTTTAACCTCATGTGCTACATGACGCATCAATATATCAATAAGTTCTAGTTTTTCAGACCTGGAAAGACTATGAAACTGGCTTACGATTGTTTGTATTAACTCTGTACTACTCATATTTTTATTCCTTATATAAAAGCGGGGGATTGTTTCGCCAAGCTCCCCCGATACTTATGCAGACTATCCAGCTTAATTGCTGAATTACGCGAACTAAACTATTTGAATGTTCTCAAACTCTTCGTTATGAAACATACGGACCTCTTCTTCTGGAAAAGATGGCTCGAAGTTTAAGTTTTCTTTGTGATATTTCTTGTAGGCCCCCACAAGATTATCCGTTTTCTTATCAGCCAGATCGTTTTCAGCCTGGTCATAAGACAAACGCATTAACATGTACATATCGCTTGTTCTACCCATTTGTAACCTCCTAAAGTTTCTATATGTAGACATTATAGACTTTTTACTTTAAAATGCAATGAAACACATTTACTTAGGAGAGTAATATGCAAACAACTAAAGAACAGATAGATGCAATCTTAAATGCATCAAACGAAAAAGAGATCACTAAAGATCGTCTTAACTACACTTTGTTTGAACTGAAGGCTAACATCTCAGATCTAACAGAGATTGTTAATAAGCTTACAGATGCCGTTGATAGCATGAAGGAGGCGTCATGAGTATTACGATAGATAAAAGATCTGAATGTTCTGCATATATAGAGGTAGGAGATATAACTATATATGTAGAACATTCAAAAGCTGCTCCAGAGTTTGTTCATATTTGGAAAAATAATTCTAAAGATTTATTTCAAACAACAGGAGAAGACCATGAATAAGCTACCAGAAATTTTAGAGAACGAAGAACATATGGTCCTTGGGGATGCTGTCTATTTCCCAGATATGGAACATAACTTCTATCATTCAGTACCAGGAATCTCATCATCAAACATTAGAAGGTTTGGTGAGAGTCAGCTTCATGCATTTGAGGAAGAACATGAGACTACCCCAGCCATGAAGTTTGGAACTGCCGCTCACTCGCTTATTGTTGAGGGAGAGGAAGCTTTTGTGAATGATGTGGTGTGCTTGAGTGGATCTCCATACACCAACGCTAACAAAGAGTTAAAGAAGGAGTATGAAGACAGAGGATTAACCGTTATTACTGCTAAGGATAAAGACACTCTTTACAGTATGAAGGAAGCTTTGATACCAGAAGCCATCAAACATCTATCAGCTGATGAAGGAGAATACCCAAGTGTGTTCAATTCTCCATTTGAAAGAGCAATCTTTTGGTGGGAAAAGGATCTATTGCTTAAAGTTAAGTCAGATGTGCTTAGACATCCTGTTAATACACCTCATGAATCTAACTCAATTATTCTTGTTGATTATAAAACTACGACTGATTGCTCAGTCCGAGGCTTTACTTCATCTATTAAGAAGTATCAGTACGATCTTCAAGCCGCTTGGTATAAGCGTGGCTTTGAGAAAGCTGGCTTTCATGTGGCTGATTTTATCTTTGTTGCGCAAGAAAAGAAAAAACCTTTTGCAAGTAAGATTTTCAAAATGAATCATGATGACATGACTGCTGGTTGGCTTAAGCTTGAACATTTGCTAGGCGAATACAACGCTGTATTAAACGGCAAAGAAGCTACGATCTATAACTCACCTAATATTGTGACTGTAGATCTTGGAGATAGGAAGTGAGCAAAGTCAAAAATGATCCAGTTAATCACCCCCCTCATTATTTGCAGGGGGGTCTTGAATGTTTAGATGTGCTTGAATCTATGCTTACGGCTGAAGAATTTAAAGGCTACTGCAAAGGTAATGCCGTTAAATATATTTGGAGAGAAGATCATAAAGGCGCAAACATTCAAGATTTAAAGAAAGCAGTTTTCTATTTAAACCGTATCATTAAAAAGTTGGAGAACATGTAATGATTAATTATCCTTGTGGTTGGTTTGATGTAGAACAGTTGCCTGGTGGTTCTGGAGAGAAAGAAGATGACTGAACTAAAAAAAGAAAGAGAGGTCTTGGTTCAAGCAAAGTTTTATGTTGATGCTGTAGATCCAAACGCTGCAAACGTTCCAGATTTATTAAGAAAAAAGTTTGAAACTGAGGTAGATAAAAATAAAATATTTTTTTCCATTTGCATACCAGGTGACAATAGCAAAATAGATTTAGAAAAACTTGTCGAAGAAAACAACGATCTCTTACATAAAGTTAAATTTTGGCAAGAACTTTACCTAAAAGCTATGGATCCAAATACCTAAAAAACGTGATAACTTCGTTAAGGGTAAACCCTAGGGTAGGGTAAGAAAACGTCACCAGCGGCCTCTCAGGAGGTCGTTTTTTTTTAAAACACAAAAAAAAGGGGCATATAGCCCCCTTCTTTCTTTTACACCTAGAATGGAGGTTTATCTCCAGGTGCAGCTGGTTTCATCTCTGAAGGTTCCATCTTAATGATTTTAGTCTTCAACGAAGTAACAGCTTGGCCGTCATTATTAGTCCAGTTATCTTCATACTGTCTAATACCAACTTTGAGTTGCTTACCAATAAAATCTTTTGCAAGATCTGGTAGTTTCTTGAATCCACAAACAAGAGCAAGCCGACTAAATATCTCGCTTGCTATTCTTTTTGAATCTTCGTTAGCAGACCATAAGTTATACCATTCATTATGATCTCGGTAGTTACCGCCATCAATTTGAAAAGTTACCTTCTGCGTCCAATTACCGCTGTTAGATTTATATTTCTCAGCAGCAATAATCTTTGCCTCATACTCACCAGTTGGAGCAACCTCTGGACCTTTCGATTCCATTTGCTCCACATTCTCAAAAAAATCAACGCCATCAAAATCTGACATTACGCACTCTCCTTATTTTCAATATTAATATTAAACCCTAATTTTGTAATTAGAGCAGTTAGATTTGGTTCCTCAAAGGCTTCTAGCTTACCGCTACGATCTTTGGCTGTGTAGCCTTGACCTATCCTTGTTTGTAACCACCTTGCAGCTACGGGATTACCGTCATCATCTTGATCTTCGATAACTCGTAGTGCCAAAACCTCATCAAAGAAATACGTAATTGCATCCCCCAAAGGTTTACTTGCCATCTTAGGACCAAAGAAAAATACACCATCATTATTCTCTTTACCTTCTTTGCAAAGAAATAAGACATGCATATCTAGATCCCTAAATGATCTCATTAGACTTGTAACAGCTTCACTTACGTTTTGATAAGCCATTCTTCCGTCTTTGTTTCTACCTTTCTCATGTACCAACAAGATCTCAGAAATCTCTGATACAGAGTCTAAACATACGCTATCGTAGACTAATTCACCAGATTTAAGAGCAGCATATACTTCTCTTAGATCGTCATAATTAGATACTTCAATAGCAGATACGTTAGGCGCATCTTTAATGGAAAGCAAACCAGCTTCCGCACTAATAACTAAAACCTTACCTGGCATACTTTGTGTTGAAAAAGTTTTACCAGCTCCCGCTTGACCATATACAAGAAGCTTGGCCCCTTGTTGGTCCACCAATTTATCAGGTGTTTTTATCTTATCTTTTAAGCTCATGATCTACCCTCCTATAGTTTGTGTAAAAATGAACTTGATTATTATAACCCAAGAAACTACAATATGTAAATCATATTATTTAGGAGAAGTATATGAGCAAACAAAACGATATAACTTGGCTAGCTAATTACTATTTTAGGTCCAAGGCTATTGCAACAAAAAAATTAAAGGAGTTAAGTACTATGGGCGTTCAACCAAAGCATAAAGAAAGAAAAGTAGATCAATACACATTATCTGGTTATATAAAGTTTTTAGGTCATAAAAAAGCAGCAGAAGATTTTAATTGTTCTGAAGCATCATGCAAATCCTGGAGGTATGGATACAGGCAACCATCTATAGCCCAAGCTAAACAGATCATCCAAGCAACAGAGGGAAGATTAGACTTTGAATCTATTTACGGTTCTATATCTGAAATTTTAGAAGAACAAAAATAGTATGTTCCAACTCAATATTACCGAGGATGACTCGTCCTTGGATATTGCGCTGGCTTATTATGATGATGGATATAATGTAGTACCTTTACAAAGATCTAACAAAAAACCTCCATCATTTTTAAAAGGCTGGGAACAATATAAGGAAACAAGACCCAGTAGGGAACTTGTAGAGTCTTGGTTTAAAGATAGAGACAATTTAGTTGTCGCATTAGTTTGTGGCAAGTTTGTTGTTGTTGATGCAGATTCACCAGAAGCTATGGATTGGGTAGAAAAGAATTTACCTGCTTGCCCATTTAAAGTTATAACTGGTAAAGGCATGCATTACTATTATAACAATCCAGAAAACTATACAACCTTTGCAACGAGAAGGACTAACGAAACACCTATTGAACGACTAATAGATATTAGAGGTGTGGGTGGTCTTATTATTGCTCCATATAACCGTCATGCTAATGGCCAAGTTTACAAGCCTGTTATGTTTCCAGATTGGAAAATACATGACCATACAGATCTTCCAGACTTTACTGAAAAAGAATACTTACAGATTACAGGAGTTCCTAAGATTGATAGCAGTAAACAAACGGCACCTTTCTCCTTGGATGGTGTGTTGGAAGGATCTAGAAATGATGGAGCTGCTAGAATTGCAGGTTATCTTATATCTAAAAATGTAAACCTAGAATTTGTAAGAGTCTTTTTACAAAACTGGAATAAGAATAATAATCCACCATTACCGCAACAAGAAATAGATTCAGTTGTTGATAATGTTAAAAGAACACACGACCGTAAGAATCAGATAGCTCCATTATTCATTCAGTCAACTGAAAGCATTACACCACCCAAAGATCTATTTTCACCACCTGGACTGCTTAAAAGTATGTTTGAATTTTGTGAGGATATTGCTCAAGTTCCACAACCAGAACTATCTCTTGTAGGGGCTTTAGCATTAGCAAGTGTTACTTGTGGCAGATTGTATAGAACAAACATGAATAACTTTTCTAGTATGTATTTTATGGGTGTTGCTAAATCTGGACAGGGTAAAGAAAACATCAAAACATTTATTGAATCTGTATTAAATGCTTCAGATCAAAACAAGTTAATTGTTGGTGATGGTTATACATCAAGTGGCGCTGTTCACTCTGTTCTTAAAATAAGACCAACACAAATAACAATTATGGATGAGTTCGGTAAAAGACTTGAGGCTATAAGTAATGCTGGTAACACAAACAAAGAAGATGGCATACAAACGCTTATGGAAGCTTGGGGACGTTGCCATGGGACTCTACGACCAGACAACTATTCGCTTATGGCAGTACAAGAAGAGTACAAAGAAAAGATGATGAATAGAGTTACACATAAACCAGCTATTACATTAGTTGGATTGTCTGTACCCAAAAACTTTTACGGCGCACTTAACAGCGGAAGGATAGCAGATGGTTTTCTTAACAGGTTTGTAGTTGTTGAATCTAATGAACCAAGACGTGTTGGAGATCTAAAAAGATTTAAAGAGCCACCTACAAGTATAGTTAATTGGGTTAACTATGTTCGTAGAATGAAAGGTAATTTATCTGATGCAGCAAGAGATAATGCAGAGTTAGATATAAACCAAACTGTACTAGAGTTTGATAAACCGTCAGAAGAATTGTTACAAGACTTTGCTCGGGAGATTATTAAAAGACAAGACATATTAGAAAAAGATAACTTAGAGCCTTTGCTTAGTAGATCCAGAGAGAAGGCTATGAGATTGTCTTTGCTTGCTACTTTAGCTTCTAGTGCTGATGCAACAAAGATTACAGCCGATATAACTAAGTGGGCGATTGATTACATTAGATACTATGATCTTATGTTTATTGAAGCTTGTAGAGATAAGGTAGCAAGTTCTGCAACAGAGTCTAAGATCAAGCAAGTCTTATCATTTATTAGATCTAGAAATGGAGAAGGCATATCTAAAAGAGAAGTAGATAGGCATGAACTATTTAGAAGTATGAAGTCATATGAAGTTAAAGAAATTATAGAACGATTAAAAAATGCTGGAGAAATCCAGGAAATTGAAATAAAAGTTGGGGGCAAAGGTAGACCAACCAAAAGGTTTGTTGCCGTAGATCCTAACTTCTTTGAGGAATAATATGAAGACACCATCATTAGAAAGCAGAGAAGATCAGAAACGAGAAGAACGAGTAGCAGGATTTTTAGAGGGCCTTTGGGGGGTTAGTTGTCATAAGTTACCCACAAGTTATTCATTAGATTATTGGATAGAATCCCAAGAAAAAAACTATTGGTGTGAAGTTAAATGTCGTACCTTTGCGTATGACAAGTATGACACTTTAATAATCTCTACGAATAAATTAAGAAAAGGATCTTCGTTTGCATTAGCAACAGGCGTACCGTTCATTATTGTTTATGCTATGACTGATGGTATTTATATGCATGAATGGAAGAAAGATTTTGTTTATGATGTCAGAATGAACGTAAGTGATAATCCTACCTATGACGAAGATAACGAGCCTTACATACATATACCTTTAGAAGATTGGATCTGTTTATCAAACAAGCCTTTGGGTATGGATCGTAATGAAATAGGTTTCTAATGAGAAAGAATGCACCAACAACCAAACTTACTAAAGAACAAGAAGCTTGGATGGAGAAACAAAAGTTATATGCAACTCACCCTATTTATAACAATGCTTTAATAAGAAAGATCTGTAATGACTTTGATGGGAAAGTAATTGAAGTAAACGGTAAAAGTATTACCCAAGCCTAGAAGGTCTACCGAATAACTGTTCGTCTAGATCTAATCTTTCTTGTGATAAAGGATCTAGGTTAGGCATTTCAATTGATGAAATATCTGGAAGAGGTATGTTTTGAACAACAGGCGCTTGAGTTGAACGTAAGTTTTGCCTTGCTTCTTGCTCTATATCTTCTACTCCAGTAACGGTTTGATTTATTAAATCTTTTGCAGGATTTAGTAATTCTTCTAATTGTAATTTGGTAACGGCTCCATTCATAATATCTCTGGTTATAGATCCAGCTTCTTCAGCTTGCAAACCTAACTCTCTGATTAAAGTTTGTCTGATAGCTTGTTCGGTCATATCAACAGCAGTTATGATTGAACCTTTGTCTGTTTTAGATGCCGCTTGTACAAAAAATGGAGAAGCGAATAGTTTTCTAGCAACAGCTAAAGATAAAACCGTAGGCAATACAGCTATTGGATTAAGAGCCAAGCTAGCACCAATACCAGCAGCGACCAATCCACCAGCTGCTCCGCCTCTTCCTGCTTCTTGTTTAGTTAATATATCAATTTGTTTTTGAAAGTTTCTAAGACTTTGAGTAAGTTCTTTGCCAAACATAGCATCTAGAGTTTCGTCTCCATAAGAATCTAAAGCTGTTTTTAAATTGCCTGGTTTAAATAAATCTGTAATTCTACCTTTACCATTTAGATCTATAGATTTAGACAAAAGCTTCTGCATACTTGCTTGCTGTATGCTGGTGAACACTTCATCACTTACGGTATCTTTTAAGATTTGAATGTTTGCATTAGCGTTAGGTCTAAAAATTATGTTAACCGTCTCGTCTATTCCTTTTAATGGTAGTTCTGAAATAGCTTTATTAGATTCTAATTTAATTCTATCTTCGGAAGCTTTAGCCAATTGTTTTAAGCCTTGGACAAATGCAAGGCCTTGATCACTAGAACTTAATCCTTTGATGTTAGTTGTAAAATCATTTACTAAATTTTTAATGTCTTGAGGTTTTAACCTTGGATTGATTTTATTAACTTGAGCGATAGTGTCTCTTACAAGTTTAGCTGTGTTTCTTCCTGTAGCAGAGTCAGTAAATAACGAATCTAATTTGCCAGGATAATCTCTTTCAAATTTATTTATTTGTTTTGCAAATTCAGTAAAGTTAATTGATTCGTCAACCACATCTGTTGATGCTCTAAATGCATCAGCAAATAATCTTTTTTTAATTTGTGCTTTAAGTGTTTGTTCGGCATTAGCTGGTTTACCCGCCTTAGCCATATACTCGTCATATTGTTTTAAACCAGCAAATATGTCATCTAAATTTTTCTTTTCTCCATTTAAGATAACTTTTTTATAAACATCATCTGCATCAAATGCACCTTTCTGAGAATTAGAAATAATTTTTTTAATTTCCAATCTATCAAATGGAGCCATTCTTTTAGCAGCAATTCCATTTACTTCTCTTAATTGAGCTATTGCATTATTTACTTGTTTTAAAGCTAAGTTGTTAAGGCCCTCATCAAAAAACTCAAGATTATCTCCAAAAGCGTCTGGATTTAATTCTTGATTTCTTTTTAATACTTTTGCTAATTCAGTATTAAACTGAGATTCTCCTTCAATTTCTAATTTACTTAGTATGCTATCTGGTTGTCCTCTTTTAAAAACTTCTCCATTTTGATTAACTCTAGTGTCATCAAGCTTACGCATTATTTCTATAATAACTTTTCTTTCTGGGCTAGCTTCTAAGGTATCCCTTGATATAGTATTTAGTTTTGAGTAAGCATTTCTTACATGAGATAAACTTACGGGTTTAGTGGGATCAGCCACATCATTTTGAAATTTTATAAGTGCTTGTTCTATCTTTGCAACAATACCACCATCTAACTCGTCTTTATTATTTACACCCCAAAAGTAATCTGCATCTTTATGTTGTCTAATTAATTTTCTAGAATCTTCAATACTGTCATTAATAACATTTCTAATAACTCTATCTAAGCTAACCGCTATACTTTTATCTACTCCAGTTTTTCCCGCTGTAGATGTAAGCTCGCCAAACATGCCATCAACATTTCTATATTTTTGACCAAGATCCATAATTACCTCTCTTCTGGCCCTTGATAAATTATTTTTTAATTCTTCTCCCAACATTCTTCTGGTTGGAGCCTCACCATAATTACCAACCTCAATTGCATCATCCACAACATCATCTAATAATTTTCTTAATTGTTGTGTAACAGTTTGTTCTTTTAATCTTAATTTTTGTAAGCTTGCTTGCACCTGTTCATCAAGACTACCTTTGGTTGCATCTGAAATAGATTTTTGTAGTAAAGCATTTTCACCACCAATTTCTTTTAATAAACTGTCTACTTCTGCTCTTAAATATAAAGCTGTTTCTTTATCCCTGGTGTTACCAAGCACCTGTTCAGAAATATCTTGTAATCTTCCAGGAAGCTTTCTACCTAAAGTTGCTTGAGACGCAAGACCAGCAAAATTAAATTGTTTTACTTTACCGTCCCTAATCGCTTTAGCAATTTGTCTTTCGGTAGCTTCTTTTCCAAGGCTTGCATCTAATTTTAATATATCATTAGCAGATCGACCTTTGGCCATCTGTCTGTTTAATCTTAAATCTTTTGTTGGTGCGTTCTTGCCTAAAAATAATTTAAAGCCCATTCCAATAAGTTCACCCACACCTTGACCAATAGATCCAAATAAAAACTCACCACCAAATAAATCTTTCAATTCATCTCTTTCTTGAAGTTGAAAACCTTCTTGATAATCTAATGCTTCTTCCGCGGCCTTACCTACGGATGAACCTGTTCCAGCAGCAACCATTCTTGCTATTCTGGCTCTACCGCCAAATGCAGCTGTTAGTCCTTTAATAAGTCTTAATTGGGGTGACATAAGAGCAATTGCTCCTCCTATGGGTCCAGCAATACCAGCAAAGTCTGCAAGATCTCCAGTTTTAAAACCAAAATCATTTTCATCAATAATAGTATTTAACGGTAATTTTGACCCGTCAGAAAGCTCTCTATATTGAATAGGCAATCCTAACTCTTCTAAACCTGTAGGGGTTAAAGCTACTTGTCCTTTAGTGTTTCTTGTAAAACCTGAAGATCCTACAAAATTACTTAAAACTTGATCTTGTTCTTTAAATCCAATAATTCCACTTGTTTCAGCTCTGGCTAATTGCGCTCTTAAATTTCTAAGAACACCTTCTTTTTCTGTTCCTTTATCTACTTTTCTTTCAAAATCGCCTCTAACGCCTGTTTCATAATCAAAATTTAATTTGTCATAAAACGGAGAAACAGCACCAGTTGCAATTATTGCTTTAACCTTTTTCTTTGCTTCATCTTCTGTATCTGCATCTACGAACTCAAATACATCCTCGGCAATATTAACTTTGTACCTAGGCATTATAAAGTTGTCTCAATATAACCTGCGGCGTTTTCACCAAGTTTATAATTTTCAATATCATCAAAACTAAAACCAAGAATTCTATTAATTAATGATTCATTAGCCATTAATGCTGGAGAATTATATCCTCCTTGCCCTATTGCGTTAGCTCTTGAAATAACCGTTGATTGATCTTTTCTCATACTCTCTACAATATTATCTCTGCTGTTAGTTAATAATTTAGAAAGTTCTGCTGGTGATGTCCATATATTTACATTACCAAATATCCTAGCAACAATATCTCTGTCTAAATTAGAAATAGTTTTACCTGATTCTCCAAGAATTTGTCTTACAGATCTTTGTGCTGTTACATCAAGTATAATTTGTGTTTTAACTGCTGGGTCTAATTTTTCCCATTGTGTTTCTCCATAACCAGCAGCATTTCTTATTTTGTCGTTAATTTTAGAAAGAAAACCTCTTGCACCAAAAGCTCCAGGTTCTTTTATATCTACATTAAGAATTTGATTGATATCACTAACAATTCTTTCACTTTCATCAAATTGAGAAAGAGCATTTCCTATATCGTCTTCAAATCCAGTAAATGTTTTTATATCGCTTGGCTTCATACCTTCAGCTGCTTTATTTCTCGCTTCTAAATCTGCTTCAGCTTTAGCTAACCTCAACTTCATTCGGTAATCTCTTTCTTCTTGGTCAGCCATTAATTCTCTTGCAGCTCTTTCTTCAGCAGCTTTAGCTGCACCACCTGCAAGACCTGCGCCCATCTGACCAGTTCTTGTAAGCTCACCACCTACGTTTCTAATAAAGTTAAGGAATCTATCAGAGCCAAAGAATCCTGGTTGATCTAATTTTCTACTTATAGGATCATTTTGTTTTCTAAGTTCTTCTTGTTGTTCAATACTTGCACCTACAATAGGCATTTCAATTTCTGGAAGTTTAGGAATTGCAGCATCATCTATTGTTGCTCTAAATTCATCTTGAGATAAGCCGCCAAACTTAGCTGCATTTTCTGCCAAAGTGTCAGCTTCAGTTTTATCTACATCTACCTTTTGTTCTATCGGTTTAATTTCATCTAATAGAGTTGCAATCTCATCATCTTGTTCTAATCTTCCTTCAGGCAATAAATTTCCAAACTCATCTCTACCAATCATTTCTTTTTCATAAGCTAATCTTCTGGCTTCTAAAGAACCAGGACCACCTTCAATACTCAAAGTTTCACTTGTAGTGATAGGTGTAGGGCCGCTAGGTCCGCTAACTTCTGTAACTTTAGCTGTATCTACAACGTCAACACCAGGTCTAGTTGGTCCAACAAACCCATCAATTTCTGATTGAAAGTCTTGTATTTGTTGCTCAGGGAGTGGTTGTAATCCCTCTCTTAATATAGCATCAAGCTCTTCTCTTGTTCTTCCTCCTCTAGCGCTTGTTTCTTCAAATCCCTTCAAACCTTCTCCAAAAAACGGAGAATCGTATTCGGCTATTGATTTAAGGCTAGCTCCTCCTATACCAGGAATGCCAAAGTAAGTTGAATCATCAAGAGCCTCTTTTGGCATAACATTTCTTACTAAAGAACTTAATACTGGACCATAAATTCCTTTTGCAACTCGCCCATAATCTCCAAAAATAGATTTATAACTTTGTGTATTTTGTACAGGATCTCTACCCAATAAAGGAGATGAGTAAGTAGTATCTACGGATGGGTCATCCTCAAAAGCAGGAATTTGTTTTCCAGAAATTACTTGGTTAAGGATTGATTGTAATCCAGGACTAAGAGATATTTGTCTGCTATTAGCGCTATTTTGTAAAGCAAATATTTCACTTTCAGGAAGAGATCTTAGCTGTTGCTCAAAGGTTGCAGGATCGTAATAGTTAATACTTTTATCTGTACCAATTATATACTCTTGATTAGCGCCACCACCATTTGAAAACATCTTTCTATTAAGAAAGTTCATATTAGTTTCCTCGGCCAGGTACTAAAGCTCCGTAAGCAGAGAAAGCTGCTCCAAGACCTTGAGCGCTTGGATCGGGAGCCATACCGTATGTAGAATCAATCTGACTTCCTGCTTGTTTGTAGCCAGGTAGTAAAGCACCAATACCCTGCATAGTTTGTAACGGCCTCATTTGCTGTTGCAACTGTTGAGTAAATTGTCTTTGATTTTGTAGATCTGCAATATTTCTACCAGCAGCACCTAGACCCATTAATTCAGATCTTTGACCTCTGTTTAATGCTTCTAAGTTTTGACCGATACCAGCAAGTTGACCGCCATATCCTGCTAACTGAGATCCTAATTGAGAAGCGCCAGCTCCTCTTTGACCGCCTATACCTAATAATCCACCAGCTAAGCCTGCTCTTGCAGCAGCTTCGCTTTGACCAAACTGTTGTAAGCCGCTGGCTAAACCTTGCTCTGCTCCTAATCTTGATCCAGCAAATCCACCTAAGCCTTGAGCAGCAGCTCTTTCTGCTTGTCTTTGCCTTTCAAACTCACCCATACCTGTTTGTTGTGCTTGTGAAAAACCTCTTGCTCTTATGCTTGATAGTGCGTCACCTAGACCTCTACCAAGCGCCTCTCTTCTTTCTTCAGCACCTAGCCTAGCTCTAGATCCAAAAGCGGATTCGCCACCAGCTGAGATAGCTTGCGCTCTTGCTGCTATATCTTGCTGCTCACCAGCTTTCATTACATCATCAATAGTTTGTTGAACAACTCTATCTTCATAAGGATTGTAGAACTGTTCTGTCATACTAGGATCGTATGCACCTAAAGTACCTCTAAGAAGATTTTCTGATTCACTTAAACGGTTGCCATATTGATCAACAGCTCCTGTTGCAATACCTCTTGCTTGACCAATTCCAGAAAGAGCGCTTTCTAAACCTAAGCCATATTGCTCTTCTGCTCTAGAAAAATAAGGATCTTGTAATTGTTCGGCTCTTCTAGATTGTTCTATAGCTTGATTAACTAAATCTTGTTGTTGAGTAAAGAACGGTTGGAATGCACCAAGGCCAGCTTGCGCTCTTTGTCTTGCTTGAATTTCTAATGGATCTAAACCAGCTGTTTGTTGTAAAGGAACATTACTTCCTATTAAGTTAGCACCAGCTTGTTGTAATTGATTATAAAAACCAGGAGTGCCGTCAGTACCAAAATATAAAGCCCGTATAAGCGGGTCTGTTATAGTTTCTGCGGTTCTTTGACTTTGAAGTACGGGATCTACTGTATTAGCCATTATGCCATACTCCCTGAAGCGTTATACTTTTCAAATGTGTCCATTAGTTTATTCATTACCTCTACACCTTTTTCTCTATCTGGTTTACTAGATGCTATCAACTCAATACCTTTTTTTGTTTTATTAAATTTAAAACCACCAGCGCCGTTGTTAGCAGCAGCCGTCATAACAAACTCACCATCACTAAGCATAGCTGGTATATCATCAGAGGTTCCTGTTCCAGGACCGACTGACTCACCACCATTTCGCATATCTAGTTCGCCTATTGCAGCCAAGCCACCTTTATTAAATTGTTGTCTAAATCCTATCGGGCCACCAAACTTTGCTGCTTTTCTTACACCTAAATCAAAACCAGCAAATACAGGAGCTGGATTTAGATCTGGTCTTACTGATTGTCTAATGTCGGTTAAACCACCTTCGGTTTTCTTTGCTGCATCTTTAACAGCTTTACCATATAACAAAGCTAAAGCAGCCATTTGTGGGTTTATGCCAGAGCCTCCTCCGCCCCCACCAGAAAATATTCCATCTCCTCCAGGACCTGTATTCAAAGCATCTTCAACAGATTGTGGTAAAAGTTTTGAGCTTGCGTATTCTATCGGGTTTTTACCTCCCATAATATCTGTAATGCTTTGACCACCCGTTAGATTAATTCCTTGAGTAACTGGAGAAAACGCTTTTTGTGTTGCTGGGTCTAATGATGCAAAATCTGATGCTGAAATTTCATTACCAAAAGCGTCAACATATCCAAAAGAATTTAATTCTCCTGTAGTAACATCAAATTGACCTGTACCCCCGCCAAATATACCGCCATATCCTTGTTTTTGATCACTAGCCATACCTTTTAATACGTTAGAGCCGTAAGCTATTGGAGCAAACTCTGTAATAGTTTTACCAGCTGCGTCTTTCATAATATTACCCGCAGCATCTCTTTTAGCAACTTGACCAATATTTTTTAAAGCATCAAGATTTGCAGTACCACTCATAATTCCAGTACCAGCTTTTATTCTTGCTAAAGCACCATCTTTACCAAACACACTTTGATTACCGCCAGCCATTATGGTCATGATGTCACCAAGACCACCTTCACCTTTAGCAAGTTTAAGTGCAGCGTTACCTTTTTGATAAACAGCAGCAAAGGGCTGCCAAGGACCAGGTATAACAGCTGCAATAGGTGCTACTTTCTTAACTACTTTCTTGACGCTTTTTGCTAATTTTTTTAGAAAGCCAAACTCTGCTTGTCCTGTAATAGGATTGATAGACATACCTTGACCCACTTCATATTCTCTCGGATCCAAGCCAACAGCCTGCATTTCTTTTCTTATAAGTGCTTTTGTGTTGTCTGAGATGACTGGTGGAACCACCATTTCGCCCTTTGCAACGTGTGCCATAAAGCGATCTTCGTTGCGTCCTAAAGCTGCCAAGCCTTTTCCTGAGTTGTCTACTATATTCATTTTTAAATTTTACCCTATTCTTCTATACATTTTAACCAAAATACAAGTAAGTATCTATTTCCTGATTCTACCGATAAGCCTCTATGCATATGAGTAAAGCTCGGAAATATTAGAGCGTGGCCTGTAGGTAATGGTTTAACTGTACCACGATTTAAAAATTCAGTTCCTCCACCTTTATACTCACCTGTATTTAAGGGGACTACCATACTTATGTCGGCACTAGCATCATGATGCCAAGCGCCTTGTTTTTTATCCTTTAAATTATAATTAGCTATTTGAATACCGCCACCATTTACGTGCCTATTCCAAATATTTAAAAATATAGGATTACCTATAGTATATATCGTTTGAAACAAAGATTGATAGATTTCTGGACAATTATCTTGAAAAGTTATTTCTGGTATTTGTCTTAAAGTATCTTCTTCTGGATTAGGTTGAAAACCATAAAAACTTTCTAAGTTTTGTATTTCATCTAACAATATAGAACAAAACTTTTGTGAAAAGAAAGGAACCGTATATACATCTTTCAACGGTTCTTTTATCACTTCATTTAACTTTGTTGGCTTGGGATTGTTGTTACCTTTATTGTTATAGAAATCTACTATAGTTGGTAAAGAGTCTTGGACTGCATCAAATGTTTCTTTTTCTATATACCAATCAGCAGGATGCTCAAGCAATATATTTTTAGTTTTATATTCGTTTTTTATAGCTAACTCAACCATTATTAAAGTTAGTGATGTTTATAGATATATCTCCACCTGTAATAATATCTATCTTACCTAATGATAAAGTAGCTTCAAAACCAAAGTTATTTGCTCTTTCGCCTATATCAACCCACTTAGATCCTGTATAAACCTGCAAAACGCCTAAAGTAGTATTCCATATAATACTGCCTGGTAAAAAATTAAATTTAAGTTTATCTGCATCATTAACTTGTTGAGTGCTGTTAACATCAACCGCACCTAAGTTAATTTCTAAAATTCTTGTAAGTCTGTTAAATATATCTGGGCTGACTGAACCTACAGCAATTGGAAGTTGCGTTTGTAGAATTTTGCTCATCTCTTGCCGTCAGTTCTTACATCAATCCTTGTAGCTCCTAATCTCCATCCAATTCCTAAATTACCGTCATTTGGCGCATCATCATCTGACTCAAATCTTAAAACCATTTGTCTTGCTCTGCCTCTAATAAATGCCTGTTGAGTGTTTGCTTTTATAGAACTTGTTGAGTTAACAGACAAAGAATCGCCTGGATAGTTTCTTGTTTTTACTACAATATTTACAGATCCATCTTCGTTGCTGCTTTGTAAAAATTTGAAGTCTGGAATAATTCTTTGTATAAAAGTAAATTGTTCTCCATCACCCAAATCAAAATCAGAACTTTCTATAAAGACATTAGTCATAGGAGATCCATCATCATCAAAGCCTAGTTCTTGTTGATACAGATAACCGTTGCTAACAGCTCTAGGATAATTTTCTATACCAGCATCTAACCAAGCTGTTCTACTTAAAGATCCATAAAACCAAACATTTTCTGCGTAATTATAAATAACATACTTATCTATCTCACTACTAGAAGAAGAACAATAAAACCAACCAACTTCATTTTTATCTGCAATAGTAAAAGCATGAATTTTAAAAGACTGAGTTAAGTTAATGTCAGAAAAAACATAATTTTGAACAGTACAAGGAACCGTTTGTACGCTACCGTTGTAAATATAAAAGTTGTTGTAGCTCATCCAAAACACACCTTGAGGAGCTGTAACAGCTGCTTTAGGGCCTAGCAATCCTGTTCCTTCATTAATTAAATTAACTCCAAATGTGAATGGAGGACCAATAAACTGCATACTATACAAAGCAGTATCGGTCCAAACTAATATTTCTTGTCTAGATTTAACGGCACCAATAATAGAAGATCCAGAAGATAGTCTTAAAGATCCTGCTGTATTTGTCGTTTGAGGTTCAAAATCTAAAGCATTTTCTTGATCACTAAATGCAATTAACATAGGATCGACAGCTCCAGTTCTAACGCCCCCCGATAAAGGATCTGCGCCTAATACAATTAAATGACGATCTTTTTCTGAAGTAATAACTTGTAACCCTACTGTTGGTACTTGATTAGCTCCAGATGTTGTAGAAAGGTTAACAGCTCTAGTTGTAAGGCCGTTATTTTCAACCCATCTATATATGCCTCCACCTCTTTGATTAATAATTAAATCTTCTCCAAAGTTGTCATGAGTCCATAATCTAAGTTGATTGGTAGAAGATAGTGCTGTTGCAGATCCAAAGGCTCCCTCTCCCCATCCATTCAAGCCCCAACCAGTACCAGGAACATAAACATCAAGACCTACATTTACTTGATATGTGCCAACGATTGATCCCCCTCCATTTCCAGTATCACTTGCGTTCGCTGTTACGGTATTTCCGCTAGTATCTTTGGCTTCTATCGTATAAGAGTTAGCATCTACGATTGTAGCTATTTGATATTCTTGGTTTAATACATCAGCGGTAATATTACCCCCTAAAGATACTGCTCCTGAAAATGTTACAAAATCATTTTGTACTGATCCATTTGCAGTATCTGTTACTGTAATGGTTGAATCTCCATCTACCGCAGCAAAAGTTACATCTCCCGCAGCTGTAGTAGATCTTATTGGAGTTACGTCATTAAAAGAAGTACCCTCTTCTATATAATATTTCCAAGTTGTTCCTAAACCTAAATATTTAGTTCCAGATAATGCTATCCAAGGATGCAGCGCTCTACAAGTTCCTAGAAATGTACTTAAACTATCTTTAGCCCAACCACCAAACTTTTCGGGTCTACCTTTTCTAAAACGAACAAGATTGCAGTCAAACCAACCGCCCTCATTATCATAATCAGTACCCTCTCTGTTGATGCCTGGTTTAAATATTGCTTTCTGTAACGCCATTTTTTATTAATCTGTTTTACCTAAAGGACTTAGCTCTGGTGTTTTGTTTATTTTTAACAAAGCTTGAAGCAAAGAATCCTTTGAATCTATTTTATCTAAACTTTTAATGCTTTTAGATACTTCAGTTAAATTTTTTGTACCATCATACGCATCAAAAAACACTTTATTAATTGGCAAAGCAACAAAACAAAACATGTCGATTTGACCATTTCCATATCTTACCACTTT
>Ga0208019_1000399_pt1 | contig 23638 bp, 32 predicted proteins | sample CB_VirMetaG_5_FD_184540 | JGI IMG/M metagenome (GOLD analysis project Ga0208019, IMG submission 184540) | Freshwater to marine saline gradient viral communities from Chesapeake Bay - CB_1508_1D Viral MetaG (SPAdes) (version 4) | ecosystem: Environmental > Aquatic > Marine > Coastal | place: USA...
CACCGACCTCATCAACGCAATCGGAGTGGCAATCCCATGACCTACACAAACCACGACCTTTTAGTCACTGCCACTAATCAAACGGAGGTGTTGCGATGAGCTGGATTATTACGGGAACTCAGAAGCTGGATCCTGACGCGGCTTTCTACATTGACCGCGTGGAGGCAGCAGATGGACAGTCGCTAGAGGAAGGAGTCAAGCTTGCTTACAGCACGTTTGTGTCTGGTTGCAAAACGGATGGAATTTGGGATGCAATCAAAGCATCGTGTGTTTTGGCGGGTGCTAGGACGTTGAGCGGGGCGTTGGTTCCGCTTGTAGGTACTGCGCCGACTAACTACAACTTCGTGGCTGGGGATTACAACCGTTCGACGGGACTGGTTGGGGATGGAAGTACAAAGTATCTAAATAGCAATCGAGCTAATAATGCTGATCCGCAGAACAGCAATCACAACGCTTTGCATATTTCAACTGCCAATAGCTCTGATCCGGCTATTTTTATGGGAGATGGCACTGGCGTGACTGCGGGCAACAATAGAATTGTGTTCGCTTCTACAGCCAGCGCCAATTTACATTTTGATTCCCGAAGTGGTGCAAATGGTGCGGTGCTGAATGTGTACTCTGCCAATCCTACGGGTTTTGTTGGGCACTCTCGCAGCAGTTCGTCTCTAGCATCTTTTCGCGTTGTGAATACAACTACTTCTCACTCAATGGCATCAGTTACGCCTACCGCAACTAATGTCCATGTATTTTCTAGGGAGCTTGGAAGCATCCCGACTAACGCCCGCATCGCTTTCTACTCCATCGGCGAATCCCTAGACCTCGCCCTTCTTGATGCCCGCGTCACCACGCTGGTGAGCGATCTCGCGGCAGCGATACCTTGAGACCGACCCATTAGTGTGCCCGACTACTGAGCTTGCAGCTCACAGCGATAAGTGCCGACTTTGACACCCTCTAGCTCATCAGCAAGCGCGTAAAGGTCGGCGGCGTCCACCACCAGTTCGTACCAGCCATCGCCATGAACCTCGCAGGAATACTTGGCTGCGATTTCTCGGATTGCGGCGGCAATGGCGGGCGACTAGTGCCACTCCTCAGGCTTGCCGCTGGCTGCTCGGTTGAACGCCCAGAACACCTCTTGGGCTTGCGATGAAAGTTCAGACATAGAAGTGGTAATGATTACGACGGAGGAGCTACGTTCTCCCAAGGGCTTGGCTCGACGCGAGGAGCAGGGCTTTTAGGTTGAGTGGCAGCTGCCTGTTGTAGTTGGAAATATTGAAGAGCTTGTTTGTGTTGAATGAGCTCTGAGCTCAGTTGCTGCGTCTGAGCTTCTGCCCACTTACGTGCGTTCGCAGTCAACTCATCGAGTGCTGACTGTGAGTGAGGGAAGGCGAAAACTACGCCGCCCCCTTGCTTAACAGTAATCTTCTGCCCGTTAGTCGTTTCGGCGAGACCGGTCAGAAATGAATGAGCGCGTGCTGCGGAGATGTTTGCGATCATTCCGAGTTGGATGGGGTCGACAACACCTTTGTTGGCTTCGTAAAGAGCAGAGAAGCAAGAGGTTACCCGCGTGGCAGCCTCGTCGTTCTGGCGCTGACGGAGAACTCTCTCACGACCGATCCCTGCTCCTCCGATAAGGCCGCCAGCGAAAGCGAGAGAGGCACCGACAAACTGAGGCGCAGTAATCGCAGTGGTTACGCCAACAGCAACCGTGGCCGCCACTGCGAGTGTGAGGTTAGGGTTTAGACGGATCATGTTTTTGGAAAGCTGTGTTCCAGTGACTGTTGTTCATATCCTGAGCGAACTCCACCGGGCTGGGGAGGCGGTCAGGGCCTTTTGCTGCACGATCGGATTGTAGGTCATATGCCTTAATCCGGAGCCCTTTGATTCCGGCAACTCCATCGTTTAAGACTATCTTCACATTCGGAAGCTTGAGAATGTTCACCAGAGCTTCCTTTGTTCTCTCGACGAATCGGTGCTTAGCTGCAGGTTTGTAGCCACAGGACTTACAGAAGTTTGCGTAGCTGGGATACAAGGCACCGTAAGCGTTTGCCACATACATGCCTTTCTCCGCCTCATCAGTGTTGGGCTTCCGTGCGCCCATGCCAACAGGGGAGATTGTGTTTGGAGCGTAGAGGCAGCAGTCGTGGAGCCAAGCCACGAATTGGTTGTTGAAGAGTAGGGCCTCGATGTTGGTGCGGTTTAGGGAAGGAACATGCTTCGTGGGGTTGGCCAGCACATCCTTCATCTTTGCGTACTCCATCGACAGAGCCCAAGTCACGATGCCACTCATCTCGGGCACAAAAGCACCTTCGATTCGATCCTCGAAGACGCTGATTAGTTCCTTACGAAGGCTCGGGTCAACGACTTTGTCCATGACAATGGTTAAGCGCCGACGCTCGAGACCACTACTTGAGTCGTTGGAGGTGATGTGTTCATTACTAGCGATACAGACCAAACACTCGGGTTTGAAGCTGATGATCTCCTTTCCATACTTTCTCTCGGCTCGCAGGGTGTCGGAGGCAGACGTAAGCTTTTTAAGCACGTCCATGCGCTTGTTGTAGTTTGATTCGTCTGTTAGAAGCAGAAGCTTCTTCCCGATCAGGTTGTAGCTCTCGAATTTATTTGTCTCAATAACCTCCAGGCTCGATGTGTGAGTTCCGTGGAAACCAGCCAAAGCAACCATAAGTTGCTGCATGGTTGATTTACCGGTGCCACCAGGACCAACCAAGTGGAGGAATCTTTCTCCTGCCGTGTAACCGGTTAGTAGGGCTCGAGCGAACGCTTGGATTAAAACTTCCTGGCCCTTATCAAGGGAGGTCGTAATCCAACGCATGAACTCCGGGCATTGTGCTTTGGCGTTGTACTCGTAAGGGAGTTTGTGACGCAGGTAAAGACTTTTGTGCTGACCTTCGTCGAATTCAAGCGTCGTGGTGTCGAGCACACCGTTTTTGAAAGGGATGAACCCACGCGATTTTGTCCAAACACTCCGGCGCCCTCCGTCTGCTGACTTAAGGAGTTTCGCCTTGAGGATGGAAAAGACGCTGTTGATCATCGCCGCGTTGTATTTCGCGAGCACACCAGCGGTTACGAACGAATCGAGCGCCTTAACGATCCTTCTCTTTATGTGCTGCTCGTCTTGGTAGTACCAGATATCTTGATCGTCATCGTAGTGATAAAACTGATCCAGATAACTATCGTATATAAACTGGTCGCCTTGATTCGTGACAATAATGTCAGCTACGTCATTCTCGGAGAACTCTCGGTTCCGGGTGCCACCCTGGAGACTGACGAGCTGACTCGGTGTAGAAGGAACATTCATGGCCTGTTCTTTAGTTTTAACTTTTGATTTTGGTTTTGATGTTGATGTCTCAGGCTCTGGTGAGCTGAGGTCAAATTCAGACATGTCGAGGACAGCGTTGATTGCTGCCTCACGTTTGGCCTCCTCGAGTGCTGCTTTGACCTCTTTTGAGGCGTGGGTATCAAAGACAGATCGGCTGATGCGTCTGATCTTTTTCCATGTGCCCAACTCACCGAGCTCCGAAGCTAGTGAGACTGCAGGTTGAAGCTCCTCGGGGTTCCTGATGGAATTCAGGATGCGCTCGAACTTACCATCGATGTCGTGTGGGTAACCATAGATGTTATAGAACGCATCGTGTGCGACTGTCAAGGGTGAGACGCACAAAGCTATGTCGTGCGTCGTGCACCAGTTCGACCATCCGAGGAGTTCCTTGAAAATCGCAGCCATCGTCGAGCTGCGATCACCGACTTCTTCCCCTTCGAGCACAGAGCGGACTGTGTTCGACGCAAGCCGAACCAAGTCCATTCCGTTCTCGCGGATGGTTACTTGGTTGAAGTACTCGATCGGTTCTCCACCTGAATCGCTTTCATCCGGAGGAAGCGCAGCGAAAGCTTGGATCGCCTCGTTGACTTTGGCTGTCGGGATAAACCGCCCTGGCTTGGCGAAAATTGCTTCCGGGTTTTTTGGTCCGTAGAAGAGGTTTGGGATCGTCGTCGCTCGGACATCAGACCCAGGGATTTGAGCGTAGATCTGTTTGCAGAACCATTGGTAAAAACCAGGGTTGATGACCGTAGTTTCAAGACCGAAGACCAACCGGAAGCGTGGCCAACCCTCCGATGTTGAAGGGCTGTAATAGCCAAGGGTTAAATACTTTTTACAAATATCGAGTTCTAATGCTTGTTCTACCGTCAGTTCTTGCTTCTGAACTTTGTTCCCACTCTCATCTTTATGGTCGGCCTGATTGTCAATGTCAACAATGATTAATCCGGCTTTTATAACTCCAGTCTGATTCTTTTGTCGCTTGCCGTCTTGTAAATGCCACGCGCAGAGACCTGCTTGCTTACCTAGGACCTCTCCTAGTTCGTTCGTATCGAGCTCGCAGGCGTCCCAGCCTGAGTTAAACGCTGAAAAGTTTCCGCCACTAGCGATTTTGCCCAGCTCGGGATCGAGGTGAGGGACGACCCCGAGGTTTACAGAGCAAATGAACTTCATGGGTTGTCGCTGAGCATTTCTAGTATGGCCTGATAACGGGCAGGCGAACCCTAAGAAAAGGTGAAGAACCCTCTTCTAGTCAGCCGTCTGGTGGAATTGATTCTACGCCTGTGGGTTTAGTTCGTAGTAATTTTTTAAAACCTGAAGCCAACTCTCACAATCCTTCTCAACTTCCTCTGTACCAAACGTAAAAATTTGGGTGTTGAATTCTGGTATTGCAGTAGTAACGATAATTTGTGTCTTGACTATATTAATTCCTAAGCAGGACTCCGCTGCGAGTTTGTAAGCGGCGAGTTGTAACCTTGTCTTCTTAGTTTTAAATACGCCAGAGATTAAAGCTTTCTTCGTTTTCTCATCGAGATTTTGACTCTTGTTGGGGAAGCGGGCCGAGTAAGGTCCGTTGCTCGTCTTGAAGTCTGCGAGAACGATTTCCGCATTTGCGTTCATGTAGATGAGGTCACAGCAGCCTGCGTAACCATGACCTGTGTCATCGTTGTAGTAATGAATTCTACCTACACCGTCGTCACCAACATACTTCGCCCATCTTGGCTGATTAAATGGTTTCTCACTCCAAAGGACTCGACCACCTTCGAGCAGATTGTCCAATAGTTCTGGTACTCCGTTCCAGTAAGGTTTGTACTGTTCGGATGGAATTACTCTAAGACCACGGAGATAGTCCTCTACACTGTTATGTATCCATGTTCCTCTAGTCGCTGCAGCATCAGCAACTCCTGGATTCATTAAGTTCCAGTGCGCCAGTTTTTTACGCGTGGCTTCCGACTGAGTGGCGCTGAGTACCGAGGTGACTGAAGGCAGCGGTTTAGGTACACCGGCACACAGATAGTGCCTTAAACCGTTAATCGTTACGCGTGTATCGGACACAATGATCGTGTCAATTTGTTTTTATCTTAGAACGAAGTTGGGAATGTGTTTCCACTGCTTTCGTTGTCATCTTCGTCCTCATCGTCATCATTGCTGATGAAGAATTCCTGTTTTTGGTACTGATACTCCTTGTTTCTCTGCTCAAGCTCAGACATCAAGCAAAGTGCTGCTGAAAAACCTTCAATAGTAATTTCAGCGCAGTCCTCAGGTGTCCGAGCTTTACCCTGGTAATCAACGCATTCGGTAAGGAGCTGTTGACCGACTAAAAGTGCTGTGATCTTATCCAGCGCACTATTTTGCTCCTTCTGCAACTGAATTAACTGATCAAGTTTATCGAGCAATCTCCTGCTCATAACTTTAAGTTTTGAGGACGGTGCCACCCTACTTCAAAATCTACTTCTGTCTTGCTTGTAGGAGCAGTACCCTTCTGGAATACAAACCATGCGGAGGTCACAGGATCTTTTGAGTTTGTACCATCCGCACGGAATGCTGGTCGCGGGCTCAATATCTTAATGTTTGTGAGTGATGCTTCCTGTAAGAAGTCTTCACGAGCTCTCGTGGGCTCTAAAAAAGTAAGTCTGTCAAGGATGCACACGCCTCTCGTAGCTACCTGTAACCCACATTCAGTTATCCACTTTGTATAGTCTTTCATACCCTGTGTGATGGCTATGACCCAGTCGACGTTTTGTTTTTGGTTCTGCCACCATTCGAGGTTGACGATGTCTTCCTCTGATCTACCGATCTGGATGTCGGACACACAGTCCGCTTTGACCTGCTCAGCCAGCTCACCCGTGGGATCGAATGGCAAAAGAACCCTACCCTCGATGAGATTTGAATTACGGATAGGATCGTAGATGTAGCGAGGGACTCGGTAAAAGCCAGACATGTCAGAACAGTTGTTGAATAAGCTGCGTTCTCATATGACTCTTGAGCAGCAGTTTACCCACCGATCTTTTTTGGATGGGCTTAACAAGCTCAACTCTGAGGAGAAGAAGGAGATACTTGAGATTGTATATGCAAATTATTTGATCCGGGGAAGAATCCTAGAGAACATTATTAAGTACTGTATTACGCACAATGTTGATCTACCTTCTTTCGGTGATCTCATCGACCTGTAGGTAGGCGCAAAAAAAAGGACGCTTGTAAGGCGTCCTTACCTCCTTACCTGATGTTCAGGCTTTCGTCCGTATTTTAGAAATCCAGACCTGCAGCTTTTAATGCTGCTTTCTGTTCCTCAGAAAGATCTTTCTTGGGGGAACCTTTTTTTGCGGTCGGAGGTTCAGATGCCTCTGCCTTGGCGGAGGGATCGCCTGCACCTGCGGGGAGTGCAGAAAGCGCAGCAGGTGCTGCCCCCTCTAAGCGCCGTGGGTTAGCTTCCATAAAAGCTTCCTTGATAGCTGCATGATCCTCCCCGAGAGGTAGCTCAACCAGATTGCTACCGGGGATCCCACTTCGTAAAGCAGCAGCCACCAGGTCTCCTGAGCCGCCCTCAAGCCACGCCCCAATATCCTCGATGAGCTTACGCTCCTCGTCATTTTGAGCGGGCCGGTCTTTGAATTCGAGAGCGTTGTAGTTGATCTTTGCCCCATCTGCGCCTGTAACAGGATCCCTTTCGTTGAAGGACTTCTGTACAAATTTAGTCGAGGTAATTACCTCACCAACATTAATACGGTTGTTGTAGAGCGTTTGGAAGTACGAGATAAAGTTCTTTTGACTCGACTTGCCACTAATGATGCTTGTACATACACAGCGTGGCGGAAGCAGACGATGAGAAGGTGTAACACCAATGTAACTAATCCGAATAAACTCTTCATGCGAGCGCATGCCGAGGTTACCGAAGTACGGCGTAAACCCAAGAAGGATGAACTCAATGGGTATGCCGTTGTCATTTGAATCAGTGATGGCCGCGTCAGGATCAGTATCGGATTTCCAACGGCGAGCTTGAAGATCGACGCGGAGCGTGTGCGGCGGGACCTGGCAGAGAATTTCATCAGCCGAAAATTTGCCTGCAATAAAAACCATGGCCGTAAATCAGAGAGAGAAGTCCAGTGAACCGAGAGCAGCCGTAGAGACGCGACCCTTATCTGGGTCTGCCGCTTTGGCGGGTGCAGCTTTCTTGCTGCGCGGGAGGTAGAGAACTTTCTCTACTCCATAGTTAAGGTACTTACGATCTTCCTTTTCGGAAGTACTTACGCGACCCACAGCGATGGTTGGAGTGCCTGGAGCAAGCTCAGCGAGTTGTCCGGAGAGAGCATCCCAAGCCGTCAGCTTGAACCAAGAAGTTTCACCCTTCTCGTCTTGCCAAGCCAGGGATCGATTGGTAACAGTGTTGTCGCCTAACTGAGTTTCCTCAGTCGTAGGACCAAGACCACCTGTGGATACAAAAAGGTTTACCGCCAGGAGATCATCCCAGTTGTCTTTGCCGACAACAAGCATGGGCTGCATTTGCAGGACACCATCCGGGGTGCTCTTGGTAGGACCGATTGCAAGTACAGTCTCTTTTTCTTTAAGGGTTTTGAGTAATTTTCCGACGTAGTGGTCCTCTTTCATTGAAAGTTGGACCTTAGTTGAGACCCGTCGATCGCTCGAGGGAAGGGACTCAGCTAAGACATGCGCGACTTTGTTTTCGTCGATGTCTGCAGCGTCAGTGATCCTTAGACCTAAGGTGAAAATGTTCACGGTTTAGAGTTCGGTAAATCGTTGAGCGGTGTACTTTAAGTGCCTTGGCTATCTCTTTAGCAGGGACGCCTTGGCCTGAGAAGGCTAGTACCAAATTCGTGTCTGCGTCGCTAAGTTTTGATGCCTTCATCTTCTTGTAAGAATTGTGGTACGGATTTATGCATAGACGGTTACCACATGAAGGTTTCACACAACCATCTTTGTTGATCTCAAGGTAATCCAGTATCAAGGGACGCACGTAGTACCTTTGACCTAGCGTATAAACCGTCGGGGATCCGTTAACGAATTTACCGATCCACTCGTCACATTCGTTGTGGCTGAACTCACTGAACGCCAGCCTCCTGAAGAGCGTCGCCAAAGGGACCTCCTCAATCTCTTTGTAATCCAGCTGAAAGGACTCCCCATGAAGAGCCCGAGCTATGTCCGAAGCTTGTGCTTGCGCGTGGCCTGCGTCATTAGCTGTTATAGCTAACTCTATACGCTTTGATCTTTTCGTAATTGTTAGGCAGTGACTAATACACGTCATTTGGCATGAACTGATCTGCTGCCTCCAGGATTCGACGCCTGTCTTCTTCATTCGCAGCAAAAATGGGGTACAGCTTAAGCCATACCCCAAGGCGTCCTTCTAGCAGACGTTTGATGATCTTCATCTGTAACACCCAGCTACCTTTAAGCGTAGCTGGTTCTACAGCTTTAGGATCAGATACCTAAGTAAGCAGCAGCTCCACCACCAATCATGGAAGAGCGCTTGGCAATTTCCCTCATTTGAGCATCAGAGACACCCTGTGCTCGGAGGGCTTCAACGTCTTTCATACCGAAACCTGCACCGCCAGCTGAACCGGGATCGTAGGTGGAGGTGATGGTTTGCGTCCTGCTAGGTGCCACGTTTAACTGAGCGGCAGCCTTGGGACCAACCATCGGTGCCTGAGCGGCCAGCGTCCGGATAGTATTCTCGTCGACACCCTTCGCACGAAGAGCCTTCACATCCTTCATACCAAAACCGCCAGCTCCGTATTTGGTGTAGTCAAATAAGCCAGGCGTGGTGGACTCGTAACCTTGAATACCCAGAACTTCCTGTGCACCGGGACCAATGTTGTACAGGTTTGGGCGTTGGCTTTGAACCCAGCTCTTGATGCTTTCCGGGTCGTAACCAGCGTCGATCGCTGCGTAGTAGTCCTTCAGACCAAATCCTTTCTCACCGATGTCCTCAACACCGACACCACCAACAGTGCCGAAGTATGTCTTGAGAGCTGCTTGAGGCGGAGCTGCTGGAGGCGGAGCAGACACAGCGCTTGCAATTTCAGGAGCCAGTTCGAATTCGACAGTACGAGCCGGTTCGGCTGCAGCTTTAAAGGTCGCTGTGGAAGGACTACGCCCTTTTAACTGCGAGGTGATTTTGAATGATGGGAATAGACCTTCAAAACCAGTCGCTTCTCCGTTCTCATCCTCAAAGAGACCAGCCAGGTCGATTCCTAGCTTAGATCCTGCCTTACGGAGTCCCTCTTTGGTGACGGCCATTTTTCTACCTTAAGAGCTGAGAACCTCGTGAAGAGGCAAACCTATCTCATCAGTATAAAGTAAATTGACCTTATTTTCAGTTAGCGCCGAAAAACTCTCGAATTACAGGATCCAACTCGTCAGGATTTTGTCTGGGTACGTCCGGTGCCTTGGCTTGCTTCGGTTGCTCAAAGGTCTTAAAACCTGAAAACACAGGAGCAGCTCTGTACTGACCCTGTGGCTTTTCGAACGTCTTGAAACCGGTAAAGGGACTTACTGCTTGAGCGTTACCGAATAAGCGAGCGCCATCTTGCTCCCTTTTCCGCTCAACAGGAGACTTACTTCCTAGAGTGCGGAGGTCCGGGAAGTAACGAAGCAGACTCGAGGTCTCCTTCTCCGGACTAGCCAAGGAAAGTCCGAAGAAGTCACCTGCAAATCTAGTAGCCATCTACCTGAGTCACCTCTTCTAATTCTACTTATTCTCAATGAAAAATCTTTTTAGATCAAAGCCGGGACCCACGGCCCCCTTTAATACGCGCATAGTCATCTTGGCCTTTTCGTGGCAAGTAAAGTACTGTGCTTTATCTTTTTCTGACGTATAGCTTACTAAGTTTCTTCGTTCTTTATCAAGACAGCTACTCACGTACATAGAGTCTTTTATAATTACCCACACCTCTTGGAAACGCAGGAGAGGCATTGCCTTGGTCTCTTCGAGAGTGTACAATCTCGACCTTAAGACTACCTTTTTAGTTGATTGTTTGACTACATAGTTTTTGTCTTTAGTCAGCTTCTTTTGTGTTTCTTTACATTTTTCTTTACTCCCTCCGTCCAGCGTTTTCTTGAGCTTACGGGCGTTGTTTGCTGCCTCTAGAGCACTTTTGTAGACCTCGACAGTTAGGCAGATTGTGGAGTCAGTTCGTAAGCAACCTACATAGCCTTCTTCTGTCTTAGCTGTGAATATCTCTTTCGTGTCTGACACATCTAGATTCAAGATCTGGACACCAGCTTGTTTCTTTCCCTTAGCCTCCGACGGCTTTTTACTTTTAATTACGGGAGTCTTCTCTTGCTTAAGCGTCTCGCCGACGTGCAACGAGAGTCTGCTTTGCTCGTGCTCCGCCGTGGACTTGAAGCCATCCCACAAGACGTTGGCGTAATGGCGACGGTCGCCGCGAGCGTTCGTCTTGACGAAGACTTCTTTGACCGTCCCCTTCCGTGCGTCGGTAGAGATATGGCGCACAAGATCAGTCTTCTTCTTATCCGTGAAGTCCCCGATGAACGTGATGTTTTTATGAGTTTCCGTAACCCGATCACCCACCTTGAACTTGCTAGGGGAAAGAGGTCTGGTGCGCTTAGCCGTCTTGTTCATTTGTCTGACCAGTTGCCCCCGTGGCTAGCGTCAGCCTTAGCTGGCACTTCCTTCAGGATTGTCTCCGCTGCTTCTTTCATGCAGCGTTCAAGGGTGAGTTTATACTCTTCGACCTTATCGGTTTCGACTTCCAAGACAATTTCGTCATGTACACAAGCGATTAGGTTCACACCCTCTGTGAGGTAGGGGTTTAGTTTCGCTAGAGACAGCTTGAGTATGTCTGCGCCCGCCCCTTGGATGAGTGTGTTGGCACAAGCAGTCATTGTCGCGTCGTCGTAGCTCAGTAGACGCCTCCGACCCAGAGGCGTCCTCACATAAGTCCAACCGTCTTCGACCATGGCCGCTCTCTCGCGGTGCCATTGCTTCAGGCGAGGGTAAGCATTGTGGAACGCTGTGTGCGCTACCTTAGCTTCCGATAACGTTATGACTTTGCCGCTTTGAGCTGCGTAGGTCTTGTATTTTCTGAAACCCATTCCATACAGCAATGCGAAGTTTAGTGTCTTTCCTTCCTGCCTTTGGTGCTTCTGTACTTCTTCCAGTGGCACCTTATAGATCAAACTCGCAGTCACCGTGTGGAGATCGTGCCCTTCTTTGAAGGCTTTGATCATCTGAGGTATACCAATTAACTCCGCACCTAGCCTGAGCTCGATTTGAGAGAAGTCGCAGATGATCAGTTCGTAACCAGGCGTGGCCACGAAGCAACCTCTGAACTCAGAGCTTCTAGGGATCTGTTGCGCGTTGATTGCGAACTGACTCTTTACTTGTTTGGCACTCGTCTTCTTGGCGCCACTTGAGGTGAAGCGCCCGGAGTTTGCTCCGTACTGATTGTATCCGGAATGAATTCTTTTAGTGATTGGGTTGATGTTTGCTATGAGTTTCTCAGCGTGCTCAAGGCGTGTCTCAACCTTAGTGCGTTTCCTATAAAGGTTTAGAAGCGGGTCATCGCTGTCGAATTCCGCGAGCTGCACCTGGTTAAGCGTGCTTTTTCCAGTTCCTGGGTTAACTGGTAGTTCAATGCCAAGAGCCTGGAAGCATTTGGTGCACTGGACTCCAGAGCCTGGATTAAACTCCTTCTTTTGTTTCTTTCCGATTGCCAGGGAGCCATCTTCTCTTCGGGGTAGTTTGAGTTCGGCAGGTAGGGAGCTGTCTAGCTCTGTGCAGAACTCTAACGTTATCTCATTTAACTCTTTTTCAATAGAGCTTCTTAGTTCTATTAGCTTAGTAACATCGACGTTAAATCCTCTGTGACACATTGCTGCCACGGGGCGTATGCACTTCGATTCGAGTGAGTAGACATCAAGCAAGGATTCTTCTGCAAGTTCCCGGAGCTGATCGGCTGCGATCTGAGGGAGTAAATCAACGTCCTTAGCCGCGTAAGTTATCTGCTCGATGTCGAGGTCAGGCTTACTCCAGTCCGAAACCTGCTGCTCCTTAGAAATCTCTAACTCGAGTCTCCTTTCTACGACAGCTTTTAAAGAGCAGGAAACGTCTGCGAAATAAGCTTTTTGAGCCTGTGGGCTGATGCGCTTCTCTTTAAAGCCAGCCCTTAGGCACCGCTCAGCTATGTATGTGTCGAAGATTTTACCCTTGAAGTCGATTCCGAGACTTAGCAGGAACTGCAAGTCGAAATTAAGGTTATGACCTAAGAGCATTTCTCTGCTCTCGATCAGCTCTTTAAGACCCTTAGTGGTACTCAGTTTGAAGAAATCAATTACGTAGACGTTTCTGTCTTTTAGTTTCTCGTCAGTTGAGCACAACTGGAGCAGTCTCGGCTTAGCAACATGAGGACAAAGTCCAGTCGTCTCGAAGTCAAGGCATAGCTTAGGAATCTGGTGCAGCTCGTCTAAAGCATCTTTGAAATCCTGATCTTCTGTGAGGTAGGTGATTTTCATGAGGTTAAAAAAAGGGGCGCCTAAGACGCCCCGTAACTTTACTTGACTGGTTTACGCAGCATAGAGGCGCCTTTCGCGAAGTCGAGTGCTCCACCGATGGCTGATGAAATCCGTAATGTCTCCCCACTCATTCGCTACCTCGATACCTTTGGAGGTTAGGGAAACAGCGTAGACCGTCCGACGCAGTCGCTTGCTGTTGTTGGTCAGATCCTTGTCTTGGCTACCAAATTCGATAGTCTCCTTCAGGTTTACCAGACCCCATTCTTTAAGCAAAGCCACCCCGTCACGCATGGAGCTATACATTGGCGAAGCGTGGTAGCAAGCGTTGCGAGGGACGCTGCTGCTTTGCACAAGGGTGCGGTAGTGACCATCCGCGTCCTTAATGAAGCCCTTAAAGCACTGGGAGTCAGGGCTCACTGAGCCTCGGTATGCCATCGAGTTGACCGAGCTGGTGGCAATCTGACGAAGAGTCTTGGTCTGACCTCCCTTGAGATTGTCGAGGATCATCGCGGCACCGACTGCCTTAATCGTCGACATGTGGCACAACGCATCGATTGCCTGCGAGGGCAAGTCGATTTCGTTTGTCAGCTCAATTTGGGAGAGCTTCTTTGCTTCGCTCCTCTTCGTGCCCTTTTTGGTGGGAAGCTCGACACCCTCGATGGCGAAACGTGCAGCGAGTGATGCAAGCGTCGGGTTTTTGGTCTCGACACTGATGTTAAAGAGCTTCTTAGCATCGATCATTCCGAAGTCCACGTGGTCGGCCACGTCAACTACGATTGAATCAGTGCGACCTGCTGCGCTGAATAGCGCCTTGGCTTCGTTTTTATCGAGAACAGTGTCGCCAATTTTGAACTTGAAGTTCATGTAATGAAGGGCGGGACGCGCTGAGCCTATCCTTACTATGCACTAGCTGGTGAATACTCAAGATTTTTTTTAGGATTCAGTCACTAAGCTGCACGTTCTAGCACCTCCTTTACCAAGCTCACTTCTTCATACCAGTAAATAAAGTCGTCTACTATCTGCATGGACATTAATTCGAAGTCTAACTCAGTGAGTATCAACGACTTCTCGATGTCCTTGTTGTTGGCGAGTTTCGAGACACCGTAGTTCCTGTGTAGGAACCCTGAGAGCAGGATTGAGTAGTCGACGGCTTTATTGTTAACCAGCCTCGTTGCATTGAATATCTCGTTACTTCGCACATATATAAATACCGCTTCTCGGAACCTAAACAGTATGGATTCAGTTTCTTCTATATCATTGTATGTGTTGAATAACTGTTCTGCTATCCAGTCTTCCAGCTCGAATCTTTCGTTGCGGGGAGAGTACTCGGCTTCGAGTCTTCTGATAGCGGCAGCTTCAGACTGTTTGCTCACCTTTCCGCTTTCGTCTTGAGCACAATCTAAGACTGCCGCTCAATAATGACGACTCACCTCAAAGCATTTTGAAACAGTTCTGCACTCCTAGGGTTATCTGTTACGTCTACAGTGTGCACGTAGTCACTGAATTCTTTTAGAATACTAGCCTTTCTGCCGATACAGAAGCTGTTCCACTGAATCCCATTGGCTTCTTTAAAAGCTTTGAGGCGACGGATAAACGGGTCAGAGACCTCGGCGTTGCCGTCGGTAATCATCAGAACATCTGCTTTTTCCAGCATGTTCACTTTGTTCAGCGCGTGGTCGATAACGGCGTAGAAGGATGTGCCCCCTCTTGTCGTCCACGTCATGACGAAATTAAGTAACTTCTCGTTGTCTGAGCGATTGCTTTCCAGGTAGATGCTTTTTTGTACGATGTTGTCAAAGAGATGTATGTGAGTCTCTCGCTTTTGCTTGAGGCATTCCTCGGCCACAACGTAGGTAATTGCTTTAGACCAGAGCTCTGACTCACCCGACATCGAACCGCTGATGTCGATATACATAACCACTGGGCCTTTGTCGAGCTCTTTGATTTTTGCCTCGTAGTCCTTGGTTAGAAGCGTCTTTTGGCTGTACTTAAGGGCAAACAAGGCCTTGCCTTGCGTGGTAGCGGCTAGTGCTATCTCTGTAGGGAACGCCTGCGTCACGGCATCGGAGAACTTGGCACCGACGATATCGCTGTAGCTACTCTGTGCTTTCCGAGCTCTTTTCCGATCTGCCCAAGCTTGCCGGAGTGCTCCCAGTTTGCGCGTGAGTTCCTTGAGAGCCGGGTTTGCCTGAAGCTTCTTGGCGAGTCTTCGCTTCTGCTCGAGGTCGTTGAGTGCTAGACCGTTACCGGTTTCAGTTCCCGCGAGCTGGCTCATGGCTTCCGAAGTTTCGTCGGAAGCTCGTTGGGCCTTGTCCATTGCTTCACTGACCTGAGGCTTGATGGACTCACTGGCCTGGCGCATTAGCTGCTCAATTTTTGCTCCAAGCTCTTTTCCTTCCTGGCGAAGTTTTGCTGCTTCCTCGTTGTTACCTGCCTTCTTAGCCTCGAGAAACTTCTCCCGAAGTTCTTGTAGGTCACCCGCCGCGTTCGCTAGAAGCTCACCGTCAAGAGAACCCTCAGTTATCTGAGTTTCGATGACTTTGCTCAGCTCGTTGATGATGTTTACGGCGTTGTTACCAGCGTTGAACTGATCGCCCACGGAAGTAGCGATTAGCCGTGGCCACGCTGGGGCTTCAGTGATCTGAATAAACAGGTTTACCCAGAAAGCTGATTCAGGCTTGTAGTTGGCTGGGAACGAAGGGTTTAAACCGTTCTGTTTTGCACGAAAGTAGTCTTCGATTTCGTCCAGATTGATGATTGTTGTTACCTGACCTCCGTTGTACAAGAAGTCGTACAACTCTTTCCCGAATCGGGATAGTTGATTGATGTTGTAGCGGTCCTCTATGTATTTGACGATTGGTCTAGCGTCGCGAACAAAGTCTTCCCAAAGAAAGTCTGTCAGCGCGGACACCGCAAGAACCAAGGGTTCGTTATTAACGAGGCGAAGAAACTCTCGATTTACATTCATGTTGAAATACCCGAGATCGAGGTGATTACTGATTGTGAGGAGGACTCGATTGCTTGTATGAGCTTTGTAGCTGATTGTCTAGCACTCGCAGAGATTCTGTATTGCCCTGATTCCAAGATGTTGTCCAGCTTGGTGTTAAGTGTCTCTAAATCTTTGTGCATCTTCCGGAGCTTGCTGACAATCTTGCTCAGGTCATCGATGTTCTTCGAATCCTGAGCATGGAGAGCGTGGTATTCAGTGAGGATACCGTTGTGAGCTCTCTTGATGCTTTCGAATAACCTTTCAGCAGTAGGAACCGCTTGTTCTAAGACTTCCTTGATAGCCGAGATGTCATCGTGCGTCTGGTAGACAATGTGTACGAGCGACCTGTGGAGATGCTCCGGGTGCAGCTCGTCATCTCCTTGAACAACAGCCCAACCTCTGAGGAACTTAAGTATCTGCACCCTCCTCCGATCGCTGATGGTTATCCCCCGCGTGGCTAGAAGGTCGACAACTTGAGTGAATGAATCGAGAAACTCATCGCTTACTCCTACATCCTCTACTTCTAGTTGAAGAGTTTGAAGATCCTCGAATGTGAGTTCTGAGACAATTTCTGGTCTCTTGTTCAGGTTGAGCGCCCACGCATCTAAGCACCGTCTGGATGTTGGCTTCTTCAAGAGTTCGACCGTCGGCCTAAACAGAAAGCGATCGCAGAAAGCCTGAAGCGATTCTTCTTGAGGAAAACTGTTCGTAGCCGCGACAATCGACTGGACAGGAGTCTCTAGAACGTAACGCCCGTTGTTGAAAGTTCTCTCGTTGAGGATTGTCAGTAGAGAGTTGAGTACGGCAGAGCTGCCTCTGAAAAGCTCGTCAAGGAAAGCAATGTTGGAGCTTGGAAGGTAACCCTCAACGTCTCTAACGTATTCGTCTTTCAAGAGACGCGAGACCGCGACAGGCCCAAACAACTCCGATGGGTCTGTGGTGGGGGAGAGAAGGTAACCGAAGAACTTCGAACCCTTAAAACCATTTGAGACTGCGCGGACGAGTTCAGACTTACCTGTTCCAGGTAGCCCGAACAGGAAGCTGTTCTGTTTGGTGATTAAAGAGGCCAAGAGACCGTCAATCACATCCTCACGCTCGAGGAAACTTGTGTTCAAGCTGGAGCGAAACTTTTGGAGATTGGAGAAAAGGGCGTCGTTCATTGTTTAAAAGTCGAGTTCGGAGGTTGTCTCGGCGGTGATTTGTTTGACCTCGTCTAATAGGTCATCTAGGTTTGTTGTCTGTGCTGTAACAAGCTCAACTCTCTGGTTAAAGAGAGATTGAAGATGTTTCGCTCGCTGTTGATAGACATCCTGCTCTACGAGCAACTCGTGGTGGAGTGAATCAAGCTGCTCGATACTCTCTGCGGTGTTGATTTTTGTGAGAAGGTCTCGATAGGTGCTCGATAGTGCGAGTGACTTTTTAAGAGCATCGAGCCCATCGCTGGAATCACGGGCAGCCACAATTGAGTTCAATTCCTTTCTGATCTCACTTTTGAGATCTGCGTAGTCCTGGAAAGCTTGGAGCTTTACCTTTTCGGACCCAGCTTGAAGTCGAACTCCCACGGCCAGTAAGTCCTCGGAGAGTTTAGAAAGCTTTGTGAATCCTGGGCAATGACGCGTAATCAAGCTCAAGCTTTCTGCGGTGATCTGCCAAGAACCTCTTCGTTTTGAGCCACCGGTTTGTCGCTCGCCGACCTTCGACGAGATACGAACGTCTAGATCATCAAGAAGCTCAGCTGCTTTTGCAAGTGCTCGATCTGCAGCTCCGTCTCTAGCTGCTTCAAGTACTTCGTTGGTGTTGATCGCTGCTGCTTCCTCGATCGCTGAGGCCAGAGAGTGTTGGTCTCTGCTTTCAGAAACAGAAAGACTTACAGGATTCGGCCCTACTACAAATACTTTGATCGGGTTCTCAAACTCTTGCTTGGTAGGGAAGATCGACAAGTACGCTTCTTTAGCGAGCTTGAACCCTTCGGAGTCGTTACGAAACAGGGGTTCGAGGAACCCTTCGACGGTAACGCTCCAGCGTGTGTACTCCTCGAGCCAAAGCTCATTCAGTTGAGCGTTATACCTCGCGGCGTCAGACCTGATCTTTTGGATGCGTTCCATCGCATCCTCGAAGTGGTCACCATGTAGGAAGTGAACGTCTCCGTTGTGGATGGTGCACTCGTCGTAGAGCTTACGTTGCTCTATCCTCAGAAGATTGAGAAACTCCTTGAGCTTCCCAGAGAGCGTGGGTCGTACAGAGACGGACTGCTGTTTCTCAAGAATGTCGACAACTGTATCGGGTAGATGCAGATCGGCAAACTTAATCTGTGTGCTTTGTCGAACTGAAGCGCTCACTGAGCAGTGAAGAAGGAAGATGCTGTCAGTCATGTCAGTCACTTGAGGCGGCGGAAGACGGCGGTGATCTTGTCTGTGACGAGGTCTACAGCTCCGGTGATCTCGAGTTGTTTGATCAAGCTATCTCGCTCGATCTTGGCGATCTTTAACTTTCGTTCTAAGTCAGCAATCTTCTCGTTGAGTTTGTCGAGCTTCGCGTGTGGTGACGGCGAGCGATCGATCCGGACGACGATATTGGTCCGAAACTCGGGGAACTTGAAGAGTGACTCCTCACCTCTGAAAACCGAGAGGTCGATCCCCTTGCTCTCAGCTTTGTAGAGCATCGACGTGAGGTTTGCTCGAGAGGCTTCATACTCCTTTCCGAAACCTTCGTTCAGTTCGGCGAGTGCGTTGTCGCATGCGTCGTATCTCTCGGCACTGATGAGACCCTGAGTGATCAAGTCTTGCGTGGTGATCTTTTGCATTTGATTTGATGCAGAGGATTTGCACCACGTTGAGGGCCTGTGCCGCCCATGCAGAGGAATGTACATCGCTCAGCTCACCCTGTCAACCGTTTTCTCTGGATTTATCTCTTGCTAGTTGTTGCTATATCAAACGCAACTTTTCTTAATTAGAAAACTTTTTCCGATAAAGACACTAGCAACAAAACTAAGCATGGTTTGCACTTTTTAAATATGTCGTGCACCTTTTACTGTACGTTTGCTGTTGCTCCTTCAAAGAGTTAGAGGAGTCCCTTACAACGCGAGACCTTCTTATCACCGTTGTAGCGCCCCGTATGCCTGTAGCTCACGAGAGGGGCATCAGTCATCTCAGTGAAGATGATCTGCCCGCAGCGCATGCCCGGCCAGAGCGGTAACGGTGAGAATTGCTTCGCGTTCTTGAATTCGAGGGTAAGGACAGAGTCGTTGAAACCAGGGTCGATGTAGCCTGCGAGGAGATGCTCTAAACCGGCGCGGGCCAGCGAAGACTTCAGTGCAAACTGCGCCGCGATGTTATCCGGGATGTTGAATGTCTCCGCCGTTTCGGCCAGAACGAACTCGTTCGGCGCTAACAAGAAAGGGCGATCCTTCGTGCAATCGGAGATGTCCTTAGGTAGCAACCCAACGTCCTCCACCTCGATGTAGAGGTTAGAACCGAGTGTTACGTCCAGGCTTGCCGGATTAAGGAGCGTGGGCTCGAACGGAGTAATCATCCCTCCTTCGCAGAGAGCCTTAATCCTCCAATCAGGGAGCACCACAGGGTTTAGAGACAACTGAACAGAGGCTAACCCAATCTGCTATGGATCTCGTCGAACAGTTGCCTACCTTTGTCGGTGAGCTTCACGAAATTAATTCGCTGATCTTTCGCCCAAGGCTCCCGACTAATCAAGCCCATACCCGGTTCTCCTTTCTGCGTGGTGTCGCTCAGGATGCCACAGTTCCTACTGACAGTCGACTTTGGGATGTTTAGGCGTAGCGGGATGTCTGCCTGCAGCAGTCCTTCGGAAGACTCTCCGATTGCCAAGAAGATTTGAAGTGTTGTACAGGAAACTTCGCGAGGATTGTACCTAGCAAAGGGCTCTATGACTCGAGACAGGAGCATGGTTTGATCGATAATAATTTGCTATCAAGTTCATGAAACTGAGCTAGTGATCTTTCGATCTCTGCCCGCATGGAGTCAGATGTCGTGAGCAAGCTCAATTGGTGCCTCGTGGCTAACGCATTCAGTGCCCGTCGAAGTGTCAGCAGCTCGTCCTTCGTGAACTGAATTGACTGCTCCATCGCGAGAGTGCTCGGCGTTGTGATGACCGTAGACATTTTGACAGAAAGTTAAAGAAGTCAGAGATACAAACAGGGCTGCGAGGATCGTTTTCACTTGTTGAGGTCTTCGAGGATTGGTAGCAGACGGTTAGCTAGTTCGACAGCGGCTTTCGACTTAGAGCCCTTCACCACTGCCAGCAGAGTCTGCGGAGAGATGTTCATAAACGTAGCAGTCTTCTGTGAGATCTGTGAGTTAATCGTCACCGTGACTGGGCTGGTCATGGGAGGGCTCGCCATCTTCGTAACCGAGAACAACGTAGTCGTTTGTGGCGTCAACAAACGCCAGTAGTTGTAGAACTTCTTCAGCTCTGCTCTCGGGGACAATGATTGTTCCCCTCTTGCTATTGATTGCCTTGAAGTTCAGACCAAGATCAAGGAGCTTCTGCTTTAACTTGGCTCGGCGCACACGAGCCGGGTAAGGGTATTCGACCCTCAACCGTCTGTATGACATACCAAGAGAAACAAAGGCTGATGATACAAAAGATCACAGGGAAATGTCTCATGGTTGTTGTCAATTAGATGCTGTTGTTTGGGGCGCCCCGCGAAGCGGGTTGGTTCAGAAGTTTGCTGAGCGCGTCCGGACACACGAGTAGACGAACCTGCCAGTGCAGGATTGCCTTCCCGTTCTCGATCACTTCGATCAAGCCCAGATCGCTGAGTCTCTTAAGCGCGTTGCTGTAGCCGTGGTTCCGGTTGGAGATCCCTCTCCCCACGGTGAAATAGGAACCAGCCGAAGCCTTCTCCTGTGTGATCGCTCTACGCAGGATGTTCCGGTGATTGCAGTTCAGGCGTGGGAGCATAATTTGCTCGGATGCAGCCATCGGGGAGTCCACCTCGTTTGAGAATTTCCAGGTCTTCCGGCAGCATTATGCCAAGACCAGGGTCAACCATGCGCCTGCAGACGCTTAGATCTTCGGGGATCATGTTGTGTCTCAGTGAGAGGCACTCGCGCAGGTCATCCCAGACCCACAGAGGTAGATCCTCCGCTGAGTCATAATCGTCGCTGCCTATGGGTCGGTAGTGCCATGCGGTTCGTGTTCCGCTGCTGTCTACTTCTACAAGTTCGTAGCCATAGTCATAGAGAATGTGCTCATTGAACTTATCGATAAAGCTCCAGAAGCTGCGATCGAAGATCAGAGCAATCACTGGTCGATCTTTCTCAGGCAGCGTGGGTTTCTCGAGCAGATACTCGCATTTATCTGCCCAGTTGCCACAATCAGTGCATTCAAGAGCTGACCAAGCGAAGTGAAAGACTCGATGCTGAGAGCCACAGTGCGGGCAGTAGATAAACTTTCCCGCTGTCTTTGAAGCTCTAGTCCTGTTAGTTACTTTGAGCATGACGAACGAAGTGATTGGGTAAGTTAAACTGGTACAAAGGGCGATAGGCAGTGGACTACAGAACGTTTGCTTTTGAGGTTCCCCGGCGTTTAGCTGGTGATGTAGAACTGCCTGGTGAGTTGAATGCTTTGCGTAATCTCCTACTGAAAGGTCAGCTTGTTGATGATGAAGGGAATGCAGTAGTCGTTACTCCCGATGGAAGCTTCGAGCTAGTCCCTTCTGACTCGCCTTGGAGCATCCGTGGGTCTGCCTCATCTATAGACCCCTCTGTACAACTTCTGTATCAGTCCAAGCGACCTGAGTTCACAGGTCGGGCTCCCGAAGCTGCGTTAGATGAGGCTCTTTCTAGGTATTCACAAGAGTATCGGTAACTCGATCGCTGACAATAGACAGCACCACGAGCACCGTTGCTCAAATAGCTGTCTGAGTTGTGAGCATAAGTAATACCCACGCCAGTGAACATCTGAACGCAGATTGTAGTTGTGCAAAGGAAGTTCATTAGAACATTCCCCGCGAATCGATGTGAGCCTGAATGTCAGCATCGGAAGGCTCCCACCCTTCGATCCACTCGAGTGCAGGGATAACCTCTTCTTCGAGCTTGTCGATGATGTCACCTGGCAGCATCCCGCTCACTAGGAGATGCTTGAAGCGCCGCGCAGCGTGGTAAGCAAGCGAGTGTGCAGATTGTTCGTAGACGTTGTAAGCGACCATGATGATGTGATAAGTGAGTGTGTTGTGTGAGTTGGCCCTGCGTCAGCAGGTAGTCGTTACATGCTTCGCGCCAGACCCGTGAGCCTCTACGAAGATGTCCGCTTTTGCACCATCGCAAAGGCTGCAAGTGGCGCATTGGGCTTGCGAGTTCTCAGCCGTAGCCGGACATAGCTTGCCACTGTAGGCAACGGTTCCCTTGGGAATGACAGCGAACGTATTCCAGCCGTGGGCGCTAGCGTTCATGTAGTCAGACAGACCATCGCAGGATGCCTGAAAGAATCCCTTGCACCACTGCGCCCAAGGCTCGCGCCATTGATGTGTGTAGCCCGTATGGCCTGCTGCACACTCGTTGAGTGTGGCGAACAGGATCGGCGAGACGAGTGCAGGATCCCCGTAGGCTCCCCATCGGATCTTGCGACCTTCCAGCATCTTAGGAGTGAGGTCAGACAGTTTGCCATAAACGCCACGCTTGTATGCCTTCCAGATACTTAAGGGAGCCTGGCCTACGTTGACGTAGCAAGAACGGCCAACGAGTTTATCTAGTTCGGGGTCGTAAGTACCACGGTGTGGGCATCGACCACAGATACTAAAGTCGTCACCTTCGATTACAGCTTCGACAGGATTAACGTCATCCCGAAGAATCCAGACCTGACACATGTTGCCGGTCTTGCGATTGGTCGTCTTCATTGTCATGATGACAACGAAAGGTTTGCCGTCGATGGGCGAAACACCCCGCTGAAGAACGTAGCCTTTGTAGTTAGTCATGGTTAGTTTGCGTAGCGTTTAATGATTCCAGCCACTGTGTACGGGTCACAGATGGGTGAGCTTCCGTTGTACTGAAGTATCCACTCAGGCTTAAGACTCCAGTCGTTAATGTCTTCGGGAGAGTGAATCTCGCTAAATGCTTTGTCCCAAGCTTTAGCTAGTTTGATTACTTCATGCACGGACCTGTTTAGGTGACCGCAAGAGTAACCAGTCTCGAGATGAGTGATAGCCCAGTAGCACTTACTCTTCTGAACTAATCCCAGCCTTCCATCCTTTAATGGTCTGTGTACCGCGAGCGATCTACCGATCCACTTAGTTTCTACCTTGCAGTCGTACCTTTCTCCGTGTTTGTAGCATTTGAGAGTTACAGTGTTAGTCATTGTCCTCAAGAAGATGGGGGTAATACTCCTTAACCTCAGCGATAACTTCTTCGTCCGAAAAGTTCTCTAAGTTGCTTGCAATCTGCTCCGCTGCCATACGGCACAGATCTTTAATGTCCATGCCGTCGACAATCTCCCAGGCGTAATCGTCGATTAGTTTGTCTCTTTGTTCAGGGGTCATGATTAGAACTCGATGTGTTGAAGAAAAGGATCAAATGTCATCTCTCTAATGTCTTCCACAGTCATTAGGTCTTTAGTAGCCCAATCGCCACCAGGATGATCCGGTGTGGTGTTAATTAGCTGGATCAGATCCTGTTCATAAGCACGAACAAGGCGACGCATAAACTCACGAGAGACTTTCAAAGTAGTCATAATCAGCGCATGAATGAGTTACGTTCGGCAGCCGTGTAGCACTCTTTGCCCCAGTCATTATCATCATCGAGCTCACTATCTTGCTCGAATGTGTGATACTGCTGCCACCATTTAAGTATGTT
>Ga0208019_1000400_pt1 | contig 23638 bp, 48 predicted proteins | sample CB_VirMetaG_5_FD_184540 | JGI IMG/M metagenome (GOLD analysis project Ga0208019, IMG submission 184540) | Freshwater to marine saline gradient viral communities from Chesapeake Bay - CB_1508_1D Viral MetaG (SPAdes) (version 4) | ecosystem: Environmental > Aquatic > Marine > Coastal | place: USA...
GTCTTCCGGCATGGATGGGATGGAGTCCACCCCCTCAATCATGGCGGAAATCTCAACGGTTTGTTTCTTGTAGGCCGCAGCCTTTGAACTGTCTAGGTCAACACCCTTCTTGGCCAACTCGCGTAGCATCACGTCGGCGGGCATGATTTGGGCGGCAACCATCTGCACCAACTCGTTCTTCTTCTCGCCGCGCGTCTGGGGACGGACAGTCGAGGGGTGAATATCGACAGTCTGGATCGTTTTGACCGGCGGCTTACGGAAGATCGCCTTGATGGACTCGTCATCCGTGTAGCCGTCCAGCAACTCCTTCGCGCGTCCGAGTGTAGTATGATTGCGGTTCGCCAAATCTGCGAACGTACCGAATAGAAGTTCGCGCAAGACCTGGTCATCGTCCTCACGCATGGCTTCAAGGACCGCATTGGCCTCACCCAGACGGGTGTTCAATGCCTCGCCGGATTCCCCACGCTTGCCTGCGGGCTGCCCGAACTGAACGGCGTCCATGTTGATTGACGACAGCATCCACTGAGGGGTCGAGGTCATCAGGTCAAACATGGCCGGATTGATTTGGGGTGGGGAAACGCGGTCAGGAGGAGCCGCTGATGGGCTGTTGCGATGCCAAGCAATCGGTCGGTCGATGCGGTTGTTGAGCATCTTCTTGACCTGATCGGCCTGAATCGTGCCCTCTTCGTATCGCCACTTGCCCGACCCTTCTTGGGCGAGCCGCATCATCCACGTCACCATGATATTGTGGATATCCTGCGTCCCTGCCAAGATGTGAGGAATCCCGCGCGGCCACGGGGAGTCAATCATCGGGCTGTAGCTGAACATGTGGAACGGGAGGCCGTAGAACGGATTGTCTTTCAACTCGCCGAGCGGCTTCATTTCGCCCGTCTCGCCGGTGGTGTCGAGATAGGAAAACAACACCTTGGACCACGGAACCTTCTCGCCCGAGTCTTTGTAGTAACACTCGTAGACCAAGACGGCTGGTTCTTTGGAGTCGGTGGCAAACGAGTCTACCGTGCAGCCGGTCGTGGCCTTGATGGTGCGGTTATAATCGACCAACTGCCCCAAAGTCGTCTTGGTGTTGGGGGTGATGCCGAAGTTCTGCTTTACCCACTGGACCGTTCGGGGAGTTTCCTGAGCAAAAATGAACTCATCTTTGGAGATGTCGATACTGTGGGCGGAGGGGTCTCGAAGGATTTGGGTCGGCGGAACGATATCCCAGCCTGGGATGAAGTTGGAGATTGCGCCGTCGAGATTTTCTGGAGCAGGCAGCCCATCCTTGCGCAGTGTGCGCCTGACAAACACACAGCCCAAGATGCCGCGATACCGCTCCTTATTGCGGAGAATCTTGAGTGCCCCAATATCATCGAGGTGGGCGTCCAGCAATTTGCGGCCCGTGGTGGCTACCGAGGCGAATTGCGTACTTCTCGGCTTGAGGTCGTAGGCAATCCGCGACGGAGCCAAAGAGGCGCGTGACCGCGTAATTAGCGCATCAATCTTGTTGTTCGTCACGCGAAGGTCGGTTCGCTGAGGGTCGGTCACGTTTCTGAGGAATCGAAGTGTGGTCCCCCGCTGCCCGTTGCCCGTCCGCATGTACGCCCACTGCGACCCATAGGCGTAGGCCTTCGCCATCAACCACCATGAATCGTAGTAGTGACGCTGCCCCTGCGTGGAGCGGCGCAATTCATCGAGTTTTTGGATCGCTTCTTTTGTGTCCATCAAATCTCAATTTCATCGATAGGGTCGTCCAGCTCCGGCTCTGCGTGATATTGCACCGTCGAACTCTGCCCAATCAATCCGGGGTCGCCATGCTTCCCCATCTGGTAGCCAGACTCAAAACTTTGCGTAAAGTGACACATCATGTCTTCGATATACTGCCCGTCAGTCTTGGGAAGTTTGCGCACCAGCAAATACACCAACGCCGCACTTTGTCCCAAAACCACAATTCCAAGAATAATCCCAATCATCCGACTCTCCTTTGCCCGGTGATGAACTCCAATTCCTCGGAGTAGTCGTCATCGTCCGGCTTATCCATCATCCTTTTCATCTTCGCTGTCAGCGGGTGCAGTTGCACAGCCACGGACTGAATCTCTTTTGCATCAATCGAGCTTCGTGATAGCACGTCACGCTTGTAGTAAACCCACTGGGTCAGCGCGTCTACTCCGTCCGTCTCGCTTGTCGTCAGGAAATCCCGCATATTGCGTACCAGCCGCTCGATCTCGCTATCCTGAATGGCGGCAAAGTACGATTTCTTCTCGGTTCCAAACGTCGTGACTCGCCGCTCGCCGGCAAAATGCACCACTTCCTGAATCATGGAAGCGCAGTCTGCGAGTCGCTTACCCTTGCTCGCCTGCTGGTTGGTCGCACCCCTGGTCGTGCTGGTCGTCACAAAGAGTGGCATCTTCACGCCGCGAGCGGCCAACTTCTCCTTGATGCCCGACTCCCACATGGAAACCTGACCCTTAATGCCGCCCTGTGCTTCGAGCAGAATCCCGTGATATCCTGGGCCCGGCTGGGAAGCGATCTGGTCCACAATCCATTCCTGCATCTCGACCGCACCAAGCTTTAAGGACCACGCCGCCGTGATGAGGCCATGCCCACTGGGCAGCACTACGCCTTCAATAACGCCTTGGTAAGACGAATATCCCTGAGTCGATGCTGAGGGGTCAATAGATAGCCATCGTTCTGCTTGGGCAATCTCATCAAATCGTCGGCGGTCATGGTCTGTCGTGTAAGGTGAGTTCTCTACCGAGTGGTAGAAGTTCACCTTCTTAATCAACTGTTCTTCTTTGACATCCGGGCTCAGGCGGTAGTTACACGAATACAGCACGGGGCCAAGATTCAACTTCTGTTCTTCGAGCTTTTGGACGGGGTGACGTTCTGGCCAGATGGGGACCGCCTTACCGTTCTCGTCGTCTTTGATACGGAACTGGTCTACATTCACTCGCCATCGCGGGGTGAGGCCGTCACGGTGTCGCCGGATAATCCGTCCGCAGGTGTCGTCTTTGTGCCACGGGGTATGGATGACCTTGATTTCGGCGTTCTCGTAATCACGAAGACGCTCCATCGCCACGCCAGCCCACTTCTCATTCGTGGCATCACGGAGCCGCTGGTACTGCCTGACATCGGGTGAGCAGAAGTCATCGCCGATGAGCATGTCGTATCCATCCCCGTTGAAGGAGGACATGATGGAGCAAACCTCAAGGGTTGGCTCGCGGCTCATGCGGTTGGACGAATCCACCGTGAAGCCTGACATCGTATCGCTTTCCCCGTCGGACGTGCCCAACACTCTAATGTCGGGGAACAACGCCCTATAGCGAGGGTTCTTGATGATCTTCTTGATCCGCCGACCCTCGCGCTTGGCCTTCTTTGTCTGGTCGGTCAACCACAGAATACGAATCGACGGCCTATGACCAATCCGGTAGGTCACATAATGCGCCAGCGACTCGGTTTTCCCGTGCCCTGGAGGGGCCTGCTGTAGCGAGTATGGGTGGTCAGGATCATCCCAAGTGTCGAAGAACTCGACATGGAACCACATCAGTTTCAAAATAGCGTAATACCCGTCCTTGGGACGAGGCGGCTTGGCGGTGTCGCGGGCCACATAGACGAAGAACTTTGCGGGGTCAGTTCGGCATTCTTTTTGGATTGCGCGTACTTGTTCGAGACGCGCTACGATTCTTTTTTTTTCCGACGCCGACATCCGGTGTTCGTCTATGCGGCCCAACGCCGCCTGCAACTCTGTAATGCTTGGGTCGTTAAGCTCCCAAACATCCCTGAACTTGACAATAGGGTCCACGCGATCGCGTGTCACCTCCTCAAACGGAACCCCCGCCATATCGCCGCAATTGGCTTTGAGCAGGTCGGTGATCCGCTTGGCATCTACCGAAGGCAATTTCCCCTCCACGGCCAACGTCTGAACCCGCGCCACTGCACGGATGTACGCCTCAGGGTCGTGAAGTTCCGACTCAGCGATGGTAACGCCGAGTTCAGAAAGGTTTATGGTGTCCTTTGCCATCACATGAAACATACGCTATTTAATCGGAAAAACAAGAATTATCCGACAGTTGCGTTAAAGACCGTCAAAGAACCCCTAACATTTCCATAATTTTTGTTTGACATTTGTTCGGGTATTGGTATAATTCCCACTATGGCTGAGTGGAAAACAATTGGATACGCGGCTCGCAAGCTTGGTGTAACCAAGCGCACTGTCAGGGATTGGATACACGACGGTCGGTTGAGTGCATTCAAGTTGTCGCCGACAAAGCAGGGTCGGTGGCGTATTGACGAGGATGTCCTGCTGGATTTTCAGAGAAAGGTACAAGATGAAGCTAAATAACGTGGATCAACTGGTTCCCATTGGTAAGACGGCGGTTCTTGAGCAGATTCCAGCCGAGGCCGTTACTGGTGGCGGGATTATTCTCCCCGACCAGGCCCAGAAACCCAAGCAGTTCTACTGGATTCGCCAGATTGGCGAGTTCTCCTACTCCCAAGACCTCATCGACAAAGGGATGGTTTATCCCGACGAGGTAGATATTACCCCCGATACGTTCAAAGTAGGCGATATTGTGGGGATCAACGACAACTCGTGTACCGTTTACCAGATGGATGATAAGAAACTGTATGCTCTGGTGCGGCTCCGTGACATTAACCTGAAGGTGATTAATTGTGATTAAACCGAGAATTCCTAGAATTAAGCGACACCCGAACATTATTTGGGAGTTTCCCATCCCCAAGATGCCGACGGCTAAGGGCGGGGCGTCATCGAAGTATGACATGGAGGAGGCGTTTCGTCGGTTCGATGTGGCCATCTGTCAGATATTTGAGGTCCAGAAGCATGGGAATGGCTCTGTGTGGTCGTGTAAGGTGGTTCCTGGTGGTGCTGGTGAGCCGCGTAAGCTACGAACGTACCTCTGGGCGGGGGACAAGTCTATTACGAGACTTAACGCCTTAGAGAAGCAATCTGAGGGCTCCTGTCACTTCAGTCATTTCCCGGCTGGTGGAGTAAAAAGTTATGAAGGGTGAGCGGCTTATAAAGATTGCGTCTAAATACATTGCCCATTACGGGCAGAGGTTTAATCTTGACCACTGGAAGATCAGTCTTGAGGTTGGCGAAATCCCTGATTCCATGTGTGGTGGGCAGGTTGAGGTGCTTGAAGACTCCAAGGTGGCGATTATGACGCTCGATCAGCTTAAATTCACCACAGACAGGGCTGTTAAGGAGGTGGTAAAGCATGAGATGGTCCACATTCTCCTGAGTCCGCTTGAGCGGCTGGAAACCACGCTGGCCGCCATTGACAATCCGCTGGTTGAACCCCTGGTTGGGTCTACCAACGAACAGCTGGCCGTACTACTATGCGAAATCCTCTAAAACCCTGCCCCCAGTGCAAGGACCTGCGCTCCATCCTGCATCTCAACAAGAAGCGGTGGAGCCGGGTGTGTGTTAAGTGTGGCCTTTCCATGAGCGGGGAATCACCAGAAGGCTGCGATAAGAACTGGAACTACGACAGGAGAAAGAAATGAAGCCAGAAACGACCCGTGACCAGATGGCAACTATCCTCAAAAACCTTCGTGGGTTTATAGTATTTATCAAAAATGAGGAAGCCGGACTGTATCAGAGATTCAAAAATGATACCAAGGTTTCATGGGGAGACATCAAAACGCTGACTATGCTGTACGAGATGGTAGACGACCTTGTCTACGACATACGAGAGCGACTACACGGACAGGACCGTAGGAGAAAGAAATGAACACAGACAGACGCATCGAACTAATGCAGGCCGAGATTGATGGTCTGGGCAAGATAGTCCACGGACTGATGACGCAACGGCCGCGACACCTTGTATGCCCCATGTGCCGCGAACCACTGTCGCATTGCGACAACACCGACCGCCCAGTAATCAAGTGCACCGTCCAGGACGGAGGACTCAACATCGCCTGCCAATGCAGGTACAGAGGAAGGTACGAACGAGTATAACAAAAGTAGCTCCAAAAGAAAATTGCAAAGGAGACAACAATGGGACTCGACCAAGACATCATCATCGCACATGGAGACTTCGGGAAAATCGCCATCCCATTCAGAAAATACTACGAACTACAAGACCACCTCACAGAACTTATCACAGGGATCGCATACGAACACCACGGAGAACTCATCCTCCTCCAAAAACATATAAAAACCCTTAAACACCTAAAAGGTAGCAAACACCATAAAAAATCACTCAAACTCGCACTAAAACTCATCAAAATGATCGAAAAACTCGCGGCCCACCAAAAAATCAGAAGGCCAGTCTACGTCACCTACTCAGCCGTATAAAACACCTTTCCAAAGAAAATTGCAAAGGGGGCTATAAACAATAGCACACCCCACCCCCCCCCGGGGCTCCCCGCCCCCCTACCTTCTCCCTAACATAAACCTAACACAAACCTAACACCCAAACTAACTTAATGGGAATAGTTGGGATAGGCTGATAAGTGTGGGGGATTAACTCCCTCTTTGCTCACCCATCCATCCTTAACCTCCTTTGCCTACCCTTCCTTGCTTAAGAACCCCACCGCCTGCATCGTATGGCAGTCCCTTGTGTGCCCTCTTGGTTGCTTTCGTGTCTGGTTGCCCCGCTCACAGCCCTTAGAGCCATCATAGAGAGCCTACAAGAGAAGACGCCGATTCCCCGCTCAGGACCTTACCATTATATATATAACCTAACGTATACCAAACGGTGTATTTTTGGCCAAGTGTCCATTGAATTGATAAAAAGAAATCTTCTGGTTGCGCCGAGTAGATAGACTGGCACATTGTGACCGGGCCAAGGATAGGATCTGATGCCAGTTTCAGAGCTCTTTAATAAGTGATTTCTAATGGGAGAAGAGGCGGTCAATGCTCTTTGATGGCAGTGAACGAGGTAGTAGGTCTTTTATTATACTGACTGCCGGAAATCTGTCAAGCGCAAAATCTAGAGAAAGTGGTTTTTCTTTGCTTCGCCGATCAGAAGAAACTTTTCAGAATCTTTCAAGATTTATTTGACAATGGCCGATTCATGTCCTATAGTACAGTAGCCACAAGAGGCAATTCTCTTACACAAGGAAAAGCATTATGCGAAAAATCACGACTACAGTTTACACGTTTGAAGAACTATCTGACGAAGCAAAGGAGAACGCGGTTTCCCGGCTTCGGGATATCAACGTAGACCATGAATGGTGGGATTGTACCTATGATGACGCTGCCAGAATCGGCCTGAAAATCACTGGTTTTGACTGTGGCCGGGGCAATAGCATAACCGGAGAGTTTACGGAATCTGCCGATGAATGCGCCGATATTATCCTGGCCGATCATGGCCCGGATTGCGATACATTCAAAACGGCTACCGATTACATGGCCCGCCGTTCAGAGTTGGTTTCACGGTTCTCCGATGGTATCAATACCGAAATCGTGGCGGAAGATAACGAATACGATTTTGACGAGGAATGCGATGAATTGGACCGGGATTTCAAGCGGTCCATTCTGGAGGATTATCTCTCCATACTCCGAAAAGAGTACGAATACTTGACCGGCGATGAAGCAATTATTGAGACTATCCGCGCAAACGGGTACGAATTCACCGAAGACGGCAAGCTTGCGTAGGCGATGGATTGGAGACCGAAACTCTAACTAGAAAAGGGTAATCATTATGAACCGAATCAGAAAATCAGACCTGGACCACGTTTGCAGAATCATCAACAAAGAAACAGGTTCACCGCTTGAGCCGTGGACCATGACAGAAGGCAATCCGACCGCCAATATCGGGAATTATCACCTGTCAGGTGCCTACGGCGGCTGGCAACTCCAGCGGACGATGAGTGATGGCGGGGGCGTGGAAGCGATCACGCCGGGATACCTTCCGAAGCGCGATCTTTACGGTCGCATGGTGGCCTACCTTGACGGAATCAGGGCGGCAAAGTAGCATGATTCCCCGCCCGGATACGGCCGGCAGTCAGGCGTCAAGGCTTGGCCGGGGATTAGGATTGAGTAATTCGCCAACTTGAAAGGAATTAATCATGAAAACCGATTACCCAGGAATTGATTACGCAGGATCATCTTTTGTCAATCGCAACTCCGAGACTGGCATCCGATACGGAATCATTCCCACGGGCCATGAACGCCTAAGCGATTGGATTTATGATGAGCTTGAGCCGGAATACTCCGCCTACTGCCCCTGGTGCGGAACAGAGCTTTGCGACGTAGAACAGAACGACGACGGGAATTACGACTGCCCGGCTTGCGAGAAAGAGATTGTCGACGGTGACCAATGGCCAGAAAGCCCCGATTGCTACGTCCTAAACGGCGCAGAAAAAGGCTTTCAAGATGATTCTGGTGACCTATGGGTAACGGAAAGCCCATACTATACCAATGCACAATTCTGCTCGCCTTGTGCCCCTGGCGCATGCTACCTTGCCAATCCTTGCGACGACGGCGCGAAAGCATACTGTCTTGGCGCAGACTGGTTTAAAGGCGATAAAGCACCGTATCCGATTTACCTTGTGGCTACCGATGAGCTTGTTTACTCTCCAGAATAGAGCTTAGCATTATCCCCCGCCCGGTAAGCGGCGAGCAGGTCTGCAACGGCCTGGCGGGGATTAGGATTGAGTAATTCGCCAACTTGAAAGGACTTAGAACAATGGAAAACACAATTACAATTAATGACGCGCTGGAAATTGCCAAGGCTGAGGGTATGGGTGCTGCTGACTCAGCGATTGGCGGGTATGGGATTGAGTACGTTGATTTTAAGGGTAGAGTGTTGGCCTATGTCAACCTGGGCGATACCTACGCAGAGACTATTTGCATCGAGGATGATTTGCCCTTCATCGGTTCATGGGGCGATTGGCTGGAAAGCGCCGAGGCTGAATATTGCGAAGATACCGATACCATACGCTGCGGATATTGCGGGGAGTTTACTCCGATTGATTGTGAAGATTGGCGCGATGTGGTCTGTGAGTTTTGCGGAAATAAGCTAGGGTAGCATGATTCCCCGCCCGGATAAGCGGCGCGCAGGTCTGCAACGGCCTGGCGGGGATTGGCAATAACGCCTATACGAAAGGATATACAATGTCAACACAAAGCAAATCACTAAGGCTTGCCGATCAACTGTCACAATCCCACTATGCTTGGCCTGGCGGATACCCTATGTTCGCCATCACATCGGACGGCGCGGCGCTTTGCCATGAGTGCTGCAAGAGTGAGCGCGCGAATATCGGAACAACCTATGGTGATGACGGATGGAATGTCATTGCGCTGGACATCAATTGGGAAGACAACGCCCTATTCTGCGATCATTGCGGCAAGAAGATAGAATCGGCCTACGCCGACTAACGCCCACACACTAGACCCCGCCCGGATCAGCGGCGCGCAGGTCTGCAACGGCCTGGCGGGGATTGCAGAATTGAGTAATTCGCCAACTATACGAAAGGAATAGAATAATGAGCAAGAAAATCCATATTCACACTATCACAAAAACGCGCGATGTCAACGGGAATTGCTACCATTTCGCGGTGATTTCCAACCTGAAAAATGATCGGTTTTTCGCCGTCAAGACCTTTGCGCAAGGAAACATTGAGTACAGCGTCAAGAAGCTTTTCGGCGCAACGTATATCCGGGAAATCGCAGTTTCCACACAAGAGACACTATCGGCAAAAGAATATAGGAGAAAGGAGGGATTTTATTCCCCCGCCACAATGACCATGGGGGAACTCAAGAAGGCATTCAACGGAATTGGACTTCGCCCGCGCTGCGATGTGGACCTGACAAGCTACGCCGGGTAACGATCTTAGCCCCGGCTTTGGGTAGGATGCAAGGCCGGGAGCCTAGACCGTTTAACAAAGAAAGGAATAGAACCATGAAAGTTACGCTGAAAAAAAACGTGTGCATAGTCGAGCGTGAAGCTGGCGATAGGGCGATCCCCAGCCGTGGAGGATGGGCGAATGACGGGCATCACGGAGAATCGGTACTGTTGCACCGAGTCAAGACCGAATTGAACCGGCAGGGCGGGGACTTCATTAAGAAACGGATGTGGCGTGATGGGCACCTGGTCGATGATCATCAGCAATACATCCGCTCCCGGTCCATTAACGAGGAAACTATTGGGATTTACAACGACCATTGGGCTATTCGCGGCGCGGAGGAAGATTTCAACGCCGGGCGCGCAGAACTTGCTGTTGTGAACCTTGGAAAATAACAGCCCGGCAGGGCAAGGAGAACACCATGATAATTGACACTGAGGCAAAATCGGACTTTGGGCTAGTCTCGCCCGTCGATGGTCAGCAGCGAGAGTGTGAGTGCGGGACCATCACCACGGGCATGGAGTGCCCCGATTGCGGCGGGACGCCGTGGCCATGCTGGGCCGTGGTCGATTCTGCTGGCCGGGTGCATGGGTACGTTGCCGGAGCAAACAACCGGGACGCGATCAGGTCAGCAGACGCGACCCCATCCTATGACTGGCTGCGATCATTTACTGTTGCACCAATACTGTCATTTGACGATTAACAGCCCAATATGGCAGGAGATATACCATGAGAGCCAATGAATACTATATCGTAGAAATCCCCCACCAGATAAGCCCCAAAGCCTACGGACCGCTGACAGACGAAGAAATCATCAGCCTTGCCGAGAGTGAACAACCGCAATGGCTCGCAGACAACGATCTGTGGGATACTGAATTGACGCTGGCGCAGGCAATGGACGCAATCGGGCATGATCTGGCCTGGTGTCATCTGATCCCCGCCGAGGAGGTGGTCGATACGCTGGAATCGTGGCGGGACCTGCGGCGAGAACCGCACTCGCACGGATTCCCGGCGGCTTACTGGCGGCTTGCTGAGGCTTACGCAGATTCGGAGTACGCAGAGGACGGGCCTGTTCAGATGCTGCGCGGTCTGGACATTACAGACCCAACCGCCGAGCGGCTTTTGAAATTGATGGAATTCTGCGGCCCATACCCAATCGCCGCGCCGAGCGACACGCCGGGAGGATGGACCTACACTGGCGAGGCGTCAGACGATTCAGACGAATGTTGCGTAGTCGTGGAAGATGAAATATGGGCCTGGACCGACGAGGTAGGGGCCACTGACGGATACCGCGTGGACGTGGACGGTGACAACGTGACGTGGGGAGTTATGTTATGAGCATTTGGAAACTAACACTACTAGCCTTTTTAGCTATGATGTAAACCACCTTTAGAAAGGAATATCATGGACAACGACAAGATGAAACAGGGTATCAGAGATGTTAGAGAGGCTTTAGGGAAGATGGAAGAAGCGTTAGATTCCCCGCCAAAGCCAGAGTACGGGATGACCGTCAAGGAATGGCTTGAAGCGGGCGGGGAGATTGAGTTCGGGATGTATTTTTCGTACGGCAAGGACCCTTACTTGTTGGTGGTGGAGGGCGTTGGTAGATACGTTGCCACTAACCTCCGCGCCGGAGGCAGCAAGGCTGGCTTCGCTGGTAGTGCGATAGGTGCGTTAGGGGAAAACCTTAGCTCCATTACTGTCATCACCAAAGAACAAGCTATTGAGCTTATGAAAGGATAGGGATATGACTATTGCTATATTCATCTTGTCCACCTACTTGTTTTTTCTCTCGGCTGCCGGTGTTGCTGGCGGTGTACTAAGCGGCGATTTCAGCTGGGCTGCCTTGGTTGCCGGGCTTGTAGCGGCCCCGATCGGCGCAATCGCCACCATCTCTCTCCTACAACTGACCGGGGGTGCGTCGTGAAACATACAGAGCCTTGGAAAGTTGTTGGTTACCCGCTCATACGGGCTATTCAGGGAGAATGACTATGGCTCCCCGGAAACGAACAAAGCGATGGAAGACGAGGGGCGGCGAACTGATACCGACCTGCGACCTCAGCGACGAACACCTGCTCAACATTTTGAAGATGTTGGAACGAATAGTTTACCCCGACTGGGACACCCCTCGAACGGCCCAATACCTGAGAGACGAGGCCTGCGACCGTGGCCTAATGGACGACGACGAGGTTCTGCTGTGGGGCGAGGACCATCCGGCGGGGTACGGCGACGACCACTTTTGGCCCTGATAGGAGAATGATATGGACCCCCGACTAGATGAACTGATTGACAAACTGCTTGAGATGAGCGGGGAACTAGGAGGCTCTTTTGTTCCCCCGCCCAGCAACGTAGACATCCAAACCTATCTGGATGCGTACCGCAAGGAATGTCGTAAGCTGGGAACCATCGAAGGATTACACATGGCTATAGAGGCCGCGGAGAAGATCAATGGACAAGCTAAGCGAACTGATTGAGTGGATGAAGGATGAGCTTGCTTACGATAAATACGTCGCCAAGACGGGTGACCGTAGCCCGACAGACAGGGCAATGTCTCAGGCCATCGCCAACACATTATCATCTTGCATCGACAAGGCCAGAGAGCTACAGAATCGCCCCGAGAGCGGAGAACAGGAAGGAGAATAACGCTATGCCCAAGCTATCTGAGACAAAACCTAAGCCAGTTTCTATGACCACGCCGACCAGAGACGCCAAGGTAAAACAAAAGGCCAAGAATGTGCCCCAATCCGCCCGTTTTCTGTACGAGCAGGCCGCGAGCGGGGAAGCGTCTGGTAGAGAGGCCATCAAGGTATTCTGTATCGAGTGCATGGGCTATGACCGTGAGGCGGTTAAGGAGTGTACCTCCGAGACTTGTCCCTTGTGGATGTATAGGCCGCTCGTGAAGCACGCCCACAGGAAATCCAGGAACCCAACCGGAAAGAACAAGGACTCATGACCCGAAGGAGTATGAAATGACATTAAAAGAGGCACTTGAAAAACTTGGTGTCGCCGACTACGAAGAGCGGATATTCAATAGCAACTCTCGCGGCGAACTCATGCACCTGCGAGACTATTTTGTGCTCGCCGATCATATAGACGACCCCGCGTGGTTTCGCCGGTGGTTTGAGGAGGTTGTCGATACGGCGAACGAAACAATGGACAGGCCGGAAACAATATTCCAGCACATTGGCCACATATTCCGTGAATACCTCGCCTTCAAGGAGAACAGCAATGACACACAACAACGATGAATGGGCCATAGAGCCGTTGCGCCGCTTACAGATGATAGCCGATGGAATGGGTTGCCCCGTTTGGGCGGCACTGGATAGTGATGGCTTTTGGGACGCATTCTACATGGGTGATGCCTGTCCCGAAAAGAACTTTAGCTCGTGGGTTGGGAGTGGACATGACGTGTTCCCGCTCCATTGCTGGCACTACCCCTGCCCCAACTGGAAAGAATCACTACTCTATTCGGAGCCGAAACAATGAAGATATACAAACCAAAATGCTCACCTGATGCGGAGTTGTTTGAGTTTTGGAAAGCCTGCGCGATGGATCGTAATTACCTATATTATGGAAGGCGATTGTTCGCCGACCTGACACGGTCGCATTTGCGGATGATCCGTGAGTCGCACCTACTAATGAGATACCTGCTCCCGGTGGCCGCAGGTATCGTGGCCCTGATTCTACCCGTGGTCTACGCAGTTAAACTTATTCGGGGGTTGTGAGATGACTCCCGAACAACAATACTTTCAGGTGGTGTCCCCGCTCGGTCGGCGAATCCTAAACGCCGTCTCTGGCGGTGCGCGGTCCTACGGGGAGGTGGCTGCAGAGATCGGGGAACATTATTCTAAAGTCTACCGCCTATGCCAGCCGATGATACAACAAGGACTCCTCAAGCGGGGAGCCAGGAACTCAAAGCGAACTCTTACGAAAGGGTAATCATGGAAGATGCACAAAAAATGTCGGACGCTGTTAGCTTCGCGGTCGGGGCAATCGGTATCCCCGAACTCAAAAAAAAGTACAGCCACAAGGAAGCCCTCCAAATCATCCGCATGGGTGTGGAGGTGGCCTTTGCACAAGGCGACCACCGAACGCCTATCGTGAGGACGGGCCAGGGCACGAGCGTCGTAGAACTTTTTTCAGAAAATCTTTGAGAGGCCATTGACTACAAACCATGATCGGCTATAATACCAATATGAACTTCGCCAAACGATCCAAACAGACGCATCCTCTTTGTGGCGAAGTGCGCGTCTGCCGTGTCGGGGAATCAGGGCTCCCCTTTCCTGGTCCCCGGCACACTTGTAACCATTGCGGGGAATCATTTGATTGTCCCCGATCCGATCTGCTCATGGCCGAATGTATCAGTATGGACCCGCAGAACTGCCATGAGGCAGAGTATGAAAACCCTTGCTGCCCCGACTGCGGTAGCGAGGATTTTACCGGCGAGATAGTTGAATATGCCCGGCCTCAAGAGCCGGAATGGGATTACCCAGAGAACCTTTAAGGAGAACCAATGGGCAACGACTCAGTAAAAATCAGGCGCTCAACGGTCAAAGGCAACAAGGGCTCATTCACGACCAAGCTTGATGTTGGCGGTCGCAAACTCAGGCGGCGAACCAAAAAGAAACGCCGACTGTCTAACCACGCTGCCAAATAGCGTTACTTGTTGAGAAGTAACGCAGACAACTGACAACTGAATATGGGAGCGTGGCGAAAGTATCCGCACCTAGACAGTAGGACGCGCCGGAAATAACTTAGACTAATACCGGGCATTTGCAGGTATCGAACCCTGCCGCTCCCTTCGGAATATGGAGATTCCTTGTTTGCCTAGTGTGTTGCTAGGTCGCCGGGTCGGGGAGCAAGTCAGACTCCCCGGCCCAACCCCTTGCTCGCCCCGGCACGTTGCTGGGTTTGTGATCGGGGAGCTCCGTGATGGCTCCCCGATTCATTTAGGAGATATTATGGCAGACTTTGAAACAGAAGACATGAACGCAGCCGAGTTGGCTCGCCGCGCACAAGACGACACCTATATGGCCGAGCTTGAGGCTGACCCCGACTTTCATCTGGCTCAGGCCCTTGGGTGTGCAGAGGTGGCCCTTGAGCGGATCGTCAAGGATGAATCATGGTTCTCTCATCCACCGTTCGGGGCATACAACAAGTTCCTTATCACTACTCTGGTAGTGGATTCTTTGAAGGATGCTATTGATGGATGAAGTGAAGGACAAGTTCCATGCAGCAGAGTCTACGCATTGGTATTTGCACGACGGCTCCCCGCTTGAAGAGGTTGAGTACGCCGACCCCAAGCGAGCCGGGCAGTTTCGCAAGCCAACAAAGAAAGATGCAATCAAGCTCGGGGCAGTGCCATCTGTTACCGGCATCCTGAAAATCAGGGACAACCCTGGTCTGGACATATGGAAAGAGTCAGAGGCTTACAAGGCTGGGTGGTTCGCCAGAGACCTCGTCCCCCAATACGGCGGCGGCGCGTTCGAGGAGGGAAAGACTATCCTCAAGACCGCACAGAGCGAGGCCCGTGAGCTTGGCACAAGTTTCCACAGGCAGGTTGAGCGGGCCATCACCGGCGATGGAATTGAAACAGACGCCGGTGTTGAGGTGATCACTTTGGTTGGGGCATACGCCGAGTGGCACTATGAAAACGTGACCGGCGATTGTATCGTAGAGAAGTCCTTTGCCAACCCGCTCGGATTCGGCGGCAAGATCGACATGATCTGCATGATGGATGGCGTCCCTACGATTGTGGATTGGAAGACTCAGAAGGGCCAACTCACGAAAGCGGGGAAACCAAAGAAGATGGTGTCCTACCCCGGTCATGGCGAGCAGTTGGCAGCCTACGCAATGGGCGGCGGACTTCCGGGCTCGCGCCTCATTAACGTAATGATAGACACCAACCCTAAGACATGGATTAATGGCCAGCCCCGCATTGAGGTTATCGAACATACCAAAGATATGCACACATTCTGGCTGAAGTTCCACCACCTGTTTGAACTTTGGAAACTTGACAACTTTGACCCCAGCTTTTAGGAGAATGACATGGCGTTCAACAAAGATGAGATCGCGGCGATCCTTGCCGTTCTGACCCAGCTAGAAAACGCGCCGGGAAGCGGGGTCGTATTTGGTGTCCGGCTTGTTGGCGAGTGCGATTTCGGTGAAATCTACTTCGACCCAGAGGCTGTGGCGTGGGTGTTTGAGCCGAAGGAGAACAGTAATGACTAACATAACCAGGGCGCTATTTGAGATTCAGGGCATCCTTGATGGCGTCAAGAAAAGCTCGGAAAACCCGTTCTTCGACAGCAAGTATGCGGGCCTTGAAGAAACGATGAAGGCGCTAAAGCCGCTGCTCCATGAGCGTGGAATACTTTTGTCTCAGCCGCTCAGCAATGTCAATGGCGTCCAGAGTATTAAGTTGCGACTCACCCATGTTGAGAGCGGCGAGACAATCGAGGAAGAAACCGTCCTTGTCACCAAGAAGGAAGACCCCCAGGCGGCGGGTTCGAGCATTACCTACTTTCGGCGGTACTCTATCAAGTCGTTCTTCGGCCTGATTGACCTTGACGATGACGGCGAGGCGGCAATGTGCAGGGTTACAGCGGGCGCACTGAAAGCACTTGTTGTGAAGTACGGCGAGAAAACTGGCGGCGACAAGGATGCGTTCCTGAAGTTTGCTGGTGACACCCTCCAGAAGGGCGGCCTCGGCACGACTGGCGGTTGGACGCCGGATGACTTATCGCTTATGACGAGAAAGGTTGAGGAGTTGACATGAACTACAACAAGGTAATCGTAATTGGCGGGCTGATTAAAGACCCGGAGTTAAAGACCAGCCCCACAACAGGATCGACTAAGTGCGAGTTTACACTGATCTGGTCCGATGAGTATACGACCAAAGACGGCAAAGAGAAAAAGGAAGTCGCGTTCTTCAACTGTGAATGCTGGGGACCATCTGCGGAAACGCTCCACAAGCACGCAAAGAAAGGGTCGCAGTTGCTCGTTGAAGGCAAGATGATTACTCACAGTTACACCAACCGCTCTGGCGAGAAGAAAAGTTACACCGCCCTCGGCGTGAGAGATTGGCAGTTTGCTGGCCCCAGACCACAACAGAACCAGGCAACTGAATCCCCCGCGAGCGGCGATACCGTAGACATCCCGTTCTAATGAAACGACCCGACTACATGAAGTTGTACCTTGAGACATGGGGATACCTATGTAAAAGGGATGCGCATTGTGAGGTGTGTGCTTCGATGGGCATTACGGATTCCCCGATCAGCGTAGTCCATCACATTCATCCGCGCGGGATGGGTGGTCGTGGCGGCGAACGGGATAGTTTTCGAAACCTCCTTGGAGTATGCCATACGCACCATTTGTTGTGTGATGGGATTACTGTTCCCCCGCACAAGCCAATCTCCAAGGAACGGCAGGAAGAAATCAAACAGTACCCCGAGGGATGGAATGAAGTTTAAGACGATAAAGAGCATTACGAAACGAGAGATTCTGCCTGGCTCGGTTGTTGCTATTGGCCCGCGAATTGATATCCGGCCTTCTGTAGAGCATCAGATTGCGAGTCGCTGCGGTGACCTTGAATATAAGGCGTGTATCGAGTTTAAGCGTTCGCCGAGGGCGTTGGCGGTGTACGAGGAGATGAAACTCCGGCCAATGACGATAAGCGACGTTCGGGTTTTTATGAACGAGACGTTCGGCCGCCCTGCGGGGAACAACGCTGGCAATGCCGTGGCGGTTCTAAAGGACCGTGGTCTTATTCGCCCTGTCGGGCATGGCACAAACAGCCGTGGGCGGCGAGTAAAAACATACGGAGCTATCAATGGAACTGATTAATGGAAAACCAGACCTCATCTGTGTGATTGCTGACAAGCAGGGTATGGGCAAAAGCACCCTTGCTGGACACTTGGAGTGTGAGTACGGGTACAGTCGCGTGAGTATTGCTACCCCGCTCAAGCGTGGCATGGCCGAGATGTTCAAGGGCCTACTTGGTCGGCGAGCCTTCACCTACTTCTTCGAGAACAAGGACGAGCCTATCCCCGAACTTGGCAACGTCACCGCCCGACAACTGCTGGTTGGATGTGGGCAGGGAACATGCGCCGCGTACCAAGAGGCGTTCCTTGCGGTTGCGTTGAATCAGGCCAGGTTCCAGATCAAAGCTGGCGTGCCCGTTGTGGTGGACGATGTTCGCAAGCCTTACGAGTTTGACGCCTTCAATGCGGACGGCGCATTCTTTATCCGTGTGGACCGTCCGGCGAATACCGCAGAGCCTGCGGAGATTGAGGGCCTAATCTCAGAAAAGCCCGCCTACAAGATGTTGATTGACTCTGAGCCGGGCAACCATGATTTGATGTACCACCTTACCGCCGACCTAATGACGAAAGGGCTATGGAATGAGTGATACGATTGACGTTGCCATGCGAAGGCGTGAGCCGGGAGCCAGGATTTACTTGGGCTGCCCCTACTCTGACGACGTGGACACGGTGCGGCATAACCGATTCATCTGGGTGACGCAGCTTACGTCATACATGATTGAGGAGGGCGTCCCTACGATGTCCCCGATCAGCTATAGCCATCAGTTTGCCCACATCGGCGGGTGTGACTTTGAGGCGTGGCGTGAACTTGACCTGTCCCTGCTTGGGCGGTGGGCAACCGAGCTTTGGGTGTTGATGCTTCCGGGCTGGGAAGACTCTGTTGGGCTAACCGCCGAGATTGAGTTTGCTGAAAGTGCTGGTATCCCCGTGCGTTATATCGAATGGAAGATTGACTCTTTTCCGTGGAGCTAACCATGACACAATGCGAGAAAATCTTGAGCCACATGGTTTCCAGGGGTCCGATTACCCCGATTGAGGCGTTGATGGAGTACCAATGTTTCCGGTTGGCTGCGCGGATTGAGGAGCTTCGCCGAGCGGGGAACCCAATCCGTACAGACCTAATCGGAGACGGTAAAAAGAAATACGCATCATACTCTCTGGAGTCTGTCCATGAGTGATGGAGACAAAGGCATGACACGATGCACAGGCAATGGTTCCCCGCTCTGTGATTGGTGTAGGCGAGCGCGGAGAGAGAAGATTCGTGGGGCCCATTGGTTTATGGATGGTTCCCAGAACTGCGATGCGTTTGTTGCTGCCCCGCTCAAGAAACACTGGACTCGCAGGAAGTGGCGCAACACCCGCCTTGAGCGGCGAGCCAAAGCGATAGACCTATTGATTGATGCGTACTGCTGGTGGGAGACAAAGGCATGAAGCGCAACCGCCCAACAAGAAGAAAGAGAGAGTGAATGATGAGCATCCTTCACGAATATAGAATCGAAGTGCTGGAGGTCGTCGCGTGGGACCAGGATCGGTGGTTACACCGTTGCCGCGACGAGGATGGTTGCGAGCGGAGAATCGACCTTCATGTTCATGGTGCAGACCTCCCCGAGCGTGAGGCTCTGGTTGGAAAAACGGTGCGGATCGAAGGCTCGCAGGCGTATGTTGAGATCGCCTTGCGCGCGACGTTGGTGCTGGACGAGGAAAGCGAGAACAGCCATGAGTGAGACGCGAATCACCTGTCCTAAGTGTACCGGGCTTATTGAGGTTTGTGGTTGCCCCGAATGCTGGTCGTTCGGCGAGTTCTTTCGGGGTTGCGAGAGATGCCGCTTTTGCGGGACCGTAGCCGTATGCAACAAATGTGGCTACGAGCGGGGAACACCCGTCCCGTCATACTACTACAGCGACATCCAGGAGTAACCATGACCTATCCAACAGACGACATGGATGTGATTCGCCGCTCAGAAGCCACCCTGAAAGTGCAGGAGATGGAGTGATGGCGCACGGGAAGACAATCTATCTTTCAGGCGGGATTAGCGGTTTGGATGATGCGTCATGCAATGATTGGAGAGCGGAGTGCGTGGCTGCGCTGGCCCACCAGAACACAATACTAGACCCGATGAGACGGGACTATAGGGGTCGCGAACAGGGATATGAGGATGCCATCATTCTTGGCGACATGGCCGATCTTGCGCGATGCGACATTGTTCTCGCCAATGCTTCTGCTCCAAGTTGGGGGACGGCGATGGAGATATACCACGCATTTCATGTTCTCCGAAAACTTGTTGTTGCGTGGGGGCCAAGCGAGTTCAGCCCGTGGCTAAGCGTACACACGCACGCCCTTTTCGACTCTCTATCTGAGGCGATTTGTTTCGTAAAGGAGTTTGAACTTTGAAGATATATACTTCTGTCCCTGGCGGCGAGAAGACCGAGAAGGTGCGCGAGTACAAACTTGGGATTATGATTCCGACTTCGCCAAACTGGCTGCCGTCCAGGTCGCTGGGGGAGTTTGATTGTGCCCTTGACAACGGCGCGTTTAGGTGTTTCGAACGCGGGTTCCCGTTCATGGAACGGCGGTTCTTGGACACCCTTGATGCGTGCTATACTTCTGGCATATCTCTCGACTTCATTGTTGCACCAGACATTGTGGGCGGTGGTGTTGAGTCGCTCGATTTCTCTATGGAGTGGGCGAACGGTCGCCTTCGTGGGTGCAAATCGCTTGCGCTTGCCGTTCAAGATGGGATGATGCAGTCAGACATAAGCACCGACGTGCTTGACCTATTTTCTCACATATTCATTGGAGGAACTCCAGGGTGGAAGTGGCGTACGGCTGGGGGGTGGTGCAAGTTTGCCCACGACAACCATAAGTTGTGCCATATAGGTCAGTGCGGGACACTTCCAAACCTAACACTTGCCAGAGAACACGGAGTTGATTCTGTCGATTCGTCGTCATTTGTTCGGAACGACTCGTGGCATATCCTCGATGTGTTTCTTGGCAGGAAAACGCTGTTTGACGTCGGCGAACCCCAGAAAGAAGGTAAGTGATATGAGCGAGTATGAGCAAACAGAAGACGGCCGTTACATCTGTCCGAAGTGCGATGGTGAGTTCCACGAGATTGCCGGTGCGGCTGAGTTTGAGAGGATGCCACCTCTATACGAGCACAGCAGCCGGTTTGGCAAGGCAGTGCCCATCGAGGTGCACATAATTGATGGTCCCAAATGCCTCAGGGAGCAGCTATCGAACGCTAAGATACTCCGCCTTGTTGGTCTCAGCATAATCGCCGACCGTGACGACAAAATCCAAGAGCTAGAGGCTGAGGTTGCCCGGCTCAGAGAGGTGGTGGATAAGCTGCCCAAGACGGTGGATGGTGTGACGATCTATCCGGGAATGAATATCGCTGTTACGTTTAGTGGGGGCCGCGTGTTTGGCGACTTTGGCGTGACCTCTGTTGAATATCTATCCGAAGATATGCACACGATTCATGTTGTAGACGATATGGGCGACGAGTTTGCCTTGCCAACCACCCGCCTTTACTCCACCCCCGAAGCGGCTAAGCAAGCAAATACTAAAAACTAACCCCATTAGTACCAATTAGTAGGAGAAACAATGAACATCACACTAGAACAGATGAGAGAGTTTTATGGCCCCGACCTGACAATCGGGGAGGCGACGAACCATGTTGCCAGGCTCAAGGACAGCGCTGCTGTGTTCGGGGAGTTGGGCAAGGCGGATGGAACGCTGAGCGGGGATAAGGCGCTTTTGCGATGGGCCAAGAAAGCTGGATGCGCGTATCGGTTCGTCTCAGATTATGGATCGCCACGAACCTTGAGCTGGGAGCCTGCCGATACGGAAGACCCGATCTGCGAGGTCGCCGCCTACCGCCTCCACCCCGACTGCCAGGTAGTAGAGGATGAGCGGAAAGGCAAGGCGTCCGGGGCAGCCAAAACCATCGCCATCCTCCAAGCCATACAGAAGGATGATGATGCGCCGAACGGGGAACCAGAGCTTAGCCCAGAAAACAGAGCCATCGTAGAGCAGGGAATCCAAGAAGCCAAGGACGGAGACTTTGTAGATGGGCCCGACCTGAGTGGGGAACCAGAGATCGACTACATCGAACGCACAGCCAACAGTAGTCCACCTGTTGCAAAAAACGCAACAACTGAGCCGGGCGGCGAAGCAGGAGACACACCATGAAACTACCCGATGAAATCAAGGCCGTCCTCAATGGCGAAAGCGAAGGCTGCATCGTGCAGGGTGATTGCCTCGAAGTCATAGCAACCATGCCTGATGGGTGTGTTGATGTTACTGTCACAAGCCCGCCATACAACATAGCTGGTGGAACCTGTGCGCCAAGCGGGATGATGAAAGAATCAATCCACAAATTGAACCACGAATGGTATGAAGATTCTATGCCAGAGGAACAATACCAGTCTTGGCTCTGCCGCAGGATCGGCGAGGCAATTCGTTCCACCGATGGGATTGTATGGGTGAATCATAAGACAAGATACAAAGACAAGCAAGCTCTGCACCCGGCAAGGTTTTTGCCATTCCCAATCTATTCCGAGGTGATATGGGATCGGGGTGGGAGCATTACACTCAACGCGAGGAAGTTTGCCCCGTCACACGAGGTCATTCTCGGATTTGGCGAGCCACACTGGTGGAACAATGAATCAAATACACAGATGAGCGTCTGGAGGATTGGGCCTGAAACCAGCATAAAATCACACCCGTGCCCATTCCCCGTGGAAATCGCCGCAAAGTGCATCTCGGCATCATGCCCGCCCGATGGTATTGTCCTCGACCCATTCTGCGGGAGCGGGACCACCTGCGTGGCTGCAAAGAAGCTTGGCCGCCGCTACATCGGGATTGATCTATCGGAGAAATACTGCCGCATCGCTCGCAACCGCGTGAAGAACACCGAGCGTCCACTGTTTACAGGAGACACACCATGACACCAAGAGAAGTGATTGAGAATATCTGTGTGCCATCCTTCAGGCCGGTCGATATGCACGCCGCTCGCATGATGGCCCTGACATATAGGATATGCGACGGGCTGAAAGCCCTGCGCGACGAGCGGCGAACCGCCTTGGCGCTCTCAGGATCAAGACATCTGCTACCCACAGCAGCGGGTCGGGCTCTACAGGAGATAGATGATGGAAGTGAGTGAACTTCGCGCCAAGTTGTACAGGCTAAAGAAAGATCGTGACGAGTTAAGTTTCTTTGCTGGACTAGCCCGAAAGGATTTGAATGACCTCAACGGCAAACTGGAAAAACTCGATAACCGGATTATTCACTGGAACAAACGATACAACGCGGCGCGGAGGGCGGATGTCAAGGGTGAGTGATAGTATTGGGTTGCCCCGATTCGATGAATGCCGGTTCCCCGCCACGGCCAGCATACCCTACCGGTTGAGGTCGGCGAGCGGGGAGTCTATTGCTAAAGCCTCAGAATTGCCCCCAGAGCTAATAAGTCAACTGAAGGCGTGGGTTGACTCGCCGACCGGGACATTGTGCCTTACGGGGAACGTGGGGTGCGGTAAAAGCTACTCTGCGGCTGCCATGTACAGGGCAATCTGTGAGCGGCGCAACCTACCCACCCACATAGCCCAATGGATGTCTTGCCAGAACGCCAAGGTGGTCATGCATTACGGGGCGCAGCCGACCGGCCACTTTGAGATTGCCCGCAACATGAGGTTCATCGTCTTGGACGACCTATTCTGCGTGGATGAGCGGCGAACCGACCAAGAGTGGCAAGCTGTGATTATGGCAAGATACGAAGACCCTCGTAAAGTCACCCTGATTACCACTAACCTGAGCCCAAAAGAAATGTGGAATCGGGGACTCAAAAGGGTTGCTTCCCGTATCCAAGCAGAGCATAATGTAATCGAGTTCCCCGACATTGACCTTAGATTGGAAGGGTCGTTATGAGACTACCCTGGCCCCCTAGTGTGAAACTATGATTATAGCAATAGACCCTGGAAAAACAGGCGCATTAGCGTGGTCT
>Ga0208019_1000402_pt1 | contig 23612 bp, 27 predicted proteins | sample CB_VirMetaG_5_FD_184540 | JGI IMG/M metagenome (GOLD analysis project Ga0208019, IMG submission 184540) | Freshwater to marine saline gradient viral communities from Chesapeake Bay - CB_1508_1D Viral MetaG (SPAdes) (version 4) | ecosystem: Environmental > Aquatic > Marine > Coastal | place: USA...
TTCAACAAAGTTCGCAGAGATTAGAATATAACAAGATTAGATAAGATTAAGATCAAGATAAGATAAAGATCAGATAAGGAAAGAAAAATATGCCAAAGATAGAATTAGTGAAGCATACAAGGGAGTTTAGGAATGCCAATATACGAGTTATTATGTCATGAGTGTTACAACATAAGTGAATGGTTGATGAGTCCTGAAGATGTAGATGAAAAAGTAATGTGTCCAGATTGTCAAACAACATTGACCAGAAGAAAAAATAGGACATACACAAACCCTCCTTCAGTGAATGGAGCAAAAGGAACAAGTATATATAGATGAGATATTGTAGAAGAAAAAACGATCTAATCTGGAATAAAAGAAAACTTCAGTATATTTATAAGTGATAGGAAAAGGAAATTATTATCAGTGGTTCTCTATTAGTGGTTCTTTCGTGATGAAAGGAAAAATAAGTATGTCAGATTTAGTTAAGCGTATGGTGAAAGCACTACAGAAAAAGAACGAGGAAGAACAAATAAAAGAAGAACTCAAGGGAAAGAAAAAACCAGATTACAAGCTTGATGCTGATGGTTGGATGAGAGAAACATACGTAGAAAGATATAGGTATTAATATTTTAACAGATAAAGCACGAAATATCAATGGGTATGGGTGGTAAGAAAATTACCACCCAAATAAGTGCCGTATATTAGGTTCTTTTGGCGATTTGCGGCACCGGTGTGTGGCAGGTCGAAATTTTTTTAACATATAAAGATTTTAGAAATACATTAACTCCATATCTGGCAAAGCCACAAGCACTTTCGATTACTACATATTTACCTACAACAAGGGAGACGCTATATATGGCAAACCAAAGAAACAGGGTTGGATATTATCGCGGTGATTATTACCCAGCAGGATCAACAGGGGGAGTAACAGACCACGGGGATTTAACTGGACGTGAAGACGATGACCACACACAATACCACAATGATACAAGAGCGGAAGAATGGCTGACTGCAACCACACACAATGGAGACATAACGACGGATTCACACCTTCGGGCACAAGGACACGTTATAGCGTATAATCAAGTGTACGTAAATTACAATGGTGGATCAGATAGCTATATAACCTTCCACGATGGTACAGTATATAACGGCGCACAAATCTATCTCGATATATCAGATAGCAGATTTGTGTTTACCCACCCAATATATAGCCAAGCACTGACAGCATATACGATATATACATATAACGCCAATATGTCTCCACAGTGGTTTAATGTTGGCGACACAATGGCGAGTATAGTAGAAGATGTTAACACATTGGGCAACTATACCACATTGTCAGCATTGGATGACGTATCAATAACAAATCCTGATTCAGCAGACGTACTTACATACAATGGTTCTTCGTGGGTAAATACCGCATTGGGTTCAGCATCATTTGATGGCAACCTAGCGGCAACTGCGTTGACGATAAATCATGGAGCAACCGATCCAGTAGAAGGAGCGGTTAAGTTTATTGATACAGACGAAACAGCGACACCCCAACTGTTGTGGATGACTGGCGGCGGGAATGGACTTGGTATCTTCCAATTCAACAAACCAGTAGATATATACAAGCAACTTTGGGTTTACAATTATGATTCACCATCGGCAAGTATCTATTTTGCTGCCGACGCCAATAAGTCAGTGAATATCGCACAAATAGAGTTGGATGGAAATGCTGATATGATGTTTAAGTCAATGACATCTGTGGACATAGATTCTCCACTTTCAGCTGATAGTATATGTACAGATACAGCATACAAATTTACCGACAACAGCAATGTTGGTATAGGATATGATGGAACAGACGCTAAGATAATTCACACAGGAGACACGCGATTTAGCAATCAATTGTACCTCGATAACCAGATAAACATAAAAGATGGAAAAGCCATATATTGGAATAACTCAGCCGCAGGTTTAGCACATTACAATTCTGTTGATCCAAATATGATTTGGTGTCTTGGGGATTTCCATGTAACGGGGCAAATTACATCTGCCTCAAAAGCTGACAGTGGAACTCTTAAAGAGTTCCAACCGTGGATACAAAGATCAGATGGGCAATGTGTCGTACATGAGACAAACAAGCATTGGTACATGTTTGTAACAAAAGATACAACGTCATATGTTATGACACAGTTTATCGTCCCGTCAGATTATGTTGCCGGAACACCCATAACCTTTGATTACATATTTGAACCTAATTACAATGCCACGGCAACTGGATATACCGACATTGTTACAACAGTCACGCTTAAGTCTCCCGTCTTACATCCAGCAGACCCCGATGTATCAACCGGACGTTCATACACGAATACATACCAGACTGCTTACACCACTTCAAATGTTGCGGTATATAGACAAACCGTAAGAAGGGTGAACGATTTGAAAATAACAACAGACGGGACAATCGATGGCATAACCCTTATTCCAGACCACCACATAATAACGGTGTTCATTTCCCATGTTTCATCGGCGTCGGAAGCATATCCCGGCAACTTCAATGGTTGGAACTTCAAGTGTAAATATTATGGGTCAAACGATGGGGTGAGCGTATGATAATAACAGGATGGGTTGGGAGTGGAGCAAGAGATTTTGACGAAACATCTTCCACAAACACAACGCTAAAAGCGGAATATCACGACCTATTAGGAACAGACATTGAGGCTTATGCTTTATTGGATACATCTAGCATTGGGGCAAACAACATAATTACAGCTGCTACGATACATTGGTATAATGAGAGTTATACCAAGTCAAGGAATGCCACCTACCACGGTTATGTGTCCATACCAATAGATCAAGGTTCACCAGATAGGAAGGTATACGAGTTCACCACACAACCAACTCTTGGGTGGAATCAACACGACCTAACCGGGGTTGAGTTAGATTACATAAACAAAACTGGAGACACCACAATACATTTTGGCGTAAATCCTGTGTCCAACCAGTATTATAGAACTTGGTTGATAAGGGCTTATGAGTATTCACCAACAGGGGCATTCCAAATATATTTGGAAGTCCACTATGAGGAACCAGCAAGTAGACGGTTCCGCTATTTTCTAATGTAGGAAGGATAAGTAATGTTAGAAGTTATTTTACAAATCTTGGGTGGAGCATCTATTGTAGCTGCTATTTTGGCAATGCTGGCAAAGATTTTACCAGACGATAAACTCTATAAGTGGGGTCTTGCTATTGGTGTGGCTGCTTCAGCATTTGGTAATAAGCGTATACCATCTTATGAAAGGATAGAGAGATTCTTACAAGATTCTTTGCGAGCATTCTTTGTAGGTCTTGAGGATGGTATAAACGGAGATGACCCAAAAGAGGAAGATAAACCATACGATGATATAGACGAACCAAGATTGTAGATTATGAGTGGGTGGTAAAAAAATTGCCACCCACAAACCAAGTTGAAAAGGAGTAAGGATGAAAAAGAAGAAACAGAAAAAGGTATATAATCCAGAAGATTACCCATCTGGAATGACAATAACGGTTTATGCATCCTATAGAAAACAACTTGGATTGTCTGGTCGGGATTACACAGCCGTTAAGCGTGCGCTTGAACTTGGACGGATAAAAAAGAATGAACACGGATTAATTGACCCCATAGAAGCTAATGAGCGTTGGGCAAAGTTTGTGAACCCCGATGGTGTTGGAAGTGGAAATAGATCCCACCCAATAGCAGTACCCAATCAGCAACAAACACAAGATGTAGAACAGCCCAATATATTAACAGACGAAGAAGTATTGAGGCGAAAGAGATTAGCTGAAATGCATTCAGCAGAACACAAGTCAAGATTGGATGCAATAAAGGTCGAGGAAGCAGAGGGAGAACTTCTTAGAGCGGATAGTGTAGATAAGCATATATTTGAAGCAGTTAGAATTGCGAGGAATGCATTACTAAATATCCCATCGAGAGTTGCTATACTTTTGGCGAGCGAAACTAACGAGAAAAAAATTGAAGCGTTGTTAGATAAAGAAATGAGAAACGCACTTGATGGGTTGGCGCGAAAGGTTGGGGTTGATGAATAATGAAAAAGAGGCAGTATACAAAGCCTTTAGTGAAGGTATCAAACCGGACCCTTTACTTTCTTTGCCTGTATGGATGGAACAACACTTTTATTTGCCCCGAGAATTGAGTTCTAAAGCGGGGTTATACTCATTTGCCTATAACCCTTATTCTTGGGAAATCGCGGAAGAAATGTCACCAACAAGTCCAACGCACACAATTACTGTGCTTAAATCGGCTCAAGTGGGAATGACAACTCTAGCACATGGATTTTTAATGTATTGTATGGCACACCAACCAAACAACATATTGTTAGTTGAGCCTACAGATAAGATGCTTACAACAACGAGTCAAACTAAAATTGATCCAATGATAGACGCTTGTGAGCAAGTAAGGGACGTAGTTGGTACAAAGGAAGATAAAAAAACATCCAACTCAATCAGTCTAAAGAAATTCAAAGGTGGGTCGCTGAGATTAGCGAGCGCAAAGTCAGCCCCGTCATTGCGTTCTTCAGCTATACGCTATTTGATACTGGATGAAATGTCAGCGTATGACCTCGACTTGAATAGTGAGGGAGACCCTATAGCACTTGCCAAACAACGGACTGTAACATTTAGGAGAAATAGAAAAATCCTACAACTATCAACGCCAATTCTAAAGGGATATGACAGGACAGAAGATGAGTTCCTAAAGAGCGACCAAAGATATTACTTCGTTCCTTGCCCCCATTGTGGCTCATTGTCTCCACTTATTTTCAGTGAAGAATACTTTGAAGGAGACGTTGCGTGGAAGCGTATGCAATGGGATAAAGATAAAGACGGAAACGCTATTGCTGAAAGTGCGCATATGGTGTGTGATGGTTGCGGCAACAAAATAGAAGAACACCAAAAGGGGTGGATGATAAAACCAGAGAACGGGGCAAGGTGGGTAGCTACAGCTGAAGGTGAAGACGGACACGCTGGGTTCTTCATAAACTCTCTATATTCTCCGGACACACCTTGGAAAGACCTTGTAGCAGAATTCTTGTTGGCAAACGCAAGAGCAAAGAAAGGTGATAAATCCGCCTTACAAGCGTTTGTAACGTTGAAGCTAGGAGAACCGTGGAAAGATCCAGCAAAAGAAATCCAAGCACACTCTCTATATTATAGGCGAGAAAGGTATAATAACGAAGTACCCATTGGAGTATCATTATTAACAGTTGGTGCTGACTTACAAAAGGATAGAATAGAAGCGTATGTATGGGGTTGGGGTGACGGTGCAGAAGCTTGGTTAATTGACCACAAGAAATTCTATGGAGACCCTAACGACATAACAAGTGCGTGCTATACCGATTTAGCGACCCTTTTGGATTACACAACATACAAACATGAGAGTGGAACCGACCTTCCAATCTTTGCGGCAGGGATAGATAGTGGTGGCGGTAGGTGGGCACACACCCTATACCGATTTACGTCCCGCCGAAAGGGTAGGCGAGTTTTTGCAGTAAAGGGTGAGAGTCAATACAAGGAAAAGGCTTTGAGTTGGTTGGGCAGCAGGGATAAAACAACCGGTGCCGAATTGATGTTTATTGGAACAAAGATGATAAAGCTATATCTATATGAAAAGCTAGGGTTAGAAGAACCGGGACGGGGATATTTCCATTTTCCAGATGTCGATTGGTGCGACACTGATTTTTTTGAACAACTATCCAGCGAACGTATTGTAGAGAAACACAAGAATGGATATAAAGTTTACGAATTTCATAAAGACCCATCTACAAGGAACGAAGCTTTGGACTGCCTTGTATATGCTTATGGGGTGTTAGAGTTCTTTAGACCAAATTATAAAGCAATGCGAGAGCGATACAACTTAGATGGTGGGGTCTTGGAAATTGAGCAACCACACACAAGGGAAGAATTAGTAAACGAACAAGTCCAGCAGGAAATAAGAATTAAGAACCCGCTCCTACATAACATTGGGTCTCGCGGGAGATTTACTAAGAACTTTTGGTAAGACCACCACACAAAAACAGAAAGTGATATATACTACAAGAAAGGTGAATATCTATGAGACTTTACGCCGGGGATACATTTTATTATTCGGTCCCAACAACAGAATATACCAGCGACGATGGATACTCTGGTAGGTGTTCATTTACCAACGCCTATACAGCATATACGGCTGAAACAATTGTGTATAGCGGTGGTGAGTGGCACTACACAATATCGGCAGCAGATACAGCAGATTATGAAAGCGGCGATTATACCGCTCTTTTCTTTGCTTATAATGGCGAAAACCGATATAGGATAGATTCCTTTATGTTGACAATCTTACCTGACCCTATGACACAACCGGCTGACTTGCGAACAACAGCGAGGCAAATACTTGACGCCATAGACGCTTGTTTAACTAATTCAGCGACCATAGCACAACAGAATATCTCTATTGGCGGAAAAGCAATTGGGAAATATTCTTTAACCGATTTGATGTCACTTCGGGATAAATATGCGGAAATGGTGAGAAATGAAGAACACAGTGATAGAGTGGCAAGAGGCGTTGCCCCATCTAATCAATTCTACATAAGGTTTGGGAGCTAGATATGGGAATTCTTAACAGATTATTTACAAAGGAACAACCAGAAGAAAAGACGGTATATAAATTTCTACGTATGAGAGAGAATCCTTCATACACCAAACAGAATAACATAAGGGGCTTTTCCTCTGGTGAGTCAAATAGGTTGTTTGATAGTTGGTTTGCCCCGGAAACAAGCATAGATTCTATCTTGAAGCAGGAATTGACCAGAATTAGAAGTAGGTGTAGGGAGAGGACAAGGAATGACGATTATGTAAAGGGGTTCATTAGGACAACCAGTAATAATGTGCTTGGTAGTAATGGCGTTGAGTTAGAACCCAAAGTAAAGAAATTGAACGGCAATCCAGACGATTTGGCTAATCAGAACTTGTTGTATCTGTGGAAGTCTTGGGGAAAGAAAGCCGAGAATGTAGATATTACCCATTACTCAAATTGGATAGAGATACAACAACATATAATGAATGTGTATCTGACAGACGGGGAAGTGTTTATTCGGCATATAGAGGGCAAAGAAGCTGGACAATGGGGTTATAGCATCCAAGTAATTGACCCAGAACTTTGCGATACACAACTAAATCATAAGCTGAATAACGGCAATGAAATTGTTATGGGTGTGGAGTTGGACAAATGGAGACGCCCAGTAGCGTATCATTTCAAGACAGACAATAAGGGAGTTGGGGCGGTTTGGACAGAAAACAACAAGAGCTACCTACGCATACCAGAAAGGGAAATTACCCACGCATTCAAGAGGGAATATCCAGAACAAACGAGGGGTGTGCCTGTGTTGGCTTCCACTCTAAACCGCCTCAAGATGCTTGATAGTTATGAGGAAGCTGCTCTTGTAAATGCTCGCTACGGTGCGGAAGTTGTTGGCAACTACTACAGAGACGGCGATGGGTATGATCCTGCCGATGGACAAGGTAGTATTGGAGAATTGACACAAAGCGTAGAGGTTGGACAGATAGGTATATTGCCGGATACGTGGAAGTTCGAAAAAATAGACACAAAGTATCCAGACGGAGAACTGCCAGAATTTGTCAAACATATGTTGCGCTCTGTAAGTGCGTCCCTTGGAATACCATATTTCTTAATGGCTCAAGACCTAGCCGAAGTTAATTACTCAACGGCAAGAGTGGGACTTGAGGAAGCCAAGGTCCATTGGAGAAATCTACAACTATTTATGATAGAAAAAGTAGTAGCTCCAATTTATGAAAAGTGGTTGTTCCAGCAGATATTGAGAAAGAAGATTGTGCTTGCTGGTAGGGTTGTCGGTCTTGAAGAACTGGATAGGTTTGCAAATGTTGGGTGGGTTACGCATAAGTGGGTGAGTATTGATCCACAGAAAGACGCAAACGCCGATAAACTATATAATGAAATGGGTATTAAATCCAAACAAACAATTAGCGAACGGCTTGGGCTTGATTATGAAATGGAACAAGCACGACTAAAAAAGGAACAACCTAAGCCCACGCAAAATAATTTAACTGATACTTATACACAGGAGGAAGCAGACAATGAAGCTCAAGCCTCAACATAGAACTTTTGGTGTAGAAAAGAATTACACTATAGACGAAGAAAACCGTAAGGCGGAATTTACATTTTCGTCTGAAGTTGAATATGAAAGAGAGTGGGGTATAGAAATCCTCGACCATAGCGAGGGAGCGGTAAGTATGGAAAGAGTTGAAACAAACTCACTTCCTCTTTTACTAAACCACGACCCCGACAAGCAAATTGGCATCATAGAAAAAGTATGGATTGACCCAACTTCCAGAGTTGGACGTTGTGAGGTTCGGTTTAGTAAAAACACGAACGGACAAGAAATACTTAATGATGTTGCCGATGGAATAAGAAAAAACGTTAGTGTTGGATATCGTATAAACAAAGTTGTGAAGCAGGGTACAAGGGAAGATGGGTTAGGTATATACCGTGTTACAGATTGGGCACCCCATGAAATATCCATTGTGAGTATCCCCGCCGATCATACTATTGGTTTGCGTTCTGACACAGAGACAGAAAATGAAGTTCTCATAGAAGAACTTGAGACAAAGGAAGTAAAGAGTATGTCCAAAGAATATACCGATGAGCAAATCAAGGAAATTGAAAAGAAAATCCTTGCTGACGCTACAAAATCTGAGAGAGAAAGAGCCTCTGGCATAAGAGCAGTTGCCAACAACGTTAGGCATTTACTACCAGAAGTTGACACGATGATTGATACATTTATTAACAGCGAAAGAAGCGTGGCAGAATTTCAAGACGAAGTTCTAAAGCGTATGGATAAAGTAGAAAAGGAGCCAATTAAGATGGAAGATAAGACCCCAAACATTGATATGACAGAAAAGGAAGTTCGCAACTATTCAATCGCAAGAGCGATTAACGCTATGCTCACCAACGATTGGAGCAAAGCTGGGTTGGAGCGGGAAGCGTCACAGGCTGTCCGTAATATGACCGGTCGAGAGGCGCGTGGCGTTTATATTCCGTTTGACGTGTTGGCAACCCGTGTTGACGCTGCTTCAACGACCACAAGTGCAAATGACCTAGTTTACACTGACAATTGGGGAAGTGATTATATTCAACTGCTACGCAACAAGAGTGTTGTTGGACAGTTGGGTGCCAGAATCTACGCAGGATTGACGGACTCAATCAGCATCCCCAAAGCCTCGACCGGTTCAACTGCGCAGTGGGTGAGCGAGACAAACTCATCGAGTGTCCTAACACAACTATCAACCGACGCAGTAACGATGTCGCCAAAGTTGCTTTACGCTCCAATGGCGGCAAGCAAGACGCTACTGGCACAAGCTGTCAACCCCGCCATTGACGCAATTCTGAGGGAAGACCTAAACCTCGCAATTTCCAGCAAGATCGATGAGACTGCGTTGGCTGGTGCTTCCGGTCTGACCAATGCTCCGGCTGGTGTTCTATATACCGATGGTGTTGAACTCGTTAGTATAGAGTCGCCCACATGGTCTGGCGTGGTGTCAATGGAAACCAGCGTAGCCGCGAACAACGCTGACATTTCCAATGCTGCTTATGTCACCAACAGTAAGGTCATCGGAGCCTTAAAGACGAACCCGAAGGACGCAACCATACACACAAACGGTTATTTGCTGGAAGCTGACGGAACAATGAACGGATACAGAGTCCTTGTTACAAACGCTATGCCAAGTAACTTGGGTGCTGGCTCTGCTAGTTCAATGCTATTCGGCAATTGGAATGACCTTATGGTTGGGTTGTGGGGCGGAATTGACATCACCGTTGATAGTGTGACCCTAGCTGCGTCAGGCGGTATTGTTCTCCACGCCCACGCTTTGGCTGATATCGCATTACGCAGAACTGAGAGTTTCACTCGCTCACAAGATATCGTAACCGGGTAATAATAAAAATAAAACATAGCCAAACCAATAATGGGGGCGGGCGAGTTCCCGCCCCCTCATAACAAGAGGATAGAACATGAGATACACAGAAAATGATATGGATGGCATTCTAACAGCGTTTGGTGACACTTGTTATATTGATGGGGATGAATATATTGGGTTGTATTTCGTGGACTGGATTCAGGACTTGGATACAACAATAGAGAGACACTTCCTACATACAGCGAGTTATGATTTAGAAGCCTCAGCCATTACGTATGGGGCAACCGTATCTGTTCCAAGTGAAAACTTCACGGGAACAGTTCGCAATGTAACAACAGATGGCGCGGGTTTTGTTGTCTTGGAGCTGCGGAAATCATGAAGTTGTCAATAGATGTTCGCGGCACATTAGAAATAGAAAAGCTCATCACTAAACATTTTCCAAGGGAAGTGAGGGCAGCATCTATAACCTCATTGAACAAGGTAAACAACCAAATACGGGGTAAAGCCGCAAAAAGAATATCTAACGCTTCTGGAATAAAGCCAATAAAACTGGTAAGGGAGAGAATAACGATGTTCCGGGCAAAGCGTAATAGATTAGCAGCAGGGACATATTTCAAATATAAGGGTATTTCCGCCGAAAAACTTGGAAAGATAAAATGGAATAAAACAATGCCGGGAGCGAAAGTTAAAAGCTTCTACTGGAAAGGATCTTTTGCCGGTACAGTTAGAACTGGTGTTAACACCGGCAAACAACGAGTGTTTATTAGAGTTGGAAATACCGGGAACAACAAAAGTGACCTACGTGCGCAAAGTGTTTCTTTGTCCCCCCACAGGAAATATCATTTAGCGTCTGGCAGACAAATGGTGAGAAAAAACTTGAGAAAGATTTTCGTGTCCAACTTACAGTATAGATTGAGTAAGAAGTAAGAAGGGATTTTAGCATATGTCCAGAACAACAATTATAGATGAGATTTACCAAGCAATAACGGGAGTGACGGCATTTGAAAATAAGACCTTTTGGGGCGCACCGCAATATGGTGTCCCCTTGCCCTATGTTACAATAAGAGCAAATAGCGACAACTACAGCGACAAGCTAAACTCTACTACAAACTCTGCTGGACACAACCTATTGGTGGATGTTGTCATAATGGATGATGTATCAACAACACCAAGTAATGACTTTGACACCTATATTACAGACATTGAAGAAGCACTTTTTACAAGTGCCGATTTAGCTTCCTCTGTCGCAGATATGTATTTAGAGGGCGTCGAATTTGAATATGTTGAAAACGGCGAAACACCTTTGGCACAAGCTACAATGACCCTCAACATAGAATATGTAAATGGCGTTGTGTATGATCCAACCTTTGGTGCTGCCAATCCTACCGACCACGGGTTATTGTCTGGATTGGGAGACGATGACCACACACAATATCACAACGACACAAGAGCGGAAATTTGGCTAACAGGAAATAATCATGATGTAATATCAGCAACAACTATCACCGCTACCACATATCAGGGAATAGAATTTAGTGAAATAGAAAACACAGGACATACACATACACATAGCTACACAAAAAACCTTGACGTATTAGAGCCAGTAGACGGAGACACAATAACAATGGTTGTGGCAGAAAAAGAAACATCCATTGTTAGTGCTTCAACCATCATAGTTGGTTCCAGCACCCCGAGTGTTGAATGGACTCTGTATACTGGTACGTCGAGGACTTCTGGAACGCAATTAGGGACTGGAACATCTAACAACACAACAAGTCCAGTATTTATAGACGTAGACAAAACAATCCCAGCTAACTCAATGGTTTGGGTTACGTTGGGGAATGTGGGTGGAACGGTAAGCAATTTTGGCTTTACTCTTTACCTACAGGACTGAAATTGGTTTGGCTAACCAATAAACAAAAGAAAGGAAAAGCAAAATGGCAAGACACATAGGAAGAAGTGGTACAGTATCTATCGGCGGTGTTGCGGTTGGATATTGTACGTCATGGACATACGATGAGTCGGCGGACGAAATTGAAGTCACCGCAATGGGCGACTCATCCAAGGTGTATATCGGCGGATTGACGGAAGGGTCTGGCTCAGTTGACTGCCGCTACGACGGTGCCGACGCTGGACAAGAGGACGTCCTCGACGCTCTCGCTGCCGGTACTGAAGTTGTCCTCGCATTATATACGGGGGCTAAATACTTCACCGGTAACACAGTCGTAACGAGTATATCTGTTGGTGCGAGTTATGATGATAGCGTAAGTCTAAGCTTCGGTTATAGGGGTGCCCTAACCGCCTCTGACACAGAATAATCAACGCTGTAATAAACGTTCTGTGGTGGGTGGTATGTTACTACCCACCATAGACAAAGTTTCGTTAGAAAATAAAATAAACCCCTTTGGGGATAGAAAATAACAAAAAAGGAGTAAGTATGAACAGGGTAGAACTTAGGGACAAAATAAAGACGCAATTTATGGAAAAAGTTTCTGGAAAATCTGTAAAGCATTACATAGAAGAATGGGACTTGGAATTGTATATAACTCCACCCAACCTTTCGACAATGGTAAAGCTTGCAGCTAATGCGGAAGAAAACACATTAGACGCTCTTATCACAATGATAATCGATTGTTGTAAAGATGAGAACGGAAAGAGTTATTTCAAGGCGGAAGATAGAGAGTTTCTTATGACTGAAGCTGATCCAGACGTTGTTATTGCCTTGGGGACGCGGGTTGGTGAAGGTATATCCAGCATTCAGGAAGCGGGAAAAAACTAACAGACCCCAACAGGGATTATCTTAACTATTATGCTTTAGCTGAAAATCTAGGTAAAACTGTTGGGGAAGTAATGGAAATGTCTCAAGCTGAATATCTTGGCTGGATCGTCTATTATGAGGAAAAGAAAAAAATGCAAAAGCGTAGGGAACAGGAAGAACACGCTAGGCGGGAAGCAAAAAAACATAGATAGGAAAAGGTATGGCAACAAATAAGCTTCAACAATTATTCGTACTCAAAGCGGACGATCAAACGGGACCAGTTCTAAAAGCTGTTACAGCTGACTTCAAAAAGATGGGCAAAAATATATCGTCTGTGGGGGCAGGGTTTACTAAAAAGGTAACTGCCCCCATTGCCGGTGTTGCTGCTGGATTAGCATACCTTGGTAAGAATGGACTCGATGCTGCCGACAGAATGCAAAAGTTGTCACAAAAAACGGGTGCCGCAGTAGAATTCTTATCACAAATGAGGGGTGTTGCGGAACTTAGTGGCGTAGAGTTCGAACAAGTGGCACAAAGTATTGTTTTTATGAACAAGTCGCTTGGAGAAAGTGCTTTAGGTATTGGTGAAGCAAAGGGGGCTTTACAAGAGCTTGGGGTGTCTCTAGGGGATTTGCAAGGGATGTCGCCAGAACAACAGTTCGCATTCCTGACAGAACAGTTAATGGGCATTGATGATGTAGCGAAAAGGACAGCACTTGCAACAAAGATATTGGGAGATAGTGGTGCCTCCATCTCTCAAGTTGCCGAAAATATGGGCTTGTTGAATACGGAGACTTTGAAAAATTACAAGATTACCACGGAACAAGCCAATAGAGCCGCTACATTCAATGACGCTATTACAATACTCAAAGGTAGTATCGCCAACTTTGCTTTAGATCTTGCCACAAGTTTAGCACCAGCATTAGAGGAAGTAACGAAGAAAATCACAGAGGGTATAGAGTGGTTCAAAAACCTCAGTGATAGAACCAAAATAATTATTGGGGTTATTGCTGGAATCGCCGCCGCTATTGGTCCGCTATTGAATGTTGTTGGCAACCTTATTACCCTATTGCCAATGGTAGCAACGGGAATACGGGCTATTATTGGTGCATTCTCTAATTTAAACCCTTGGGTTCGTGCCATTTCATTAGCAATTACAGGACTCACCCTTGTTTGGTCCCTATGGGGCGATGAGATAAAAGAGGGTGTTGGACGTTCCTTTGTGTGGATAAAGAATGCGTGGAAGGATACCAGACTCGCATTTATTAAAGGTATGATTATTGTAGTAAAAAATTGGAAACGTATGGTTGACGGCTTGTGGGATTTGTTCTATCCAGTCATAGAGTTATTAACAAAGGTTTATACAAAGTATATCCAATTCATTCTCAAAGGTGTGTCTCTGTTCCTTGATAAAATAGCTGGGATGCTGGAAAAATTGCCAGATAAGTTGGTTCCCGATGGTTGGGTTGATGGATTGAGAAACGCATCAAAAGAAGTTGATAACTTTGGGGAAAATCTTGATCTAACAGAACTTGTAAATAACGGAAAAGAAAACCTTGATAATCTAACTGAGTCGGTAATAAATGCTCTTGAGGAACAAAAAGCAGCAATAGAAGCACAACCAGACGCCATTTACAAGAAAAAACCGAATAAAGATGAAGGGGGAGATGGGGAAGCTGAAGGGTCTGCTTTAGTAGAACCAACAGCCAAAGTAGAAGCCCCCAAACTGTGGAAAGATGAAGACAGCCCAGCACCAGTAACAGACTTCCTTATCCTAGACGACGATGAAGTAATGAAAGATGTTGATAATATCTTGTATGGTATGGATAGATTCAAACAAACGGTAGGCGATCTTGGTGGAGAAATTCAAGACAATTTGGGGGACGCTTTTTCTAACGCATTATTTGAGGGTGAAAACTTCTTTGATAGCGTCGGGGATATGTTGAAAGACCTTGGTAAGCAACTAATGAAGTCAGCGTTTGTTAATATCCTTGGTAATATATTCAGTGGTGGTGGGGTTGGTGGATTATCGCTCTTGACCAATGTTATAGGTGGACGGTCTGGCGGTGGGAAAATTGGTGCCGGTCAATCTTATTGGGTTGGTGAGAGTGGCAGAGAAATATTTACACCCTCAGTTAGTGGGTACATAACTCCCGAAAGTCAAATAGGGTCAACCAACAATATCACAAGCAACATAAATATAAGTGTAGCTGGAATATCAATAGATGACCCGGTTGTGCTGCGAAAGGTTGCGACAGCAATAGCAGACGAACAAAAGCGGATAAGTAGAACATATAGATAGGGGAAGAAATGCCATTATATTTTTATGAAGATGTTGCAACATATTACACTTTAGATGATAGCTATATTCACCGTGGAAGTGATGATATGGTGTATGACATTAACAAGAAACGTTCCGGAGTGACGATAGAGCGGTATGGCGTTCCTATCGCACAAAGAAATTGGAAGTCTGTAAAAAACTGGACGCTGCAAATAAACTCAGCACCCCGAAGTGTTATATTGGATCTATTAACATGGTATGAAAAGGGGACATTTACTCTCAAAACATCCCTCATAAGTGGGGGAAAGAAAGTGATATGGGATGGGGATTTTGATGCAATCTATATCGCCCCCAATCAATATAGTTTAACAGCGAATTTTAGAGAGAGAATATAATGTCTTACGGAAGTCCCACTTGGGTTAGTGAAGTATCCAAACCAGTTGGGGAAGCAATTTCCCCCCGTGTTTATATCCGCTTGAAAGATGGAGCCAACTTCATTTATAACCCAACAACAATGTTGGCTTATGTGTATGACAAAGATGAGGCTTACGCTAACGTATATGGAGATATACCCTCCGCTAATTGGGAAACTGTGTATGTGTGGGAAAGAAGTGGTTGTACTATAACAGAGGATAAGGCATACACGCCGACACTTGATTCTTATGGAGAAAGTATTTACACATACTTACTCCAAGATACAGGCAGCACAGCAACAAATACAATCAGGACAAGCTTTGATGCTGGAACGTTCAACGGACACAAGGGAATAATATTCTCTATATGTGCCACTCCGTATGATAGAGGGGCATATAATGGTGGCACTAAATCCCAATATGTGACTTTTTCTATAATGAATAAAACTGTTGGAGCATCTACGGAAGAACAAGTCGTATGGCAATGGGTAAACGATGAGCCAAACTTGATAAGCGTTGGGACAGATGTAACTTGTTATGGATATGAATTAATACAAGATGATGGGGCAGATGGAGACGAAAATTGGTATAGATTCTGGATGGGTGTAGATATACCAGATGAACAAGATTTAGACAGCTGGCAAGTTCTCATATATCCAAACGCATACGGCATAACAAACGGATATTCCTTGATGACAGCACCACAAGTTGAGGGTATAGATATCAGTGTTAGAGACATTCCCTCCAATTTTCACAGCACCCAATGTTATGAACAAGTGGGAACCTTGCTGACATTTACAGGAGAAACGGACATTGTTTCCTGTGGTCCAGTTACTTACAAAAAAGATAGAGATTATGGATATATCCAAGGTGGACAGTTGCAGTTAAGCCTGAATAACGCAGACGGCAACTTGAACGCTTACAACTTCGAAAAGTGCTGGTTATCACTAGAATTTGGGTTCCAAGATCTTGATCATTGGGAGAGTGCTTACAACGGAATAGTGTATGATGCTCGCTATACAACAGACGGTGTGGTACAACTTTCCGTAGATGATGTTTTTACAAAGCTCAATGAATATACTTTAACCAGACCACTTACATTTGATGTTAGAACAACCACCCCATTCAGTGGGGAGCCAGCAGCAACAACTGTCGATGTTGTATCCGTTGGGGATGACTCTAATGAATATGACAATGAATACGCTTTTGACGATGGGACAAACGCCGGGGTTGTGTTTATAAGTGGTGAAGAATCTAACGTTATTGACCAGACATATACAATAGAGTTCGTTACATCAACACTTTTTCGTGTCAAGTTCGAAGATGGAACATACTTTATGGAAAGCGTTAATTACTTGCCTAAATACTTCAGCATAGAAGATGACGCACAAATAGGTTATAGTGAATGGAGTGATGCTATTCTAACCTTGGAAAAAGAGGGTTGGAGATACGGGGAAAATACTTACGCTGCGGGGGATACATACGAGTTCACAACAACCGCCGCACGAACGGCAAACCAACATACCCCAATGGGAATGGTCGAACACCTAATTGAAGATGTTGTTGGCGTTAAAGTGCTGAATGTTAAGGATGGGGTTTACACTTGGTTCGGAAACGAGGACTCGCCATTTTATGTGACAGCATTGGGTGTACCTTACTCAATATATAACTACGCTGATTATGAGGAAACAAACGAGCGTTATATAGCTGGATCTTGGCAACGTGGAGACTCAGTTTTGGATATGCTTCAAGACCTTATGAAAATATCTAATTCCTCTATCTATACTTTACCGGAGGGGTTGATAGGGTTCTTTGCTGTTGACGATCCCGAACTAACTTACGGGAGTTCAACGCTGATCAAGCTAAACGGAGACCCGGAAACGGTTGATACGACCGACTTGGAGGATGGAATAAATATTATATCAGCCAGTAGGGATAGAGTAGCTTTTTCAAACGCTGTTAGATATAAGTACAAGACAATCAACAAGGGAAAAGACGCTGAAATATTACTTACTGACAGCATCGTAGAAGATACGGTAAACACAAAAACCATTGAAACAAAATGGGAGATAAATGACGCACTAGCTATTTATGCTGCTGGCGTATATAAAGTAAGAAATGAAGGACAGCAAGAGGAAGTCAAAATAGATACAACTTTGTATGGTTCTCTGGCACAATTGAATAGAATAATTGGTGTCAGAGAGCCAACAATAGGTGTAGCGGGGGAAAACTATCAATCAGTATCTACAACTATCGACCCAGCCAGCCAAACTTGTAGTGTGGTTGTCAGGAATGACCCCTTCCTTTTGCTGGACTTTGCCAAGGTTGATGAAGATACAACAGACGATACAAATAAAACGATATTATAGAAAGGAATAGATATGGCGTGGACAGATAGTATAACGTGGACAACTGGACAAATTGTGTCATCAACAAAGCTAAACAATATGGCTGATAACTCCGAATATGTGAGAGACGCTAATCAAGCTACCGTGTTGGTGAATGCTGGCGAAATTAGCCACGCTGCTGACGGACAACAACTTGTTGTAGAGGTAAACGATGTTGTATTGGATACATTCACAACTCTTGGTGAAAAGTCCAGAACAAATTACGCTATAGATGGATTGGTGAACGGAACAATATATACAATACAACTAACACTTGGGATTTACGCCCCTATTCGAACATACACTTTCCGCTTCATGAAATTAGCCGATATGAATTACATTACATATTATCTAGATTTCGAGAGCGATTCAGAAGTAAATGGCATAACATTTATCGCCCATCGGGACGCAATATAACAAATTAGGAGACAACAATGGCTCAATGTGCAGTAAACAAAGAAAGGGTTTGCAACTACCCATCAAATGACGTTCCGTGGTTTAAGCGTGTTGGGGTGGAGACAATAATCTATATAGCGTCTGTCATTGTGGCAATTTCAATTTCGTATGCTAAAACAAACGCTGGAATCGATATGTTGTCCAAAGAAATAGCTAATGAACGGGAAGTAAGGGAACTCGTAGACCAGAATATAGCAGAGAATTTAGCAGAGAGTTCAAGAATACTACAAGATTTGTCTAAGAGGATGCGAGAGGCTGAAGTTCGTATTGGTGAATTAAACGCTACACATTAACAAAAAAGCCCCTTTATAGAGGCTTTTTCGGGGGGAAACTTTTTTACCTTACTCCTTTAGTTCCCCCCCGTTTTATTATTCCTTATCCAGCGATTGAAGATAAACTTGTATCTTTCCAATTTTACTTATGATTTCAGTGAGAACCGTTAAATCACCTTGGTTGGTCATTGTGTCTCGTAGGTCAATAAGTTCTTCAACCAAGACAATTAGGTCTGAATAACGGGAAAAAATTCTATGGACATTCTCCCTGTTGTATATACCCTCATTGTCCCGGACTGAAATAACCATCCCATCTTTTGTTTCTCGGACAGACATACCAGCAATTAGCACTTTAGTTCCATCACTCAATACAATTTCATCGGGTTCTGCCTTCTTTGGTTGTCGCTTCTTTCGCCCCTTAGAGATACAATCCTTACATATTGTATGAAGCCCATCGGTTGTCTGTCCAAGAAATGAATATGCTGACAACCCCTTTACCTCGCAGCATTTCCAACAAGCTCTTAATCCAAACCTCATTAATGCATTGTTCATCTTGTGTCTGTTGACTGTAGTAACCGCAGCTGCTTCATTTAACATTTCCTCAGTTAGTGTTCCATCAAAGGATGGAATTAAACCGTAACTTGTCAGCACGTCAATTACTCTCGCTTCATCTTTAGGGTTTAACTTATTCACTATCATATTCATACTCTTTCAGTTTATCTAGCAACTCTTGATACTTTTCATTGAATCGTTTTGCGTCTTGTTTGGTGTCCCAAGTGACATACCCTAGTGCGCAAACCACAACCAGTATTGGAGCAATTTGGATTAGATAAAAATGAATATCATTCATTTTTCCCCCTTTCATATTTCTTGTTCTCCACGTTAAGTGATAAAATTTTTATTACCTTTGGCAATCAACGTCAACTTTGAAATTTCTTATTGTGTTTTCCAATTTTGCGGTGCCCCATCACAGGCAATAGCATTACACATATCATATGTCCCAAGTAAATCGGCAAAAGTATGTTCTGTTATATCTCCACAATTATCAGCAATTTTCAATTCGTGCCAAACTATGTCGTTCCATCCATTCTCTCTGATATGCTGGTATAGTGGTGCGTCTGATTTCTTCACCGCATATTTGTGTTTCTTGACTCTCTCAGCAAGGATATATTTCGTCTTGCCAACGTATATATAACAATTGTGTGACTTGCTCCAAGCCCCATATATTAGGTGTTTCCCGTCACCAATCGTCCTTACTGTCTCTAACCAATTTGCTGTATATTCTCTCATCCTTGCTAAAGTATATTCTCTATTATCCATTATGCCCCGTCCCTGTTTGTCTCTCCTTTGTTGGGGTGTCCCCTGTTGGCTCACAATTATAAATATGTCCAAGAAATCGTTTATGCCAAAAACAGGGAAAAAAAATGAAAAATAATTTCTATCTCAAAAGGGGCTTTATTTTCTCATAGAAACAACGCAAGTATCCACCCATACCAACATACCAACATATGGTCGAAGTCTTGTTAGAAAAGAAAATAATGCGGATAATCGATATGAAATAAGAAAACTGGTGGGCATCTACAACATATAGGTATATATTAGCATATACCAGCCAAGGCACGAAACACATACAAATGCTGGCTATTCTATGTCTTTCGTGGAACGTGTTGAGTGGTCTACTCTGGGTAGTTTAATCTCGATTTCCTTGTCTCCCAACAACTTAAGCTTCACCTTATCTTGTCCAACAATGACGATATAATCGACCACTCTATCCAAACCACTATCAAAGCGGATATCCGCCATATCTCGCCAAAACCTATCTGTTGCTTCCTCTACGCTGATTGGTTGGACTTCTTCACCGTGGTCTTCCAATTTGACTTGCCATTTTTCACGCTCAACAGCGAGCTTGTCTATCCGCTTGGCTATTGCGTCTGTATTTTTGGACTTAATTTGTAGGTCAATGAGGCTTTCAATGTGTTGGCTAATCTCATCCAGCTTATCCAGGATGGGTTGAACTGACTTCAACATCTGCTTTTGTCTCAACATATCTTCCTCAACGATATTGGCAATAACTTCCTCAAATCCTACATCCAACACCAATGCCTCATATCTCTCATAAACAGCTTCCTCTATATCCTGAATTCGAATCGTGGAACGATTATCACAACTGCCTGTGTACACCGCTGAACACCTATAGAGAGGTTTTGCCCGTCCCCCGGAAAGAGTATGGCAGGGACCACCACAGACACCACAGGAAAGCTGCTTTGTAAGTGGTCTTTTTTTGGTGGTTCTACGTGTTCCCGTCCTTTTGTCAGTTAGGTTATTTTGCACTGTACGTACTAATTCAGCATCCATATATAGCTCAACTTGTACTTTCCGTAGCTCCCCCTTGTTGTTTTGGTGTCCAGTGAAAACTGGATTCTTCATAAAATTGAATAGATTGGTTTCCCTGAAGGGTCTTCCCTGTTTTGTCCTATGTCCATTCCTATTCAAGTGCTGGGCAATCTCAGTCAGTCTCCAACCATCTTTATATAGGGCGAACATTTCTTCTACGATTGGTGCTTGTTCGGGGTGTCGCTTTAGTACAACTACTCCATCTTTATTTCTTTCACTTATAAACCCGAATGGTGCTTGACCGTGCCAACCACCCCTTTCCCGATATTCATCAAGTCCCCGTTGAACCGCCAAAGAAAGGTTTGCGGAGTAGGCATTAGCCTCGCTCAATTCAACCGCTAGGGTGATAAGGTCGCCAATGTTGGATACATCATAAATCTTATCCTTCCCAGCATCGTAAATCTTGGTCCCTTGAGTAGCTAAATGGATGATATGTTGGAGACCGGAAAGGAATTGCCTTGACCATCGATTGATAAGGAATACAACCACATAATCTACGGGTTCATCCACACATGCTTTGAGTAGTAGATCAAAGCCTTCCCTCTGCTTTCCCTTCCACGCTGAAACTCCATCATCCTCAAAGGTCGCCTTGAGGGTCCATCCTTTACGAGTTATAGCAGGGGAGACAAACTTCCTCTGTTGAGAGACACTATCTTCCTGTTTTGCCGACGAAGCACGCAGATAGGAATAACACGTTGCCACAGATAAACCCCTTGATGAAGCCACGAACTACCTACACAGCCCCATAATAGTTGGTGGTGGGAAAGCCCGCAACAAAAAACTCCCTCAAAAGAGGCGTTATTTTCTTCTACAATCAACGCAACCCTTTCCCCATACCAACATACCCACCATAGGGCGAAGTCTCGTTAGAAAAGAAAATGAGCTTGATAAAGCCACTCAAATAACCTAATGTGTCCATACCTTCAACCCACCAACATAGGAGATTGACCATGAACGACAAAGAAATGCTGCTATACCTCTTGGAACTAACTGGAAAGACTGAGGAAGATATTCAGAGGGAAGTTTACAAGGATCGAATCGTTGAACTTGCTGGACAGGGTAAGACAATTGGTGAAATGCTGGATGTAGCAAAGAAGGAAAAGTGGGAACCCGTTCTGTTGAACACCAAGTTTGCGGACATAATGCCCACTAGGAAAGCTGCTGGGAAACGTTCGTCCACTGGTGGCAGGATGACCAAGGAAGAAACAAAGGAATTACAGGGAGCCATTCTGGCTTTCCTGAAGAAGAACAACGACAGCAGCATTTCCCAAATAGCTGAGGGTGTCGGGACTGAGGTTGGCAAGGTTAGGGGACAGCTAATCAAGATGAAAGCTCAGGGACAAGTCACCACCAAGGGTTCGAAAAGAGATATGACCTACAGTATCTAACCAACTTTTCATTTATATCCCCCTGTTCATATGGATGGGGGGATATTTTTTTGTGTTGTTATATATGGACTTACAAGAAAAATGAAAAAAAATGAAAAAAAAGTGGTATTAAACAGGCATCTTCCAGAACTACTACATATTTATATGTGTCCACGAAATCTGGACAGGGTGCTTTGGCAACCTAAAGAGCAAATCACAGGCACAATAAAATAAGATCCTACTTGAGCGATAACACGCCACGATAGATAGAGATAAACAAGCCAACCAAGCTCCATGGGAACCATTGTATTGTTAGTAGATCGTCTAACAGAGGGACTTCTTCTAAAGAGGAAGGGTTTGCAGAAGTGTATCCACACTTCAACAAAGTTCGCAGAGATTAGAATATAACAAGATTAGATAAGATTAAGATCAAGATAAGATAAAGATCAGATAAGGAAAGAAAAATATGCCAAAGAACAAACTAATTCTTGAAGATTGTTTAGTAGCCCTGTCTAAAATTCCAAACGAATCAATAGACATGATACTGGTTGACCCACCTTACGGAACAACTTCTTGTAAATGGGATAGTGTAATCCCATTAGAGCCAATGTGGGAACAGGTCAATAGAATAATCAAACCCAATGGTGCGATACTCATACATTCAACACAACCATTCACCAGCATTCTTATCTCCAGCAATCTAAAGACGTTTAGATACACTTGGATTTGGGATAAGGTGATTGGTGGTGGTGGGTGGCTAAACGCAAATAAAATGCCATTGAAGGGGTTTGAGGAAGTTTGCGTATTCTATAAGAAACTTCCAACATATAATCCAATCAAAGAAAAAGGAAAGCCTTTTGTTGATACAAGGGACAATCAAACTGGTGAACGATTTGGTAGGGAAGCATTTGATTGTCCCGGACAATCAAACTGGTGAACGATTTGGTAGGGAAGCATTTGATTCTTTACCAAAGCCAACAAAGCAAAAGAACAATGGGGATAGACATCCAAGAGGTATTGTGAGGATAAGCGGAAGAAACAATAATCCTCTTCACCCAACCCAAAAGCCAGTTGAATTGTGTGAGTATTTTGTCAAGACCTACAGCAACGAAAATGATGTTGTGTTGGACTTTACAATGGGGTCTGGAAGTGTGGGCGTTGCTTGTGGAAATCTCAATCGAAAGTTCATTGGCATTGAGCGTGATGAAGATTACTTCAACATTGCCAAAGATAGAATTAGTGAAGCATACAAGGGAGTTTAGGAATGCCAATATACGAGTTATTATGTCATGAGTGTTACAACATAAGTGAATGGTTGATG
>Ga0208019_1000405_pt1 | contig 23542 bp, 36 predicted proteins | sample CB_VirMetaG_5_FD_184540 | JGI IMG/M metagenome (GOLD analysis project Ga0208019, IMG submission 184540) | Freshwater to marine saline gradient viral communities from Chesapeake Bay - CB_1508_1D Viral MetaG (SPAdes) (version 4) | ecosystem: Environmental > Aquatic > Marine > Coastal | place: USA...
CGACTCCATCGGAACCAACAACAGTGATACCGCTAACCCCAAAGGCTTCTGCGTCCAGAAGAAAAGTTGCGAGACCGCTACTGCCGTAAGTAACCTCATAAACGTCGGAGAGAGGGTACTTACCGTCACCGGCAAAAGAACGATACGAGTTGACAGTCACGTTCAACCCATCTTGGGTGCGAATCTGCCCGAACCGGCTAATGCCAGCAGGTGCGGCACCTAACTCACGGTTGAAAGTAGTTTCTGCCATGGTTAAAGTTGAGCAGCCTTAATAGTGTAATTCTAGTTCATGTACAACAAGTTCAATGCTTTTATCTACGAGCTAATTATGTTCCTGTGTAGATATTATCCGCTCAAGCAAAAAGCTTGGATTAGGAAAATACTCGACTACTGCTTAGACGATTGGTCGGCATTCCGAGCGGAAGTGGCCATGCGAGAAGTAGATAAACAAATCGAAGAACTGCACGCCGCGTGGAAAGCGGAGGAAAAGCAGAATCAAAAACCCATTTACACCGAAAAAATCTCAGACGGCTCGAAGGCTCAAAATATCCTGGGAGGAGAAATGAGACTCCGAGCCCCTTGGGCAAAGGGTGAGTAACAGGTTTATTTATTCTTTTTTAAGTAAGCTCTTGCCTTGCGACCAGCCCGCTTGGCTGTCTCTGTGTTCGCTACGTGAGTATTAACAGGCTTGCCTCTTGTAGCTTGTTTTTTCTTTTCGTCAGTCGCGCGACGTTCCTCAGCTGACATAGATGCCCACGCTGCTTTGGGTAGGTAACGCTCAGTGCGGCCTTTTTCTCGAGCTAAGTCAGCCATCAGATTCGTCTTCCTCGTACAAAGGGCACGGCTCTTCGAAGAGAACAGAGATTCTCAGCTCCTTGACGCGTTCGTTGAGCTCGTCAAAGTCCTCTTCACTCATTTGTTTTTCTCGTACTCCTCTCGCGTCTGCCAATCTTCCTTAGACCACTTGGATAGTTTATTTTCACTGGACTTTCTACCTTCATATTTACCGCCCATATCCTTATAGTACTTCGTAGCCAGCTGCATCGCTCGAGCAGAGTGACCCCCGAGCTTTTTACGAGCTTTTGCTTTAGCTCTAGCCCACTTAGCGGGGTCTTTTTTCTTTGCGACTTCAGCCATTAGTCACGACCCTCGGTGTTTCGCTGGTCTTTTTTACCGCGCTCTCTTTCGATCTTGTATTTCCTGGCTCTCGTCTTGGCTCGTGTAGCCTTCGACATCTCGCCACGCCGATCGCCTTTTTTCGTAGCCTCCTGGCTACCCTCTTTTAAATCGCCGGATTTCTGCAGCGATTTAGTCGCGATAGCGTAAGCCGACGACTTACTCATATCAGGATTTTTTTTCATGATGCTTTCTACAGCATCGTCCAAAATCGCAGGCATAAAACTACGAGCGCTCGTATAATTTTAGTAGATCTTGATCAGAACGATGCTCCAGTATCTTCTTAACAACTGGGCTGAAGTTGCGGGTGTTGCAGGCGCACTGCACATTCTCGCCTTAGCGATTGTGAACCTTACGCCCACGCCGAAAGATGACGAAATCTACGGTAAGGCCTACAAGGTAGTCGAGATGATCGCAGGCATCATCAGCAAGACCGCTAAAAAGTAACTAAGCACTAACGGGCAGAAGCTGAGCTGCCCAGGAAGCGGGTACTAAAACGGGAGGAAGGATCTGAGGCTGGTTAACCCAGCGTAAGATCCTCTCCTCCCTTTCTACTGACCAAAAATCTTGAGCTCTATACCACTCGAACCAGGGCTGTGAACTTTTCTCGAGGTTGCAGGCGCCACAGGCTGCGATCAAGTTCTCCTTGGTTGTCTTACCGCCACGCGCTTTAGGAACAACGTGATCGAGAGTCGAAGGTTTCGATCTGCCGCAGTAAGCGCAGCAGCCCCACTCATCTAATATCTGTCTTCGGAATTTTTTACGAGCAGTTTTCTTCTGTAAGCATGTTAAATCAAAGATAAGGTCCCGTTCGCCCACAAAAAGTGAGTGCGGCTATACACAGTCTAACTGCTTATTAAGCATCCACTCTTTAAACAAGTTCAATATCAGCCCAATCAACGTGCGCGGGCTGAACGGAAGGGCGATTCCGCGAAACAGGCGTAGATGTAATTGTCAGAACCGTTAGTGATGGCCCTAGTCACTGTAAATTTAAACCCATTTGAAAGTATGTCTAGTTCATTAGAGCCGACAAAAGCGTTTTCACTACTACTTCGGTTTGCACACAGAGTATCATTGTCTCCATTGTACCCAGATCGAGCCGAATCAAAGATGACCCACTCACTTGCGGCAACATCGTATCTACGCACCATGATCCATCTGGGCCTGAAACCTGTATAAATAAATGGTTGTGTGCCGGTGTAGCTGCCGAAGGCGCTGTAGCCCTCGACTGGGGCGAAGCAGTAGGCAATCATTGTTTCGCTACCGTAATTTGCTGTGGAATCAGCTCCCAAGTAAATAACACTTGACGTGGGTTCGGTATTTTGGAAAAAACTTGCGCTAGAAGAGGTAGAGGCTGTTTGATTGAGTTTAATTTGATCTGTGGCTCCAAGTGATTTGTGATAAACACCCCAGTTGTTATCTGTGCTTCTTACTTTAAAAATCGCAAATTCTGGCGCAGCATTTAACCCGTGACCAACAGTGGCATTGGCGCCTGTCCCCGTATAGCTAACAATCGAGAACCCCGCAGTCGGATTCGCCCTCACGCTGGATGAGATGCTGCCATCTGTGTTGGTAACCGTCGATGATCCCGCGTCCCATGCCCAGCCGACGTAGGTTCTGCCACTCTCGTTGGTCCTGTTTCCCATTGTCCAGCCATCGCTGTTAAATGAAGAGATCTGACCGCTTTGGGTATTCTCAGAGTTAGTCTGGTTAGTACGAAGGCGGTTGTTACCAGCTCCTCTAACTGTATCTTGGAGGGAGTGGTCATCACCATCGGACCTGGATTTAAGCCACACCAAATCAGGCGAGAAATTCAACCCACTAATAGTCTGGGTTGAGCCGTTGCCGTCGTACAACACCGCATCCATAACGGTGCTGCCGTCTGCAATTAGCGGGTCGTCCAGGAACGGTGTTGCAAGCGGCTTGAAGCCGCTGGGGGCGCTGTAGGCGAAGGGGCGTTGACCGAAGTTAACGTCTAAGATGACACCTGTGCTGGAATTATCGCTAAGAAGCGGGTAGAGAGTATCACCCTGCACATTTGTAAACGATGCACCTGTGCCTGCCGCCGGATCACCTGAGTTATCCCATGTTCCATTTAGCGCGATAAAGAACTTAGCATTATCGGCGTCATAAGCAAAACTTAAAACATCACCAGTAACTTGTGTTGCGGTGCCGGATCCCTCGGTAGTCGCCCCATTTACGTTATACAGAGCCCCTGACGGAATTCGAACACAACAACTATTTGCTACACGATCTACTGTTGTGCTTGTGATATTTGTAATGCCGGTATAAACCTGAGACCCTGCCACATTTGTAAGGTCTAATTCCCAGTACCACTTACCACCTTGCATACCGAATGTTCCAGTAGTTCCTCCGTTAGATGTCGCTTCGAAACGAAGGTTACCGTTTGATAAGACTGCAGGACTGAGCATCTGAGATAGTGGGTTCCAAGTGCAGTAGTTCCCCGGCACTTCTCCCCCGAGCCCTGTGTCATTCGCCGTGTTGCCGTTCGTGGGCGAGTCGCGGAGGGAGTCGTTGCCAGAACCAGAAGCGACACTGAGATTATTAACCGTCCAATTATTCCCGTTGCCGCTGTCGTCCGTGCCAAGTGCAGAGGCAGAACTGTTGTCGTTAAAGGGAAGGTGGAATCCGTTGGTGCCGTAGGTGCCAGCGTATTCAATCGGGTTCCACACGCCGGTATCTTCGTCAAACTCCCCGAAGTCGGTGGGGTCTAGCGCTTGACCGTCGATGAAGTGAACGTCGGCTAGGTAAAAGTTTGAATAAGTAGTAGACTGAGTGCCAATAAAATGAACATTGTTGAAGTTAATATAACCGTCCGATTGTCCTAATGTTGGCGCGGCGATAGTACCATTTTGCCGCACACCGTTGACATAAATTGCTAATCTATCGTCAGCTGTTGCATTATCGGTATCCGCAACGGCCACAATATGATACCAAGCCGATGGATCCCTAAATAATGCTGTGGTTGTAAAAGACGCTCCAGAATCTTTATAGCGAAAATAAATGGTGTCATCCGAATTGAAAGCAATTGAAGAGCTACCGCCTGAACCGGACAGTGTTCCAGTAAACAAGAACTGAATAGAACCCAAAGCGGCTCTTTTTGCCCACCCCGCCCAAGTCCACGTCTTGCGGTTGCCAGCAGATGCCGGGGTGCGGTTAAGGTACGCGCTGTCGGCTGAGTTGAACCGCAGCGAACGTTCGATCTCGTAGCCAGCAGCTGCTCCAGCAGCAGAAGAAAGAAGGAGAGGGTTAGACGCACCAGGAACCGACATCGCTTAACCTCAAACTCCAGAGACAGCCGCGATCAGATTACCAACAATCGTTGAGGAGTTAGCCGCATAATAAGCAAGAAGATCAGTCCCGCTCGCGGTCAACGTAAGTGTGGGCGCAGCACCATTAGAGAACGACCAACCACCACTGTAAGAAAGTAAGCGCGAACCAGTGCCGTCCTGACGAATATAGATAGCACCACTTTGACCGCCACTGGGGGCCACACCAGGAGCAAGCGTCGAATCACCCTCGAGAGTGATATCGAAATTATTATTTGCTGAGAAGTCTAGAAGAATTACGCCGGAAGTAACTGTCGAGGAGATGACACCGTAGGACTGGGAATCGACGACAAACGTCCCGCTAACTACGTCTCCAGCCTTAGAAACTTTAGCTGTTAAGTCGGAGAGAGCTGCATTACCAGAGGCGAGAGCGGAAGAGGCGTCTACGAGAGCTGCATTACCAGAAGCTAACGCCGTATTGGCAGTGACTTGAGCAGCGTTACCGGAAGCAATTGCTGAACCGTCGATACCCAGGCTTTCACCAGCTTGATATAAACCGCTGGCAGGGGATACAAGGGTTACACTCGCACCGACGACACTATCGCCCTGAGGAAGTTCCGAAAAACTGCCGCTAACTAGTACAAGTGGACGACGTGAAGTCATGGCGCTCTCCTCTGCTTAAATTTTAACCGATTAAGTCAAAGTAACCGGAGATTGAACCTCAATATGAAGCTCAGAAGTACTTAAGGCGAGACCCACAGCGGTCAAAGCTACATACCCACCTGAAGCTGAAATACCAGAAGGAGGGAGCGAAGAGACTAACTTGCCAGCAACGTTAGAAACGTAGTAGTACCGGCCAGGTGTTAAACCTACCTCGTGTATTAGGTTGCCTGAGCTGATAACGGCAATATCATCAAGAATCACACCCACCTGAGCGGCGGAGCTAGCGGCCTCAGAGGTTACCCCAATAGCGCTCCATAGTTCAGGGGCAGTACCAGAAGCAGTAGAAGCAGGGAGCACATACGCTCCGCTCACATAAACAACTTCACCTTGAACTAAGTCAGCACCAGCAGTAAAATCTAAAGTGCTGGCAGGGCTTGTAGTGACACCGGCACCGTTAACGAGCCACACCTGGGTCGTACCCGGCGTGAAAGACGTATAACGTCGGTTGAAAATAGCTCTATCTGTCACTACAGAAGACCCCTCTATACAAATTATAAGCTAACAAACGACGGCAGATTATCAGCTCCGTCAAATTATGGATTAAGCTAAGTAGATAGCTCCACTAGCAGCAGATGACTTCTAGCGCTCCTGAAGGCTCTCCCGAAAAGAAGGGATCAAAATTTGCAGGGCGCAGGTTTGGTATCGATCTCCGGAAACTTTTCGAAGACGAGGAAGGTGGCTCGGTATTCGAGGGTTTCGAACCCATGATGGGTACAACCACTAAGGAATATCTGAAGGGTCGTAGTCCAGCTACCGTGACCTACAAGGCTGATCCCCCTAATGTACGGGAAGTGACCACGGGGCCTGTTCTCGCACAAGCTGCGATTGAAACCCCTTCTGCCCCCGCGCCGATTCCCGAACCGACTCCCGAACCGGAAGCACCTAAGACTTTGGCAGAGATGTCTGGTCAGGAGATCTTCCAGAACTTCTCCCAGTACGACCAAGGTGAGCAGGGTCTGTTTGGCGGTAAAGACGTTGACTACCTGCGCGGACAAGGTGTGGCTGACGAGACCATTCGCGAAGTGGCTCGACTCCGTAGCGCTGGCGAGCAAACTCCCGCTGCTGTGTATGCCCGCTTAGGTGGAACCCTGACCTCACCCACGCCGAGCAGCTCGGGTCCAAACCCACAGCAGTACGCCGCTGATTACTTATCCGGTAAGACTGACGTTGGTGAACAAGGCATCTTCGGAGGTCAGGACGTTGATGCGATGCGTCAACAAGGCTACAGCGACGAACAGATCCGAGCTGCCGCAAGCGCCGTTCGAGGAGCGGGTCAAACTCTGCCTGCCGCCGTGTTTAGGCGTCTCGGTAGTTTCTAAAAAGGCAATAAAAAAGGTGCCTAGAACGGGCACCTTTTTATTGTCTAGTTTTAAGGAAACGAAACTCAGGCAACCCCGCTGGCAGCCACATCGGAGGCGGGTTCTTCTAAAGAAGGCCAGTAGTTCCAGTCGGTAGGAGCACCACCAGAAGGACTGACATAAGTAATATAGTCAGCAAGCTGAGGGGTGCCAGACGTAAGGAGAAGCGTAGTTACTTTAGCTTCGCAGGCGTAACGGACTTCTTGGCGATAGGTCTTAACACCACTCGGCATCGGAGTGTTGTTATCGATTTCGCGAATAACAGTCCAGTCAGTAGGAGATAAAAGTGTATTAGCTGTTCGTTTTGCTGTCTCAGTCCACAGGGTGACCAGACCACCGTGATCTTTAGGGATTAAATTCCCGTCTTGATCTCGACCCCAATAGAAACGTTGGTCGTAGTTAGAGACGGGATCTGGTTTCTCGGTAATCCCGATGGCTGCGCGTTCTGCAGGCGAAGCTAAACGAAGCCAGTTAGCGGGATACATAGTCCCGTGAGCCTGGAACGGACGGTCTAAAGGAAGAGGTTTACCGTCTAAGACAAACATTGTTAGCCTCGTTTTTACTAATTCTAAACTGAAGTTGGGTTAACGATAAAACGAGGTAATGAAACCTCCACGTTGATCTTATTACTCGTTACAGCGGTACCAACTTCCGTAAAGTATGCGCCAGAATAACTTGTCAGAGCAAGACCAGACGAAACAATATCGTAGGTAGCGTAACTGCCAGAGGTTATTACAGATAGATAAAGAGTATCTGCAGGTGTGTACGTGTCTGTCGAGGTGTAGATTGCATCCAGATTGATGCGTACTAAGTCACCTGCGGAAGCCGAATTTATGGCGATCCCTGCCACAGAGGCTTTCTCTAGTGAAGAAGCACTCGCCTTAAAGACAAGACCTGCGCTAGATACAAAAACTGCATCACCGGCAGATATAGCTTCTCCTGCTCTAATGGAGGCAATCGCCATATCGACCTAGAGAATAATCTCTAGTCTAACCCTTTCCTTGACCGCGAGATTTTTTACGTCCGTGACTTGGGAGGCTATGACGCCCTTGACCCTGACGGGTCTTCTTGGGCTTGGACTCAATTTGCTGGACGTTCTTGGGTTTCGACATCAGTCGACGTTATTAACGGTCAAGATAATACTCGGAATGTCGGGGTGTGCTGGGACTGCGTGCCCGCTCGCAGCAAGAGCGACAACATTTAAGTCATCAGCGTGCCAATAGAGTTCTGCAAACTCGTTAGTGTCCATAGAAAGCAAGAAGTTCCACGCGGCAACATTACGGTCCGAGGATCCTTCAACAACGATAGTAGTTGCGCTCCAAGGCACACCTACACCGTTCTTACTCAACCAAATATCTACGTCTTCCTTATTAGCACTACTCTTCTCTAGTTGTGCGGAGAACTGAATGTTGTACACGCCAGAGTTAGCGACCTGGATCATCGATCCCGACACGACCGCAACGCCACGGGAATCAACAGTGGTGTTGTACGTGAATGCGTTACCGGAGGCCGCTGAGGGGTTTGTCTGAGTCGTAGTATCAAAAGCGTTTAAGAAATACCGTTGAGTCGCTGGTGTCCCAGCAGCACCACTAGGACCAACAGCACCGCTGGGTCCGGTAGGGCCAGGAATACCGTTGTTAATCAGAACAAGAGCGCCGTCGTCCCTAGTCGTATAGAGATACCCGGATGCCGTATTAAGAACGAGCTCTCCAACAGAGGGGTCGCCCGTAACTACGCCAGATGCAGTTCGCTTAAGACGCTGGTAGTTAGCCATCAGTAGACACCTCCGTCAATATCGATGTCAGCCCACTCGGAGCCGTTCCAAACCTTCAGGCGATTCGTAGTTGTGTCGAGCCAGCCAGCACCTTGAGTACTTGCAGCAGGTGCAGACGAACCATAAGCAAAGCTCCTTTGAGGACCAGTCTCGTACCAACCAGAGGTTGTTGCGTCGTAAACGAACAACGAACCCATGAGGGTGTTGAACCAGATGCTTCCGTCTCGAGGAGGCGAATTCTCGCCAGTACCGGAAGGCGCCGTCTCGGACTTGAGGGCGATTGCTTCTGCGTTCGTCTGATACCAAGCAGGATCTCCAACGGAGCCGCCGCTCGCGTAAACGAACAAGCGTCCCTCGTTTGTGTCGAACCAAAGATCGCCAGTCGAGTAACCAGTCCCAGGGCTACCAGAGACGGTGACTGATGCTCCACCGCCGCCGCCGCCTTGGGTGTCTGTACCGCTAATAACAGCAACAGTACCGCTATAAAGTACCGTTACACTGCCGTCACCAACAGCGTTAAGGTTAATTCTTGTGCCTGCGTCGGACAGATATATACCGGAACCAGCGCTAATTGTGAGGCCGGAAGCAGAGGTAATAGTTGCGTTAATTACAGTGGCTGTACCACTAGTTGTGAAGTAAATACCAGAACCAGCAGCTATATCCGCTCCGCCGCCACCTGATATCCCACTAATACTGGTGTTTAAGTCTTCTAGTGCGCGAACAACCCCTTCAAAGTTGAAGGGATATCCATAAGGACAACGAGAGTAACTGACTGTGCCCACGCCGCTAACCGTTCCGATAAGTTCTTCGATGACTGTGACGATGCCTTCGAACGACTCGCTATGGAGTGATCTAGGCCTTGCGCCGTGAGTTGGACACGCGGGGACGTTAACTTCAGTCATTTACAAACGTAGTCCCTCCCGTTTCTCCAGTTTAACCGAGAGAGATTAATTCTAAGCGTTTGCCGCAGTCTTGAATTTTTTAAACACAAGCTCGCCGTTCTTTTCATGCACGGCAAAGTCTTCAGCTAGCAGCCAGGCGGGTACACCGAGCACCGAAGCTCTTTGACGCAGGGCTTCCCAAGTAAGCTCTTCTACAGGCTGGGCAGACGTTTTAGGCATCGTGCTCATCAAGGTTGTAAAGATTGTACACGTTTATTAAGAAGTTTGTGAGCCACGGGCTGGCCGAGCCCTTTTTGAGTCACGCTAAAAAAATTTCGCTCAAAAAGTTTTTGTAGATTCGCGCCTCAGCAACAGATCTGGACTGTCTATGAAAAGTTAGATTTTCTAGATCGTAATTAAATAAACGTCTTTAAATAGAGTCTTGGAAAAGTATTGACGGAACCTTAAGCGGACACCTCTTAAAAAAGATAAAAATCCTCGTCTCAACCTAGTCTCGTTGCCGACTCTCCCTTAAAAAGAAGTTTAATTATTAGGGATTTCTGCTCATACTCACTCTGTATGAGCACTATTACCTACATGCACTCTGTGAGCTATCAGGAGGTCAGCTTGAGCACAGAGTGCTATGCTTGCGTTGCTGAGCATCTGTTGTCATGGCCTTGCATGTGAGAGCAGTGGCGTTGCTTGGTCTCCTTGACCTGGAGCAGCCCGGACCTGCCATACCCACGACTGTCCCGGAGACGGTTGAGACTGTCGGACACTGGCGCGTTGAACATCACCCGACCGTTTCTGTTTGGCGGTGCTCGTGCAGGCGCTCAGATCCGATCCTGGTGCCCTCCTCTCACAGGAGCCGGGTCCGGCTTCCAAAAGACCTTGTAGAGGCCTGTGAGGTCTGCCGCAACGAGCTGGCACTGGCAGGTCAGTCGAAGTCAGCTCAGCTCCGTGCGTGGCTTGAGCGACACAGGCACGTCATCGACCCTGACGAGCATCTCGACTACCTAGAGGACTACGGATACGTCTGTACTGGTTTCGATGACGAGGCCAAACAACGGACAAAACGCTTCGTGTACGAAGCATTCTTTAAAAAAGAATTAAGTTCAAAGCAGTATGTGCGCTCTGGTTGCTCTAATGCGCTGTGTATCAACCCATACCACTTATGCCTCAAAACTGCACCAAATCAGAAGACAACCCCTCAGATCAAACAGTTTGTAGAGCATTTACAGGAGTTGGGAATCTCGGCAAAAGTCACCCAAGAGGTTATCCTTCAAAAATTCGAAACCAAATTATCGCTTTCAACAATCCAAGGGATCAGATCCGGCGCAAGGCAATTACTCGCCACAGCGGGCTAATCCTTGACCTCCAAGCGATCCAACCTGCTAGTCTTTCTGAGATTGCAGAATCTTGCGGTCAATCACTGAGCTCAACAAGAAATCACTTAAGACAGCTTGTCAGGCTTGATCTTGTCATAAAGATCGCTTTTGAACACCACGTTCTCTATTGCTTAAATGGTCATTACAACTTACAGGTCCGACGCTTACTCGAGGAACATTTCGAATGAGTCGGAGCGTCCGTGTCTTTGGCCTGAAGAATTCCGCATAGATAATCTGCCCACCTGGATTTACGCGGACAATCAGCCTCCCAAAGACATTCGAGAGTGTGAGGCCAAGATCAGCTCGCTCGAATTCACCATCAAGGACATCGAGCTTCAGATTGAAATCAGGGAGCTGGAGTTAAAGACTGGGCATAGTCGCCACAGCAGTGCTTTTGACTTCGAGAAGTGGAAGATCGGAGCCCTTAAAGCTCGACAAACCCACCTGTATATGCTCAACGCATACACTTACTGGATGATTAAGAACAAGCCTATTACTTCTGGTGCTAACAGTAAACTTGAAAAACTTATTAAGCTCCTCATAAAAGATCCATCTGATTTCTGCGAGCAGGCTGGTCTACTTCTAGACTGATTTAGTCAACCGAGTAAGAACGACCAAGGTTGACACCGGGGAGTGCTTTAGGTTTTTGTCGTTTCCCTAAAGCCTTATACGATCTGTGTTGCCTAGCGCTGGGTGACACAGCGGCTCCCCATGTCAGAAAAACTACGGACGGGTTGCATCGCCGGGAAAAGCTGCAATAATATGCGCGTTGCCACCTGATGATGGACCAGACACTCAAGGAACTCAAAGCAATTCGAGATGCCTTGGCGTCTATTGATACATCTTTGCAAATTCTGGCTGCTCATCGAGGAGAGCAAAGGCGTACCACGGCGTTTGTCTCTAAAAGGGTTGTTTCCCAACGCCTTAATATCCCTTCGGTTGCAGTTGATAAGTTAATTCATCAAGGTTTTGCCTCGGGAGGGGAATCCGGCTTGGTTGAAGGTCGCCATTTTTGTAAGATTGACCCTGGCGACACAAACACTTCGAAATTTCTTTTCGACATCAACGCCATCATCGAATCTGCCTGGAACTCTTTTAAAAATGTCTGATCTTTCTAAAAACGCAGCTGCTTTAGTAAAAAATCTATTTAGCGGCAACGAGTCCGAGCGCATGATCAGCGCTGGTGTCGTCAGGACAATTCTTTCGGATATGACGCGGCTCTACTTCGAGAATAGGGCTGCTCGAGGCAAGGGTATCTTGGTTTTTAATCCTGGCTCACCAGGAGATTCCAGCTATCTGACCTTGACTCAGGTCGAGAACGATCTTGCTCTGGCGCAAGAGTCTATGGACAAGGATCTCGAAGAGCTCTTTCACAAGGTCGTAAAAGTTATCGAGAAGGAATCCGAATCTGATCTTGCTTTAGTAGCGATGGTTCAATCTCGAGAGATTGCAATCCACCTGATCGACCCGGTAGAGGCAAACAAGAAAATCGATGAATATTCAAACAGTCTCATACTCTGAAGACGATTATGTGACGCCACTTGATATAGCCGCGACCACCACGGCTTTTTTTGAGGGCAACGTAGACCTAGATCCTGCTTCGAGTGAGACGGCTAACTCCGTAGTGCAAGCTGATAGATATTTTTCCTGGAGAGAGAATGGCTTAAACCAAGTCTGGAGAGGCAAGTCTGTATATCTCTTCCCACCTAAGAACCTCTTAAACGGGGACGAACAACCTCACGATCCGAGATTGTTTACGAAAAAGCTGCGATTCAAGAAGTCAGCTCAACGCGTGTGGCTGGAACTTTGCTACAAAAAATGGTTACGCAACGAATTTGAGCACGCTTTAATCTTTTTAACTTCTGCTGAAGTTGCTCTGTTGGTTACACAGAAAATAAAGTTTGACTTTCCCCTCTGTGTGCTAGCTGACAGACCAAAGCTACTGAGGGAAAAAAACCTAAAACCCCTACAAGCAAAAGTTTTAGGGTTTATTTACTACTTACCTACTCAATCAAACTACGATCAACACGTAGGAAGATTTATAGATTTTTATAGTAACTTGGGGAGGGTGTATGCGTGATAGGGTCCTTAGTATCCCAGGTATCGTCTGGTCCGTAGTTGTCCTTCTCGCCGAACCCTAAGCCCACGGGGCGTGAAGACTGTAATCGTTGTCTTGTCTCAGTCTCCTGCTGACGGACTTTATCGCGGAGAGATACACCGAATAGCTCACCGGCAAAACGATGAAATCGGGGTTCCTTTTCGACGTGATGAACCCTACGCTGACCAAAACTCTCGGCCCGTCTCTCAACACCTAGCCTTTTAAGGCTGCTCATCAGACGACGTTGCCATAGTTCATCAGTCCGGCAACATCACCACTGCCTCCGTAGTAACGACCGATGGCATCAGCCGTGGCCCGGTTACCGTAAAGGAACTGTTTGGTTTGCGGGTCGGAATAGTCGTAAAGCGCTTTGTACTGAGACTTCATTTGATTCGTCTCAGGATCGACCCAGTTAGCGGCACTCCGGATGGCATCTACATCCATTGACACGACTGGAGGATCGAGAGCGAGCTTCTCGTAGCCGCCAATCCGATTAGCCAAAGAATATTGATTCTGGATTTGATCCACACGGGAGCCGAGTCGATCGTACTCACTAGAGATATCTGGGGAGATATCTAAATCAGCCCGACCCTGAGCTTGCACCGTCTCAACAGTTTTGGCAAAACGGTCGTAAGCCTCTCGAACAGCCTCGGCTGCAGTCTTCTCAGTCAGACCGGGGTAGATATTAGAAATGCGTTGGTCAATATCACTCGTGGTTTGCTTCGCTAACTCATTAAGTTTGTCGATGGCCTGTTGGGTGAAAGCGCCCGCACCACCACCTCTACCACCGAACAAAGTACCGATATTGGAGCCAAGAGAACCGGCCAGTCGAGTGAGTCCGCCACCGGCTACTCCTTTCCCTAAACCTCCTAATAACGAGTCAAGAAAAGATGTTTGACCACTTCCAGTCCACCCAGCTCCGCCTAGACCACCTAATACGCCTGAACCGAAGTCAGAGCCGCCTCCGGAAAAGTCGCCAAAACCTCCGGTAGAACCTTGCGACCAGTCCCAGTTGCCGATAGAACCCATACCAGTCCCGGTAACAGTTTGAGGAATGAATGAGTAGGACATGGCGGTCGGTTAAGTTTAAATCAGACCTTTTCAACCATAATACTTTAGATAACGGACTTAGGTGTCCCGAAAGTACTAAGAGCTTGTTTAAGTAAAAGAGCCTTAGCTCGTTCAGCAGCTTCCAAATTACTGCGCTGCTCAGATTCATTCATAGCTCTAAGATTTCTTTTATAAGCTTCAGTTTCTTGGTTACGCTTATAAGCATCCAAGATGACATCAAGCTCATCGTTGGTCGCCGTATCAGCTGACTCATCGTAAGTAGGAAAAGCAGGAGCAGGAATACCGGAGCGCTCACGACCTCGTAGAGGTCCGGCGGCTCCGAATAATCGAATAAAGGATTCGAGTAAGGCTGGCCCTACACTTGAACTCTGAGGCGCTTTCGAGGTGCTGGCTGTAGCTCCCCGTTTCTGAGCAAATTCAGAAAGGAGTTCAAAACTTTTAACAGGTTGTCCGTAAGCACTCTTACCTTCCACGGTGGGTAAGGAAGCCCACTCGCCGGAAAGTTTGGCGACGTTTTCTCTCGTAATCGGGTCCCTGTCAGGATCGACTCCTCGTTGCCGGATCAGCTCGAGGGCTGCAAGATCCTGTGAGGCTGGTCCAAAATCGGGGAGTCTTAATTTGCTCCGAACACCCTGCCAAGTTCCAGGCATGAACTGGTATGCGCCTGCCGCAGCACTGGCGTAACCGTCACTTTGAATGACTCGATCAGGGTGACGGCTGAGATCCTTGATCGGTTCGTACCCAAAAGTTATGTCATAGCGAGGTGCGCCTTGACCCCACGTACCTTCAGCAAACGAGATGGTGTCGAGCCAACGTCTTGCGTTAGCGCTAATGCCTTCACTCATCTTCGCTGTCTTCGAATATATCTATATTAGTGTCAATAGCGACGCCTATCTCTTCCATGACGGATTTGAAGGCTCGTTCGCGGCAGACAAAACGGAAGATAGTTTTCCAGAGGTACTGGTCCCGGTCGTCACCCTTCAGAGCATGAGCAGTGTTCTTTAAACGAGTCAGCGTGAAATCGTCTTCGAGAGTCAAACCGACTCGGATCTGATCAGGCTCGTCAAACACCGTTTGACCTTCGTCTCTAAATAGTCTAAGTCAAGTCACAGTCTGACACTGAACTCACCAAGCTTTACAGGCCCAATAACGTGCTTTCAGCTTGCTTCCCGGATTATCGCAGTTGTGTCTCGCCCTGAAATTTTCACGACGTTCGGGAATGTGCTTCTTGATCGTCATATTCGGGTCTCCGAAGCGGACGAGCCGCACCTCATCGCCCTCTTTGGCTGCCACGGCGAATTTCTTACCACCATCTGAGTCGCGACGGGGCTTGTTGTAACCTGAGAAAACCTCACCGGCTAGACGGATAGACATGCGTAGGTCTTACTAGTCTCTTAAGTCTACCTAACAAAATATTAAATCAATCTAAAAGTCTAATTCACACAGTTTCTTCAAGAAGATCCCTGGTAACCTCGTTTCGTTGTCGTCATCCACAACGCTCATTTAAATGGAATCTGCACGGCTCCTGACCATCGCTCAGACTGCTGAGCTTCTTAACTGTTCCGCAGGGTTTGTACGTAAGCGGATTATGCTGACCGAATCCAACCAGCCTGGTGGTTGGCCTAAGGGCATCTTCGTGAACCTGCAGCCCAACGGCGTTAAGTCGCTGTATCGCATCAACAAAGATGCGCTCGAGGCTTATCTGAGCTCCACCTCTGAAGAGGCTAAAGTAGAAGAAAGCGCCGCTTGCGCTGTCTGATTCTTGAGCGATGAACTCCTCCCTCACTGATATTTTTCAAAACGCCTCTCAGGCTCCTACTGAAGAGATCGTGAAGGAAGAGATTGTTGTTACGAAGGAGGCCACGCCTGATAACCTCGTTTATCAGATGGTCTCCTTCTCCTCTTATCTTTATCAACTAAATACCCAAGCTCACTTGCTCCACCTGAACGTGGAGTGTTCGAATTTTCTAGCTGTTCACGAGTTCTTGAAAGAACAATACGAACAGCACATCGCAGACTTTGACATCGTCGCTGAGTTAGTCCGGAGCATGGACTACCTGATGCCGATGTGTCAGTGCGGATTAATGGACGCGTATAAGAAGTTCCCCGCTGTAAAGACCTACGACGCTCGTGAGAGTCTGACTCTTTACACCAAGAACTTAGAGGCTGGCGCCATGATGGCCAAGGATTTGGTTGACGCAGCCCGTGAAACTGGGGCACCCGACGTAGAAAACCAAGCTGCTGACATCTGTGGACGTATGTTTAAGGGTGCTTGGATGCTTAAGGCGACGCTTCGCGGTTCTATGTGAGGATCCAGCCTCCATTGGCTGAGACATAAAGACCACTAGGCGCCACATTTAAGTAAACAAGTCCTCCGTCGTAGGCCGTGGGGAGGGTAGTAACTACAGCTACGCCTGACGCGACAACGGCAGAGTTAGCAACTGTTGCGGTTGCAGCCGACCCTGCAGTAGTGGCTGAGGTCGCTGTGGTCGCTGTGGTCGCTGTGGTAGCAAGATCAGCGAAAGCGGCGCCAACTTTCTGCCAAGCAGCACCGGTCCAAACCCGAAGGTAATAATTTGTTGTTGACGAATCTGTCCACAGCTCGCCTACAGAGTTGCCCGCTGAGCCAACGGGTGCCGAGTTAGGAGCAGTCGTGGCGTAGTGGGTAGGGCCGATCTTACGGATAGAGCCAGCGGAATCTTTGAAATACAGACCCGGATCGGCGCCACCAAAGCTAAGAGCCGCTTCACCTGCCTGAACAGTTGAAGTATTAGGTCTATCGGAGGAGTTACCTGTCCTCTTGAGCAGGAGGATTACGGGAGTTGAAGCCATGCTTAGTACGTTCCTCCGTTAATAAGTGAAGGATAAGACGGATAAGGTATCAAGGTGCCGTTGGAATACTGACCCCCATCGTAAATAAGGCTCGCTCCACTGATCAGGACGCCATCTGCGTAGAGGCCGCCGTCATATTTAGGGGGAATTTCGGGATCCGGAGGAGCAAATGGATCGTACTGCTCGATAGTAAACATCTCGAATCCACTAGCCGTCATCGGCGTAGTAGTACCCGAAGCCAAGGTGTCGAAGTTAAGAGTCTTCACCATGGTTGGGTGCATGTCCGGATACATCATGTGCACCGGCACTGTGTTCTGCGAGGGAGAGTACTTCTCCCACCACCGCAGATGCTGCTGTCTCTTATCGAACGTGGTCTGCTTGATTAAGTTAATCTCAAACTCCTCTCTGTACCGATCGTCCATCGGTTCGTCAGTCGGCTGAGATAGCCATGCCTGGGGGAACATGTCGGAACCAAAGCGGTTCTGCATGTCCCAAAAACTGGCGTAGATGTGTTTACACCATCTGGGTGCGAAATAAATTAAATTAGGGTCTGAGTAAACTTTGTTTCCGTCAGTGTAAGAAGGGAGGTTTAATAGTTTTTTGACATAAAGGAAGCCGAAATCCCGAGTGAAACCTGGATAATCACGAGAATCGCTTTCCCTCGACGAGAGGTAATCTTGCCCAGCGTCATAAAGACCTGGTTTTAAATCTTGAGGGAGTGTATACGGGTAGCGTCGCTTAAGGCTGTATTCATAAAGATTAAAATCTTCGCGTGCAAGGTAATCGGGGCAGTTGCACCCGAAACGCATCTCAGTAGTGAAATAGTCCCCAACCGTGGGAAGAGAAGCGGGAGCCTGAAGGGTCTCGTCGTTAATAACGGACCAACTGTTATCAGTGTCAACCGAGATAAAAATACTGTTAAAAATAGGGGCAAAGCTTGGAGTTAAAGGGGTGGTCCCGTTACCCACGCCGATGACTACGTAGTTGTTATATGTAGTCTTCTCTGTGCCATCGGCTGCGAATCTATCCGACAGAATCTCACCCGTGAAGAAAGATATAGGTGGTCCGAAATTACTAGAGAGCTCTACAGCGTAAATCGAACCGCTTGTCTGAGTAACAGACTTAATCGAATAACCAAAGTCGAGGAAGTTAAAGGAATCCCTAGGGCGGACGGCAACCATCCTCATCGCCATGTCCTGAGACATGGATGGGTACATGTAGCAGACGCCAGGTAGTGCCGCACCCACTCCGACGATGCCGCTAGTCCAGTACCTAAACGAGTAATTCAGACCTACGTAGGCCTGATTGGCGTACATATAAAGTTCATAACCTCTTCGCCAACGCGTCCACATCGACGCATAGTTGTAATCAAAAAGGATGCTGAAGTCTTTTAAGTTGAAGTCTGGCCGAAACTTTCGTTTAAAAGGAACAGGCGAATTCAGCTGACGCGCCGAACTCGCCCCCTCAATGGACTTAAAACCAAACTTTGATTTTTTAGGTTGGTGGCTGTCCCAGCCGAAGTGGTCGCAGCCGTTCTTCCGGGCCACGGATCAATAGAAGCCTCCCTGAGCCATGATAGAAACACCCGATGGACTCAGACCACCAGAAACGGCGGCAGGACCATCACCGAGGTAACCAACGCAGAGGATATAACCTTTCTCGAGGTACATGGCCTCTGACTTACCACGCTCGATCGGATAAATGAGATTGGTGTCGCCCGTTTGAGGCGTGGGAGCTACGGTGGCGGGAAGTTCGACACGCTGGATCACCCCTTCGGTGCTTCCGGAGAGACCAATCTGGAACTTACCAACTAAAAGAGGTGTGGAAGTAGAGGGAGCCGCTTGGTTAGGTGCGTAGACATAAACACCAAAAGCTGCTGCACGTACACCACCGTCGTCGGGATAACCCTCAGCAGACACAACGAAGATATCTTCAACCAGCGCACCGTCTTCGGAGGGGATGTCACCAACACGGACCAGCTGAATCAGATCGGAGAAATCTGGATTGCTAGCGTCAGCAACTACGGTGGTGCCGTTGTTGATCTTTGCGCCCCGGAAGAAAGGGCGATCAACCATAAGAGGTTGCTTATTAGTGCTGGTTGAAGCCACTCTTTGTTCTCCCTAGGGGACCAGTGTTAGAGATAATTTAGTCTAGAAGACATTCCGATATTCTTCAGGGATAGCCTCGAGGCCGTAACGTTGGCGAGACCTAGGGGTTTCAGGAGATTCGACTGAAGATCGCTCAAGAGTCGAAGGAGCTGCCTCAGCAGGTTTCTCCTCAGGAATAACAGCGGTAGGTTTCTCCACCGCAACAGAGGTAAGATCACCAGCCCCAAGGTTTCTCATCAAATCTTCCAAAGAAATCTCTTTGTTCCGATAAGCCTCCATCAAAACTTTGGTCCGTAAGTCTGACTTACGAGCTTCTTCTCGTTCTCCACGGGCTCGTGCTGCTTCAGCTTCATTGCGCTGCCGCATGTCCTGTAGAACCTGGAGCATAAACGCATCTCCAGCCATTCGAGGGCTGGAGGCTCCGGGTAGAGGTAGCCCGGTCTGATAGCCACGCTTGAAAGCTGCAGCAGCTTCCAAGATCGGTGCCACTACACCAGCAACTTTACCGATAGTTGATAAAAAACCTTCGGGTTTTTCAGGTTGCTGGGGTCCGGTATTCATACCGATGTTCAGTAAGTTTGCCATTCCCCAGCTAACTTGCTAACTATATCTTTAGTTATTGTACTGGATAGGAGCGCCTGCAGCTAAACCAGGATAACCAGAAGCTGCACGTTGCCTCCAGTTCATGCGTTGTGCGTAAGCAGGGATACGCTCAAGAGTGGGGTTGACCTGCATCCGGAGAGTATCTGCCATATCCATGGAGCCTTGGGTGGGATTGACTCCGGCTTGAGCGTTAGCCTCTGCCGCGCCAATAGCGTTGGCGGGGGTCTCCGTACCCACAGCCGTCGAAGGTGTGATTCCCTGACCAACTTCAGCGGACTGCTGATTTGCCATCGGGTTTGCTAACTGACGGCGTTGGTACTCGTAAGCTAAGCCGGGGTTGGCTTGAGCCCACGCGGATAATTCGCTTCCGATCGTCGAGGACTGACCCTCCATGTACTTCATGAGCTCCCGACGAGGCCCTTCGGAACGGGCGAAAGCTTCACGAGCTGCGTAGTAATCAGCAATATTGCTATAGCGCTCTGGACTCATCGGCTCGGTAGCTCGGAGCACAGCAGCGGCAGCGGGAGAACCTTGAGCGATGGCCTCGCGAACAGAACTATCAATCTGAGCGCCTCCAGTGGTGGCGCCGGTAGGTAAGGCTGAACCTGGAGTGGGTCCTGAAAGGACCGATCCAGGAGCAACTCCAGGTACGCTGCCGTCGTTATCGCGAATTAAGGGAACGCCGGGAGCGAGCTCAGGCAAACCAGGAGGAGTACCGGCAGTCGTATCGCCAGTACGGTCTGGACCCATCGAATCAACTCCGAAGGCCAGAGCGCTAAGTCCGCCAGCACCAACCAGAGCACGGAGGGCTGGATTACTCATAATGGCGCCGAGATCACCCGTCTGGACACCGCCTGCCGCGTTAGAGATTCCGCGAAGTTCAGGGATTTTGTCCATGATCTCTCGAACATAAACGGGATCAATCATCAGTTCATCGACAACCTCACCAGCCGCCGAACGAACTAAAGCACCGCCTGGTCCTCCTTGGCTAACAGCTGCTCCACCTGGGACGCCTTGGCCACCACGGAAAGCAGGAACTGGTGCAACGTACTCACTCAAAGAGCCGCCACGGAAAAGAGGAGTGCCTGCGAGCTCAGGGCGTTGAGAGAGTCGTTGCTCCATGAACTCAGCAAGACTTTGACCCGCACGAGGGTAATTAGATGCGGCACCAACCTCAGCAGTAGATCCGTAAGTTTTACCTCCAATTCTTGTACCTCCGATACCTTGAGTCCCTGCAGGGAACGTGAGGCGTGAACCCATAGAACCGACTTCTCCAGGACCAGGCTGTAGAGCAGTCACTTGACGGGCAGTCTCAGTCGGTGAAGAGGGTCCAGGGAAACGGACGTTGGGACGGGGCTCCTCAAAACGACCGGCAGGGCGAGGTCCTTGGTAGGGCTGAGGCAAAAGCTCGTTAGTGACACGTGCGCCAGCAGGAATCTCGCGCACGTTCTCCCATGCAGGTTTGGGTGCCTGACCCAACTGTCGAGCAGTAGGGACATTGGGAGTGCCCATTAAGCCAGGACCAGGGAGGCTAGGGACCTTTGCCCCTAAGTTTCTGAGAGCTCCAGTAGTGTTCTCAATCAGAACACGGTCGCCTGATTGATACACAGTAGGCATGACTTTCTCTGCTAGCTCTTGAGCAGATTTGATACCCGTTCGGGCCAGCTGTCGCGCAGCAGCTTCAGCTAATTCCTTGCCAATACCGAATACGGACATGCCTAATGTGGCTCACAGCATTGCTGTTAGTCTATCTCCAATTTGCATAAAAATAGAGACGATCAGAGCGGGATACGTCCGGTGGGCCTGGAATCGCTTGAATGAACTCGCCCCCGCTGCGTTCAAACCGATAGCGGGACGCCACTGGGTCCTTGTAGTTAGGCACATAAAGCATCTCCGCTAGACGACCACACTCGTAAAGATAGTTTTCCCGCCAAATTCGAGCTGTCTCTCGTTTGTCTTGGATGCTGATGGAACGAGAAACGTCGCCGAGAATCGTCTCTTGGCGGCTCGTGGCTCGTCCGGTCGCCAACTCAGTTAAACGCTCCGCTTCCTCGCACCGCTCCACTTGAGCAACAATTTTGTCGAAGTAAAACTCGCTAGGGATACTGTTGCAGGCTTCAAGTAAACGAGCGTAATCACCAGCAGGGACAGTGGCGATGTTATAACCCAGGTGATAGGTTACGCGACTAAAGTTGAAGTCATCTAGCGCGTAACCGAAGACCTGAGCAGGGTTTCGGGAAAGTTGATTAACAGCTGCATAAACAACTTCCCGTTTAGCAGCGTCAGTAGTTGTGGGCTGAAAGACTACGCCCTGTTGAGCCAGAAAAGATTGAATCTGCTCTAACTCGTTCTGGCTTAACTGCGCCACAACAACAAACCCTTACATATTCTTATTCTACGTACACCACGCCGGTTGCAAAAACTTCCTTCCACTCGACTCGCTTGATAGTCTCGAGCTGCTCAAGCTTTGTGAATCGCTCGCCAGGCAAAGACTGACGCAATTCGACGATTTCCTTGGCAGTTTTGAGCCCAACACCGGGTAAACACTGAGTCAGACCCTCGGGAGTCAGATTGTTCAAGTTGATCCGGTTATCTGTCGGGGGAAGAGGTTTGACAACCTTGGCTTCGATCTCCTCTCCCTTGATCTGACGGCGTCCGCGTCGAGTCTGAAGCTTGTTGGAGACAGGTGCCTCCGTTGCTTCCTCAGTAAAGTCGTCGACCTGGTCCTTATGGGCGAAAAACACCTTGCCGGTGGTGTTTGAACGAACCATAAAGTACTCGCCATCATCGTGAGACGAGATCACGTCAATTTTGACGCCACTAGGCTTATAGACTTTGGCGGACATCTGAGAAAGTCAGTATGTGAGCAGTAGTTTAAACCAAAATAACTCAATCTTCAGTCATGCGTTTGAGTTCTTTCTCGAAACCACCTAAAAACTCAACTCTTTTCTCCCATGTGTCGCCACCGGTCTGACCTTTCTTAGGGTTTATGCAGTTTGGGTCGTTAACACGATTACAAACTAAGCCTGCCAGGTCCAGTTCATTGCCTTTACATCCAGTTTTCCAGTGGTGAGCTCCGTTAAGCCACGTAGCCCCGCATCGCTGGCACTCTTTACGATCTATCTTTAAGTCAGAGAGTTCCCGATCTTCCATAAACCTGGTAAAAACGGTACGTTTTATTAACTGTGACAGCGGAATGATCTAAAAACAATAAATATTTGCTTAAAAAGAGCAAATAAACATAAAAAAAACCCCTCCCGAAGGAGAGGTTCGTGTTTTTCAACCCACCTGAGGTTATCAGGCAGGAGAAGTGGAGGTGTAGGTCGAGGACTCGATGAGACCGTCGGGCTGCAGGGCAACGTCCTGACGCTCGGGCGGCTCGTCGGGCACGATCCAGCAGACTTCGCAGATGGCGAGGGCCTTGTCCTTGCCGGACAGTTTGCCTGCGCCAGCGCGAGGATCGTAAACACCGGAACCCTGGTACAGACCAGAGGCGGATTGGTCGCTGGTAGCGAACAGCTTCCACTGGGTCTCCGAACCCAGAGCCGAGAGGGCGCTGGAGTCGATGATGTTGGTGGAACCAGTGCTGCCGTTAGCAATACGGCTGCTGGCGCCGGTAACGGAAGTACCGAACTGACCAGAGACGACGGTGCCGTCGGCCTTGAGACCTTGGCCCACAGCGGGGATCAGGGTCAGGGTCGGGGTAGCGGAGCCACCGGCAACGCCGGAGCTCACCACATCGCCGCCATCCACACGCAGAGAGGTGCGATACACATAAGCACCGGCAGGAGCCTTGATGCCATCAGTGATATCGGCCCGGACATCCTTGTGGAAGTCGGGGGAGGGAACGATAACGGAAGCGTTCAGGAAAGGCTGTTGAGCGCTGTTCTGACCGGAACCGTAGGGCTGGGTGTAGTAGGACAGCTGGTTGTTGGTGCCAAGAGCTTGGTAGCTCAGGTCCACATAACCGACAGCCTGCTGGGCAATCCAGCCGGGGCGGAAGACCACGCCCACGGGGCCACCAACGGGCTGGTTGGTGTAGCTCGTTTGAACGCCATTGGCGTTCTCGAACTGCACGGTTTTTTCTTCGTGCCAGTAACGAAGAACGTTGGTGTAGTTGCCAGGATAAATCTTGGCAACGTGTAACTGGTTAGAGTTAATCGCCATTGTTAGTTACCTCCTCAAGCGTCGAAAGAGTAACCAACGGTGACGAAGTCAGCGTTCAGAAGTTCGAAACCTG
>Ga0208019_1000407_pt1 | contig 23305 bp, 32 predicted proteins | sample CB_VirMetaG_5_FD_184540 | JGI IMG/M metagenome (GOLD analysis project Ga0208019, IMG submission 184540) | Freshwater to marine saline gradient viral communities from Chesapeake Bay - CB_1508_1D Viral MetaG (SPAdes) (version 4) | ecosystem: Environmental > Aquatic > Marine > Coastal | place: USA...
GCCCCGAATCATCGATTCCTTAGGTGATAAGATTAGATATCTCTAGGATAGTTATTGTTAGTTTTAAGGAGTTTTTATGAGTTTAAATTGGCCTAAGGCACATTTCGGATCATCTGCCGAATTTCAAGTTAGTTCGTGGCCTTTTGTGACTGCTTCGAACATTGCAACAACTAATGATATTGTTAACATTAAGTTTCCGGGTGTCACCAGATGGATTTGTGTTCATAACAATGAAAGTGCAGGTGCTTCAAAGACTTTAAAGATTGGTTTTACTGAGAATGGTTTAAGTGATGGTTTTCATTATTTAGTCCACGCAGGAGAGCAGACCCAAAGATGGGAATTAAAGTGCACAGAGTTATTTGTTGGTGCTAATCATGCGGATGTTACTTTTAGTGTGATTGCTGGGTATACTAATGTTCCTGTTAGTCAATTTCCTGTGTTGACAGGGTCGAATGGTTTTGTCGGTGTTGGTTAAAATGAGAATTAAATTATGAAAATAACAAGAAGACAACTAAGAAAGATTATAAAGGAATCATTATTAAGCGAGATGCCTGCTAGACAGCCCGAGGGTTTAGATCCTAGTTTTTATTGGACTGTTGAAAGATTTTCAATAGATGCATCTGAAGATGTAGATTGGGATTATGTTTCTGAAGGGAATGTGGAAATAGTGGATATTACTGGCAACATGATCTTGCCCGGATGGGGGGACACTGAGATTGCACATTTGCAAATGAAAAAGTTTGAGGATTGTCCTCATTGGGAGATAAAGGACGTTGCTGTACGGGGTGATCGGTTTTACAAGAATCATAAGATTAAGCAGCCTGAAACTGCGAAAGATTTAGGACCGATGATGTATGACATTGCGATGGAGATTGCTGCCGCGGATGGTTTGATAAGTGATAGTACTGGTTCTTCTGATGATGCCCAAAGAGTTTGGAATTTTTATTTAAAGAATCGAGCCGATATTGATGTTGATGTCGCTGAACTTTCACCGGGATCTTGTGGTCGTCCTAGTCAGATGAGCGGTCCGGAGATGACTTTCCAGTTTAGGGTGTATCGAAAGAAGTCGGGTAGTCCGAGTATAATTGATGCTTTGAGTGATAAGATTCGTTTTGTTTAGCCGATGGATGGCAGTATTGGGGCAGGAAGAGCGAGGGACGAGCTCGTACTGACCGCGTGATCTTTAAAAAATGAAAAAGTAAAAGTTGCGCCGGCAGAAATGCCGGTGCTTTTTTGTTTGAAAATTTTCTGAGTAAAATTAAAAAGTTTTTCCTATTTATGTTAGAGAGTATAATTTCAAGAGGATTCCACTTTGAAGATAACAAGAAGACAATTAAGAAGATTAATAGAAACAGTTGTTGCCGGGACTGAGCCTGGGGATGCTGTGGATTTAGAAACTGTTAGTACAGTCTCGAGTGTAAACCAAGAGAAGTATAATAATGTGATAGATAGTTTGATAAAAATGTTTCCAGCTGATCAAGCATCAAAATTATCCGTGATGCTTAAGTCAGATGATCCAGAGAATGTGAACATGGGGCTAGCGTTAGCTGATAGTTTATCAATGAGCATGGAAAATGAAAAAGAAATTCAAACGCTGATTAGACGGTTAGAAAATATTTCTCAGACGGTGGCTGCTGCTAAAGACTTTGAAGAAAATCCACACAGGCCTATTAATTGGGGTTCTGGCAGTCATCCTATTGAATATCCAATTTTTGAAGAAATTGAAGATGCGATATATTCAGTAATTAAAGATAACTTAGGTGATTTATTTAATTTTGCTATTTCACATATCCGGGCCGATAGTTATGAAATTGAATCAGATGACGGTTTAAGTTCTGAGACTTATAGCGGTGGTGGTATGGAACCATGGAAAGTACCTACTTTTAAAAGAATTATCACACTTATGAAAAGTACCAATCCTAAGATTGCAAATTACTTAGATAGTTTCTTTAAGTCTGGTAAAGTTCCAAAGGAATATGAAGAAGAATTTCCCGGGCGTCACACCACGACACCAGGTAGTGTTAGAGGTGATTTTTCTCCTATAGAACATTTAAGAGTGTTTAATTTTGCAATGGACAGAAAAATAAGTCCTGATGTGATAAAAAGAGAAATTGATATGTCAAAGGTTGCTAAAAAAACTGGAACGAAAGGAAAATTTGATGCAGAGCCATACCAGTCGCTTTCGTCGCTTGAGTCGATTTCGCCAACAATTCCCGGTTATAGTTTTAATACTTTGGTAAATAGGTATTTCAACAGTATAGTAAGAAGAGATAGAGTTCCTCACCCTTATGATCATGATTACTACCGGCCGTTCTAAATGAAACTAAATAACATTATCAAAAAAGGAAAATTAAAATGAGAATAACAAGAAGACAGTTAAGAAGATTAGTAGAGATGGCAGTACGTCAAGATATTTTAGATGCAGTTTCTATTCAACCAGATCAAAGAACAACTTTGCTTTCTGGGCCTATTGATTTAAGTGGACTAACTGGCTCTCCCGCTAATCAGCCCGACTATGGACAGGGTATAAAACCTAAAGGTTTGTGGTACGGTTTTGGAACAAATTGGGTTGACTTTGTTAAAGATCCCACAAACCAAATGCTTGATAGATATAATGAACCAGAATATTTTTACAAACTGGACGTTGAAACAACTTCTATTGAAAATTATGATCAGAACAAAGTTTTGCTTTTGCAAACGTCGGAAGATTTGGATGAATTTCAACAAAGACTTGGTTTCCAAAGAATAGGCGGGTTTTTAATGGGTAACTGGAAGAAAGTTAGTGCACTCTTTGGTGGGATAGAAATATCAGATGATTTAGTACATGTATTTGGATGGGATATTCGTTCTGGTTGTGTTTGGAATAAAGCAGCAATAATTGGTGAACCAGTACCGCTTCAAGATCCTAATGTAGATCAAAATATTCCAAAAATTTCAGGGGCTTCAAATTCAGGAGCATCAGCAAGCACAGGATCTAGTATTAGCTTTAATCCTGATGCACAGACAATTGAAGAGATTGGAAATCAAAAAGTGATTGAACTTTTAAAACAGTATGAGCTTGAGGTACTTGATTACGAAGGTGAGATTCAAGACGAAGCTTCATCGGCTTACGGAGAAAATATTTACGAAAAGATTTTAGAAGGATTGAATATAGATTCTAAATTGTGGATTAAACAAGCTATTACTAAAATTAAACTTAATCGACCGGTCGATTTCAGACACTTTGGCCTTGCAGAAAAAATTTCTTTAGTTTTTTGGATGATTGAGAATTATGATTCTTCAACCGGTCAATTACCCTACGGGACGCAATCGATTATTTACGATTTACCTAACAGTACTGGTGAATTTGATTTTGATGCAGCATTGGATACATTTAATAGTTTGCTTCAAAGCGTTTCAGACCAGATTGGTTTGGGTATTAGCAATATTGATCTAGACTATGATAGCGCTTGGACTTATGCAGTGATGGATATAGAATCTTTATATTAGAGTAAATGAAATGAAGATTACAAGAAGGCAATTAAGAAGATTAATTCAAGAGAGCGCGAAAGAATTTATGAAAGATTTTGAAGAAGAGCTAGCTGCGACAAAGGATCGACCTCTTGGTGCTTTCAGAGGTGACAATTATCCTGCTGCTCATGATGAAGAGTATCTCTTTAAAGGGAAGCCTAGACAGTCAGATTCTCTTCCCGTTGGAAGAGCTGCGTATTTAGTTAAAAAATTATGGAACAAATATGTTGATCGTTCTTGGGTTGATTCATTGATAAAGATACATTGGACTGATTCTTTGTCGTCTTTTATTGATTCAAGTATTGTTAACAAAGATGAATTGTCGTGTGCAACTTACACTGTTGAAGAATTTAATAGTTTGTCGGGTACGTCTTGGGTATCAGCAAAGATAGGATTGATATTAGAAGGTTATACAACATTTTTGAGTCCCGGGACATCTAATCCTGGGTTTTATCGTTTTATGGCAAAAGTCCCAGGTTACATTGAAAGTAAAAAATCTTCTGGTATTAGTCGTCTTCCTTTGACGTTTGGATCGGGACTTACTCCCGATGCTTTAAGCGTGATGGAAGCTGGGGGTTTATTATATAATCAGGAGTCATGGGATAAAATTAGAAGTCAAGATCCGACCGGATTGGTTGAGTCTTATGTTGACAATTGGAAGATATCACAAATAATTTTTTCTAGTCAAGAAGATTATGAAAGTAATTTAGAAGAGTATGAAAATTTTATTGAAAAAGCAAAACAAAAGAAATTGATTTCTACAAATTATAAAGAACCTATTATTTTATAAAGAGAATTTGATGAAAATTACAAGAAGGCAATTAAGAAGATTAATAGAATCAGTTTATGTTGATGATCAAGGTGTTGTCATTGATTCAGCAACTGGAGCCAAAAAACAGTTTGAACAATTTGATAAAATAGTGGATCGTTTGTTGAGTCTGTTGCCGCCTGATCAAAGTTCTAAGTTGTCTACACTGCTTAAAAGTGATGATCCGATGAATCAAAACATGGGATTAGAATTGATTGATTCATTGGCGATGTTTTCTGATAATGAAGAAGAGATTACGCGATTGGGTAATGAGCTTCGACGTTACATGGATTGGTTTGAAATTATGGATTCAGGTATTGACAAGCCTGATTCTCCTGTGCAGCATCCTGAATTAGAAGCGAAGTGGCCTGAGATTAAGTCGGCGTTGTTGCAATATGCACTCAAGGCAGTTAGAGAAAATTTTGATGTGTTATTGAAAAATGCTGTAAATTATGCTTCGCCTACTTCTCCTGGTTATTCTCAGGGATGGCAGGTTGAAACTAATTTTGAAATTATTGATCTGATTAAAAAGTATCCGAAGGGTGCATCTTATGTGAAGATTGCCAAGTTATTAGGTAAAGATCGTGATTTGAAAAACATGGTTAGCGATGCAATATACGAACCCATGGATGATAGTGACATGTCGTCTTTATACAATCAGGTTACGGGAAAGTTGTATCCGGCTTGGTTTGATAATTTTGATTCATCAAATTCACGTGGTTTTGTGGACTGAAGATGAAAATAACCAGAACACAATTGAGAAGATTAATAGAGTCAACAGTTTTTCCAAAGAATCCTGTTGATTATGTTTCTGATCCTGAATATCGGGAAAAAATAAACGCTTTGATCAACTCAGACAATGAAGAGAATCGGAACATGGGTTATGAGCTAGCTATCATGTTGCAGGATGATGATATCGATCCTGAGCAGAAGAAAAAGATAGAAGATTTGATGCCTCCTGGTGCCACGATGGATCAGAGAATGGGATACGCAGGTGATGATTATTTAGATGATTTAAGAAAAGCTTCAAATATAAAATTAACTGTGGGTATGATGCATGCTGAGATTCCTGGTTTATCTGAACTTGAAAAGTATGACAGAAGGTTGCATAATAAATTTGTAAAAATACTTTTAGATCCTGAGGGTGTTGTAATCTGGCTTGAAGGTAGTGGTCACCCTAATTACTGGCCCGACATACCCGAAAAAGCTCGAGAACTCTATTATCAGATTTTTGAAAAGCGCGTTAAAAGATTGCCTGACAGTTTTTTTGATGAACCTGAATTGAGCGTTGCATTTTGGATTAAGAGAATTTTTGCAAAAAATGAAAGCAAACGTTCATTAATCCTGCATTGGGCTGACTGGGATAAACTTCATTACGATTTGGTCGACTTATCAGGAGAAGATGTACATGATATTGATTTTAAGATTCTTAGTTTTATCCATAAGTACGTCAAGTATGCTGTCAATATTTAGAAAAGGAAATTTATAATGAAAATTACAAGAAGACAATTGAGAAGATTAATTAAAGAGTCAATTTTAAATGAAATGCCGTTTATTAAGCCGGGAGCAGACATCTATGACTATGATCCTGAAGGTAAGATTGAAGTTCTTGCGACGTCTGATGATGTAGGAAATAGAAACATGGCAGATGCTCTTGCAGATACATTTGATTATGAAGGCTCTTATTCTAGTGATTTAGATCATTATTATAATGAGCCGGGTAGAATTATGATTCAACAAGAATTAGATGATTTATCAGTCGATGTAGGGACTTCTGAGAGAAAAATATTTACAGTTGGAGAAATAAAAAAAGATCTTATTGACTATTTTCATTTTGACTTATTGACTAGTAGTGTCCTAGATCCAATGAAGTTTACGCATCCTATTCCTCCAGAACTGAAGGGTGAATTGTTAGATGCAATTAAGATTTCAATTCAAAGTGCTATGAGCCAAGGGGGTATGTCTTTAGAGCAAATGGCTGAAGAAATAATGGATTACCTTTTAGGTATGTACGACTTACCGGAAAAATTTTATAAAGAGGATTATAGCATTAAAGATGATTACGCTAAAGAAATTAAAAAAAGATACGCTTCTGCTTTGCGCGAGCTAGGCGGTCTATAGTGAAAGTAACTAGAAGACAATTGAGAAGATTAATAATCGAATCATTTAGTGGTATTTCAGGAATGCCTCCGCTTCCGGAAATGAATCGTGACATTGCATTGATGCACTTAAGTGACAAGCAGAGAGAAATGATTAAAAATCACCCAGATGAAAACATAAGAATGTTAGCTAATTCGGGTGGTGAGAATTTAAATATGGCAATTATGTTAGCAGATTCAATGGGTTATTTCGATGAATTGAAAATTAGTTTAGGCTTGTCTCCTGAAGACATTGCTGATAATGTTGTCATTGACGATGAAAATTCTGAAGATTTTGATATTGTTGATGATTTCGATTATGATATTAATGATCCAGATTTCGATTCTGGATATTTTGATTAGGAGACTTAAAATGAAAATTACAAGAAGACAATTAAGAAAATTAATCAATGAAGCAATCAAAGATGTTCATGGTCCAATTTATGAGCCGCCAAATCCAAGAGATCATATCGATCCTGATTATGGATTGGATGACGAATTCTTAGGTAAAGTTGATAAATTAATTCAAAATGATGATGATCAAAATCAAACCATGGGTTATGCTTTATTAGAACCGTTCCAGACAGAAGAAGGTTATCAGGGTGTTGAGGGTTATTTAAAAGATAAACAAATTTCTGATGCTTTAAAATATTTAAGATATAATTTAACGCAACAAGAAGTAGATGAGTCAGTTCGTGCTTTCTTTCAAAATATGCCTGGTGCTTTTGATGGTGTTAGTCAGCGTTACAATTTACCTGATGAAAATGCAACTTTAAGATTTGTTGCAGATGAGATAATGGAAAACTTAATTTTTTACTTAGGTGATCAAGGTGCTTTCGGCCCCGGATTGGATTCTTCAAAGTGGCCTGTAATGCCTGAGATTATCAAGCAAGATGAAGATGCTAAAGAAAACATTATTGCCAAGATTATTGTTGCATTAAAGAAGAACAAAGTGGATGAGCATCAAGGTGAGTGGAGTACCGGGGCGATAAACTGGAGTTAAATTGGAGTTGAAATGAAGTTAACAAGAAGAAAATTAAGAAAATTAATTTTAAAAGAATTTCTGAATACGGGGGATCAGCAATTTAACATCAAAGATTTTGATAGATTGGGTTCTGGCGGGGGTTCTTTACCTCCTGTTGAGCCGCCTCGTGGAGGTGGAGGTGGTGGAGGAGGATTGACTCCTTGTGAAGCTGATACGGGTGGTAGATTTACACGTGCTTATAATTTTGTTTTGAGCGCTTTTAGTGATTACATTTACAAAAAAGATATTGATGAGTCTGAGTATCTTGAATATATTTCGATGAAAGATGAGACAGGTGTGACTGCTCAAGAAATTGAATATTACAAGAATGATTTTGAATTTTTAAGTGACAATTTGCTTTATGGTATTGCCATGGCTGTGTGTAAAGGACAGATTCCTACAGAATCTATTGATGATGCTTTTGAAAATCCTTACGATTACTATTGATAATTTAAACGCAAAGTAATAGTTATTGATAAGACATGTTTTGGAGACTGAAATGAAATTGAACAAAAAAACTCTAAGAAAAATGATTTTAAAAGAAATGTTAGAAATGGGCATGGGTTTACCAATTAAAGTTGTTTCTTTTTTAGCTGCTGACAAATATTATTTAAATGATTTAAGTGGTCAAGAGTTATTTTCTACTGATGATTATGATGATTTAGCTGAAGGTTACGTGAGTTTAAAGATGCAGGGATACAATTATGTTATTGTTTCTGAAGATGTTAAAGCTTATAACAGAGCTTTAAGGAAAGCTAATGATGCTAAGACCTCAGCAGAAAGAGCAATACTTAATGAGTTTGCTAATGAATTTTTAACCCCTATCGGAAAGATGATCCAAGAAGCTGATGAGTATGGAGAATATGTTGAACATTATTTCGGCTAGTAAGGAAAAATTAACATGAAATTAACAAGAGAAAAATTAAGAAGATTAATAAGAGAGACTATTAAAGAAAGCAGTTATAGTGATTTCTTTCCGGTCTACTCAGATGATGACATTGTTAGGGATGCCGAATTTAAAGTTGCTTCAATTCAGTCGAGCCCTCGTTATGCTGAGATATATGATGTTGATGTTGCTGAATTAGAAGAGCCTGTTGCTCCAATAGCAACAATAGACTTAGAAAATACGCCTGATTACATGCGAAAAATATCTGAAGTATTTTTAAAGTTAAGAGACGAAGGTTACGATTCAGTTTTCAGAATATATGAAGGTGATTACATCGATATAACATCGGTAATTTCAAACCCGAGTATAGTTTTAAATCTTGGCAATATGTTTTAGAGAGAAAATTTAAAATGAGATTAACAAGAAAACAGCTTAATAATTTGATAAAAAATTTTCTTAATGAAAATTTAGGTTTAGACAGCAGTAGTATTCAAGGTAAAATATATTTTGCGTATAGAAACATAACGGGAACAGAAAACATTGCAGGAGATATTTTTCCTGGATTGAAAGCTGGACATGCTTGGGTCATGGTTGAAGACCCTTCAACTGGTAAATTGACTAGTTACAGTGGAAAGTCAGGAATTGATTTCGAGTTACCTGACATTGCAAAGAGATTGACTTTAGGAAGAGATAATAGAGCTGATTCTATTTTTCAAAAAGTTAATAGCGCATATTCTCGTGGGGAAGTTTCTAAAGAAGTTGTCATGAGTATAATTGAAGAAACAGATTGGAAAAATTTAAGAAAGTTAAAAGATTGGGAAAGTGATCAATTTGAAAAAGCTGATACAGTCATAGAGGTAATGCCTAGATATGACTTAGGAGACAATCAAGAAAAATTAATTAATTCAATTATGATGGTTGAAAAGGCTTTTCAAAGTTATCAAGAAGACTTACCTTATGATCCTATCCCGGGTTCTGAAAGTGCTATACCTGAAGCTCGAAATAGTAATTCTTTTGCTTATACACTTTTGAGAAGCTTTTTAAATGAAAATGAAATACGTGAAAGAATAGGAAATCTATCGATAAAACTTCCTGGGTGGGGTTTAGAAATTAAATCAATGTTAAAAGAAAATTGATTGATAATTTTAATGAGTACTTATAAATGCTGATAACTAAAAAACAACTAAAATTATTAATTAGAGAAGCTTTAAATCCTTCTGAAGCTTCTTATTTTGGTCCTGTCTTTGCTGAAGTTATTGCTGATTATGAAAATCCTGCTAATCAGGATATTTTTAATGATTATCAGTCCTTGATGATTCATAATAGAAAATATCCGAATCTTCAGATGTTAGGATCAGGAGCATTTAGAATAACATATGAGAATACTGATGACCCTCGTTTTCTTTTAAAAGTTGCTAAGCCCGGTAAAAAGTCTGCGATTCAAGATAACGAAACTGAAATAAATGTTTTTAATCAATTCCCTGATGTCTTTCCTAAAGTTTATTATGCTGCTCCTGACAAAAGATTTTTTATTATTGAAAGAGTTCAAGTATTGAATAGATCAGAATTTGGAAAAGCTTTACAGCAATATTTTCCTGATTTGTTTCAAAAAATAGAATCTTTACCTTCTCTTAATCAGGGTTTTAATCCTTACGAAAGTTTAGGAGATGATAAAATTGAAAATATGTGGAGAGATTTTGTTGTTTCAATTGAGGGGCATAGAATCATTCCTGACTTTGATGACTTAGCTAGCAGCGACGATCCTAAGTTAAGAAAAGGAGCAGCAGCTTTATTAAAGTTTCAGCTTGGTTATCAGAGAGCGAAATTCGCATTTTCAATTCAAGAAATATGCGAAGTTATTAAAGGTAGTTCTTTTAAGAAAATATTTGATACACTGACAGCTTTAGGTGTAGCTTTTAGAGAGTTAAGATCAGATAATATGGGTGTGACTCCTGAGGGTCGATTAGTAATTATTGACAATAGTCAGTTAGACAAGGCGGGTCCTGCTGTTAATATTGATTGTGCGAACCCAGTTAGAGGTGTTGACAAAAACATGGCTCTTTACATGAATCCTGATGCTGTTCCATTTGACAAAGATACTAAACCCGTGATAAAGAAAAATAAAGAATCTCAAGTATCAAAAATAAATGCTGTTCCTGACAACATTCAGCTTACACCTGCTCAGCAAGGTGCAGGTACTCAAAAATACATGGGTAATCAGTATAACATGTATGTAAATCAACAAGATGTTGATCCAGAAAAAGACATACCTACAGAGCTTTCTGATACTGAATTTGATATAGACGAATTTGTTGCTAGAATGAAAAAGATGAATGCTGAGGAAAGTGGCGGTACTAACAAGATGAGAAAAAGAAATCCTTTAGGCAGCGAAAGTACTTTAAAAGAATTTTTTGATCGTTTCATGAAAAAGTGTCTGTAAAAGTTGGATCAATTGTTAGAAGTAAAAAACTTTATTTAGGTGATTCTAATCTTACATACATGAAAGAAAAATTTTCAGGTTACGGTTTAGTAATTACAATGATATTTACAGATAGGGCAGAAAATTCTGATCCTTACGATTTAGTTCTCGACTGTGAAGTTTTATTACCATCAGGCGAAGTAATTGAAATATTTGAAAATCATTTGATAGTTGTTTCCGATTATGAAGAAAATTAGTTTAAAAATTGATGGTAATATTGAGTTACCCGTTTACGTTGCCAATGATATCCCCTCTAGAGTTAAAGGATTACAAGGCGTTAAAAATTTAAAAGACGAAGGAATGCTTTTTATTTTTGACAAACCTAAGATGGCTAGTTTTTGGATGAGAGACACCCCTCTGGACTTAGATATTGCATTTATTTCACGTGATGGTAAGATTAATCAAATAGAAAAGATGTTCTCTAATAGTTCACAGAGTATTAAGTCTCATTATAAATGTTATTTTGCATTAGAAGTTCCTTCTGGATATTTTGAAGATCAAGGTATTGAAGAAGGGAGTTACATTGAAATTCTTGAAGGAGTTAATGAAATGAAAAGTGGAAAATCTTCTCCGTTTGGAAGCGGATACAAACAAGTTAAAACAACAGGCAAAGAAAAAGAAATTATAGGACACACGTGACTAACTCATGTTAGGAAGAAGGGTTCTTCCTTGAAAGAAGTTGGTGAAGTTTTATGGCATTCTTTGGACAGAAATGGAAAAATATCTGTTTATGATGTTGCTTGGCCTTCTGGTAATATTGAAACAAATATTCCTGTTTACATGCTTGAGTCTGTTAGAGAAGGTAGTCATAATGAAAGCGAAGCGCATGGTGAACAAAAAGAAAGCACGCCTTTGAAAGAGAGAAATTACAAATTAACTAAGAATAGATTGAGATCAATTATTAAAGAAGAATTAATTAAATTAATTTCAAAAAAGTGAGTTAATCATAATTTTGTTATTCACATCAAACATAAGTAATTTTATAGGTGTTTGATGTGAGTAATTAGTGTTTCTGCAGATTGTATTAGGGTGGTTTTATTGTCATATCGGTGAGTATTTTATTCATAAGAATATTTTACATAGCCGAAGAAAGATATTCAAGAATTCATTTAAATTTCATTTTAAAAATCATCATAAAAACTCTAGAAAAGATGACATGAAAGAGAAAAAATATGGAAATCAAAGTTTGTATGATTTATTTTTTGATGTAGAAATAAGAATGTTATTTCTGATTGGAGTAATTCACTTTCCAATATTTTTATTATTTCCTTATTTTTACTTAGCTATAGTCTGGTCACTCTTTTCTTACTATTTTATTCATCGAATCACTCATACTAATGTTGAGTTTGGTAAAAAATATTTTCCGTGGCATTATGATCATCATATGGGAAAGAATCAGCACGTCAACTGGGGTGTTAGGTTGCCAATTTTTGATTATATAATGAGCACTAGATTGTTAAGTGAGAATTCAAAAAATGAATGATTTGGCTTTGATTTATGTTTTTGCAATTTGTTTTCTTATTTTTTGTGTACTTGTACTGAACATGTATATAACTTTTGCAAGAGAGCGTCTTCAGAAGAGAAATGAATATTTAAACAAGTACGGTGAGATAATTCAAAAAATAACTTTTCACGAAAAAGAAAGATTAGGTAAACATTATAAGATTGAAAATAAGAATACTGAAGCAGAGTACGTTGAAGTTATTGATGTAGACACAGGTGAAGTAATTAAATATTATTATGACAAATAGTTATTAATTAATAATTCTTGTGGAATAATTAATAGACGGAGACGATTGAAATGAGATTTAGAAATAGAAAAGATCTTCGTAATTTTATTGAAAAAGAAACAAGAAAAATTTTAATAGAGTGCGGTTGCAGAGAAAAATCATACGATATCCCTTCTTTCCCATACGAAGGTGATCACGAAGTAATGGAAAGATTGCCAGTGAAAGATCATTTGAAAAGCAGAGAATATCGTTCAAAAAATGCTATGTGCCCTGGGAGTTATCTATCAGCATCTGATGAAATGATTGCTAATCCTGAAATTATTATGAATGTTTTAGATCCCATTATGCAACAGACAGGTGCTGAATGTCCCCAATCAGTAGCAATGGCATTAACAGACATAATTGATCTATTAGTAAATTATCAAGAAATGTAATTTGAGACAAGGAAATAAAAATGAAACTCACAAAAAGAGAACTTAAAAAAATAATATTGGAAGAAAGAGCTAATGTTATTAAAGAAAAGAGAGAATTTTCTAGAAAGACTAGTTTGATTTGCGAAATTGTAATTGAGCAAGGTCGTGACGCAAAAAAAATGGGTTATACTTTGCACGAATCTAATGATCTTATGATGGAAGGATTTTTAGATATGGCAATGAAGTTTTTAGGTCCCGGTGCTCAATTCGACGCTTTAAAAGACAATATTATTGAGTACATTATTGATCTGATTGGTAAGAAAGTTTTTAAAGTATCTGATGAGACAATTGAAAATGGTTTAATTTATTGTGCTATTAGAGAAGCCTTAGTTAGACTTGATTTTAAAAACATAACAAAGTATTTTGGGCCTGAAAAGTGTAAAGAATTGTCATCTTTAATCATTGGCGCGCTTAATGAGTGCTGGAACGAAAAGTTTATTAAAAAGATAGCTAGTGATATTTTTGGTTTTGGAACTCAAGGAATGTTCTACAATCAAGTAGAAGAAGTTCTCAAAAATGCTCTTCAGGATTCATATTTAGAAGTTCTACAAAAACAATTAGCAGATATGCTTTGCAAAATTGATTTCAGCAAGATATTTGGTCAGTTAATGTCAAGCGCTAAAAATATTTTTGGAGCAGCTAAAGAAGGTGCTAAAGAAGGATTAGAGAATGCCTAAAAAGTTACTTACAGAAAGAGAAATAAGAAATCTTGTAAGAATGGCTTTGAAAACAGAGGGCGTTATGCCCGGGATGCTCCCCGGGGGCGGTGGAGCTGCTTCATCTTCGGGTGGAGGACCTGCAACAGCACCCCCGGGAGGATTACCCTCAGGAACACAATTATCTGCGACAGCAGGACCTGGATCAGTCCCTGATGTGAAAGATTATTTTTATCATGTCCCTGCAGGTAGTTCATACGTTTTATCTTTTTATACAGATGCATCTGAAAATGCTGGGAAATCTACAAGATCTACTGCTGATACTAAGCACGAGCTTTTTATTAAATCAGTTATTGCTCCGGAGGGTAAGAGTGGTAAGAAGTTTGGTGTAATATACGATGATGACTTCAAAGCTTTTATGAATTTTTTAACTTTAGACAAGAATATTCCGACCTCCGGTTATCCTCAAGCATGGCATGCTGGTGTTGAAAATATTGCAACAGCACTTTCAACTCTTTCTAAATTTGGAGATGCAGATCCGCAAGGATGGGCTCAGTCATCTTTAGGAGGTATGAAAGGTACTGGATATAATTTTTCTGGGAAAGGTAGTTCACAAAGTAGTAATCTAGATTCTCAAATAGCAGGAATAAAATCGGGATTAGGAATTGATGATATCGTAGTTGCTGGTTACGGCGCAATAGACAAAGCTTTGTTAAAAGTTCCAATCCCAGCAGTGCAAATGACTAATTTTTCTATTAATCTCAATCCTTTTGCAAGAGGAAGTACTACAATACCAGTTCCCTGGTTCTCGGGTGGCACAATTGATATGACTAAATATACTGGCGGAGGGCAATCTGGAGCAAGTACTGGCTACGATGAATCTCCTTGGGGACTTCAAGGCTTTTCTAACCCTGGATACATTTTGGCACAAAGTCTAAAAAGTGAATTAAATAGCAGAATGGATGCTGATCCTTTTAAGAAAGCTTATACTTCACAAGGTTATCAAGCTAATCAAGGGTGGGGATTTGGCTCTTATAGAGTAGGCGCATCAGCTGTTATCAAACACGATCCTCTAGAAGGAGCTGATTGGCTTAGAGCTGCTTTAAACGGAGCTTTGGATTCGAATTCTGCTGTTTCATTAGCATCTTTTTACAAGGTTTTAGCTGTTTACAGTTTCTTATATTTTGGAGGAGCTGAATTAATTGCAGGGATTAAAAGCGAAATCAGTGCTATTGGAGATGTTACAGGAACTATCAATCAGGGTGTTAGTAGTCTTATTGATAGTCTTTCAGGTGATTAATAATGAATAATTTTAATAATTTTTTAAGAAAATTTAACAATATCTTATTGGAATATAATCAACAAAGTGTGACTATTGGGAAAACTTATTGTGGTGAACTAAAGTCAGATCAAATGCTTTTAAGTACATACCCAGATTTAAAAACAACCGTTGAGAAAATCGACCGCGGAGATACAGGTTATACTTTAGCTGACATTAAAAGCGACGGTTTTTTAATTTGTTTAGAAAATGGAAGTTTTACAGACAAATATGCTCTGGCAAGAGTTGACAGCATTAAAAATGTTTCGGGGACAATTGTTACAGCATTAGCGAAATTATCAGGTGCAACAATTTCTGGATCTGGAGGCTCTTCTGGAACTACGAACAAAGTCGAACTCAAACCTGCTGCTGAACTTTGTTTTTTTATTGTTTATGATTATGATGCCTCAGTTAGTCACCCAGTTTTTGGTAGTTACAAAAAATATTTCAATCCCTTAGATGTCAAATCAATTTTTAGTTCTCTTTCTGCGATAATTGATGGTGCTTCTTTCGGTAGAACAACAACGCAGGAAATTGTTAAAGCGCTGACTGGTAAAAATTATAAGTTTGTCCCTTCTGCTTCACTAGAATCAGCTTATCCTTCTTTAAAAGAATCATCTGGAGAAAAGTTTACACCAAACTATGATGTTTCTATGAAAATGATCATAAGACAGATAGAAGTTGTAATTGACAGATACAATAAAAGACACAGTTTAAGCTCAACATTGACATCAGATGATCGATGGAATCAAGATGATCAAACTGCATGGGCAGATTTTGTTGAACATGTTTTTACCAATAAAACAATCCCTGGAATTGACAGAACTAATGCTAGAAAAGACGGTGTTAAAACTGACTGGGGTAATGAAGCTGAGGCTTTGCAAATTACTTATCCCGGTTATACACCTGATCCTAGGGGTGTTTTAGCATTTGTTGCTGATGCTTATAATGAAAATGATGAGCAAGGTAAGAAAAAGAGAGATGATAAGCCGATTGCTTCTGGTAGAAGAGGTTCTGGTGGCGGAGGCAGAGGTGGCAGAAGTCAACAAAAAGCCGAAGCAGCTCCGCTTCCTTCAAGAAGAGCAAGAGATATTCAAATTACATTACAAGGTAGATTAGCTAGAAACAGAAAAGCTCAAGACATGATTCAGGACTTTAAGCAGATTATTGCATCTAATCTTAAGAATGGAGAAATGGCTGAGAAGGATAATGTTAATTTGGTAGTTAGTTCTAGAGCAGACGGTATGCAGGTCAAATTCTCTAAAGGTACAAGATATTTTGAAAATCCCTTAGGCGTAACTAGAGGTATACAAAATGCTCTTAGAAGATTAAGAGTTAGAGGGTCAATATCAATAACAATCCCAAGAGGGAAATATTGATGAGTAAAATTAAACTGTCAGAATCACAAATTAGAAAGATTGTTAGAAAGTCTATAATAAAAGAAAGAGTGAAAATGTCAGGTTTAAATTTTAAAACTGCTGATAAGCTTTATGATGAATTTTCTGAAGATGCTAATTCTAAGTTTTTTCCTATGTCATCTAAAGACATAAACGATGTTGATAACACACCTTTTTCTAATAATTTTAGACAGACTGTACAAGCTATTATTAATAAATTAAAAGAAAAAGAGTATCCGGCAGGTGAAAAATTTCAGCCTATTTTAGGTTCTGCTTATCGAAGCCCAAAAGAGCAAAAAGAAAAAATTTCTAAAGGATATTCAAAATCAAAAACAATTTATGGATATCATGTGGCTCTAGATAAGCTCGGTAAAAAATCAGCTTTAGCTGTTGATCTGGTTGACAAACGTTACAACTGGGGTGATGGAGGCGGTGAAGATATCAAACTAGGTGCTGAACAATTTTTTAAAGCTTTAGGCGAAATTTGTAACAGTGACGAATTTAAAGATAAGGTCACATGGGGAGGTGATTGGGATCCAAAAACTTTTACAGTAAAGGGTGAAAGTTTTACAAGAGGATGGGACCCAGCACACGTACAAACTAAATTTGTCGACAAGGCTAAATCTGCTGAGAGAACAAAGCAAGGATTAGAATACCTAAAAGCATTAGGTAAAACTGCTCCTGAAAGTAGCACTAGTGATAATAGTAGTGAAGATAATACACAGAATAATCAAAACACAGATACAACTCAAAATACTGAATCATCTCAAAAATAATTGATTATTTTCTAATAGAAAAATTTTCGTAAATTGCTTTTCTTTCATCCATGGACTTTGCAAATCTTTTAATTAGTTCACCGGCTCTTGCATTTGCTTGGTCTTCGTGGAATCCACCTGCATCTTGGACATGTCCGCTGATTAGACCCATTTCATCTTGCATCATGTGAGTCATTTCATGTGCAATAGATCTAAGAATATCGACTAGCGCTCTGTTCTTACCGTAGATAACACATTTGTTATTACCGACATGATATGCAGCTGTTGTTGAGATTCCGTGTGGTTCTCTTTCTCCAACAACATAGACTTCAAAGTTATTATCAATTGGAAGATGTTCTGCACAGAAATTGCAAAAGTCACCTGTTAGTTTAACCTTATTCCCGTCGAACTGATCTAGATTTTTATCAATGTAAAGTTTTGATTTCATGCTGCCGTCCATCCTTCACTTGATGTAGGATAACCACACTTTTTGCATTTTTTTACACCTTTTCTGTTGATAGTGCCACATTTAGGACATTTGATCTTATTTTTTCCTTCAAATAATTCTGGATGCTTCTTTTTTATCTCTTCTTTCGACATTCCTGACTTTAGCATTCTAGCAATTCTAACATCATCAAAATCATTTTTTCCGTCTGAATTCTGATCTTTACCTTTCTTTTTTCTTTTTTTCTTTTCAATGATTAATAAAAGATCACTGCTGCGTTCTTCTCTAAGCAGTCTGTGATACATTCCAGCTGGGATTTGATAAAACATACCGGGTTTTAGTTTAAATGGTAAAGAATTGTCTTTCTGTAAACTCCATCCACTTCCTTCTTGAACGATAATGACACGATCTTCTTTGTCTCTGTGCCATTCGAGAAGGTTTTGAGGAGTATTAGAATAAAATCCTCTGATTTCTAAATTTTCGTTTAATACATTGCTAATGTAAGGTTTTTTATTTTCTCTCATTCCTAATAAACTCCTAATTGTAGGTAGGTTTTTTCTTGACCAGTTTCCTTCAAGGCCCCTTAAAACTGTTGGAAGATTTCTTTGCGACCATGATCCCAATTTAGATTTGAGATTATAGTACCAACGAGGATATTTTTCGATAATGTAAAAAAGTTTAACTAGTTCATCATCAAATAATCTATCTTCAAATTCTAGAATATTTACTCTGTCTTTAGTGATTTTAACAGGAACTATCTCATATCTTTTTTCCCAAGTAGATTTATGATGAGGTGTCGTTTCAAAACCATCAAATACATAATATTCATCGGGATTAAGATCAGGATTTGTTTGAACATGTACGTATTTTCTAAATTGACTTAAATCTCTTCCGCTGATGTAATCATTTAATTTAATAACAAAAGATTGAATTGCACGTTTTTCTTGATCTTCTCTTGTTATATAATCTGAGCTGTATTCTAAAGCTTTGCGACCATTATTCGAAAGAATATTGCTTAACGTAAGTGGTTGCAAAGCTTTTATACTGTCTTCAATGATTGAATAACAATCATTAGTTATATTTTCAAAAGTTTTCCACATTTCTTGATCAAACTCTTTTTGTCCATTAGACATTTCAATTAAACTGTTTATGTTATTATCATAAAACTGTATTGCTTGATCTAGATTCATTTTATCTTCTCAAATTATTTAAGTCAAAGTCTTTAAAGTCAACTTTAATTTTTATTTTACCTAAAGAATTTAATTGACTTATAACAGGCATACTTTCTTTTTTATAACGATGTATACTCCATGTAGACGGTACAGGACTTCCGTATCTAAAAGTTCCTGCTACGGGATCAGCACATGACGTAGGAAGAGGAATTTTAATTACGTCAGATCTATCATTAAAATATTTCATCCAAACATTTTGAGCATCTGACGAGACTGATTGTCGATCAGACATTATTCCTTCACCTACGACTGATGACCACTCAATTGCAATATCATACATTAGTGGACCGTATCCTGAAACGGCATCTGAGTGTATGATTTCATATGTCCCATCTGGGCATCCTTTTTCATTGTCTTTTAACTTGACTGCTATTAAAGAACCAGGCTCATCGATTAATCTACCGTTTTCATTAAATTCTTGAATTGTGACTTCAAAAGATTTTTCAGACAAGTCATTAAGTAAAATACGAAGGTTTCCACCTAATTCATTAGGCATAATCATTGGCATTTCTAAAAGAATTCTTTTCATTTTACCACCATGCTGTGTATGGAGCACCTGTAACTTTTGGATATCTTCCAATTCTGCATGCCCAATAGCCAGCTTTTGTTTTGTCATTTTTATCTTCGCAATTGTGACGAGCTTTAAAAGATTTTCTTCTTGCAGGATTTCTTAGCCCAGTTGTCATTCCCGGAGCTCCAAATTCTATTTTTTTAACATTGCCTGTTTTTGGATTCCTAACATAGACAACAAATTTTTTAGATCCGCCTCTTTTTGGTTTGTTAAGCTTAACTTTTCTACCTTTATAAAGAGTCCCGGATTTTTTCTTCTTTTTTCCTTCTTCTAAACTTTCAATGATTGATACTTCAATTGGTAAGTCAAGAGGAACAGAATTGCCTTCGTATACTCCAAATCTTCCAATGTCTGTCGAAAGGATGTCTAAATCTTCATCGGAGTAATTTTCATTTAAATTTTTCTTAGCGTTTCTAAAAAACTCAAAAAACTTTTGTGATCCTGGTCTGTAGACACAATCTGAAAGTGGTAATTTATTTTTTAGATGATACTTTAAACCTTCATTAATCATATTTAATCTCTTTTAAGATTAATTATGACTTTAAAAGATAATGTTAATTTCAGAACCTGCTTCTTTCAAAAAAGAATCGATTTTATAGCTTTCAATTCCTAAAGATATGTTTTCAAATCCACCTAGGGCCATTTGAATCATTCCTACGATTTCACCTGAACTATTTAAAACAAGTGATCCTGAACTGCCTTCAGTTGCTGGGATCGTGTAAAAACAAAAAGTCAGTTTTATATCAAAGTAGTCGTCACATCCGCTAAAGTAACCTTTAAAGTGATGTCTAGTCCATGGAGAAAAAACGCCAAGCGGAGCAGATACTGTGTAAATTTCTTCACCTACATAAGGCATTTTTCTTGCAACACTTAATCTTTCAATTCTCATTTTTTTAATGTCCGGATCAACAACCTTTACTAAACACAGATCGTTCAATCTGTCGATTTTTACAATTGAAGCAGGAAACTGAAAATCTTGAAGAATTACACTAAAAGCTCTAACAACTTCTTTGTCATCGTATTTAGGAATAATTGATTCCTCTGACTCGTTAGAACAAAAATGTCCAGCTGTCAAGATAAAAGCTATATCTTTAAATTTTTTAACAACAGCTCCAGAAGCTGAACTAATGTGTTCATCAATATCAGGGCATCCCATTTTTAGGTCTGTGCAAGGTTCCCCTAATTCATTTAGAGTCGTGTATTTTTGTAAAAACACAAAATTTTTATTCGGAAAAGGTGAATAACCAGAGTAGTTATTCATTTCAGAAACTTTCTCTTTTTTAGTTGGCTTAACATTCATTTTTAAATGCGTGCAACTAAAATAAAAAGATGATATAATAAAAACAAGGAAAAACACAAAACCCCCAACGCGAATTAATTGATTAATCATCGCACACCCCACATTAATAATTAGCGCCCATTTTACAATTTTGTAACAAATAAGGAGACAAATATGAAAGTAGGCAACATTCAACTAGGTTATGCATGTATTTGCATGGAACTTTCAGAATCAAAACCAAGAATTACTAGTAACAGAAGCATGATTAAAAAGACATTTAAAAACAAAGGCATAGAGTATGCTTCAGAGCTTGGTAGATTAAATACAGAGGATTTGATTAAGATTATCCAATGGAATAATCAAAAAGGAATTAAAGTATTCAGAATGTCATCCTGCTTATTCCCGTGGATGTCTGAATACGAGTTGACGGATCTTCCCGATTATGAAGCTATTAAGAATAATCTTGCAACTGCTGGTCGTATTGCAATGGAAAATGGACAACGATTGTCCTTTCACCCAGGACCTTTCAATATTCTGTCTTCACCAAAACAAAAAGTTGTTGAGTCATCTTATATTGATTTGACACGTCATGGTGAAATAATGGATTTGATGGGTTTGCCCAGAAATAGAAATGCAAAAATAAATATTCATGTTGGTGCTGCTTACGGAAACCGACAAACTGCTTTGGATCGATGGTGTAAAAATTATGAAGGGCTTCCTGAATCAGTTAAAACTCGGCTTACAGTCGAAAATGATGATCGTGCAAACCTATATTCAACCAAAGACCTCTACTACGGAGTCTTTGAGAGAACTGGTGTCCCTATTGTCTTTGATTTTCATCATCATAATTTCAATACTGGCGATCAAAACCACGAAGAAGCTCTTAAACTAGCTGCTTCAACGTGGGGTGATGTTAAACCAACATGTCACTATTCAGAATCAAAGCGTGACAAAGAAGGTGCAAAAGTCTCGCCAACAGCTCACAGCGCTTATATTTATGATAAGATCGAAGATTACGGTGTAGAATTTGACTGTGTCATCGAAGCCAAAGCTAAAGAAAAAGCTTTGTTCAAGTATGTCGAGGATTGGAAAGATGTCTCTAGAAAAAACAATAACTTCTCACCTACCAAGTAGTTCATTAAGTAATTTAATTTGGAAAGACAATAAAATGATTCCTGAATTTAGGGAAGCATTAGTAAGAATAGCAAATGATTTTGTAGATTATCTGGGTATACCCATTGATGTCTTAGATATAACAATGACAGGATCATATGCAAATTACAATTACACAAAATACAGTGACATTGATCTTCACGTTATAATAGATAAAGAATCTATAAATAAAGACACTGATCTTGTTGAAGAATTTCTAAAAGCTAAAAGATCTTTCTGGAATGACAGACATGACATCGAACTTAAGGGGATCGATGTTGAGTTGTATCCGCAAGATGAAAGTGAAGAACACGCTTCAACAGGAGTGTACAGTGTATCTGAAGACAAATGGATTGTTGAGCCTAAAAAATTCAAAGATAAATTTGACTTAAAAAGTGTAGAAAAAGGTTCTAGGAAAGTTATTAAAGAGATTGAAAAAAGTATTGAAAGAGCCAGAAATACCATGGATACAGATCCTATTAAAACTCAACTTGATAAGCTCAAAAAAATGAGACAATCAGGATTGGAAAAGGGTGGAGAAATGTCCAATGAAAACATTATTTATAAGGTAATCAGAAGTCAAGGCCTTTTACAAAAACTTTTTGACGTAAAAGATGAAATATACGACGCTAATTTAAGCAAGATTTAGATTATTTCTTTTTAGCTTTAGATCTCTTAAGGTTAGCCCAAGAAGGATTTCCTTTTCCAATTGCTGAGTTAACTCTAGCCATAGCCCATTGGTGAGCACCCATACCTTTTCTAGAGCCTGAGGTATAAAATGCTCCTAATCCTTTGCGATATTCAGCTGCTAAAGATCCTGCTGTATACCCGCTAGCTTTTGCTTTTCTTTTTAAGGTATCCATTGTCTTTTTAGACAGAGTCTTTTTCTTCTTTTTAGACTTTTTCTTTTTTCTTTTCTTTTTTTCGTCTAACTCTTCTCTTGCTACTTCTTCTAAAATTATTCTTAATTCTTCTCTATCTAAAGAATTGATTTCATTTTTCATTCCTATCTTGCCAGAAAAAGGATTCTTAGGAGTTTTTGATCCTTTTGGTAATTCAGACTGTCTTCTTTTATCTTCTTTTTCGTAATCATCGTCATCAGGTTTAAATTTTTTAGAAGAAAATTTTGATGTGGTTTGATTTAATTTTTCGAGTTGTTTTTTGCTTCTACCTTTTCTGTAACCGGGTATATCTGAAGCTTTTTGTTTTTCTTTTTTTTCTTCTAATATTTCTAATAGAATATTATTTAATAGATTATTTAATTCTCTATTATTAATCTTTATTATAGATTTAACATTAGACATATTTACAATTTCCTGTTAAAATTAATTATTATTTAATTATTTTGTAAAAAAGATAATAACACTATTAATAATTATTCAAGAGGAATACATGTCAATTTTTAAAAAGCATACATCTAATGCTGATCGATCTGCAACTGATAGAAGAAGA
>Ga0208019_1000410_pt1 | contig 23249 bp, 24 predicted proteins | sample CB_VirMetaG_5_FD_184540 | JGI IMG/M metagenome (GOLD analysis project Ga0208019, IMG submission 184540) | Freshwater to marine saline gradient viral communities from Chesapeake Bay - CB_1508_1D Viral MetaG (SPAdes) (version 4) | ecosystem: Environmental > Aquatic > Marine > Coastal | place: USA...
CCTGGGTCTACGGCAACGCCCAGGTCTACGACGACGCCGCGGTCTACGGCAAGGCCGAGGTCTACGGCAACGCCCAGGTCTACGGCAACGCCCGGGTCGCCAAAAGTTCCGACATCACGTGGGGGTGCACGGGCGGCTACCGCTGGACGGTCGTAGTGGGGCCGGAACCCACCCTGATCTACGGCTGCGAGGCGCACCCCATCGAGTGGTGGCGCAACGCGCCGGACGACCTGTCGCAGAGGCACGGCCATCTGGAGATTCACAACAGCAACTGGCGTGCTGTGCTCGCGCTGGCCGAGGTGTGGTTGTCCGGTCGCGACGCACCCACCGAGGGAACCCCATGAACATCATCCTGTACTCGAACGGCAAGGACGCCTTCGCCCTCCGGGTCAACGAGGCCACGCAGTACCACGTGTCGCTCGACATGTGGATCGCGTCGGGCGGTCCGTGCTCCTACAGCGGGGGTCAGCCGATCACGCCTCCGCTACACGAAGGGCCCGCCTTCGTGTGGGGCGAGGACTTCGACGACATCGAACAACTCGAACACATCGAGCCCTGGGGCGCGGCACGCATCAGCTGGGAGGGCGCCGCGATGTGGTGGATCTACGGCGACTGGGGCAAGGAAGACCCTGGGCAACTGAGCACCGGGATCCACCAGGTCGACGAGATCGGGAACCTCATGCGCTGCGTGTTCCGTGAGGCCGGTCTGCAGATGCTGGCGCTGGGGGATGCTGCCACGCACGGCGGCCACCCCACCCCCGACGTGCCCTACATGAGACAGGATGTCGACACGGCCCCCGCTTCGGCTGCGGGCGCCCCCACCCCCACCAAGGAAACCCCGTGACCGTGACCAGCTTCTCCTACTCCCCCACCTCCCGGAGCCGCCTCGACACCTGCCACCCCGACTTGGTGCGGCTCTTCGAGGCCGTGCTGAAGAAGGCCGACCACACCGTCCTGGAGGGTCTGCGCTCCGACGAACAGCAGTTCGAGCTCTACCGCCAGGGCAAGTCGACCCTCGACGGCGTCACGAAGCGCAGCAAGCACCAGGGGGTGCCCCACGCCAGGGACATGGAGGGCACCAAGACCAAGGTGCTCGACGCTCTGAGCGAGTGGGAGGCCGGCTGGATCGACTGGGATGGGTTCGAGGACGTCGTGCTCGACATGTCCCCCGAGGTCCGCAAGTCCCTCGCCGTGGACGTGGCGCCCTACGACGCGAGCGCCACGCCGCCCATCGACTGGCGCATCGACCGCCCCGAGGTCGAGAAGCGCTGGCTGGACTTCGTCCGCACCGTGCTCGAGACCGCCGACGAGCTCGGCATCTCCGTGCGCTGGGGCGGGGACTGGGATGGGGACTGGGATCGGCAGAGCGACCCGACCTCGGACCAGCGCTTCAACGACTGGCCGCATTGGGAGCTTCGATGAGCGCAAACCGACGAGCGGACGCCGAGCGCGCCTCCAACCCATCAACAAGTTCAAGTTCATGAAGACCGGCGACGGGGTGATCGTCTGCCTGTGCAACGACGAGATCCTAGCCGCGAGCAGGTCGGTGCACTCCTAGCGGTGGGCGCCGAACCGCTTCGATGGCAGGTAGTGCACGGTACGGGAAGTCAAGGTGCTCAACGCCGCGATGGTGGCTGCTGTGAGGCCGGGCTGTACCCCTCCCTGTCCACCGAAGCGTGAGATGGGTGTGACCCTCATCAAGCGCCTCGCCGCCCTCGCCCTCGCCGCTGCGTTCGTGGCGGCGGCCCTAGTGGTGCCCCCGAAGCCGCCTCCAGGACCGCCGCGTTCGTAGCAGCGGCCCGGATCCCTGTTGTGCGCTGCCCGCGCCGACGCTAGGCTCAGCGCACCATGAGCAAGCTCCAGGCGACCAACCCCGTCGAACTCACCAACATCGGCACGAGCCGGGGTTCGCCTTCGTCCGCAGCCGTCACCCGCACGGCGAACGGCAAGGCGGACCAGCGGTGCGACGGCGGCGACTACCTCGGCCTGAGCTACGAGCTCACCGGCGGAACCCCCGGCACCATCTACGTCCAGATCCGCGAGGGCTCCGCCTCCGGGCGCATCGTGGACGAGAACCACCACACGTTCACGGCCACCGACGAGGCGGCCTGCCCCGAGCCGGTGCGGAAGCGCTTCGAGGGCCAACTGTTCGTAGTGGCCTGGGGCGCGACGGGCGATGAAGACCTTCGTGTGTCGGTGGAGGTCCAGTGAGCGCCTCCCTGCGCGACGCCCACGGCCCCGCCCACGGCCCCGCCCACGGCCCCGTTCAGGGTCGCAAGCCCAGGCACGACCGCCGCGCGCCCTCCCCGACCATCCCCTCGACGTCCGACGCGCTGGCGAGCCCCTTCGTCGCGGTACCCGTCTCCCTGCTGAACGGTGCGGGCGAGATCGCCGGTGTGATCGGCCTGGTCCTGCTGGTGTACATGATGTTGGGGGGCACCTGTGCCCCGTAACGGCTCGCGACACCGGGCGGGCTACGAGGTCCTGCTCGACATCAACACTTCGAACCTCGACGCGGTCGACTTCGTGTCTGGTGGCGACGACGACTACACGATCGCGGGCGAGACCTTCACGGTGGCGAACACGGGCGCGGCCACGACCTTCGGCATCACAGGCAACGCCGGGTCCAGGGTGCTTCGGTGTGTGTCCGACGGCACAGCCACCACCGACGATCAGGCCACGGAGACGGCCCCGCGCTTTGAACTCCCGATGGGCGACCGTGTCGACCTGGGCGCGCTCACCACGGTGTTCGCGTTCGTCGAGTTCTCCGGGACGCTCAAGATCGACCAGCGCCTCCAGCTCTACCAGGTCACGACCGTCCGCCACGGCGCGTTCCTCGAGAACGACGGGCTCGGACTCAAGCTCGGCAGTCGCCTGGACTTCTTCTCCGGCAAGACGGTGGACCCGAGCCCGGCCACCGTCACGTCCCCGGACTGGTTGGGTTGTGCGTTCCAGGCGCTGTCCGGCATTGCGCTGGCGGGCCAGGGCTCCGCCCCCACCAACGCGGAGGCCCTCCGAGCGCTCACCCCCTCGCGCATCGCCTCGTGGTCCCGGGCGGGCAACCTGAGCACCTACCCCCACGCAGGCAAGGGCGTGTTCCGGCTGTCGTTCTGCCCGGTCGTGGCGACCGAGCTCGACATCAGCATCAGCCGCATCGTCATCGCTCAACTCCGGGCGGACTGACGCCGGCGAACTGAGGGCAGGGCGCCTCCGCCCCAGCGCCGCCCCAGCGCCGCCCCAGCGCCGCCCCAGCGCCGCCCCAGCGCCGCACACCCTACGGACCGTAACCTCAGGGAGCGTTCGACACTCGCCCAAAGTCGGGCCGCTGTGTAGGCTCGGCGCATGGACCCCACCGTGACCGAGCACCCCGACCTCCGCGCCGCAGCGAGCCTGTTCGCCACGGTGTTCGCTGTCGCGCTGGCTTCGAGCGCAATTACGCAGCCCATCAAGACCGCGCTCAAGGGCTTCCTGCTCTTCAAGGGGTGGTACCCCGAGGACGAGCAGAGCCGCGCCCGCCGCTACTGGCGCGAGGTGGTTCGCTCGATCAGCGCCGTCGCCGGCGGCGCCATCGGCCTGCTGCCCATCTGGCCCATGTGGGTGTACGGCGCGGTGGGTGCCCCCGGGCTGGGCGAGGGGGGCCTGTGGGGCAGCGGCGGCTGGTGGCTCGGCGGCCTGTTCGGGCTCGGCGCGGGCATCTCCGCCTGGCGCATCTACGACATCTGGATCGACTTCCTCGGCGGCCTGCCCGAGCAGGCCCGGGCGTGGCTCTCGCGCTGGACGGGCGGCGGCCGGGGCGGGGGCGGAAACAAGAAGTAGTTGCCGGCCCTCCGGGGCGCGCCCTAGCCTTCGTTCAGGAGGCGCGATGAACGACTACCGACAGTTCGCCAAGAACCTCAAGGGCAGCAGCCTGGAGGCGGAAGAGGACCTCATCCTGGGGGTCACGGAGGCCATCTGCGCGCGGATGGCTGCGGACGGGGTCACCCGGGGGGAACTGGCTCGCCGCCTCGGCTGCTCGCGGCAGAACGTGACGCACATCCTGCGCGGCAGGCACGTCAGCACTCGAACCATCGCCAGGGTCGCCCACGCGCTGGGCTGCGTGCCCCGGTTCGACCTCATCACCGAGGTCGACAAGAAGCACCCGGAGAGCCTCGACGTCTTCGGTCTCCCCTCCCCCACCGGCGGTGTAGGCTGGGCGTCCACCACCTAGGAGCGCGCCGTGTCCGACAACAAGCCCCCCTTCTCGCAGAAGCCCTTCGTCTACGTGCTGTTCCGGCTCGTCGGCTTCTGGTCCGCCATCCCCAAGGCCGCGAAGGTGGCCCTGATCGGCGTCATCGTGGCCGCGTTCGTGGCCATCGGCGTGGCGCTGTTCCTGAAGCACCCCGCGTTCGGCGTGGGCGCGGGCGGAGCGGCCGTCGTCGCCATCGGCGCCGCGCGGCGCGGGCGGCGCAAGCAGGCCCACGACGAGCAGCGCGCCGTGGACGGGAAGAACAAGAAGGCTCGCGAGGCCGAGGTAGCCCTCGGCAGCGCCAAGGCCGACCTCGCGCCGAAGCCCAACGAGACCATGCAGGAGCGCAGGCGCCGCCTGCAGCGCCTCGCGGAGAAGAGCAACCGCCGCCGCGGTGTGCCTGCGGGGAGGAAGGGAGAAGAGACGTGAGCAACGCGACCATCCGAGTGAACGTGATGCGTACGGGCACGCTCCCGCTCTTCGTCGCCCTCGCGGCACTGACGGGCTGCGCGGTCAAGGCGACGCTCGACTGGCAGCCCATGCCCGTCTACGAGCCCGCCGACGTGGCCTCCGCTCGCCCCGAGGGTGAGACCGGCTTCGTGCTGAAGGGCGAGCCCGCCCCTGCGGACGGCCTGGTGGTCGAGCCCGCCTACCTGGAGTGGCTTGAGACGATCGCCTACGATGTCTACCCCGACACCGTGGACGCGATCGGGCTGCTCCAGTCCGGCCGCGCCGCCGACCGAGACTACGCCTCGACCGAGTACGCCGACGCGGTCGGCAAGCTGCGCAGCCGCATGGACGGCGTCTGCGCGCTCTGCGCGGGCCTCGGCGCGGGCGCCGCTGCCGGCGTCGGTGCTGCGGTCTGCGGCGCGAAGTAGACTTGACGGGATGCTTCACGCAGCCCTAGATTCCAACCTGAGCAACCCGAGGGGTTCACCGGAAACACCCCTCGTGGTCGGAGCTCACCCGCGCACCGTCGCCCTCCCTCCCACCGCGGGCCGGGACCGCCCCCTCCCGGGGCGGTCCCTCCGTGGGACGGACGGCTGCCTGCACGGGCCGACACCCAGCACGCGGGTCGCGCTACGGCCGTTGTGTGTGCCGGGCGCACCGGAGGGACTATGATGACGATTTTGATGGTTCGAGGCAGCGTCGTGGAGCAGCACGACCTGTACACGGGCGGGAACCGCACCTTCTTCTCGGTGCCGTTGCGGCGGTCCTGATGGCTCCTTCCGTCCCCATCAGCGTCTGGCCGGACGCCTTCGTGAAGGGCTGGCCCGACCACGACGATGCCCCCGACCTCCCCGTCATGCCCCTGCGCGAGGCCATCAGCAAGGCGCTGCGTGGCAAGCTCGAGGGCAGCAAGCCCCATGCGTGCGCCGCGGTCGGTGTGCTCGACGGCATGGTCCAGCCCGGCCCCCGCCCGAACCAGGGCGCCCTGCCCGAGTTCCGCCGCCTGACCAAGGAGGGCGCCTTCGGGGACGGCCAACCGCCCTCGATCGAGTGCTGGACCATCTTCCTCGACTTCGACCTGCACGACACCGACGAGGACGGCACGCAGCAGCCGAAGCGCCCGTGGCACGAAGGCGAGGCCGATGCGCTGTTCGAGCGCGTCCGCATACTGCCCTTCTTCAGGGGCGCGTACCTATACACCACCCAGCACGGGTGGCGCGCCGTCTTCGAGCTCACGCGCCCCGTGGCGCCCGAACTCTACCTCGGCACCGCCCGCGCGTTCATCGCCGCTGCCGGCGACGCGCTGAAGCCCCTTCGGGAGGGTGGGCCCGTCGGGGGCGCGGGAGACAAGGACGAGGGGCCCCTTGAGGGCGCCGTCGTCGCCGGGCTGGACCCGGACGCCGCCTGCCACCCGACCTTCAACCGAGGCTACGCGCTGCCGCAGCAGGGCGCGCTGTACATCCGCGTGCCCGGACCCCCTGTCGACCCCGTGCCTTACGTGCGGCAGGCCGCCCGCACCAACTTCCGCTACAGACCCTCGACGCACTTCGACGCCGAGCGGCCCGTGTCCGGCACCATCGAGCCGTCCGTCCAGCGCTACCTCGCACAGGCGTGGACCGCGCAGGGGTGGGCGGCGTCCTGGCGCAAGGTCATCGGCGGCGACGTCGCCTGGTCCTCCGGTGAGGGCAACGCGACCATGTACAAGTTCTCCGCCTTCACGGCGGAGGCGCTCGCGGACATGGTCGTCTTCGAGGCCGACTGCCCCCTGGGCAACGACCTGGACGAGGACACGCTCGCCAACATCGCTCGCAGCACCTACCTCCTGATCGAGCGTCCCCTCGCCGCCGCGGTGGCGGAGGGCGTCAACACCACGGAGATCGACAAGTCCCGGGACGAGTTGTGGCGCATGGTGGTCCGCTGCGTCGAGAAGGAGCCCTCCCGCGAGCGCATGAACACCCGCGAGGTGCAGCAGCGCATGCGGATGGACGAGGCCGCGACCGTGTTCAGGGCCCGGCTGGCGAGGTACGTCCAGAAGGTGTCCGTGCCTGACGGCGCGGAGGCCGCCCCCGGCGCGCCCGCCCTCGGCGCGGAGGCCGCCCCCGGCGCGCCCCTCCACCAGGGCGGAGCGCCCCTGCCCGCTGAGACCCCCAGCGCACCCGAGGACAGCCCCAACCTGGTCGTGCACGGGAACACCTACTACGTGCGGGACGCGCGGGCCACCAGCACCGACCCTAGGCAGGGCGACGAAGCGCCCCTGCGCTTCTTCCCGCCCACGCAGAACGGGGCCGCCGCCGCGCTGCTGCTCGAGCGCGGCACCGAGACCCTCTTGCGCCCGTCGTGGGTGCGCAGCAGTCCGACGGGCGGGAAGCTCCGCCCCTGGCGTGATGTCGTGGTGGACCCCACCACGGCCGTGGTCAGTGAGGTCGTGGTCCACCACGGCCGCAACGTCGTGGAGGTCGACCCGGACGAGCCCGGGCGCCCACGGCGCCTGACCCTGCCCGGCGTTCAACTCGCGCGTGTCCGGCCGCAATACGACCCCGAGATCGAGGAGTGGCTCGACGGACTGTCCAGCAACGACCCCCTCGGTCTTCGCGCGTGGCTGGCCTGCGTGCACCGCCTCGACCAGCCGCTCTGCGCCATCTACCTCAAGGGCCCGCGCTCGGCGGGCAAGAGCTTCCTGCTGCTGTGCCTACAGACGTTGTGGGCGCGGGAGAGCGGCGACCCCGGCCCGGGCGCCATGCCCTTCGGGGAGCTCCTCGGACAGTTCAACGCCGAGCTCGAACGCACGCCGCTGGTCTACATCAACGAGGGCATCAAGCTGCCGAAGGGCGCCAACCTCCGCCCCACCGAGATCACGGCGCGCTTCCGGGACTTCGTGGGCGAGAGCCGACACCGCGTCGAGCAGAAGAACCAGGACCCCCGCACCGTCTACGGCTGCCCTCGCATGCTCATCACGGCCAACGACAACAACGCGCTCCCGCTCGGCGGCGCGGAGAGCGAGGAGGCCATGAACGCGGTCATCCTCCGCCTTCGCTACTTCGAGGTGACTCGGGACGCCGTCAAGGTGCTGGACCGGCGCGGGGGCAACACCGGCGCGAAGCCGTGGCTGGAGGGGCGTGGCTTCGCTCGGCACGTCGCGTGGTTGCGACAGCAGGCCGCGGAGGGCGCCTTCGACGGTGTGCCCGGTGTGGACCTCCAGGGACACGACCGCTTCCTCGTCAGCGGCGTGCCCCACGAGTACCACGAGCGCCTGGTCCTGCAGGGCCGCCGCCTGGACGTGCTCGAGGCCGTGGCTCTGGCGCTGCTCGGCGGCCCCCGAACCGCAGAGGACAGCGGCGTGTGGCCCAGCAAGGACGGCATCATCGTCGACCCCGGACGACTCGCGCAGAAGTGGTCGACCACCACCGGCAACCACAAGCCCAACCGCCGCGTGGTCGCGGACGCGCTCGCGTCCCTGGCGGGCAGCGAGGAGCGGCGGCATCGCCATGGAGGCAAGCACCACCGCTGTAGGCTGGTGCCCTTCGAGTGGGTGCGCCGTGGCGCCCGGGCCGCCTCGGTGGGCACGGACGAGGCCATCGAGCGCGCCATGATGCGCGCGGTGGAGGGTAGCGAAGGCGACGAGGGCGGGGACCGGGACGAGAAGACGGCCTAGTTGGGTTGGGACGCCGCGAGCGGGCGCCCCTGGTCGACAAGAAGAAACACTGGACACAGGGCGAAGGACGACCTTGTGTCTGTTCAGTCTGCGGGAGCGGCGAGGTAGCGAAGGCATGAAGATCTGCATCCCCTGCCTCGAAGAAGGCATCATCCAGCAGGTCACGGACGTGCCCGGCTACGGCGAGGTCTGCTCCCAAGGTCACGACGGCGCGCCCCACAAGGGCCTCGAGCCCGAGGACATCTTCAAGGCCCGCCCCAACGTGTTCCTAGGTGACGACGCCAGGTACTACTACCGCGACCGCGTCTTCGAGAGCGCGAAGACGCCCTTCAAGCGCGTCAACTGGTCCTACAGCAAGGCCGAGGAGGTGCTGCCCGCTCGCTGGGGCACCCAGGTGCCAGCCGAGGACGACTGGAACACGAAGGGCTGCGCCCTCCGCCTGTACTTCGACCTCGCCGGGCTACGCCGCCCACAGGACCCCACGGCCACGTTCGGCGTGGTCGGCCACGCCCTGCTGGAGCACCGCCAGGTGCATGGGGTGTGGCTCAAGCCCGGGGACACCGTCAAGGACCGTGGGCGGGACCTGCCGGTCGGCACCGAGCACCTCTCCGTCGCCCGCACGGCCTGGCCGCACGTCGAGAAGTGGATGAGCACGCCCGGCACGGCGACACACAGCGAGATCGCCCTGCGGGAGTTCGGGCTGTTCCAACAGGACGAGGCTCGCCCTGCCGACGCAGCCCCCGAGAACACGAAGGGCAACGCCACGGCCGCCGGCGAGGGCACGATGGTGCGCCCGGTCATGGACCTGTACGGGTTCGTGGACGTCGGCCGCTTCGCCGTCGAGACCCCCGACGGCCTCGCCATCGCCACGGCGGACTACAAGTTCCGCAAGAGCATCGACTACGCCCCCACCGCCGAGCAGATCAAGTTCGACTGCCAGCAGCTGGTCTACGGCTGCCTGATGGCGGGGGATCTGAAGAGCCCCTACTTCCGCGACGGCGCCGGCGCGCCCAAGGGCCTCAGCATCACGCACTTCAACGCGCTGCGCGAGGGCCGCCCGAAGACGGTGCCGGTCTCCAACTTCGCCCCGTGGGAGATCGTGGAGCAGAACTGGGCGGAGCGCGTCGAGCCCAGCGCCACGCGCATGTACAAGATCCTTGAGGCGGTCCGCTGCAAGACGCCGCTCAAGGACGTGCCGCACAACACCGAGTCGTGCAGCGACTACGGTGGCTGCCACTACGGCGCCGGCAGCAGGAGGAGCCCCGGGCTGCACGTCTGCCCGTTCGGGCCCGGCAGCAGCGTGAACAAGAACACTCAGGGAACCAACCGCGTGTCCGCCGCACTGGAGCGGGTACGTCAACAGCGAGAACATGAGGCCGCCGCCAAGGAGACGGCCCGGGAGGAAGCGAAGATGAGCATGCTGGCGAAGCTGCGCGCACTGCAGGAGAAGAAGGCCGCCCAGGCGGGCAAGTCCCCGACCACCAACAACGCCGTGGAGAAGCCCCCGGCAGAGGCTCCCGTGGTGGAGCAGGCCCCCGCCCAGGCCCCCGCCGCGGCCCCCGCCGAGGCCCCCGCCCAGGCCCCGGCCAGCCTCACCACCCAGGAGCTCGCCGCCGCCGCCGCCGACGCGCTGCTCGACGAGGTCCCGGACGGCGTCAAGGGCGGCCGGAGCGTGCACCGCTACGAGAAGCTCTCGCTGGTGATGCGCAACCTGCCCGGCATGCACAGCAACGCCATCGCGCGGCTGGTCAACGACCAGGACTTCCTGCAGGCCGTGGCCAACGCGGGCGGCATCGTCATCAAGTCGGGCGACGACATGGTGCAGCCCATCACCGACGCGAGGTTCATCGACCACGACGTGGTGGCGGCGGCAAGGGCCTCGGCGGCACCCGCCCCCCGCGAGGCCGACCGCCTCGACCGCATCAAGCCCCCCGACGCCGCCCCGAACGAGGTGGTGACGGAGACCATGATTCGAGAGGCCGTGGGCAGGATCCGCTCCCTCTCCACCGAGGGCGCGGTCATGATGACGCCGGAGGGCAATATGCTGTCCACCGTCGTGCTGGTCGACACGTTCAACATGCTGGGCGTCGAGGTCAGCAAGGTCAACGTCGACCGGGTGCTCGATCACTTCACGTACGGGGGCACGCTCCCCGGATTCCTCTCCACCCCCCTCGACTTCGGCGGTGGTCTCGCAGGAAGCCCCGCCGACGCCCTCGCCGGTGACCTGGTCCCGCTCTCCGTGTGGAGGGGTCTGGACGAAGTCTCGCAGGATGATCGCGTCCTGGAGAAGTGCACGGGCGTCAAGGCCCCCGGCGCCGCGGACCGCTCCGCCTGGCGTGAGGAGCTCCACGTCACCCTCAAGCACACGCTGCTCTCGCTCCGCGCCATCGAGGCCAGCCCCCCAGGCTTCGGCCTGCCCGCCGCCCCCGTCGAGCGCATCAAGGACGCGGTGAAGGACGACGTGAACGCGCGCTTCCGCAGCGAGGGAGGCGCCGGCGACTTCGTCGGCACCTACACGACCGCCCGCCTGCAGAAGATCGTCGGCCGGAAGGGCGACGTGCTCGGGTCGAAGCGCGACGGCACGGAGAAGAGGGCCAGCTTCGACGGACCTCTGAGCGCGTGGCTGCGCTGGGCCTGCCCCGAGGCGGGCGACGAGAACACCGGCGTCGTACTCCGCGACGGCAGCGGGCTGGATGGCGTGGTGTCGGGTGGCGTTCCCACCGAGGCCGTCGTCGAGGCCGAGGCCGTCGTCGAGGCCGAGGCCGTCGTCGAGGCCCCCACCGAGGCCGAGGCCCCCGCCGAGGCCCCCGCCGAGGCCCCCGCCGAGGCCGTCGTCGAGGCCGAGGCCGTCGTCGAGGCCCCCACCGAGGCCGAGGCCCCCGCCGAGGCCCCCGCCGAGGCCCCCGCCGAGGCCGTCGTCGAGGCCGAGGCCGTCGTCGAGGCCCCCACCGAGGCCGAGGCCCCCGCCGAGGCCCCCGCCGAGGCCCCCGCCGCGGACAAGAACGCGAAGGCCCGCGAGCATCTCCTCGCCGCCCTCAACAACCTCCGGGACGCCATCGAGGCCCTGACCTGATGATCGACAACGCGACCCTCCTCCGCGCCTCCGACAGGGAGCTCGAGCGCATTCTCGCCCTGCCGGAGAAGCGGGAGGAGGGCGCGTTCCTGCGCGCCCGCATGACCATGCTGGACCACGCGCTGCGCAAGGCGCCCGGCGCCCCCGGCGCCCCCGGCGCCCCCGGCGCCCCCGGCGCCCCCGGCGCCCCCGGCGCCCCCGGCGCCCCCGCGCTCCCGCCCTCGGGCGGGGGCCTCCGCCTGTGGGACGACCAACTGCGCTCGCTGCTGGAGCTCGACCCGGCTAACCCCCGCGGCGGCTACTTCGGCCAGCAGGGCGTCGGCTCAGGCAAGGCCGCGATCAGTTTCCTGCTCGCCAGCCGCATCGCGGAGTACAACGCCCGCACGCGCTCCCAGCGCACCGGCGGCTTGAACGAGATCACGATCGAGGACTGGCCGGTCACCATCCTGTTGGTGCCCAGCGACATGCACCTTCGCGGGCGGGGCCAGACGTTCGAGCGGTACAAGGCGTGGTCACGACACTACCACCTGGCGCCGCTCCGCTCCGTGCCCGGCCGCGTCGGGGCGCGCCCGCCGAAGGGCACCTACATCGTCTCGCACGGCCAACTGAGCGCCCAGCGAGGCACCGACATCTTCCAGCGCATCCAGCCGGACCTGGTCGTTGTCGACGAGGCGCACCGCCTTGCGGGGGACAGCGCCCGGGCTCGCCGGTGGCTTCGGTGGTTCGTCGACCCCGATGAGGGCGCCGAGGCGTTCGGGGTCACCCCCAGGCTGGCGGTCATGAGCGGGACGCTGTGGAAGCGCTCGCTCACCGACTTCGACGCCATGCTCGAGTGCGCGCTCATGGACGCCTGCCCTCTGCCGGTCAACGCCGGGCGCTTCATGGTCGACAACCTACTCTCGCTGTGGGGGGCGATGCTCGACGCGCACGGGGAGCCCGACCAGGTCGCGCGCGCCGCCATGTCCCCGCTGCTCCGCTGGCACGAGCTCCGAGAACAGGGCGCCGAGCCGCCCCTCGCCCGTCTCGGCGCCCGGGCGATCATGACGCACCCCGACCGCTACAAGGTCGACAAGGACGGCGAGTGGTGCGGCTACATCGCCCCCGGCGTCGTGTTGAGCAGGACGTGGATCCCCTCCGCGCTCCGCAGACAGACGGACACCCACCGCAGCGTGATGCCGAAGGCACGCAAGGCGTTCGAATATAGGCTCAGCACACTGCACGGCGTGCGGGTCACGAGCTCAGCGTCCTGCGACGCGCGGCTGGTGCTCGAGGAGGTCAAGGAGCCCCAGCAGTTCAGCAAGCAGTTGCAGGCCCTGGAGAGCACCTGGAAGTTGCCCCCCACCGAGGCGCAGCCCGAGGGCGAGGAGATCCTCGAGGCCAAGGACTTCGTCCGGCACCGGGCCATGTTGGTGTGGGGCGTCGTGCGTGTGTGGGACTGGCGCAGCACCGACCACTCCGACGGCGACAAGGACTGGCTCGACGCGCGCAGGGCGTGGTCGGCCGCCGTGGCCGCGTTCAAGCGCAACCACGCGAAGACCGGGCTGGACAGCGACGGGTTGATCCAGGCCGCCGCCGCCGCCGGCGAGCTCGGCGCGGACATGCAGTACGTGTGGAACGCCTGGGCCGGGGTTAAGGACAGGTACTGGTCCCGCTGCCCGATCACGGGCCAACGACAGAACCAACCGCCCGGCGTGATCGAGTTCCTGGACTACGACAAGACCGTGGCCGCGCTGGACGAGCAGATCACGTCCTGGCGGCGCGCCCGCGGCGACCGCGGCTTGATCTGGTACAGCACGCCCATCTTCGAGCGCCCGCTGCGCTCGCTGGGGTTCAACGTCTTCGGCGCGGGCACGGCCGCCCCGCCGGACGCCGTGGACCTGCCCTGCTGCTCCATCCGAGTGCATGGCACCGGCAAGAACCTTCAGGGGGAGCAGGGCCGCGACGGCGGGCGAGGCGCCGGTGGCGCCAGGGGCGGCCTCGCTAGGGGTTGGAGCGAGAACCTCCTGCTGCAGCCGCCCCGGCACTACGACAGCATCGAGCAGCTGATCGGTCGCACGCACCGCCCCGGCCAGGGCGCCGATGAGGTAGGCTTGCGGACCGTGGGCGCGCTGCTGCGGCAGGTCTGGCGGGAGGCCGAGGCCATGCCCGGAGGGAAGGCTCGCCTGCTGCTGGCGGACCGGCTGTGCCGGACCGAGCGCTCGTACAGCCCTGAGGACGACGTCGAAACCTTGGCCACGCCCTGACCCAGGAACCTACCTTGACCTGCGCGACCGACCGGCCGCGCTGAACAGCCCCACGAGGGTGCCCCGCAAGCAGGGGTTGATGAGAGAAGACAGGAACATGAGCTACCTCAAGCGACTCCGCGAGAAGGCCGAGAAGGCCGGAGGCACCAAGCACCCCGGCTTCGCCCCGGGCTGCGTCATCGTCTCGATCGAGAAGATGAGCGCGTTCGACAGCAACGAGAGCAAGGGGCGGGTCTTCGTCATGGAGGCGAAGATCGAGGCCGTCGAGCACAACGAGGACCTGACCCCCGAGCAGGTCGCCTGCATCATGCAGGGCCAGTACGCCGCGGGCCCCAACAAGCGCGGCGCCGTCCGCGCCGTGGTCAACCTCCCCGAGATGGCCGGCTACGCCGCCGCCTTCGCCGCCAAGCGCATCGACCAGATCACCACGGCGGTCTGCGCGGCGCTCGGCAAGGACGAGTCGACCCTCACCGACGACGACCTCGAGAACATCTGGCCCAGCGAGCGGGGCAAGGAGTCCGGGGCCAAGGGCTGCCTCATCAAGGTCCGCACCGTGGCGACCATCAAGAAGGACGGCAAGTGGATGCCCGCTTCCGACTTCGTGGCGATCGACGACGACGAGCGCGAGATCTTCAAGGCCGCGATCGAGGCCGCCGCCGGGGGCGACGCCGAGGCCATCGCGCTCCTCGGGGGCTGAGCAGCGGACAACCCACCACCGTAAGGGTGGTGGGTTGCTCACCAACAGGCAACGGTCGCCACAGGCACCAGACGTGGCGACCGTTGCCTACCCCGCCTGGGAGGGCGCATGTTGACCACCGCCGACCGAATCCGCCGCCTGGTCGACCCCGACCACCCGACCACGACGCCGCTCCTGGTCGAAGTCGACGGGAAGTGGCGTCTCCGTCCTCTGCTCGGGTTCGACTACGAAGGCCACCTGATCCGCGACGGGCTTCGCACCCCCCGAGCCGTCTGCATGTCGGTGTGGTTGCGGGAGGACAACAGCCTCCAGGCCCCGCTGCACCTTCAGGAAGACGGCGCGCTGGTGCTGCCGGGCCAGAACTCCGTCGCCCTCCACCACGCCCGCACGGTCGACCACGCGCACTTCTCCGACGTCGGCGGCATCGCGTCCCCTGCCGACAGCGTCCGAGCCCTGATGGCCGTGCTCGACATGCCCGGGGACGCCCCCACGTCGCCGCTGCTGATCGCGCAGAACAACATGTTCGACGTCTCGACGTCGATCGTGACCGCCGAGCGCCTGACCCTGATGGGCGCCTTGCCACCGGGGACGGGCCGACACCTCCGAGCACTGTGGCTCGAGGCGTTCGTGGCGGGTCGGGTGCTTGACCCGGTGGAGCGTGACAAGCTGATCTTCATCGCTGCAGGCGCGGTGGACGACAACAACAACTGCATGGACCCCCTCGCGATCAAGCGGGGCGCGCTGTCCTGGTCGTTGGCCCACACCATCAAGCGCCGCTTCTCGTGGGCGTCCACGGGCCTTCCGGTGGACCTGTCCGCCGACAAGCAGGAGTCCGTCTGCACGACCTGCGGCGGGACGGGCGAGGCGTCCCTCAGCGAGCGCCTGCGCGCGCGCAAGGAGAACCGGGAGCCGGGCCCTTGCCCCGACTGCAAGGGCACCGGCACCTACGTGCCCTGGCGCATGCGCTACCGCGAGCTTGAGGACGTGCCGATCGAGGACTGGCCGAAGCGCGCCGTGGACTACTCGATCGAGGACTCGAAGTGGGTCGTCGACGCCGTCGTCGACCAGGGCGACCTGCACGCCGTCTACGGGGACAGGAGCCTACTCTGCGCGCTGGGCCGGGGCTCGACCCAGCCTCCCGGCGATCTCGGGGAGGGCTACCGCCTGAGCGACTCGCTGCTCGGCAACCCCCACGTGGTCTCGCCGCGAGGCGGCATCATCGACGAGCTCCCCCAGCAGCGCAGCAAGCCCGGCTTCGACTGGCAGACGGTGTGGTCCCTCCGCACCGATCGCGAACGTGGCGAGGCGTGGGGGCTCGAGGTCACCCGGGGCATGCGCCAGCAGGCCCTGCATGGCCTCAAGGAGGGCTTCGTCCGTCTGGACGGCACGCAGGACAAGAAGGCGCTCCAGGCTTGCGTCGAGGCGGCGTACTGGGAGAAGGGCGAAAGCGCCCCCCGGACGGAGGAGAGCAAGACCTTCCCCGACGGCCAGACGAAGACGGACGGAGACACCCTGCTCCACAGCGGCGACGAGGGGCTCGTGACCTACGCGCGCTTCGGCACCGCCAAGAAGAACGCGACCACGTTCTACCCGCTGGTGCAGAGCGGCTACCACCACCCCATCCGCTACCGCATCGACGTGCTGAAGCGCACGGGGCGCACGAGCGCGTCGGCGGGCATGCACCAGCCGCCCCGCGGTGGAGGCTACCGCGGCTGCTACGAGCCCCGCCCGGGGCACGTCTACCTGTCCGCGGACTGGTCCGGCGCCGAGATGGTGGGCCTTGCGCAGACGCTGTTGAACATGTTCGGCAGCAGCAAGATGGCCGACCTGCTCAACGAGGGCTACGACCTCCACACGTACATGGCCCGGCATCTGTACAACGCGTGGTACGGAGGCTCGCTCAGCTACTCGGACGCCGAGAGGGCGTACAGGGATAGCAACCACCCGCTGCACAAGATCTTCAAGGGCGACCCGAACGCGCCCGAGGGCACGATCGAGTACATCGGCCTGCGCCAGTTCAGCAAGGTGCCCGACTTCGGCCTGCCCGGCGGCCTCGGCCCGGGGGAGGAGGGGGACCCCTCCAAGGGCCTGGTCGCCTACGCCCGGCAGATGGCGGGCATCATCATCACGGTCGACCAGGCGCGCGAGGTGAAGGAGATCTACACCCACGCCTTCCCCGAGATGAAGGACTACTACAACATCGTCGGCGGGTGGGCCTCGGACGGCTCGTTCCCCTACGAGTGCTGGGTCAGCGGACGCAAGCGTGGCGGCTCGATGTACTGCGACGGGTGCAACGCGGGCTTCCAGCCCCTGGTGGCCGAGGCGCTGAAGTTGTGGGTCTACCTGACCACGCTCGCGGCCTACCACCCGGAGGGGGCGGTGGCCCTGGCCGCCGAAGAGGGCACCGTAGCGCCCATCAACAGGAAGGGCGGAACGGGCCTGTGGGCGTCCAAGGGTTGTGTGGTGTGGGGCGGCTTCGACGCCCCCGGGCGCCCCTACCGCCGCCTGCCCACGTTCGAGTTGGTGGGCGAGCGCTCGCCCCTGTACGGGGCTAGGAACAACCTGTCCATCCACGACGAGCTCTTTTGGGAGTTGCCCTACGACGAGGAGGCCAGGGGCGTCTTCGGGGCCGGGTACGAGGGCGTGCGCGGGGGCTCGCCACGCATCGCCACGGACATGGCGCTCGAGGTCAGCCGCCTGGGCGAGGCGGCGCTGGCAGCCTTCTGCCCAGACATGGCCAAGGCCGTGGAGGCGGAGCCCGCCATCTGCCGCCGCTGGGCGAAGGGCATGGGCACGGTGTGGGCCTCTGGCGGAAAGAAGATGGCCGGGCCCGACGACGTGCTCCTACCTTGGGAGCCCAAGGGCGGCTGGTAGGCTGCCGAGAGGAGCGCACGTGAGGAAAGAGAACAAGGCCAGCCCTGCCTCGGGAGGCGCCCCCAACCCCACCTCCTCGGGCGTCCCTGTCGCCGTCTCACTGTTCACCGGCGCCGGCGGTGCCTCCCTCGGCATCGTCCAGGCGGGCTTCAACGAGGTCCTCGGCGTCGAGCGTGACGCCGACGCTGCCGCTACCGCCCGCGCCGCGGGCCTGCACTGCGTCGAAGGCGACGTGCGGGACATGCGCCTGTACGACGCGTTCGGGCCGGTGCGCCCCATGCCGAACGCACTCGCACCGAACGCGCCCGCCTCGGGTGTCGTTCCCGACGTCGGCGGCACCCCCGTCGACCTGCTGTGGGCCTCGCCGCCCTGCCAGGCGTTCAGCACCGCGGGCAAGCGCAAGGGTGCGAAGGGGCTCAACGGCTGGCCCTGGACCTGGGCCGTGGTCGACCTGGTCAAGCCGACGTGGCTCCTCGCGGAGAACGTCATGGGCCTGACCTACCACAAGAAGAAGGCACACAAGGAGGCCGAGAAGCGCCGGGCGGAGGCGGAACGTCAGGCGGCGGAGCGCGGCGAGACCGTCGACCCCGCCGAGTTCGACGTCGACCCCGCGGACTGCGCCGGCTGCTACTTCGAGAAGGTCATCATCCCCGAGCTCGAGAAGCGCTTCGCGCATGTCGGCTGGCGCGCGATCAACGCGGCCGACGACGGCGTGCCGCAGAGCCGGCGCCGCGTCATCATCGCGGCCGGTCCCGAGCCCTTCGAGTGGCCCGAGCCGCTGTGCAGCGGCGAAGCCCTCGCCGTGGCGAAGTGGCGAACGTGGGCGGCACCCAAAGGCGCGGCCGTTGCCTCAGGCTTGCCCCCCTACTGGCCCTCGGTCGGCCTCGACGCCCCCGTGGGCAAGCCCTCCCGCGCCGAGGCGCGATGGCTCAAGAAGTGGGACAAGGGCGAGCGGGGCGGCCGCTTCGCGCTGCGCCCGTGGCGGACGGTGCGGCAGGCGCTGGGGCTCGGGCTCGGGGTTATCGGCGGCATGCGCAACAGCACCAACAACCCGACGCAGGAGCGCAACCGCACCACCGACGAGCCGAGCCCGACCCTGGGCGGGGCGGGGAACATGATCCTCCAGCGCGAGGACCCCTCTCGTGGGTGGGAGGGCTCGTACATGGACGACCCCTCACCTTCGGTGCGCAACGGACGGCCTAGCGGTGGCCTTCGCGTCATCGGCGGCGGGCACAACCCGAACCACTCCGGGGACAAGACCCGCAACCTGCGCGATCTCACCGACACCCCCAGCACCACGATCGCGGCGCAGTACGGCGGCGGGGCGGGCAACGCGGGGCCGTTCGTCGTTCAGACGGACTGGCGAGAGGATCCGAAGCACCCCACCGTCACCCCCGACCAGCCGAGCACCACGATCCGCAGCGGAGGCGACGGCCACGCCGCCCCGCCTGTGTGGCTGCACACCAACCAGACGACCGGCAGCGGCTCGGCGCAAGGGGCGCGCCGCCGCCGCCTGACCCCGGCCGAGTGCGCTGCGCTGCAGGACTTCCCCACCGGCTACCCCCTCCAGGGGACGAAGACGAAGGTCTACAAGCAGGTCGGCAACGCGGTCCCGCCTACGATGGCGCGCCGGTTGGCCGAGGCCGTGCGGGGGCACCTGGAGCGTGCCGAGGCCGCCCAGGGGGAGGGCGCCCACACCGAAGACACCACCATCGAGGACACACCCATCAAGGTGACCTCCGTCGAAGACGCCGCTGCGGAACTCTCCGACCTCACCGTCACCATCAAGGCTCTCCAGGCGGCCCTCCGCGCGCTGGGCGGTCCCGAAACCTCCCCGCGAGGCGTCGCCTCGCGTGGGCTACCGGAGGACTCATGATCCTCGCCATCGACCCCGGCAAGCACATCTGCGGCTGCGCCGTCTTCTATCCCCGCGGCGCGCTCGCGCAGGTCGCGTCCACGCCGACGAGCGAGATGGACAAGTTCATTGCCTCGCTGTTGGTCGCCCACGACAGCCTGACCATCGTCTGCGAGCGCCCGAAGAGGCGGCTCAACTGCAGGGCGACGTTCAGGGATGTCGACAACCTCACCGCCTTCGCGGACGGTTTGAGATCGTGGCGGAGGGCGGGCGGGCGAGGCACCCTCCCGAGTCGGGCGGGCGGGCGCGTGGCGGCGGTCCGCCTCGTCGCGCCGGAGGACTGGAAGGGCCAGGTGCCGAAGATCGTGCACCAGGCCCGGATCATCGACAAGCTCGAGCCCGGCGAGGTCAGGATCGTGCGGCCCTGGATGGAGAGCGACAGGAACTGGAAGGACATCTGCGACGCGGTCGGCATAGGGCTCTGGTTCGTGGGCCGGTTGGAAGGGACGAGGGAGCCATGAAGACCGACAACACTAGGACCGACAACACTAGGACCGACAACATCGGGACCGACAACACTAGGACCGACAACACTAGGACCGACAACATCGGGACCGACAACATCGGGACCGACAGCATCGGGACCGACAACATCGGGACCGACAACATCGGGACCGACAACATCGGGACCGACAACATCGGGACCGACAACATCGGGACCGACAACATCGGGACCGACAACAAGGGGGTGGGACCCACGACCGTCGAGATCACGTTCAAGTGCGAGGTCACCACGGGAATCACATCGAAAGACGGCGCCGAGGCACGAAAAACCTACGATGGGTTGATCCTGTCGCTCTGTGGGCACGTGTCCGGCAAGCACCCCGACTTCGTGAGCATCGTGGCCAACAACGGCGCCATCACCATCCGCCTCAGCGAGGTGGTCTCGGTCCGCATCCGATGAACCGCCGAGCCTTCGTCGAGCGCTACACCGCACCCGAGTTCGGGGACGGTGTCGAGACCTGCATGGCGTGCGACTGGCGAGTCCTTCCGGGCGACGCGCTCTGCTCGCGGCACAGGGCGCAGCGCAACCCGCAGGGCGCCCCCAACAACACCCAGGGCGGCGCCATCAACGTCGACATCGCGCGCTTCGCGCTCCACTGGTCTGCTCGGGGCTACACCGACCCCGCCATCGCTCGCATCACAGGCTACCCGAGGCGGATGATCAGGGAGATCCGCGACGCCGAGAACATGCCCTCGGCCTCCGCGCGCTGCTCGGCGGCCACGCGCTGGGCCTGCACCTCGTGCGGGCGCTCCCTGCGCAAGCAGACCACCACAGCGCCGCGCTGCGCCTGCGGCGAGCGCATGAAGCGTCACGTCGACCTCGGAGCCAGACCATGAACCCCTCCGAAACCGTGACCCCCTCCGAAACCGCGACCCTCTCCGAAACCGCGACCCTCTCCGAGGACCGTCGAGCCGCTCGCCGCCAGGCGCTCCTTGAGGGCATGCAGAACGCCCCGACCGACCAGGACCCGCTGAGGCGGGGCGGCGAGGCGTGGTGGCCGATCCGCCCCCTTCGCGACGTCGCGATCAGCCTGACCATGACCGAGGACGAGGCCCACATGATCGCCATCCGTGCCCTGCGGGCGGGCTGCACGGACGTGTCGGAGGCCCTCAAGCCGTTCTACGACGAGGTCGTGGAGAGGTGGACCACTGCAGGTTCGAGCGCCCTCACCCTCACCAACCCAGCAGGCACCTGGTCCCGTGAGGTGGTGCTCGGCTACGAGGCCGCGTGGCCTGTGGTCAATGACGTGCCCCTGCCTGACCTCGCGTGCGACGAGCCCAACGAAGCTCGACCGCTCCGCATGTCCATCAAGGTGACTCGGCTGGAAGCGGACGAGCTCCACGCGCGTGCTCAAGCGGACGGCTACCCCCGCAGGCCCTCCTACCTGCGCGACCTCCTGCTCGGGCGCAGCCGCGAGACCACCAAGGTCCGGTGCGCGCGCCCGAGGGAGAGGAAACGGCTGTTCTTCTTCGAGCCCTATCTGATCCCTCGTCAGGGAGGGCAGGGGTATAGACCCGCGCCGACACCGGGGCTGCCCCACTTCGTCTCGCAGGGGCGGCTGGCCTTCCACATGGATGTGCCCCGAGCGAGCGCGCCGCCGTACACCGGCCGGGAACTCTGGCGCTGGGGTTGGGAGAAGGAGGCGCTGGCCTGCGCCGTCCCGTCCCTAGCCTGGGCCATGCTGTTCGTGGAGAGCCCTGCGGACACCCCTGGGGGCACCGGCTTGGGGGCACGATCAAGGGTCCTCCGCGAACGCCGTCGCAAGGCACTCCTCCGCGAGTGGGGTGTGAAGAGCATCGACGGGGCGCTGGACGTGATTCGGCGTGCCATGAAGGAGCGGGGGTCCTAGGATGGCTTCATGCAAGCCATCCTCTCCACGCAAGCCGACCCCCTGGCGCCCACGCTCCCGGCCCCCGCGCTCCTAGCGCCCACGCTCCTGGCGCCCGCGGCGTCCCTACTCCTAGCGCTTCTCGTTCTCTGCTCCTGCGTGACTCCCGTCGGGAGCACGGAGATGCACGGCAACGCCACGCCGTGGTGCGAGCGCCTGTGCGAGACGATGGCGGAGACGTGCTCGTGGGGCGAGAACCAGGTGCGCGTCTGCGTGGACGTGTGGGAGGACCAGCCCTACGTGTGGGCGGCCTGCAACGACGAGCTCGACTATTGGCTCTACGACCGCCGCACCTGGCGAGACTGCCCAAGGTACCTTGAGCCCGCGATGTAGGGTTGCTCGCCGCCGCGCCGCCCGTTGTCCTAGCCCCCTTCGCCTCCTCCGGTGTAGGCTCCCAACATGCCTTCGCCCACCGGATACCCCCTCGCCGTCCTGCTCTCCGAGCTCCACGCTGCCCGCAACCCCAGCTGGCGGCAGCAGGACGCCGACTCCCCCGACGACGTCCTGCAGTGCCCCGCAGACATCAACAGCGGCGTCTCGCTGTCCGATGGCACCAACGGCCGGGCGATCTACACGCAGGTCAACGTCTACCTGCGCCGCCGCACCGCCCGTGAGGCGGTGATCTCGTTCCCCAGCGTCGACAACACGGCGACCTACACGCTCGAGATCACCTCGCCCAGCCTGAACAGCTCCCCCGTCAGCGTGAACTACGTCTCGGACGCCAGCGCGACCGCGGCGGAGATCGTGGCGGGCCTGAAGGCGGCGATCGAGGCCGACGCAAACCTCACCGCCTTCGTGGAGGCCGAGGCCGACCCCACCGACGGGGACCGCCTCCTCATCCGCGGCAAGATCGGGGACCCGTCCGCGTCCCCGGGCCCGGCCAACGAGGAGCACTGGATCATCACCACGCTGACCAACAGCGGCGGCACCGACCCCAACGTGACCGCCGACGCGATCTCGTGCGACACGGTCGTCCGCGGCTACCCCGGTGGGCACCCCTCCAGCAGCAGCACCAGCCCCAACCCGACGACGGACTACACCGCGGACACGGACGACTACGGACACACCTGGTGGCGAGCGCTCGACGTGGAGACCCGCCCCGGCTTGCTGGCCGCCGACCCCGAAGGCACCTACGTCTCCTTCCGCGGCGGCGTCAAGGAGTACAAGACCGCGGCCTACGCCCGGCTGCACGTCTGGATCAAGGAGCTCAAGACGCTCTCGGCGGAGGGCAGCGCGATCGGCGGGCAACTGACGCTGCGCACGCCGGACGTGTGGATCGGCCCGTGCTTCCGGGAGAGCCTGCCGGCGGTGTGATCGAGGGTGCGCGTTCGATGGGTAGGGCGGCTTCACTCGGTTTCACGACGCGGTAAACCTTGCCGCTGCGCGCGGGCGAGCCCTAGTCTTCCTTCGAACCCCGGAGGACGACATGAGCATGATCCTGGACAGCAACCGGCCTCCCCTCCAGCCCCTCGACGGCTGGACCATCCCCAACGGCGAGCGCGGCGCGTGGATGCCGTTCGCGACCAACCCGCATGGCGGCGTCCTCTGGCGCCGCCTCCTGGTGCGCTCGTGACCCGCGAACGCCACATGCTCCTCTACTTCATGTTCCTCGGCGCGGGGCTGCCCACCGACTTCGTGTCGGGTTGGGCGTTCGCCGTGGTGGTCTGGTACGGGGTGCTGTACCCCCCAGGCCGTGGCCCGCTCGCAGGCTAGGCCCCAGCCCTCCT